>ERZ890953.118-NODE-118-length-46022-cov-8.481759_pt1 | contig 46022 bp, 36 predicted proteins | sample MGYA00521264_ERZ890953 | MGnify/ENA primary metagenome ERZ890953 (study PRJEB32303, sample SAMEA104408629) | aquatic metagenome | biome: Brackish water; feature: Chemocline; material: water | place: Baltic Sea | collected 2014-10-26T21:54:00 | depth 200 m ...
TGTTCATCTGCTTTTTATGGGTGTTATTCCATGACCCCATGGTTCCACGTGGAACGGCGCCGTGACGACCTACTCGCACAGTGCGATGGTCATGATGCCCTGGTTGTCGTCCTCGATGCACTCTTCGACGGCGTCGTCTTCGTCGACGATCACGAACAGCTCGCTGCCCAGGGCGGCGCGGTTGGTGTCCACGGTCCACTCGTAGGAACCCTGTGCGGGAATCTCAGCGGTGGTCGGCCGTTCGTCCAGCAGCAGCAGGGCGTCGTCTACGGTGCCGTAGAGTCGCAGCACGACTCCGGACTCGGCGTCGGCCGCGCCGCTGTTCCAGACCTGGAGCGCGACCTGTGTGAAGCCTTCGGCGGCACAGCTGGCGACACAGACATCGCTGACCGCGGCCTGCAGGTTGGGCAGAACGGGGGTCTCCCAGGCCGTGGCCTGGCCGCGGACGAGGTTCTCGTCCTGCAGCCAGGGCGGGGTGGTGTCGGTGGGGACCGACAGATCGTCGGCGATGTTGCCCCCCCAGTAGGCGTGCTGGTTGTAGACCGGCCGGGCCCAGGGCCAGTCTCCATCGGCGCTGCCGAGGGCCCGCACGCCGACCCAGTTGCAGGGGTTGTGCAAGCAGGGCCCGGAGCCGAACACGATCTCACCCTGTCCGTCGCCGTCGATGTCGGCCACAGCGGGGGTCTCGATCATGGTGGTCGAGGCGTGATCGGTGATCTGGATGACCGGGTTGCCCGTGGTGCCTTCCAGGACCCGCAGGATCTCCTCGTCGGCGATGATGACCTCGGGGACGCCGTCGAGATCGATGTCCCAGGTGGTGGGGCCTTCCAACCCGGGGGGTGCATCGGTGGGGGTGCTCCACAGCTCCGTACCGTCTCCGTCGATCAACACCAGCCGATCCCCCAGGGACACGGCGAACTCCTGCAGCCCGTCCCCATCGAAGTCTGCAGTCGCCGGTGGGCCGGGCCAGGCCTTCATCTTTTGGCTCCACAGCACGGTACCGTCGTCGTCGCAGAGGGTGAGCCCCTCGGTCTCTGCGACCAGCACCTCGCCGTTGGCATCGGCGTCGATGTTCGTTGGCACCGAGAAGACAGGGTTGTCCGTGCCCAGACCGCAGGTGAACAGCAGCGCCCCAGTGTGGTCGTAGACCCCGTTTCGCACCAACACTTCCTGTACGCCATCCCCATCCATGTCTGCCGAAACCGGGGTCCAGGTGGTGGTGTGGTCGGACACGGCGTCCTCGAGCTCAGCGATCAGCGTCCCGGTGGTGCCGTCGAGGATCAGCCAGTGCACCAGCACCTCGACACTCCCGTCGCCCTCGAGGTCGGTGAGGAAGGGCGCGGCGTGGTCGCCGGTGAAGCGGAAGGCGTCGTGCTCCGCGCTCCATAGTTCCCCTCCGTTGCGGTCCAGGGCCCGCAGGAAGGTGCGCCCTCCGTCCCCGTCTGGGATGGCGTAGGCGACGATGTCGCCGTAGCCGTCGCTGTCCACGTCGCCGAGGGCGACCGCCTGCGCTCCTTTGTAGCCGACCTGGGTCCAGCGGGTGGCGCCGGTGGCGCCATCGACCACGGCCAACGACTCGGAGATTGTCGAGGGGTGGTCGAAGTAGACGAAGACCACCTCGGGTAGCCCGTCACCGTCGAGGTCCCCGATGGCTGGGGTGGAGATCACGGACCCCCGCATTGCACCGGTGCCCAGTGTGGCCCACTCCCACTCGATCACGTAATTCCATGGGTCCACTGGTGGCACACTCACAGGCCGTGGCTCTCCCTGGCAGGGCCCGCAGTCCTCGGACACCGGCGGCGCCAGACTCGGCTCGCATGCGTCGTCCACACAGTCTGCGTCGCCGTCCCCGTCGACGTCGTCGAAGCCCTCGTCCACATCGCCATCACCGTCGTCGTCCACGCCATTGCACCACTCCTCGAGGGGCGCTTCGGTCATCGTGGGTTCGGGCTCCGCTGCGGTGTCCCCTCCGAGGGGCGGTTCGGGGTCCTCGCCGTGCAGGCTGTAGTCGGGGCAGCCCGCCAGGAGCGGTAGGCAGAGGACCGGTGCGAGCACGCGACAGGTGTCCATGGGGTGTCCCTCCGCTGTTGTCCTGGAACGTATCCTACACGACGGCTTCCCGTGTCGCGACCCTGGCGGCTATGCTCCTTGCCATGCCTCCCTCCGCCCGGTTTCCGCTCACCGCGCTCGTCCTGGCCTTCCTGGCCCCCGCCCCGGCTCTGGCCATCGACCCCCACGGCGTCCGCTACCTGGACGACGCTGAGGAGCTGTTCTGGTTCCTGCAGGTCTCGGACACCCACGTGGGCGAGGACCTCGGCTATGGCACCCAGGACACCGACAACCTGGCCTGGGTGCTCGCGGCCGCCAGCGAGGTCATCCTGCCCGAGTTCATCGTGGCCACCGGCGATCTGGTGGACGCCACCAACGGCTACCTGGTGCCCACGGGGCAGTACCAGGACGAGTGGGACCAGTACAACGGGGCGCTGGCCGGCCAGGCGGTCACCTTCTTCCACGACATCCCCGGCAACCACGACACCTACTACGACGAGGGGGCCACCTACTACCTGGGCAACTCCTTGATCGGCACGGCCTACGGGGAGTGGCACGAGGCCTGGTCCCACGGCTTCGCCTACGGTGAGTACGCGTTCATCGGCATCAACACCGCCGACACCACCGGGTCGTGGGCGGGCTTCGATCACCCGGGGGTCACCGACGAGGAGCGGACCTTCCTCGAGGACTCCCTGGACGCCTACGCCGACGCGCGGCTGGCCTTCGTCTTCTCCCACCACCCGGTCTGGGATCTCGAGGAAGGCGGCGACGAGGCCGAGGCTGTCTTGGAGGACAGGGGAGTCTCGGTCTGGGCCTCGGGCCACGTACACGCGTTCAGCGCCGAGCAGCGGGGCGGCGCCCTGCACCAGGTGCTGGACTCTGCGGGCAAGGGCTCGAGCCAGAACCTGGGCCTGTTCGCCGTGGACCATGACGGGGTCTCCACCCGGGCCGTAGACATCGGTGACTGGCCCTATGTGCTGATCACCGCCCCCACGGACGCTGCCCTGGGGGGCGACAACCCCTACGCCTATGTCGTCTCGCGCAACCACGACGACAACCCCGTGCGGGCCTTGGTCTTCGACCCCGACGGGGCCCTGACCGTCAGCTTCTCGGTGGACGGCGGCGAGGCCGTGCCCATGGAGCAGGTGGCGCCCTCGGTGTGGCAGGGCGGCTGGGACGCGACCCTCTACGACGAAGGCCAGCACGAGATCAGCGTGGTGGCGGTCACCCCCTCGGGCTCCGACGCTCACGTGATCGAGGTGGTCACGGGCGTCACCGCCTGCGATGACGGGGTGGACAACGACGGCAACGGCTACGTGGACTGGGACGAGGACGGCGGCTGCGACGGGCCCTCGGACGACGACGAGTCCGGCTGGACCCCGCCGAAGGACACAGGGCTTGGCGACACGGGGCCCGGCGACAGCGAGGTCGACACGGGGCCCGGGCCCGGTGACAGCCAGGCGCACACCGGGGACTCCTCCGTGGTCCGGGACAGCGGGGGGCAGGACTCGGGCCTGCGCCCGGGCAAGGGCTGCGACTGCTCCACCACGGATCGCTCGGCTATGGCCAGCCTCGGCCTGCTGGTGCTGCTGCTGTGGCCCCTGCAGCGGCGGCGGCGCTCGATCTGACGCCTGCGCTAGTCGCCCGCGCCATCCACCGCCAGCGGCAGGTAGACCCTGAAGCTGGTGCCCTGGCCTTCGACGCTGTCCACCACGATGCGGCCGCCCAGCTCTTTGACGATGCGGCTGGAGATGGCCAGGCCCAGGCCGGTGCCGGGGATGTCTCGGCTGGCCTTGCTCTGGGATCGGTGGAACTCCTGGAACAGCTCCGGCAGGAACGCGCTGGGGATGCCGATGCCCGTGTCCTCGACCTCGACGCAGGCCGTGGGGGGATCTTCCTGAGGCCTGGCGGTGGCCCGGATGAACACAGAGCCGCCGTTCTTGTTGTATCGAATTGCGTTTTCGGTGATGTGAGACAAGGCGGCCAGCAAGCTGAAGCGGTCGCCGCGCACGACCAGGGGTTCGCGGGGCGGCTCGAGGTGTACCTGGACCTGCTTGGTGGTGGCGTCCTCGCGGGCGTCGGCGGCCAGGCCTTCGAGCAAGACGCCCAGGTCGCTGCTGGTGTGGGGCTGGATCAGGGCGCCCGCTTCGACCCTGGCCAGGGCCAGCCAGTCTTCGACGATGGCCAGGGCTTCGTCGATGCGCACCACGGAGCGGTCGATCCAGGGCTGGGTGTGGGCGGCCTCGGGCCGGGAGCGGGCGTCGTCCTGGAGCAGGTCCATGTACTGACGCACGGCCACCAGGGGGGCCTTGAGCTGGTGGGAGACCACGGTGATGAAGCGCCGCTCGAGCAGCGCGCGCAGCTCGGGAGCGGCGTCGCTGTCGGTGCCGTGAGGCATGGGGGTGGGCTCGTTGGCCACGCGTGGGGCTCCCGGGGGTGCGGAACATTCTTTATAGAATCTCACAGTCTTGGTAGCCAGCCGGGGCTGTCAGGGAAGCGTGACGAAACACCCGCGACGGCTGGTGGCTCATTCATGGCGAACACGCACCAACCCGAACCCTGTGAGGTCACCATGAACGCCAAGCCCATCAACGTCACCACTTCCAGCTTCGAGAACGAAGTCAACCAGTCCGCGCAGCCCGTCGTCGTGGACTTCTGGGCCCCCTGGTGCGGCCCCTGCCGTCAGATCGGCCCGGTGCTCACGGAGCTGGCTGGCACCTACGCGGGCAAGGTCAAGGTCGCCAAGGTCAACGTGGACGAGGAGCCCGCCCTGGCGCAGGCCTTCGGCGTCCGCGGCATCCCCACCCTGACCGTGCTCCACAAGGGTAAGAACATCGGGCAGATGGTCGGCTTCAAGGGGCGTGGCGCCCTCGAGGACCTCTTCACCGATCTGGCCAAGCTCACCCCCGTGAACTAGGGCCGCGCCAGCCCGCGCGCTCCCGGACCGCCGGGAACCCGCGGGCTGTGTGGCCGGGGAGAGCGTCGCTCTCTTATGGGGGCGCATGCTCAACCTTGCTGGAACAGCGGTGAAGGGAATCAGCATCGGCGGCGTGGAGACATGCATCCAGCTGCCGGGGCTCGATCTCTGCTTCGACATCGGGCGTGCGCCCCGTTCGGCGGTGCACCGATCCCGGGTCGCGTTCACCCACGCTCACCTGGACCACATGGGGGGCGTGGCCATGCACGTGGCCACCCGCGCCCTGACGTCCCAGGCGCCGCCCACCTACCTGATGCCCGCCAAGAATGTGCAGGACTTCGAGGCCATGCTGCGGGCTTGGCGGCGGCTGGACCGCTCGCGGCTTCCCTGCCACCTCGTGCCCATGGAGCCGGGCGGCAGCTTCGACCTGGGCGATGGCAAGGAGCTGCGCGCCTTCGCCACCCAGCACACGGTGCCCAGCGTGGGCTACGCCGTCTTCTCGAGCAAGCAGAAGTTGCTGCCCAGCTACCACGGCCTGCCCGGCCAGGAGCTGCGGCGCCTGCGCCTGGCCGGAGAGCCCATCACCCAGCGGGTCGAGTCCTGCGACCTGGCCTTCACCGGCGACACCTGCATCGACGCGCTCGACGCGCAGCCCTGGCTCTACCAGGCCCGGCTGCTGATCCTCGAGGCCACCTTCCTGGATGAGCGGGTCGATGTGGCCGGCTGCAGGAGCAAGGGTCATGTGCACCTGGACGAGATCATCGCCCGTGCCGAGCGCTTCGAGAACCAGGCCATCCTGCTGACCCATCACTCGGCCCGGTATGCCTGGCACGAGATTCGGGCGATACTGGACCAGCGGCTGCCGTCTTCTCTGCGGGAGCGCGTCCACTCCCTGCTCCCCAGAGGCTGATCCCCCGGGCCATGACCAGCTCGCCCCCTCCCCCGGTCTGTCCAACGCTGCCAGAGCGCTACCACCCTCTGCCCACCGCAGAGTCTGCGCTGCTGGGCTCGGGGGGCATGGCCGATGTGTTCCGGGCCCGCGACCGGCTGCTGGGTGACGAGGTGGCCGTCAAGGTGGTGCGCCATGACGTGATGGCCGCCCCGGAGTTCCGGCCGCGCTTCGAGCGCGAGGTCGCGATCTCTGCAGGGGTGATGCATCCCCACCTGGTGCCCCTGCACGACCTGGGGGAGCTGCCCGACGGGCGTCCGTACCTGGCCCTGGCCTTGGCCGACTCCGGCAGCTTGCTCGAGCTGCGCCGCACCAACCCGCCGTGGCCCTTGCTGCGCCGCCTGTTGGACGAGACCCTGAGCGCCCTGTCCTGCCTGCACGCCCGGGGCATCCTCCACCTGGATGTCAAGCTCTCCAACGTGCTGCTGCACCGAGGCCGCGACACCAAGCTGCATGCCTGGCTGTCGGATCTGGGCTTGGCCAAGGCCCTCGAGCAGCGGGAGGCCTTCCAGGGCACCCTGGCGGGCACGCTCTCCTACATGCCCCTCGAGGTGCTGCTGCGCCGCTACGGCGAGATCGGGCCAGCCGCGGACCTGTTCGCCATGGGCGTGCTCCTGTACCGGCTGGTCTCGGGCACCAACCCCTTCAAGGAGCAGGGTGTGCCCGCGCACATCAACCTGCGCTACCGCCCCCCGAAGCGGGTGCCGGTGCGGCGTGGGCTGGTCGTTCCGCCGGGGCTCGAGGAGATCATCATCGCGCTCGTGCAGCCCGATCCGCGCACGCGCTTCGATCTGGCGGCCGACCTTCGCGCGGCCCTGGCCGCCCTGCCGCGGCTCGAGGACGACCAAGAAGACGACCATCCCTTCGACGCGAAGGAGCACCGGACCTCGGCGCCGCCCACCGATCTGCTGGGCGACGAGCACTCCTCGTCGAGCTGGAGCTGCGAGGACCCCGTCTTCGGCGACCCGCGGGAGCCTCCCCGCTGGAACCGCCCCCACCTGGGGCCTGTGCCGTTCCGCCCTCTGCCCGAGCCGGGCCTGGGCGCCCGGGCCCGGGCCAGCCTGCCCCTGTTCGCCCTGCGGGAGATCCCCCTGGTCAACCGTGAGCGCGAGCTGCAGGAGCTCTGGGACCTGGCCCGCGGCGTGGCCGCGACGGGCAAGCCCGCGGCGGTGATCATCGAGGGCGAGGCGGGGGTCGGCAAGAGCCGCTTGGTCAAGGCCGTGGCCCGATCCCTCGAGGAGACCGGCCACGCGGTGCCCTTCGAGCTGGGCTTCAGCCAGCACGGCGGCCCTGGCGACGGCTACAGCGCCGCGGTCCGGCGAAAGCTACGCCTGGTGGGGGATGATCCCGATCTCACCCGCTCTCGCCTCGAGCGTTGGATCGCTCGGGACTGCCAGGCCATCACCCCCGAGGTGCTGCTCGAGGCCGAGCTGCTGCAGCGCTGGGGCGTGCCAGCCCGGGACCAGGAGCCCGTGGCTCCCGCCATCGCCCGCGAGTACGTGTTCCACTACCTGCAGCGCTACAGCTGGCGTGGCCTGAGCCTGTTGATCATCGAGGACGCGCACTGGTGCAAGGCGGACGACGACGGCGCCGGGCTGGCCGCGACGGTGTTGCAGCTGGGCTTGCCTGTGCTGGCCATCGTCACCTCCCGCTCCAACCCCTTGGACATCCACCCGGCGGCTCGCAGCTCCCTGCGGGCGCTGCGGGATCTGGGCGCCACCAGCCTGAGGGTCGAGCCGCTGCCGGCGAGCTCCATGTCCGATCTGGTGGAGGAGTACCTGCCCCTCGAGCCCGCCCTGGCGGCCGAGGTGGCGCGCCGCAGCGAGGGCAACCCGCTGTTCGCGCGGGAGCTCATCGGGCAGTGGTGCCGCGAGGATGCGCTGGTGGCCGACTACGGTCCCCTGGGCCGCATCGGCCGTTCCCTCCACGACGGGCTGCGCTTCCGCCTGGCGGCGCCCCGCATGGAGACCATCCCCGACGACATCCGGTCGCTGCTCTCCACCCGCTTGAGCACGCTGATCCTGCGATCCCGCAACGCCGCCGTGGTGGGGCGCGCCCTGGACGTGGTGGGCGTCGCCGGCAGCGGCCTGCCCTGGGTGGTGCTCAGCCGCGCCGCGGGGCCCGGGCTGCACGATCTGGTGGATGGTGGCCTGCTGCGCCGCCAGGACCGCACCTGCTTCATCGAGCATGCCATGCTCGCCCAGCTGCTGCGTGAGCGGGTGCAGGGCAAGGGCGCCATCCAGGCTCACCTGGCCCTGGCCGCCGCCTGGGGCGAGGAGGGCCACAGTCCCCGCGCAAGGGTCGCCGTGGGGCACCACGAGCTGGCCGCGGGTCGCCCGCGCGAGGCCCTGGCCCCGCTGATGGCCGCGGTGGAGTGGCTCGAGGTGGCAGGAAATGTGGGCGAGCTGCGCAGCGCCGCCCAGGAGCTCAACCGCGCGGCGCTGGCGGTGGGCACCGACGAGCGGCCCTGGGTGCTGGCTCAGCTGGCCCTGGCCTCCGCCGATCGGGCGGCCGGCTCGGTGCCCGACGCCCTCAAGCGCATCGAGACCCTGCTGGATCGCGAGCTGTCCGACGCCGACATGGCCATCGAGGTGGCGGCTCAGTACGTCAACACCTTGGACTACGAGCCCCGGGCCACCCTGGGGCTGCCCGCCCTCGAGCTGGTCGAGGGCCTGTTGACGGTGGCCTCTCCCTCGGCTCGGGCCCGCTGGCACCAGGCCCGGGCGGCCTGCCTGCTGCACATGGGGCGGGCTGGCCCCGCCGAGCGCGAGCTGCGCGATGCCTTGGATGTGGTGGAGCGGGATCCCCAGCGGGCTGAGCTGCTCTTCCAGCTGGGCAAGGCGGTGGAGCCCCACGGGCTGGACCAGGCCCTCACGCTGCTGCAGGAGGCCAGCCAGCTCGCGGCCCGCGTGGGCTACGTGGCGCTGCAGTCTCAGGCCAGCGCTGTCATGGCGCGCATCCTGGGTATGCGCGGCCAGTGGACTCGCGGCCAGCTGATGGCCGAGCAGGCCGAGCGCGCCGCCCTGGCCATCGGCTTCCACTGGCAGGTTCCCCTGTTCCGCAACTCGCGGGCCGAGTGCCTGCGCTTCCAGGGCGAGGTGGCGGCGGCCGCCGAGCTGTACCGCGAGGGCCGAGGCTGGGCCGCGGCCACTGGCCAGAAGTCCTGGACCTACGTCTTCGACCTCAACCTGGCCCTGTGCGCGCTGCTCCAGGGGCGCATCACGGCGCTGCGGGATCGGTTGGACGCCATCGCCCGTGAGGCCGACCCCCAGTGGGAACCCTTCGCCCACTTCGTGGCGGGGCTCGAGGCCGCCTGGGCCAGCCTGTCCGGGCGCGGGCCCGAGGTGCTGCAGGACCTGCCCATGGGTCGCCTCGCCGCTGAGGGCCTGGACGGTGCGCTGCTGCTGAGCTTGCTGCTGCGGGCAGCCCGATCCCGGGGCTGGGGCGCCGAGGCCGGTCGCCTGCGGGGCACCCTGGAGGCAGGCCTGGCGGAGCGCAAGCTTCAGGGCCGCCTGCTTCTGCCCCAGCTCGAGGTCTTCGAGGAAGCCATGGGCCTGGGACCGGATCCCAGCGACGACACCTCGCCTATGGAGCGCCGCTGATTCCCACGGCTTGTCGGGTGGTGTCAACGCGTGTCGTAGACGGGATCCCAGCCGGTGAGCACGACCACGGGGAGGGTGGGCCCCCGTCCGCCTGGCGTCCCGTGTCCTTCCCATCCTGCGGCCGTGGCCCCAAGAGCACCGAACCTGGAGGTCGTCGTGTCCACCGCCCCCAGCGTCCTCACGGACCTACCCACCTTCGATGAGCTGGTCGCAGCCCCCGATCGCGCCCCGTTCCCGGACGAACCGCAGGTCATCCGCCTCGATCTCACCGGCGCGGTCTACGATCCGGATCTCGAAGCCGCCAGCCTCGAGATCCCAGGCGTCACGGTCGAGGCGCCAGAACCTCAGGGGCTCACCCGCGGCTGGCTGCGCTGGCTGACGGGCTAGCCTCGGCCCATCGCTTCGCGCGCTTCAGCGCCCTGTGGCAGCGCGCGGGTGATCCTCGAAGAAGGCCCACAGCTCGTGGACCGTCTCCATGTCGTGGTTCTGCTCGCCCACCAGCAGCTCCCAGGCCAGGGAGACGTGCTGTTCGATGCTGGGCGTCACGTGGCCTCCGCCGTCCACCCGGTAGCGCAGCAGGTCGTGGCCGTCCGGGCAGGCCCAGTGCTGCTTCTTGACCGTCGTGCGGTCCCAGCGGTCCAGGTCCGGCAGGTCTTCGTCGCTGGGCTCGCTTTCGCAGCCCATGTGCTCCACCCAGTTGATGATGGTCTGATCGGCTGACAGCATGGCGCCGGTGCCCTCGGAGCCCACGCCGCCTTCGTAGGGGATCGCGAAGTCCTCGGTGCCCACCACGAAGGCCAGCGAGGTCGAGGCGGAGCGCGACGCACACTCGTTGTTGGCCGGCTCGGCCGCGATGATCACGCCCAGGCCGCCGAAGCGGTCGCCGTGTTCCACCGCCATGCGCTGGGTCATCAGGCCGCCGTTGGACTCACCGGCCATGTGGACGTGGTCCCCATCGACCTGAACCTCGGTGGAGATCTGGTCGATCAAGGCCAGCAGGAAGCCGGCGTCGTCGTCCTGGCCGCAGCCCTCGCAGTCCGTGCGGCAGTCGTTCCAGTGCTTCTGCAGCCCCTGGGGGATCAGGACGTGGAAGCCCTGGCCCTGGGCCAGCTCGAGGAACACCCCCGCCAGCGGCGCGGCACCTCCGCTGGACTCACCGATGAAGGCGTCGATGGTGGCGTAGCCGCCGTGTAGCAGCACCACCAGGGGCCGCGGCCCTGGCTGCTCGGCCTGGTAGAAGTGGTAGCTCCGTTCCTGGCCGTCGTGCTCGAAGGTCAGGTCCCGCTGCAGCGTGGGGAAGGGGTCCTCGGCGCCGAAGCAGCCGGCTGTGGCCAGGGCGGCGAGGGCGAGGAGGAGGGTCCCGCCGGGGCGGTCGAGGGTCACGGGGTGTAGGTCCCTGTCCAGGTCACCGGGGTCGACTGGGTGGGGTAGTACCAGTAGGTGATGTCGTAGACGGGCTGGCTGTAGAAGTACACGTCCCGCGGGGCGCTGGCGTATTGGACATACCAGCTGCCGGCTCCGTCGTAGCGGGTGATCTCGGGGTCGTTGTGGGTCATGCCCAGCAGGAAGGCGGGGATGCTGGGCACCGGGCAGGGGGCGCCGTACCAACGGAGGCTCTGGGGCGCATGCAGGACGAGCTCGAAGACGTAGTCCCCGGCGCCTGCGGTGTAGCCGCCGTAGTAGCTGCTGCCGTAGCCGTGGCCGTAGTAGAGGGTGGGGTAGGCCTGGGCGTAGCCGGTGCAGATGAAGCTGGTGCCGTGGGGGTCTACCGGCGTGCCCACCAGGTCCACGTAGCCATACAAGGCAGAGGCTGCCGGATAGCCAAACTTGTAGGTGAACATGCGGCCGCTCCCCATGACGATCTCCTCGAACTTGCTCACCAGGCTCAGCTCGTAGAGGCCCGAGGCGCAGGCCGCGTCCCCCAGGCACTCGTCGTCGTCGCAGTCCACCAGGCCGTCGCCGTCGTTGTCCAGCCCGTCCTCGCAGTCCTCCATGCAGGCGTCCACGCAGTCGTCGTCTTCGCAGTCCGTCAGACCGTCGCTGTCGTTGTCCGCCCCGTCACCGCAGTTGGTCTCGGTCTCGATGTCCGTGTCCGCGTCGGTGTCGGCGTCTGCGTCGGCGTCGGTGTCGGCGTCGGCGTCGGCGTCGCTGTCTGCATCGGCGTCTGCGTCGCTGTCTGCATCGGCGTCGGCATCCGTGTCGGAGTCCGCGTCCGCGTCGGTGTCTGCGTCGGCCTCGGGGGGCTGGCCGGTGTCGTCCTTGGGAGGACAGGCGGTGAGCAGGGCGACGGCCAGGAGCAGGGGCAGGGTCACGGAGCGCATGGGGTCTCCAGGGAAGGCGGGATGACCGGAGTATGCCTCAGGTCAGCTCGGGCGCCACCCGCTCGTCGTCATCCGGTGGCGTGCGCAGGATGAAGGTTCCGGTCCAGGCGTAGGCGATGGCGATCGCCGGAACCAGCAGGTTGAGGAACGCGAAGGGCACGTAGCTGATGGTGGCCACGCCCAGGGTGGCGGTCATGAAGGCGCCGCCAGAGTTCCAGGGAAACAGGCAGGAGGTGACGGTGCCGCCGTCCTCGATGGTGCGGGAGAGCATGCGGGGCTGCAGGCCGAAGCGAGGGTAGGTGTCGCGGTACATGCGGCCGGGCAGCACGATGGCCAGGTACTGCTCGCACAGCAGGCCGTTGACCCCGATGCAGCTGACGATGGTGGCCGTGACCAGCCCGCCCACGGAGGTCACCCGGCGCAGCAGGGCCTCGAGGAGCACCTGCACGAAGCCGGCCCGCTCCATGATGCCGCCGAAGGCGGTGGCCGCCAGTACCAGCGCCACGGTGTCGAGCATGCTCGCCATGCCGCCGCGGGAGAGCAGGTCGTCCACCGCGACGTTGCCGGTCTCGATGGTGAAGCCGCTGTAGGTGCAGGCCAGGATGGAGCCCAGGCCTTCGCCCTGGAAGGTGGCGGCCATGACGCCGCCGGCCGCGGTCGCGACGAGCAGGGCGGGCACGGCGGGCACGCGGACCAGGGCCAGGGCGATCACCAGGGCCGGAGGCAGGAACAGCCACGGGCTGATGTGCTGGGCCTGGCCCAGGGCGGTGCGCAGGCTGGTGATACCCTCGGCGCTGTAGCCGGTGGTGTCGGCCCCCAGGGTCAGCCCCAGCAGGGCGTAGAGCACCAGGGCGATGAGCAGCGCCGGCAGGGTGGTGTAGAACATGGCCTGGATGTGCTCGAACAGGCCGGCACCTGCGATGCCCGGGGCAAGGTTGGTGGTGTCGCTCAGGGGTGACATCTTGTCGCCGAAGTAGGAGCCCGACAGCACCGCGCCGGCGCACATGGGGGCGGGCACGCCGATGGCCGCGCCGATGCCCATCAGGGCGACCCCCACGGTGGCGGCGGTGGTCCAAGACGAGCCGATGGACAGGGAGACGATGGAGCACAGCAGGCAGGCCGCGGGCAGGAAGAAGCTGGGCTGCAGCACCAGCAGGCCGTAGCTGACCATGGCCCCCACGGTGCCGCACTGCACCCAGGCTCCGATGGTGGTGCCCACCACCAGCAGGATCACGGTGGCGCCCAGGGCCAGGTGCATGCCGTCGAGCATGCCGCCCTCGACGTCCTTCCAGCGGTAGCCCAGGCGCAGGGCCATGAACGCGGGCGCGACGCAGGCCAGGGTGAGCAGGATGGGGATGGGCACCACCCCGTCCAGCACCAACACCCCCGCCGAGAGGATGGCGGCAGCGAGGACGATGGGGGTCAGCGCCTCCCAGAGGGCTGGCTTGCGGGGGATGGGGCGCATGGCCTTCCGAGAGCAGTGGATGATCCGCTCCTATCGGACGGGTCCCGTGGGCGCCTCCCCTGGGCGTGTCACATACAGCGCGTCCCAGGCGATGCCGTCCAGATCCTGGTGGCGCACCCGGCCGCCGGGCTGGGCATGCAGGGCCCGGCCCTCGCCCGCGTACATGGCCGTGTGCCAGGGCCAGTAGTCGTGGCCCTCGTGCCGCCACAGGGGCGCGTCGGGGATCTCGTAGTCGGCCACCAGCAGGTAGAGCACATCGCCCGGCTGCAGCAGGGCCAGGTCCACGTCGGCCCGCAGCACGCCGTCCAGGCCCGGCACCGGCGCCCCCAGCTTGCCGCTGGCGACGATCTTCGAGGGGTCCACCGGGTAGCTGCGCCAAGGGGTGCCGGTGATCCCACCCCAGGCCAGGAAGAGCAGGCCCAGGCAGTCCACGCCGGGGTTGCTGGGCTCGTTGCGCCCGCCCCAGGCGTAGGGCTCGCCGATCAGAGCGCGGCCCGCCTCGAGGGCGCGAGGGCCGGGGGTGGGCGCGGCGGTGAGCGCGGCCACGACCGGAGGCGGGGGCGTCTCCGGGGCGGGCGGTGTGGGATCCTGGGCCAGGCAGGCACCCAGCAGGCTCAGGGGCAGCAGGTTCATGGCGGCGACTCCGGCGACCTGTTCATGGACCGCGATGGCGGGGCGTGGTTCCGCGGGATCGTCCCGTGCGGCCCTCTCCTACCGACCTTCGTCCAGGAAGCGCTGCAGGGCATGAGCCGTCTTGACCAGGTTGGGCTGCACCAGGGCCAGCACGAAGCGCTCCACCACAGGCCCGGCGCGCTTGGACAGGATGCGGGGCAGGCCAGGCAGGCCGGCGGTGTCGATCTTCAGCTCGCCCCGCAGCTCGAGGCGGGTGCTCCTGGGCCCCAGCTCCACGAAGCGGTTGGTGCCGCCCACCGTGACCCGGTCCTTCATGAAGGCCATCTCGAAGCGCCAGTTCACGGTCCAGGTCTGGGGGTGCCAGCTGGCGTAGTCTTTCCAGCGCAGCATGTCGGGCGTGATCCAGCGCTGGGCAATCCCCGGGATCTCCCCCTCGGCCTTCCACTCGTTGAGCAGGTGCGTGATGTCGCCCTCTTCGCGCCGCTCGAGCTCCTGCATGGACTCGATGTTGTCCAGCATCTCCACCAGCTCGGGCAAGCGGTCGCGGTAGGTGCGGTAGACCAGCTCGCGGGGGTGGGTGATGACGGTGTCGTTGTGGATCTCCACGTCTGCTCCGGGGCCTGGGTTTCCTCTGTCATACCCCGAAACTTAGGCGCCGATCGAGCTGCGGGCGCTACGAATCGTCGCATTGTCGCGGTGCCTGATCGCGGCGTTCTGCGCGCCGTCGCCGTCCGCGCTGCCCAGGGGACCGCTCGGGGGCTCTGTCGAACCGATCGAGCCTCGGAGGCGCCCTCCAGGCACGGCCCTTGCTCATGCTCCGGGCGTCGCTCGCCCGGAGACCCCATGTCCTTCGATCTCATCTGGCTGCACTTGCTCAACCAGCAGCTGGCCCACCCCCTGTGGGACAGCCTGATGATCCTGCTGACCACCGCAGGCCTGGTGGCCATGCCGGCGCTCATCCCGGCTCTCTGGCGGGGGCGTCGCCGTCCCGTCGCCCTCGCGCTGCTGCTGTCCCAGGGGGCAGGGCTCGCGTTCTGCCTGGTGATGCAGCAGACCGTGGCCCGGGTCCGCCCCGAGCAGGCCCGGGTGCTGCTGGGCCAGCCCGACTGTTTCTCGTTCCCATCGGGGCATGCCACGCTGGTGTTCGGCGCCGCGGCGGTGCTGCTGCTGTCCGACCTTCCCCGCTGGGCGCGCTGGGGCTCGTCGCTGCTGGCGGTGGCGGTAGCCGTCAGCCGGGTGGCCGTGGGGCACCACTGGCCCAGCGATGTGATCGCCGGCGCGGTGCTGGGTCTGGGCCTGGGGCTGGCAAGCCACGGCTTGTTGGCCACGGGCGCGCGGGGCGTGGCCCGCTGGCGCTGGCTGCTGTGGCCCCAGGTGGCCCTGGTGGTGGTCATCAGCTTCGCGGCCTGGCTGGGGCTGCTGACCGGGCTCGACCTCCCGCTGTCCGACAAGCAGCTTCACTTCGGCATGTTCGGGGCCATCGCCTTCTGGCTCTCTTTGTGGTGGGATGATCCCACCAGAGCTGGCGGTCGGCTGCGGCTGGGGCGCTGGCTGCCCTGGTCGGTGCTGCTGCCCTTCGGCCTGGCGCTGACGGAGGAGGTGGCCCAGCACTGGAGCCCCTCGCGCACGGCGGATCCGGTGGACCTGGCCTGTGACCTGGCGGGGATGCTGTGCTGCTGGGGCGTCGCCTGGGTGGTGCTGAGGGTGGCTGTGCGCCCGCTTGTCTCCCGCCCGGCGACGATGTAGCTTCGGGGTCCAGCACGCGGAGCCCCGATGCAGCCTCCCAGCGACTACAAGAACGCCGGCACCATGATGATCGTCTCCGGCGCCTTGAACGTGGTGACCTCTGCGGGCATCCTCATCGGGCTGGCGCTGTCCCTGATCGGCCTGTGCGTGGCGCCCATCTGGCTGGTGACCCTGGCCGGCGGTGTGATGGAGGTCGTCGTGGGCGTCACCATCTCCCAGGGCAAGCCCAGCCGCATGGGCCTGAGCGCGTCGGTGGTGGGCCTGGTGAGCTCGGTGTGCTGCGGCAACATGGTGGGCATGATCCTGGAGATCCTGGCCATGGTGAACCTGGGCAAGCCCGAGGTGGGCGCCTGGCTGGCGGATCCGGGCCACGCGGGTGTGTTTCCGCCTCGGGGTGGGCGGCCCCAGGGCATCGAGGGCCCCGTGCAGCCCCCGGTCGGTCCACCCGGTCCTGCGGACTTCCCGATGGCGACGGCGCGGCCCGTGAGCCCCGCGGTGTCGTGGACGGGGGATCTGCCTTTGGTGCAGAAGAGGCGGTGAGCGGGGGCACATGATGGGGGACAGCTGACTCGAAGTGACCCCCCATGGAGCCCTCGATGTTAGCGTGCATCTCTGCGAGGCTGACATGATTCGTTTCATCTGTGTGCTGGCGTTCCTGCTGTTCTCGAGCGCCCCGGTCCTGGCCGAGGAGTGTGGCCCGTCCTGCCCGGTCTGCTCGGGCAACTCGGGCTCGGGGGTGGTGCTCGAGCGCAACACGCTGCTGGTCTCGGGGCTGTTGATCCCCACCGGCGAGGAAGAGCGCGGGGTCATCAACGCCCGCTACGGGATCCTGGAGTGGCTGGACGCGGGTGTGGGCTGGACCGTCGTCTCCCGCAAGCCGGTGTGGAGCCTGCGGGCGCGGGCCATCGAAGAGCGCAAGGACGGCTGGGTGCCAGCCCTGGTGGTGGGCACGGGCAGCGTGCAGATGGGCGGCAACGATCAGAGCGTCTACCTGCAGGCCAGCAAGGGCTTCGAGCTCCACCCAGACCTGGGCCTGCGGGTCAGCGCGGGCGCCTCGATGTTGATCCCCGAAGTGAACAGGGTCTACGGGCTGGCCGGAGCCACCGCCACGGTCTTCGAGCGCTTCTCGCTGTTCGTCAGCTACGACGGCCAGAACTTCCACGAGGGCGCGTCGGTGGCGCCTGTGGAGTGGCTGGCCATCTCGGCCATGCTGGTGGAGAGCAAGGACCTGGCGGCGGCGGTCAGCCTGAAGTGGGCCTTGGGGAAGTAGCGCGGCTGTCGCTGCTGGCTACTGCGCCACCCCATCGCAGTCATTGTCGATGCCGTCGCCGACGGTCTCTAGCACCGAGGGGTTGACCGTGGCGTCGCCGTCGTTGCAGTCGCCGCCGACCTCGGTGTAGCCATCGTGGTCGTCGTCGGCGTTGGTGGTGCCTTCGTCCACGCGCCCGTCGCAGTCGTTGTCCGACCAGTCGGCCAGCTCGGGGGCCCCCGGGTAGGTGCTGGCGTCGGTGTCGTCGCAGTCGCCGGCCAGCTCGGTGACGCCGTCGCCGTCGTCGTCGTAGTAGGTCGTTCCTTCGTCGATCACGCCGTCGCAGTCGTTGTCGATCCCGTCGGCGGTCTCGGCCTGGCCGGGGTTGACCCTGGGGTCGGTGTCGTCGCAGTCGCCGCCCTCGGGGGCGTAGCCGTCGTTGTCGAGGTCGGCGAAGTTGGAGTCCACAGCACCGTCGCAGTCGTCGTCGATGCCGTTGGTGTAGTCCTCGGGCGCCCCGGGGTAGACCGCCGCGTCACCGTCGTTGCAGTCGCCGTCGAGCTCGGTGTAGCCGTCGCCGTCGTCGTCGTAGCCTTCGGTGCCCTCGTCCACGATGCCGTCGCAGTCCTGGTCTACGCCGTCGTACCACTCCTCGGCGCCGGGGTGGGTGGTGGCGGTGTCGTCGTCGCAGTCGGTGCCGCAGGCGGCGTAGCCGTCGCTGTCGGCGTCGTACAGGGAGGCGTCGCCCATCTCGCAGTCGTTGGCCACCAGGGCCAGCGGCTCGAGCTCGATGCCGGCCACGTCCAGCTCGAGCCAGGCGGTGCCGATGGTGCGCGCGCTGTCGGCGGCGGTGAAGGAGAGCTGCACGGCCACCTGCTGGCCGGCGGGCACCTGCAGGGGCAGGCCGCTGACCGCGCGGAAGGGGGGGCGGTCGAACTCGATGCCCACCAGCTGCACGGTGACCTGGCCGTCGTTGGACAGGGTGAACTCCGCCACGGCGGTCTCCGCAAGATCGACGGGCCCGAAGTCCAGGCGGGCTGGGAAGAAGGAGGCCGCGGCCTCGGCCGCCTGCCCGCGCACCATCACGGTGATGGCGTCCTCGAGGGCGTCGGAGACCACCGTGACCTCGGCCCAGTGGTAGCCCAGCTCCTGCGGCTGGAAGGACAGCTCGAGATCGGCGATGGCGTCGACCTCGACGGTGGGCAGCTCGCCCACGAAGGAGAAGGCGTCACCCTCGATGTTGAGCACCTCGACGGCCTGGATGTCCACGTCGTCGCCGTCGATGTGCACCGCCTGGATGGTGAAGTCGGTGGTGCTGCCGGCCGCCACGACGCCAAGGTCCGTGACCTCGGGGGTGATCTCCAGCTCCGCCTCGAAGGCATGCACGTCGAACTCCTGGCCGCAGGCGGCCAGCAGGGGGATCAGCAGGGACAGGGCACGGGTCATCGCGCACCCCCGGTGGCGGCCGCGGCCGCTCGGCGGCGGCGGGTGGCCGCTACACCCAAGCCGACCAGCAGGCCCAGGACGCCGGCGGAGCGCGCCGCGCCGGGCCACCCCAGGCTGGCGCTGCAGCCGCAGTCGCCCGGGTCGGTGAAGGTCGGGTCTTCTTCGCAGCCCTCGTCGACCTCGCCGTTGCAGTCGTTGTCGATGCCGTCGCACATCTCGACCATGCCGGGGTTGGCCCAGCCGTCATCGTCGTCGCAGTCCTCGCTCGAGGCCCAGCCGTCGGCGTCGGCGTCGTCGCCCGGGCCCTCGTCGATCTCGCCATCGCAGTCGTTGTCCACGCCGTCGATGATCTCCTCGGCGCCGGGGTGTACCGCGGTGTCGTCGTCGTCGCAGTCTCCACCGACCTCGGCGTAGCCGTCGCCGTCGTCGTCGAAGCGGATGGTGCCCTCGTCCACGTCGCCGTCGCAGTCATCGTCCATGAAGTTGGCCAGCTCTACGGCCCCGGGGCTGATGAAGGGGTCGTGGTCGTTGCAGTCGCCGTCTCGCTCGGCGTAGCCGTCGCCGTCGTCGTCGTACCACTCGGTGCCCTCGTCTACGATGCCGTCGCAGTCGTTGTCGATGCCGTCGGCCAGCTCCGGCGCGCCCGGGTAGGTGGTGGCGTCGTCGTCGTCGCAGTCGCCGCCGTCGAGGTTGTAGCCGTCGCCGTCGGTGTCGCCGCCGCCGTAGTCCACCACCCCGTCGCAGTCGTCGTCTACGCCGTTGTTCTCCACCTCGGCGGCGCCCGGTGAGACGCCGCTGTCGTTGTCGTTGCAGTCGCCGTCGTCTTCGCTGTAGCCGTCGCCGTCGTCGTCGTAGCAGTCGGTGTGGTCGTCGATCAGGCCGTCGCAGTCCTGATCCTGGCCGTCGCAGGCCTCCTCCATGGACGGGTTGACGTAGGGCGCGCCGTCGTCGCAGTCGCCGCCGGACTCGGCGTAGCCGTCGCCGTCGTCGTCGTACCACTCGGTGCCCTCGTCTACGGTGCCGTCGCAGTCGTCGTCCGCGCCGTCTGCGGTCTCGGTGGCCCCCAGGTGGATGGTGGCGTCGAAGTCGTCGCAGTCGGTGCCGCCGGCCACCACGGCGTTGTAGCCGTCGCCGTCGACGTCGATCAGGTCCATGCCGCTGCAGTCCTGGTCCACGCCGTCGTAGGGGATCTCGGTGGCGCCGGGGTGGATGCTGGCGTCGGCGTCGTTGCAGTCGGTGCCGCTGCAGCCACTGAAGATGTCGTCGTAGCCGTCGTGGTCGAGATCGCAGCAGGCTGGGTCACCGATGCAGTCGGTGTCGTAGCAGTCTACGGCGCCGTCGTAGTCGTCGTCCAGGCCGTTGTCGCAGTCCTCGGGGCAGCCGGTGCCCAGGCCCAGGTCGAAGCTGAGGGTGTAGTTGCCGTCGCCGGACCCGCAGTAGCCCGAGTAGCTGGGCCCCTCGGTGTAGCCGTAGGCTTCGACCACGATGTAGTAGGTGGCGTAGGCCGTGCAGGTGAAGGTGACCGAGTCGTTGGTGGTGGAGGCGGCGGTGGAGCCCGAGACGCAGCCCGCGTAGGGGCTGCAGCTGTTGTCCAGGATGTAGATGTCCAGGTCGCAGTCCATGCCGGTGATGTCCAGGGTGACCGAGCCCGAGCGCTGGCAGGTGAACTCGTAGACGTCCTCGCCGGCGGTCTGGGCCAGGGGCCTGTAGGGGGTCCCGCAGGAGTACTGCTGGGAGGTGCTGGTGCCCCCGAGGGTGGATCCGGTGGACCCTGACACGTAGTCGGTGATGGTGTCGGAGCAGGTGAGCACGTCCACGATGGTGGTGCTGGAGGGGCAGGCAGCCTGGGCATCGCTCGGCGCGACCAGGCCAATGGCCAGGGCGGAGACCAGCAGGGTGCTGCAGGCAGGTGAGCTGAGACGGGGCATGTGGGCCTCCGCGAGGCGCGGTCGTCGTCGCGAAGTGCGGCAGGGGTGGGCCGCCACGGCGCGGGTGTGCGAACGCATCATATCAGCAGGAAGGGGCGCTTGCGCCGGGGTATCGCAGCGGACACAGAACGGGTGGGTGCGGTGACAGCTCGGGCGGGTGATGGCTCTGGGGTGCAGAACCTTGGAGGTCATCATGAAGCAGGACAAGTACGGACTCTCGGTCGAGCTGGGCGCGGTGGACTTCGACGACGCGGTGGAGCGTGTCACCCAGGCCCTGAAGGGCCAGGGCTTCGGCGTGCTCACGGACATCGACGTCAAGGCCACCCTGAAGAAGAAGCTCGACGTGGACCACCCTCGCTACCGCATCTTGGGAGCCTGCAACCCGCCCATCGCCCACCAGGCGCTGCTGGCGGAGCCCGACGTCGGGCTGCTGCTGCCCTGCAACGTCATCGTGCGTGAGACCGAGGCGGGCGTGCGGGTGGCCTTCGTGGACCCCATCGCCATGTTCAGCGTGGTGGAGCGTGACGACCTGCAGCCCATGGCCGAGAAGGTGCGCGGGCTGCTCGCGGCAGCGGCGTCGGCGTTGATGGCCTAGCTAGCGCTCGATCACCAGCCAGGCGTTCACGATGGTGTGGGCCCAGCTGGAGGTGGCCTGGTAGGCTGCGCCGTTGCGCTCCACCCGGTAGGCGATGCTGTTGTCGGCGCCCAGGGTGACCTGGCTGGTGATGTCGTGCTCGACCACGGGCACGTCTTTGCCTGGGCACCAGCCGCCCCGGCCGTACCACCAGGTGCCGTACTGGTTGGGGACGGTGCCCTCGGCGACCTGCTCCATGCAGCCGTAGGTGGAGCCGGCGTCGGGGAAGTCCACCACCACGGCGCTGGCGTCGGCGTCGTTGACCGTGAAGATGTGGTCGAGGTCGCAGAACTCGGCGCAGTTGCCCGGGTCGGACATGCCGTGGCCGGTGACCACCGTGGCCAGCGTGACCTTGACGGCGTCGGCGGGGATGTTCACCACCGCCGGCTCGGCGTAGTCGGCGTTGCAGTCACCGGTGAGGTTGCAGCCCGAGTACAGGTGCACCAGCTCGTCGGCCTTGGTGGCCTTGCCGCTGGTGGAGAAGCGCAGATCCACGTCGAGCTCGTAGGGGCCGCTGGTGTTGAAGCGGAACTCGCGGCTGCCGCCCTGGTTCAGCATGGGCAGCAGGGCGCTGACGTCGTGTACCCAGCGACCCTCGCGGTGGTAGGTGGTGATCCACCGGCCCAGCTCCGTGCCGCAGCCCGAGCAGTCCAGATCCCCGTAGCCGCTGCCGTCTTCGTTGCAGGTGTAGCTGCCGGTGGTGTCGCCGCCGAGGGGGTCGGTGCAGGCGCCGGTGATGGCGTCGGCGGCGATGGCCTCGGCGTAGCCCTCGCAGGTGGTCGCGATGCCCGTGTCCGCGCCGCAGTCTTCGGCCGTGCGGCAAGCGGTCTTGGTGCTCACCCCGTCCTCGGTGCAGGCGCCCATGACCTCGGCCACGGCTTGCTGGCAGGCGGTGTCGGCGTAGGGGTTGTCGCCCTCGGCCGGCATGTCGCACATGAACAGGTAGGCCATGTAGTCCCAGGCCGGGCAGTCGCCGTACTCGCCGTCGCCCTCGCAGCCCATGTAGGCGTCGATCTTCAGGGTGTCGTAGGCGGCCAGGGTGGCCGCGTCGGGCAGCTCGACGGTGGCGTAGGTGCTGCCGGCGACCCGGTCGCCCTCGAAGATGGTGACCACCAGGGCCTCATCGGCCTGGATCTCTGCCTCGCGCACGGCCTCGTAGTTGTAGTAGACAAGCTCGTTGGCCACCATGCTCAGGTTGGGCTCGAACCAGCCGTAGGCGGAGTAGTAGCGGGTGGGGTCGGCGTAGGAGCCGACGTAGCGGATGCGCTGGAAGCGATCGATGCCCACGCCCCAGCCCGGGTTGGTCATCACGCCGCCCACCCAGCCCGAGATGACCTGGGCGCGCTGGGAGACGTAGTTGACGCGCGGAGCCCACCAGGCGCGATCGGCCTCGTCCATGCCGGCCAGGACGCTGTCGATCTCCACCGTCAGGCCGTCCAGGGACGCCTCGATGCTGGCGGTGGAGGTGGCGGTGCTCATGAAGAGCAGCTGGGTGTTGCGGGGCAGGGCCTCGAACAGGTCGCCCACGTCGCGGGCCCACAGGTCGGTGGGCCAGCCCTGGGCCTGGCCGGGGTTGTCCTGGATGAGCAGGTAGTTGTCGCAGCCGGTCCAGTGCTCGCTCAGGGTCCACTCGCCGGCCCGGGTGGTCACGGTGAAGTCAGCGGCGGTGGCGTACAGATCCTTGCTCTCGGCCACGTCCTGGAAGTCCACCACCGGCAGCCCAAGCTCACTGCAGGGGTCGCCGGCCTGCGCGGAGTCCGTGGTGTCCACGGGGGGGGCGGTCTCGTCGGGCTTGTCGGTCTCTTCCTTGGGGTCGTTGGGACAGGCCGTCAGGCCGAGGGCCAGGAGGGTGAGGACGACGGTGGTGCTGCTGCGCATGACTCGCTCCGGGCTTGGTTCTGTCGGGATCGTAACGGCGGCATCGCCCACCGTCGCCTGGCGACCACATGCGACAGGACATGACCCTGTGGGACGACCCATCCGTCGTAGCGTAGGTCTGCGGGAATGAGGAGGTGAGAGCATGACAAAGACTCGATGGTGTGCCCTGGCCGCGGTGGTGGTGTTCTCGGCGTGCGATCGCACGGCGCCCACCACCGCGGGGCCGGCGGCCCAGCCGCCCTCGCCTGAGGCGGCCCCGGCGGTCGCCCTCGATTCGACGGCGCTGGGCGGTGAAGACTACAGCTACAACCCCATCGGCAAGCGGGACCCCTACCGGGCCTTCTTCCCCACCGAGCCCCCGGGGACCGACAGCTGCGGCGACGACCCCCTGCAGTGCTTCGCGGTGGAGCAGCTGACCCTGACCGGCGTGGTCTGGGGCGAGCGGCCCCGGGCCTTGCTCGAGGACCCCTCGGGAGCCAGCCACGTGGTGGAGCTGGGCGCCTATGTGGGTGATCGCTGGGGCCGTGTCACCCACATCGAGAGCGGCTCGGTGGTGGTGACCGAGGAGTACCTGAGCGGCAGTGAACAGCTGGTGGTGCACCCAATCCGCTTGAGCCTGGATCCCCTGGGCTAGTCTCCGGCCCCCTCCCCGAACTCCTGCTTGATGTCCCAGGACATCAGGCGCTTGGCGATCCAGCCGAACAGGGCGGCGAGGCCCAGGCCCCAGAGCAGGGAGAAGACCATCATGATCGTCTGCATGGCGGCGAAGCCACCGGCCACGCCAGGGGGAGGGCTGGGCAGCTGGCCCATCCAGGCGATCTGAAAGACGATGGAGCCTGCCGACCACAGCGCCGCCAGCCCCATCAACACCACCATCAGCTCGCGGCCCCACTCGAGGCGCTTGATCAGGCCCAGCGATCCTGCCAACAGCACGGCGGACACCAGCAGCGGGATCGCGACCATCAGGCTCATGTGCTCGAACATGAAGCGGGCCATGGGCGGGAGGTCGGCTGGGACGTCGCTGGTCAGCTGCTCCAGGGGGAAGACGGTGTGGATCATGATGTTCTGCATCACGGAGATGAGCAGGCCGAAGCCCGACAGCAGCGCGAAGATCCAGCCGACGACCGAGACGAAGGTGGAGCGGGTGGGGGGGCTCATGGCGACTCCGGTGCCCGGGAGAGCCGAGGGTACCGCCCTGGCCTGGCTCCATTCCCTCGAAGCTCGCTCAGTCCAGCATCCCCGCTGCGCTGGCGTGGACGTACTGCAGGCGCGGGATGATCTGCCCCAGCTCTTCGGTGTCCAGACCCAGCTCCGCCACGGCCGTGGGCTCCCTCAGCTGCAGCTGCGCGGCCTGGTCTTGCAGCCGAGGCCCCTCGAAGGCGTGGGCCAGGCTGTCGGCCAGCCGCAGCACACAGACCGATGCGCTCAGCTCGCCGCCGTCACGACGTGCGTGCTCCACGCTGTGGTGCCAGCCCACCAGATCCGGGATGGGGTCGGGAATCCCCCAGGCCTGCAGCGCTGCGCAACCCATGGCGGCGTGGTCGAAGCCCAGCGCCGCCTGCTCGAGCAGGTGGGTGCCTCCGGACACGCCCAGGCGGCGCTCCAGCAGCTCCCTGTAGCGCTGGCCGCCGGTGCCGTAGCGCTCGTCAACGGCTCCTTGCAGCAGCACCAGCTTGCCCAGGTCGTGGAGCAGCCCGGCCAGGAACAGGTCGCGGGAGGGCCGCCCCAGCAGCTGCGCCAGCTCCCTGGCCAGCGCCGCGGTGGACACCGCATGGCTGCGCAGCCTGGCCTCAGCCTGGCTGCCCCCGAACAGCTCGGAGACGGCGACGGCCGCGGTGAGCTCTCCGATGGTGCGCGCTCCCAGCATGCTCACCGCGTGGCGGATGGACCGGCAGGGCTGGCGCAGGGTGAACACCGGGCCGTTGGCGGCGCCCAGCACCCGGGCCGCGAGGACCGGCTCAGACTCCAGGAGTCGAGCCACCTCGGTGGATCTGAACTCGGGATCCTCCAGCATCTGCATCAGCCGAGCTGCGATCTCCACCGCGGGACGCAAGCCCTTGGCGAGCACCCTCTCCAGCTGCAGGCTGTCACGGGCCAGGGCGGTGGCGTCGGAGTCGGACTCCGAGCCGAACCAGACGAATGGATCGTTTGGAGAGGCAGTACAGGGGTGCATGGGTGCTCGCCGGGCTGGATCGGAATCGGGGTGCGGTGCAGACGCTCGCTGCGCACCCAGCTCATCGGTGTCCGTCCAGGGGCTGTTCAGACCTTTTGTGACAATCTTCGAATCTGCAGTCAGGAATAGGAGTATGCGAAGATGTAGAACGAGGAGAGTGTCGGAAACGAAAATAGTCTATCCGTCATTCTCCGCCAGCCAGCGCAGCACGGCTGGGAAGTGGTCCCGCTCGGTGTCGGCGTGGGTGAGCATGGTGACGTGGTCGTAGTCGTGGAGCTGGCCCGCGGCCTGACCGAGCACGGTGAAGCGCTCCTGGCCTTGGCCGGCTTCCTCCATCATGGCGCGCACGTCGTCGCGGTGGCCCAGGCAGGGGTCGTCCGCGGCCGCCAGGTACCAGGCTGGGGGCAGATCCCTGGCCTGGCGCAGGGCCGCGCCGTAGTCGAAGGCGTCGGCAGGATCGACCCAGGGCCCAGGCCGCACCCAGGCGCAGCACTGCTCGAGGCTGGCGCGGCTCTCGTCGTCCGATCCCAGGCCCAGGCGCTTCGAGGGCAGGTAGCCCAGGACCGCCGCGGCGAAGGGGGCCAGCCGCAGCCAGTACAGGTCGATGAGCATCAGCTTGTGCAGGTTGTGCACCCGCACGCAGCGCTTGGATCCGAAGCAGGTCAGGCTGGCCACCCCGGCGCGCAGCTCGGGGAAGCGACCGAGGGCGGCGAGCATCAGCACGCCCCCCCAGCTGTGGGCCACCCAGTGTACGGACTGTCCCGGGTGGCGCTCGGCCACGGCCTGGGCCAGGGTGGGGATGTCCTCGGTGATGGCCTCGGTCTGGCCGTAGCGGTGGCCCCGTGCCACGTGGGGACGGCTCTCGCCCCGACCGCGCTGGTCTGCGATGAAGACGGGGTGTCCGGCCCTGGCCAGGAAGGGGCCGAGGCCCTTGCCCGAGGGGGTGTAGAACACCCGCCCGTTCTCCACCGAGCCGTGCAGCATCAGCACCGGCGCGCGGGTTGGGTGCCCAGGCTCGATCCGCCTGAGGTGCAGATCCGCCCCGCCGGGAGCGGGGAGGAACAGGGAGGACTGGTGGGGTGCGCTCATGGGCGCTTCTAGCGCTCCACCACCAGCCACACGGCGGCCCAGATGTCGGCCCAGCTGGATGCGCCGGTGTAGTCGGCTCCGTTTCGCAGCACCCGGTAGTCCAGCTGGTTCACCGCCCCAAGGTTGACCAGGGCGGTGATGTCGTGCAGCTGCACGGGCACCTCGCGGCCGGGACACCAGCCGTGGCGGCTGTACCACCAGGTGCCGTACTGGTTGGGCACCGTGCCGAGCTCCACTTCGTCCATGCAGCGGTAGTCGGGGCCCTCCACGTCGAAGTTCACCGTGAGCGCGTCTTCGCCGTTCACGCCGAAGATGTGGTCCATGTCGCAGAACTCGGCGCAGTTGCCCGGGCTGGACATGCCGTGGCCGGTGATCACCGTGGCCAGCTGGACCTTGACGGCGTCGGCCGGCACCTCCACCTGGACGCCGCCTGCGTAGGTGGCGTTGCAGTCGCCTGCCAGGTTGCAGCTGCCGAACAGGTGGGTGAGCTCCTGGGCCCGCGTGCCGCGCCCGCTGTCGTAGAAGCGCAGATCCAGATCGACGGTGTAGCTGGAGCCGGTGCTGAAGCGCAGCCGCTCGGTGGCTCCCGGGGTGAGCAGGGGCTGCAGGCCCGTGACCTCGTGTACCCAGCGGCCTTCCCGGTGGTAGGTGGTGATCCAGCGGCCCAGCTCGTGGTCGCAGCCGCAGGCGAGCTCGTCGTAGCCAGTGCCCTCGGCGTTGCAGGCGTAGCTGGCGTCGCTGCTGGCCCCGAGGGGGCCCTCGCAGCTGCCCGGCTGTGTGTCGGCGGCGACGGCCTCGTCGTAGCCCGTGCAGGCATAGGCGATGCCCGTGTCGGCGCCGCAGTCTTCCTCGCTGCGGCAGGCGGTCTCGGTGGCCACGCCGTCCTCGCTGCAGCTACCCATCACCTCGGCCACGGCGGCTTGGCAGGGGGTGTCCGTCCAGGGGTTGGCCTGGGTGGGCTGGGCGCAGACATACAGGGCCGCGCCCGTGTCCCAGGCGAAGCAGTCGCCGTACTCGCCCTCGCCCCCACAGCCCATGTGCAGGTCCAGGGCCAGGCTGTCGTAGTCCGCGGCCTCGGCGGGGATGACCAGCTCGGTCTCGAAGGCGCTGGCCCAGCCAGATCCGTCGAAGACGGGCACCACCAGGGCGTCTTGAGCCTCGATGACGGCCTCGCGCTCGGCCTCGAAGTTGTAGTAGATGGGCTCGTTGGCCACGAAGGAGAGGTTGGGCTCGAACCAGCCGTAGCTGGAGCTGTAGCGGGTGGGGTCGGCGTAGGAGCCGATGTAGCGGATGCGCTGGAGACGATCGATGCCCACGCCCCAGCCAGGGTTGTTCATGATGTCGCCCACCCAGCCGTCGATGATCTGGGCCCGCTGGGTGGCGTAGTGGACGCGGCCCTGCCACCAGGCCCGGTTGGCCTCGTCCATGCCCGCCAGGACCAGATCCACCTCGGCCTGCAGGCCGTCCAGGGAGGCCTCGATGGCGGCGGTGGAGGTGGCTGTGCTCATGAACAGCAGCTGGGTGTTGCGGGGCAGCTTGGCGAACAGGTCGTCCACGTCGCGCTCGAAGATGCCGGTAGGCCATCCCTGGTTCTGCTTGGGGCCGTCTTGGATCAGCAGGATGGTGTCACAGCCCGTCCAGCGCTCGCTCAGGGTCCAGTCCCCCGCGCGGGTGGGCACCGTGAAGTCGGCGGCGGTGGCGTAGAGGCTGTCGTCTTCTGGGGCGTCCACAAAGGCGCGCACAGGCAGGCCCAGCTCCGCGCAGGGATCGCCGGCGGGGGGGGCCGTCTCGTGGGTGTCGCCCGGCGGGCTGTCCTGCGGTGGGTCGGTCGGGGGATCCTTGGGGCAGGCCACGGCCAGCAGGGAGGCGAAGAGGAGGAGGGTGGTGCGCATGGGTTCTCCGGGGTGGTGCTGCGCTTCCCCTATCCTCGGCACCGGCCAGCGTGGCTGGTCGGACGCCCCGTCGACCGCGCGACCCTCAGGGCTCGGGGAGGACCGGGGGCTGGGGGGGCGGCGTCTCGAGGGCTGGCAGCGCCACCGCGTCGCCATCGAAGCGAAGCTCCAAGGTCGTGGTCTGCCCCCCGCGCTGGTAGGTCCAGTCGAGCTGAGGGTCGGTGAGCAGGTGAGCCAGGCCCTCGAGCAGGGCTCGCCCGCCGTCCAGGCCGACATCCGCGATGGAGAGGTGGTGGTCCAGCGGCTGGAAGCCGAGCTCTGCCATCAGGGCCACCAGGCCTTTGTCCACCACGTAGACCCCCTGGTCGGCCGCCATGGCCAGCATGGAGGCGTAGGGTCCGAAGGCGTAGGGATCGGAGAGCCGCTGGTGGAGCGCCGCGCGGGACAGGCGGGTGGGGCGGCCTTGGTCGTCGCGCTCGAGCACCAGCGCCTGGGTGCTGCCCGGCGTGATGGTGGCCTCGACCACCCCTGGCAGATCGTCCCGCAGGATGCTCCAGCGGCAGTGGGTGGCGCCCTGGGTGGCCAGGCGCGCGGCGTAGTGGTGCTCCGCGGTGCCCAGGGGCAGATCGTTGACCGAGGCGATGATGTCACCTTCGCGGAAGCCCAGCCAGCTCAGCAGGTGAAGCTGTGTGGACGGTGCCACGCGATAGCCCCGGGGCAGTGGACCAGCGGGCCAGGCCTGCACGGCCTTGTCGTGTGGATCGAGGCCGTAGAGGCAGTGGGGCAGCACGTGGGCGGGCAGGCTGGTGGAGGCGAGCACGTCGGGGCCGGGCGCGTCGCCAGGCGCTGCCTGCAGCGGTGCGCTGGACAGCGAGGAGAGGGCCAGCAGCCAGGAGAGGAGTCGGATCATGGAGCCACGCTCGGGGAGTGGAGGCCGGGGGCCCCGAGGATCCGGAGCGGGACGTAGGGGCCGAAGAAATAGGTCAGGGAGCGGAAGCGGAGACCGGTCAGGACGTAGTGCCCGTCGGGATCGCTCCCCTGCAGCTCGCGCAGCTGCTCCAGGGCGTCGGCGAGATCCTGGTGTCTCGCCAGCTCGACGGGCGCTCGCCCGATGGCGCGCCATGCGCTCAGCTCGGTCCACGCGTCGCCGGCCAGCGCCACCAGGATCAGCCAGCCCACGATGCCTCCCACCATCAGGAAGGGCACGCTGCGCATGGCCCATGCGTCGCCCAGCACCACCAGCAGCACCAGGCCCGCGCTGGCGGCCAGCAGCTTCAGCCAGGCTCCCCGCTGGGGACCGGTCCACCAGTGCCGACGTCGCCAGTAGAACAGGGTGGCGGCCACGGGGACGGCCAGGAGGGAGACGGGGACGGCGACCGCCACCCAGAGCTTGGTGCCGGGTGCCAGCGCGGACTGCAGAGCGTCGCCGCCGTGCATGCCGAAGCTGGCGATGGTGCCCGGGATCAGCAGCAGCGTGATGGCGATCTCGTACGGCAGCAGGCCCGTGACGGGCAGGCAGGCGGGCAGGCCGCCGCGGGCTTGGCTGGTGCGCCCCAGCGCCCACCACGCCCCTGCCAGGAGCCCGGCCAGCGCCAGCAGCATCAGCAGGGAGAGGAAGATCGAGCTCTGGCCCTGGAAGAGGGCGCGGCCTTGGTGCTGCAGGTCCAGGCCCGCCATCGCCAGCCCGTCCGCCAACAACAGCGCCGCCATGCCCGGGCCCAGGCCGTGGCGGTCCAGCCAGCGCACCAGGCCAGCCATGCATCCGACCCCGAAGGCGGTCATGGCGGCGGTGCCCAGGCGGAACATCCAGCCGGGGTTGGGCACGACGGCGTCCCCCCAGGTGCCGTAGTAGCCGTAGCCTCCCCCGCTGCTCATGCTCTCGAGGGCCACAGCCAGGGAGAAACCCTGGAGCCAGGCCACGCCCACGCCCAGCAGCGCGCCCATGGCCCAGAGCTTGCGGCGCAGGTGTGGATCCTGGCGTCGGCGGTGGCGGGTGCCGGGGAGGATCAGGGCGCCGAGCTCCACCAGCACGAAGCCCACCATCAGGGGGCGCACCCCGAGGCCGAAGGGCCCCGCGTGGAGGTTGCCGGCCCCGATGTCGGCCAGCATGGCGTGGTCCAACAGCGGATGGGGCAGCCAGCCCAGCAGGGTCACCAGCGCCATGGCCGCCGCGGTCAGCCCCAGCCGCTTCAGCAGGGGGCCGGGCCAGGGCAGGCGCTGGGGCGACTCCAGGGGGGGACGCTCGCCGGGCTCGAGGGGCTGGCCGCAGTCCGCGCAGTGGGATGTGCCCGGCTGGTACTCTGCTGAACGGCCCGTGCGCTGGCGGTGGCGGCAGTCCGGGTTGGTACAGTAGGCCACTTCTCCTCCAGGGTTTGGGCGTAACGCCGCCATCTCCATGTGGATAGGAGGGCGAGCGCCCCGTCCCGGGGCCCGTGGGAGCACGGATGGAGCGGTCACCCCGCAGCGCGCGCGTCGCGAGCCTCGATCTGCTGCGGGGCCTGGTGATGGTGCTGATGGCCCTGGACCATAGCCGGGCTTTCATGGGGGCCTTGGGCGACCCCATGGATCTCGGCGCCGCCAGCCCGGCGCTGTACCTCACCCGCTGGGTCACCCACTTCTGCGCCCCCACCTTCGTCGCTCTGGCGGGCCTGAGCGCCGGCCTGTACGCCCAGCGGGTGGGGGTGGAGCGGGCCAGCCGCTTCCTCATCAGCCGCGGCCTGTGGCTCATCGTGCTCGAGATCACCTGGGTCAACTTCTTCTGGAAGTTCGGCTTCTCGAGCATCTCCTTGCTGGTGATCTGGGCCCTGGGCGCGGCGATGGTGCTGCTGGGCCTGCTGGCGCGGCTGCATCGCCATGCCCCCTTGATCCTGGGCCTGGCGGTGGTGCTGGGCCACAACCTGCTGGCGGGGGTCCAGCCCGCCGACCTGGGCAGCCTGGCCATCCCCTGGGGGCTCGGCATGGCCCCCCACAGCTTCCACATCGGCCCGCTGGCCGTGGGGGTCTCCTACCCCTTCCTGCCCTGGGCTGGCCTGATGGCCCTGGGCTGGGCCGCGGCGCCGTGGCTGGTGGGTGCTGACGGTGTGCGCACCCGCCGGGCGCTCGCCCTGGGAGCCGGTCTGGTGGCGGCCTTCATGGTGCTCCGGGGCCTGGGGTTGTATGGCGAGCCGCGCCCCTGGGGGCCGCAGGAGCGGGGCCTGCTGTTCACCCTGCTGGGTACCCTGGACTGCACCAAGTACCCGCCGTCGCTGCAGTACATGCTGATGACCGTGGGCCCCGCGCTGCTGCTGCTGCCCCTGCTCGAGCGCCTGCGAGGCCGGGCGGCGCAGACCCTGCTGGTCTTCGGCCGCGTGCCCTTGTTCTTCTACCTGCTGCACATCCCCGTGCTGAACCTGGGCACCAAGCTGTTCAGGGTGCTGGTCCACGGCTGGGACGGCGCGCTCGAGCCCAGCCTGCTGCGGGTCTACGCGGGCTGGGCCCTGGCCCTGGTGGTGCTCTACCCCCTGTGCGTGGGGTGGGGGAAGCTCAAGGCCGCGCGCAGCTGGTGGTGGCTGCGGTACCTGTAGGGGGAGGCCTCGGCTGGCCTCGCCTGCGTTCAGATCAGGGCGTCTTGGACCCGCAGCGTGAAGGCCATCAGGGCCTCGACCGCCTCGGCGGGCAGGCGCTCGAAGTGTACGGCGATCTGGTGAGTGGGGGCCGGGAGCTCGGGATCGCGCTCGGCAGCCTCGATCTCCTCGGGGGGGATGTCGAACAGGCGCACCACCCTGGCCGAGGCTCGGTAGGCCTGCTGACTGGGGGGGATGTGCAGCTCGAGCAGCAGCACGTCCTCGGCCTTGCAGTTCTCCCGGTCCTCGAACTTCAGGCCCGAGCCGGAGAAGTCCATGAAGGGGTCGGGCTGGAACCACTCGCCGTCGGGGGCCAGGCCCTGGTCGATCCAGGCGTCGACCGCAGCCGCGGGGACCACCTGGTAGCGCAGCCGGATGCCGCCGTAGGTGCGCGGGAAGATGCGCTTGTCGCGGCGCACCAGGGTGCGGGACTCGACGTGGATCAGGTTGTCCTGGATCAGACCGATGGTGCCCACCACCCGCAGCTCGGTGGCTTCGCCGGCGTCGACGATGACCTTCATGCCCTCGGCGAAGCCGTGCAGGGGATCGTCGAGCAGCACGTCGCAGGTGCCCTCGTCCCTGCAGGTGACGCGGCCGGAGAGGATCAGCGGCGGGTCGGAGGCCAGGGAGAGGACTTCGACAGGGACATCCAGGAGTTGGTCTTTGCCAGGCATGGAGGGATCCTGTGCTGGGGTCGGGGCGCGGGTGTACGGGAGCACTAACGGGCGCATGGGGCACCCGCCGCTTCCACATCGGAACCCGGGGGACGACCTTTAGGCTTCCAGGCCGTCGATCCAACTCAGCAGGGTGGCGACGTCGCGGTAGCGGTCCCGGTCGCGGTTGGCACCCAGCAGGGTGACCACGACCCTGCGGCCGCCGCGGGTGGTCAGGGCGGTGGTGTAGCAGTAGCCGGCCGTGCCGGTGTAGCCGGTCTTGACCGCCTCGATCCCCAGGTCCTTGCGGGCCGAGAGCTTGTTGGTGCTGAAGCGGCGGCGGGTGGCCCGGTGGTCGTAGTGCAGGTCCCAGTGGGTGGAGGACGAGACCGTGGACAGCAGCGGGTGGGCGGCGACGGCCATGGTGGCCCGGGCCAGGTCGCGGGCGGTGCTCGAGTTCTCGTCCTCGAGCCCCGAGGGCTCGGTCCAGGAGGACATGTCCATGCCCAGCTCCGCGCTCACGGTGTTCATCTGCTCGATGAAGCCGTCGAGGTCGAGATCGGAGGCGCTGGCCAGGGCGAAGGCGCCCCGGTTGTCGGAGGCCACCAGGGCTGCGCCCAGGGCGTCCCAGCCTTGGATGCAGTCGCCCGTGGAGAGCTTGGACCGCGCGCCGTTGCGGGTGGGGTAGTGCTCCGCGCCGATGCAGATCTCCCGGTCCAGGTCGTAGTCCGTGGAGACCAGGGCCAGGGCAGAGACCAGCTTGGTCAGGGAGGCGACGGGCTGGATGGTGTCCGCGTTGTGCTCGAGCAGCACCTCGCCCCGATCCATGTCGAACACGAAGGCGGCGCTGGAGCGCAGCCTGGGCGCGTCGTCCGGGCCGGTCGCCGCCATCTGCTCGAGGGCGAACAGCTCACCGCCGGCCGGGTGCCAGTCGGGAGGGGTCCAGGCCGGGGGCAGCTGAGCGGCGCGGGTGGGCCCATGGGTGTCGCTGGCGCCGTCCACCGGGGAGATGGCGAGCCAGCCCGCCGCCGCGAAGAGGGCCGCGGCGAGGGAGGTCGTGGAGAGGCGGAGGAGGAGCTTGGTGTACATGGTTCGCACAGGTTCCAACACGCGCTCTTGCCATGTCAACGGACGCCGTGGGCGGATCTGGCGAAAACGGTCCCCACAAGACGGAACGGGGCAGTGGCGGAATTTCCTGCGGGTTGCCTGGGCTGTGGCCTGCAGCGCGCGTCGTAGACGGCGCTGTGGTCAGCCGCTCCGCCGCCGCCGGATGCCAGCGAGCCCCAGCACCGCCAGCAGCCACGCCAGCCCGACGTCGCGGGGGGCCTCGGCGCTGCTGCAGCCGCAGCCACCGCCGCCCTTGAAGAAGCCGTCGTCGTCGCTGGAGGGGCCGGTGTCTACGGGGCTGTCGGTGTCGTCGGGGCTGTCGGTGTCGTCGGGGTTGTCGGTGTCTCCGACGGGCTCGCAGTCCTCGTCCAGCACGCCGTTGCCTGGCCAGCTGTCCGCGTCGGTGTCGTCGCAGTCGCTGTCGAGGGGGAAGCCGTCGCCGTCCTGGTCGAAGTCGTCCGCACCGTCGCAGTCGCTGTCCACGCCGTCGTACCAGATCTCGCTGGCGTCGGGGTTGACCGCCGGGTCGATGTCATCGCAGTCGGTCCCGCCGTGGGCGTCGCTGCGGTGACCGTCGCCGTCCTGATCGAAGTCGTCGGCGCCGTCGCAGTCGCTGTCCACGCCGTCGTACCAGATCTCGGCCATGCCGGGGTTGACGTCCGAGTTGGCGTCGTCGCAGTCGTCCCCGCCGTGCTCGGCGCTCAGGTAGCCGTCGGCGTCGGCGTCGAACTCCGAGGCGTTGTCGCAGTCGGTGATGCGCCCGTCGTAGGGATCGTCGGGGGCGCCCGGGTAGACGTCGGCGTCACCGTCGTCGCAGTCGTCGCCGCTGTAGCTCTCGCTGTCGTGGCCGTCGCCGTCGGCGTCGTAGTCCGAGGCGCCGTCGCAGTCGCTGTCCACGCCGTCGTACCAGGTCTCGGGTGCCCCTGGGTAGATGGTGGCGTCGCCATCGTCGCAGTCGGCTCCGCCGTGGGCGTCGCTCAGGGAGCCGTCGCCGTCGGCGTCGTAGTCGTTGGCGCCGTCGCAGTCCTGGTCGATGCCGTCGTACCAGATCTCGGTGGCGCTGGGGTTGATGGTGGTGTCCCCGTCGTCGCAGTCGTCACCCCCGTGGGCGTCGCTGTCGTGGCCGTCGCCGTCCTGATCGTAGTCGCTGGCCCCGTCGCAGTTGGAGTCCACGCCGTCGTACCAGGCGTCGACGGCGCCGGGGTTGATGGCCGCCTCGCCATCGTCGCAGTCGGTCCCGCCGTGGGCGTCGCTGTCGTAGCCGTCGCCGTCGGCGTCGTTGTCGCTGGCTCCGTCGCAGTCCTGGTCGATGCCGTCGTACCAGGTCTCGGTGGCGCTTGGGTTGATGGTGGCGTCGCCATCGTCGCAGTCGGCCCCGCCGTGGGCGTCGCTCAGGAAGCCGTCGCCGTCTGCGTCGTAGTCGTTGGCGCCGTCGCAGTCCTGGTCGATGCCGTCGTACCAGATCTCGGTGGCGCCGGGGTTGATGGCCGCGTCGCCGTCGTCGCAGTCGCTGGCGCTGTCGTAGCCGTCGGCGTCGGCGTCGTAGTCGGACGCTCCGTCGCAGTCCTGGTCGATGCCGTCGTACCAGATCTCGGCGGCGCCGGGGTTGATGGCCGCGTCGCCGTCGTCGCAGTCGCCGCCTCCGTGGGCGTCACTGTCGTGGCCGTCGCCATCGGCGTCGTAGTCGGACGCTCCGTCGCAGTCGCTGTCCACGCCGTCGTACCAGGCGTCGGCGGCGCCGGGGTTGATGGAGGCGTCGCCGTCGTCGCAGTCGGTCCCACCGTGTGCGTCGCTGTCGTAGCCGTCGCCGTCGGCGTCCAGCAGATCCGATCCGTCGCAGTCCTGGTCGATGCCATCGTAGGGGGTCTCGGATGCCCCGGGGTTGATCGTGGCGTCGGCGTCGTCGCAGTCGATGTCGTTGGTGTAGCCGTCGCCGTCGGCGTCCACCGCCGAGGCACCCTCGCCGCCGGTGGCGCCGATGTCCGAGCGGCTGCCGTCGGGGTCCAGCAGGGCAGGGTCGCCCGCGTCGATCAGGGTGCTGGTGCTGGCCAGAGCGAAGTTGTCGTTGCTGCAGTCACCGTCCAGGCTGTAGTCCACCAGGCCGGGGATGTCGGTGAGGTTGCCGCCGCCGCTGATGTCGCCGGCGTCCAGGTAGCCGCTGACATCAGCGCTTGAGTTGGCGTACCAGTCGTTGTAGCCCAGGTTGGTGTAGGCCCCGGTGGAGGAGTCGTAGGCCATCAGGCCATCCCCCGCCTGGGTCCAGGCCACGATGTTGTTGAGGAAGTCGGCGTAGGTGTACAGCAGCATCAGGCCGCCGCCTGCGCTGGCGGTGTTGCCCAGGAAGGTGTTGTTCACGATGTCGCTGTAGTAGTCGTAGTACAGGTACAGGGCGCCGCCGTAGCTGCTGGCCGTGTTCTCCACGAAGATGTTGTTGAACCAGTCGTCGTCGCCGCGGGTGTAGTACGAGTAGGCCGCGCCGCCGTAGCTCGCCGCGTTGCCGCAGAAGGTGTTGCCCTGCACCGTGCGGCTGGACACCGAGTAGGAGTACAGGCCGCCGCCGGCGTAGCCGCTGCCCGTGGCGCTGTTGCCCACGAAGCTGCTGCTGCTGATGTCCAGGTCGTTGGCGTAGGAGACGTAGATGGCTCCGCCGTGGTAGCTCGCGGTGTTGTCGTCGAAGCTCGAGTCCTCGACCAGCAGATCGTCGGCCCAGCCGCTGTAGGCGTCGAAGTACAGGCCGCCGCCGTCGCCGTAGCTGGTGGTGTTGCCGTCGAAGCTGCTGCCGTCGATGGCCACGTCGCCGTAGTAGTACTGGTAGACGGCGCCGCCGTCGTAGTAGGCGCTGTTGCCGTCGAAGCTGGTGTCGCTGATCTGCAGATCGCTGTAGTAGCTGGCGCTCAGGGCGCCGCCGTTGCCGCGGGTGGAGCTGTTGGCGTCGAAGCTCGAGCCGTCGATGACCACGCTGCCGTAGAGGTACTGGGCCCACAGGGCGCCGCCGCTGTAGGTGGCGGTGTTGCCGTCGATGGTGGCGTCGCTGATGCTGACCGCGCCGGTGCCGTAGACCCCCAGGGCGCCGCCGTAGTAGCCGGTCTGGTTGTCCTGCAGGCTCACCGAGCCCATGGTCAGGTCGCTGGACTGGACGTAGAGGCCGCCGCCGGAGCGGTAGGTGGCCACGTTCTCCAGCAGGGTGCTGTCGTCGATGGTCAGGGCCGAGCTCAGGGACTCCGCGTAGGCGCCGCCGCCGTAGTAGTAGGCGGTGTTGCCCTGGAGGGTCGCGCCGGAGATGGCCACGGCGCCGTCGGTGGCGGCGTACAGCCCGCCGCCGCTGCCGTAGGTGCTGGTGTTCTCGAGCAGGATGGTGTCGGTCAGGGCGAGGGTGAACGTGTCGTTCATGTGCAGCCCGCCGCCGCTGTAGTACGCGCTGTTCGAGGAGATGTTCGAGTCGGTGATGGCGACGGTCGCGTCGTCCCAGCCGGCGATGGCGCCGCCGTAGTACGCGGCGTTGCCGTCCATGGTGCAGGCGTCGACCACCAGGCTGGAGGCCCGGGCCAGGTAGACCGCGCCCCCCGCGTAGCCCTGGTTGTCGCTGACGTTGGCGCCGCTGATGCTCACGCTGGAGCCCGAGTCGGCGTAGACGGCGCCGCCGTAGTAGCCGTACCAGTAGTAGCTCGAGCCGTTGCCGCTGATGGTGCCGCCGTCGATGGTGACGATGGCCCCCAGGGCGAACACGGCGCCGCCGTCGGCGTAGGTGCCGTTGTTGTCCAGGAAGTGGCTGTCGGTGGTGGCCAGGCTGGAGCCGCTGCCCAGGTAGACGCCGCTGCCGTCGTAGTAGCTGGTGTTGTCGCTGATGGTGCTGTCGGCCAGCTCGACGCTGCCGCTGTCCACGAAGATGGCGCCGCCGTAGTACGCCCAGCCGGACTCGAACCAGCAGTCGCTCAGGATCACCGTGGCCCCGCCGGTGATGTACATGGCGCCGCCGTAGTAGCCGGTGGTGTCGTCCCACTCGCAGTCGGAGAAGGAGGGCGCGCCGCCGTCGATGCTCACCCCGCCGCCGTTGACGCTGGTGGAGCCGGTGGCGTCGAGCTCGAGCTGGGACAGCACCGGGCTGGCCCCCGAGAGCAACACGCCGCCGTAGGTGGTGTTGCGCAGGGTGAAGCCCGTCAGGCTGGCCGCGGCGCTCTCGCCGTCGTCGAAGGTCACCGCCCAGGTGCCGGTGCTCGAGGCGTCGATGATGGTGCTGTTCGAGCCCGACAGCGACACGATGGCCAGGTCTTTGCCGCTGTAGTCGATGGCCTCGTAGTAGGTGGCCGCGCTCACCTGGATGGTGTCGCCGCTGGCCGCCGCGTCGATGGCGTCCTGGATGGTGGTGTGGTCGCCGCTGCCGTAGCGGTCGACGGTCCATGTGGCCGCCGATGCTGCTGTTGGGAAGGCCAGGATCAGGGAGACGGGGAGCGCGCGGCGAAGCATGGGGACCTCCTGGGGCTGAGCCAGGAGAGTGTACCAGCCTTGCTAACGAACCACCTGCCCTCGGGGGGCGTCCGCCGGGTCCCGGTGGGCCAGGCGACCGTCGACCTCGGCCACATGCTCGACCTGAGGCATGGGGAAGCCCAGGAAGCGGGTGCCGTGGCGGGCGAAGTGATCGGGGTCGCCGGTGCAGAGCACCCGCAGGCTGCCGCGGCCGGCGAGGACCGGGGCGTCGAAGCCGGGATGGCGCTCGAGCCACTGGACCAGGCGGCCTGCTGCGTAGGGCGCGGGGTCCACTACGGTGACCCCTCGGGGCAGCCGGACCTGGATGGCGGGCAGCAGCAGGGGGTAGTGGGTGCAGCCCAGCAGCAGGGTGTCGATGCCCGGCAGCTGCTCGAGGTAGCGGTCCACCGCCAGCAGGGCCAGGTCGCTGCTCTCCCAGCCCTCTTCGACGATGGGGGTGAGCAAGGGGGTGGCCAGCTGAGTGACCTTGTGGCTGCCCAGCTTGGCGATCTCGGCCACATAGGTGCCCGACTCCACCGTGCGGCGGGTGGCGATGATGCCGATGTGGCCTGCGCTCTGCTGGGTGGCCAGCTCGGCACCCGGGATGGTGACGCCCAGGATGCGGCGGTCGCTGCCCGGCCCGCAGTAGCGCTGCTGCAGGTGGCGCAGGGCCACGCAGCTGACGGTGTTGCAGGCCACCACGATGGTGCGGCAGCCTTCCTCGAACAGCCGCTCCACCGCTTGCTCGGCGAAGTCCAGGATGGTGTGGGCGTCGCGCCCGCCGTAGGGCGCCCGGCCCGAGTCGCCCAGGTAGACGAAGTCCCGCGCCGGCAGCGCCGCCCGCAGGTGACGCAGCACATCCAGTCCGCCGAAGCCCGAGTCGAAGACGCCGATCATAGGGGCTGTCTAACCCTACGCGGCCACCGGCGTCCCTCGTTGGATCTCAGCCTGGGGTGCTTCATGGCGCGCACCTTGGAGGGCTGCCCCCAACCTCGTCGAAGATCCAGGGGCATGACCCCCAGCCACCGGCGCAGGTCGGCGCGCCCATCCCCTGGGCCGCGCTCAGTACACCGAGTCCCAGGTCTCCATTGTGGCCTTCGAGCTCTTGCTGGCCGTGAACTCTGCCGGCTCGCCGTCGCCATCCAGGTCGCACAGGCCGTGCACGGTGAAGTCCTGGCCGTCGGCCGAGACCTCCACCCAGTAGGTGCCGCGCACGTTGCCATCCGGTGCCCAGCCCAGCTCGTCGAAGGCCGTGCCCGAAGGCCAGTCCACCGTCCGGTCGCCGAGCATCAGCGGGTCCAGGGGAACCGGATCACGGACAGCCAGGAAGGTGTCGAACGTGGCCTCGTAGGCCAGCTCGGCGACCCTGATGCCGGCGACGTTCGCGGGCAGCTCGGCGCGCTTGGCTCGCAGCTGCATCTGGATGAAGTTGGGGATGGCGATGGCCGCCAGGATGCCCACCACAGGCACCGCGCCACCGCAGAGGATCAGCAGCAGCAGCGCGATGATGACGATGAGCAGGGTGCGGCTCGAGCGGCGGGGCGGTTCGGTCTGGGGCATGGCTTCTCCCGTTGTGGGCGAGGATAGCAGCGTCCGGCTTGCGAGTCTCCCACCCCAGGTGACATGCTGGGGCACGCACGCCCCTCTGGAGGACTCCCATGCGCCAGCTCACCCTCGCCCTGCCCGCCCTGTTCCTGGTCCTGGTGGGCTGTCCCCCGGACGACAAGGACGACACCGGGGCCGCCCCCGGCGACGCCCCCACCCTGCGCATCGGCCACGAGCCGGTGGCCCTGGGCGAGCTGGCACCCCAGGCCGTGGCCTTGGCCCCGGACTGGCTGCAGGACGACCTGGTGGTGAGCCTGGGGCAGCTGTCCGAGGACTTGCAGAACGAGCTGGCCAGCCTGCTCATCGACCTGGACGATCCCTACCTGCTGGACGAGGTGGCCTTCGCCATCGCCCACACCAGCCCCGAGGTGCTGCGCTACAGCTGGTTCTACCCCGAGCTGCTGGTGAACAACGCCGAGCTGATCTACGCCTACGATCCGGAGCTGTCCTACGTGCAGCTCGAGGACGTGGGCGAGCCGGGCGTCGACGCCGACTTCTACACCACCGCCACCTACCGGGTGGAGGAGGACGGCGTGGTCAGCGAGAAGACCATCGAGGCCGATCTGTACTACTGGTACGTGGTGCACCCACGGCTCGAGGACGAGCTGCCCGGCTTCCTGGATGCCTGGGCCAGCGACGATCCCACCAGCGCCGATCAGGGTCTGTTCTGGCGCGCCTTCCTGTGGGACCAGGCCGCGGACGAGTGCCCCGAAGACCGCGCCTGCCCCGAGCTGCAGGACTCCCTGACCACGGTGGACACCCTGTGGAAGCACAAGGCGGGCACCCGTGAGGACAACGGCGCTGTTGGCGAGCTGATCCAGTTCGTGTGGGACGCCATCGACTTCGGGGCGGGCAGCGAGCGCCCCGTGCAGCCCAGCCGCATCTACACCGTGGGCGCCGGCAACTGCGGCGAGCATGCCGACCTGAGCTGCGCGGCGGCCCGGGTTGGGCTCATCCCCTGCCGCAACGTGGGCGCGCGCTCGAACGACCACACCTGGGACGAGTTCTGGGACGATCGCTGGGTGGCCTGGGAGCCCATCAACACGGCGGTGGACTACTTCGGCTACTACGGCGGCCCCGACGCCGACTACTACGTCTACGACGGCAAGGACAACGACTGCGACGGCGTGGCTGACCTGGGCGAGTCCAGCGATGACGCCGACGGTGACGGCTGGACCATCGCCGAGGGCGACTGCAATGACAACAAGGCCGAGGTCAACCCGGACATGGTCGAGATCTCCAACGGCTTCGACGACGACTGCAGCGGCGACGCCGACGACGGCCTCGACCCCTTCGCTGTGGACTACGACGCCGACGGCTACAGCATCACCGACGGCGACTGCAACGACATCGACGCGGCGGTCAACCCCGGGGCGACCGAGACCGAGGACGGCCGTGACGAGGACTGCGACGGCGTGGCCGACAACGGCACCGACAACGCAGGCAATACCGACGACGACGACGGGGACGGCTACAGCATCGCCGACGGTGACTGCGACGACGGCGACGCGGCCATCAACCCCGGCGCCACCGAGGACGACGGCGGCTTCGACGACGACTGCGACGGCGTGGCCGACGAGGACGAGTACGGCGCCGACTATGACGGCGACGGCCACTCCATGCGCTGGGGCGACTGCGACGACACCGACCCCAGCGTCCACGGCTTCGCGGACGATCCCAGCTACCGCACCGGCAACCGGCTGTACGCCATGACCTCCCTGCGGGGTGACACCCTGGTGGACGACACCCTGACCGAGAACTACGGCCGCCCCGCCTACCTCGAGTTCCATGTCACCGACGACCGGGGCAACCCCGTGGACGGCGCCAGCATCACCATCTTCGGCACCTGGGCCGTCTACGGCCACGGCGACGCCTGGACCTACGCCTCGGAGACGGTCACGGACATCGACGGCTACGCCCTGGCCACCGTGGGCAAGCACAACCCCTACGGCTACGCGGTGTACTCGAGCGTGGCCGACCTGCCCGGGGGGGGCTCCCTGTACCAGGCCTGCGACTGGATCGAGGAGTACGACACCCTGAGCTTCGATCTCGAGCTGGACGCCACCCGACCCGGGGAGCTGGACATCACCGAGGCCGCCATCGACGAGGCCCTCGAGCCCGACGCGCAGCTCAGCGTCAGCTACACCGTCGAGAGCCACCGCAGCGTGGGCGACGGCGGCTTCATGACCCGCGAGTACGAGTACTGGTACGGCTCCTTCACCAAGCAGGGCGAGGGCGGCCGCCTGGACCACTTCCTGGTGGACGCCGCCAACCTGGCGCTGTTCGAGGCGGGCCAGCCCTTCGAGGCCATGGTCGTCGCCCAGGACAACGAAGGTGCGGACCTGCAGCTGGCCCTGCCCGTGAGCGAGGCCCTGTACATGGTGCTGTACAACCCCGCGGTCACCAGTCACATGGTGGGCAGCCTGGACGCGTCGCTGGCCCCCGCCGAGGGCACCGCGTGGAGCACCGAGCCCGAGCCCGTCAGCACCCGCTTCCAAATCCCCCCCCAGGGCTGGGTGAGCGTGGCGCTGGAGCCCTGATCCCGCTGCTGCGAGAGGTTAGGACGGGGACCCACACCCCCCGTGGAGACCCCATGCGCGCTCTGATCCCCCTGCTCCTGCTCGGTCCCCTCTGCGCCTGCACGCCCGAGGACGACACCGGGCCCGCCGATCTCGGGCTCGAGCCCGCCTCCGCCATCATGCTGGCGTCGGCTCAGTGGGTGTGGGTCAGCGGAGGCCGCTGGTTCACCTACCAGCAGGCGCTGATCCCCTTGGTGTTCATGGCCGACGCTGAGACCCGTGCTGGTGGACCCCGCAGTGAGCACTGTCGGGTGCTGCCGGCCTGGACCGCCCAGGAGGCGGGCCTCTCACCGCTGCACCTGAGCACCTCGCAGCTGGAGCTGGATCTGACCTGGAGCCCCGACGGGTACTACGACATCGACGGTCTCGAGGGCGACGATCCATTCAGCTCGGGCGGCGACACCCTGTCCCTGGCTGGCGAGGGCGTCGAGGCCTCGGTGGGCGCCCCAAACGGCATGCTGGCCGACAGCGTGCTGGGTGAGGAGGCCGGGTTCAACACGGTGGTCTACGCCGAGGGCTTCGATCTGGTGTGGTCCTGGATCACCGGCTCCGAGAGCGTGGGTAGCATCTACTGCGTCGTACCCGTGGCTGAGCTCGAGGTGGGCGAGGACGGCCCCTGGAGCCCCGCGGTGCCCGAGGACGGCCAGCAGCTGTGGGCCGAGCAGGGCTTCGCCTCCGAAGAGCTGATGGTGGGCCTGGCCAAGAGCGTCGAGGTGGACGGAGTCTTCCAGGAGACCACCCGCCTGATGGCGGCCCGGGTCTACAAGATGTCGCCTCAATAGTCGCACCGCCGAGAGGGGAGGCCTCAGCGGCCCGTGCCCACGAGGTAGCTCACCCGCACGGTGTGGTAGGCCTTGGGGAAGCCCTCGTCGAAGATCACGGCGTTGGTGTCCTGGTCGTAGTGCCAGCCTTCCGCCCGGCTGGAGCCTTCGACGGTCACCGCGACGGTGTCGGGGTCAGGGGTCTCCGAGAGAGGCGCCGTCCAGATCCAGGCCGAGGCGTCGCCGAGGGCTCGCACGGTGTCCTGCCAGGGGTCGCAGATGGACAGGAACACCCCCTCGGTGGCCAACACTGCCTCGTAGTAGCCGGTGCCGGCCGAGGCGTTGTCGCAGCCCGCTGGGTAGTCGCCGGCCACCGCCGAGATGCGCAGCTGCTGGACGCTGGGCTTGTACTCCTCCATCGCGGTCACGTAGGTTCCCCAGGCGTCGGTGGACTGCTCGGGCTCGTCGCTGATGGTGATGACGTGCAGCAGGGCGTCGTCCCGCAGGAAGCCATCGTTGCAGTCCCCCGCGCCGGTCCGGGACAGGGCCTGGGTGGCCACAGTGAGCAGCGACTCGGTGTAGTACCCGCCGCCGCTGCGGATGGCCTGCTGGAAGGCGCGGTCGTAGTCGGCGGTGGAGGGGGTGAGCACCGCGCCGCTGCCGCAGCCGTCGTCGTCGTTGGCCACCATGATCTGCCAGTCCGTGGTGATCTCCGACAGCGCCTCGATGAAGTCCGCGAAGGAGCGGGCCAGGCTGGCCAGATCGTCGTCCATGGAGCCGCTCTGGTCGGCTGAGAAGAGCAGGTCCACCGCGGGGTTGTCCAGGGTGAGCTCGTCGACCACCTGCCGGGGTGCCCCGCCGATGCCCGACAGCACCGCGGTGGCGTCCTCCCCTGCGCTGGGGGTGGCGATGAGCACGCCGCCGTGCATGGCCTGCTCCTGGGGCGCGTAGGCCACGGTCACCATCAGGGCCATGCCCGGGTCGAGGTCCGCGGGCAGGATGGCCTGGGTGACCAGGGTGAACGCGTCGCCCTCGAGGGCCAGGCTGGCCAGCTCCAGCGGCGCGGCGCCGATGTTGCGCAGGGCCAGCTCCGCTACGGCGCCTTCGCCCACGGAGATCTCGCCGAAGTCGTGGCTGCTGGGCTCGAACACCAGGGTCCCGGCGGCGGCGCCGCCGCCGGTGTCATCCTTGGGGAACAGGCCGCCCACGGGGAGGCAGGCGATGAGCGGGATCAGGGCGAGGAACACGAATCGCTGAGGCATGATGGGCTCCGGACTCAGACCGAAGCCTGAGTGTAGCCGGAGCGCTGGCGGCCCGCGCACGGCTAGAACGCCTTCCAGCCCCAGGTCCCGTCGGACCAGCGCGGGGCGGGCTCATCGGTCTGGCTGACCCACTCGGTGGGGCGGCCGGTGAAGCCCTCGGTGACCAGCGAGCCCACGTAGTCGCCGTCGGCGTAGACCCGATCGATCTGCTGGCGGATGGAGGCGATGTCGGCGGGGGTGACCACGCCGTTCGAGGTGGCCTTGTAGAACTGGACCGTCACGCGCACGGGGAAGCGGGGATCGCGCTCGATGGCCAGGTCGTTGATCTCGGCGAAGGGGCCCTCGGTCTCGCCGTGGCCGATCACCGCGTTCTCAACGTCGCTGGTGGAGCGCATGGCGGTGGCGCCCATGGGGGCCGACTCCATCATCATGTCGTCCATGGCGTAGTCGCTCCAGCGCTGCTGTTCTTTGTGCTTCAGGGGCACCTGGATGAGCAGCACCACGTTGAGGCTGTCCTGGTTGGCCGCGGAGATCGAGGAGGGGTTGCCGTCGCCGCCGCCGGCGATGAAGTCCGACATGCGGGTGGCGGTGTAGGGGGCGCGCTCGCCGTCCTCGTTGAAGTACAGCACCTCGCTCATGTAGCCGGAGGCGTTCTCCACCACCTGGATGCTGGTGCCCTCGCGGGTGGCCACCATGGTGAGCACGGCGGGGTTTCCGGGGGCGCTCTGGTAGTTGTACAGCACCGGGGTGAAGGTGGCCTCACCGCTGCGGGGCACCGGCAGGAAGCAGGCCTGGGCGCTGACCAGCACGTGGCTGTCCCGCTCGGCCCACAGGCTCGAGCGCCAGCCCTTCCAGGAGCCTGGGTCGTGCAGGTAGCTGCGGGTAGACTGCAGGACGTCGCTCAGGGACGCGGCCTCGAGGTCCCTGCCTCGGGCATTGCCCACGCGGAGCCAGAAGCGGTCCGGGTCCAGGTCGGCGGTGGTGTCGGTGAAGTTGTCGAAGCGGATCACCGGCATGGGGTGCAGGGCGCCGCCGCTGTCCCGCACGCCGATGGTCATGTCGCTGATGTTGGGGCCCCAGACCGAGCCTTTGCTGCGGCCTGTGTCTTCCCAGGTGACGTTCACGGCCACCAGGCCCTGATCGGCGACCATGGCGTTGACCGAGGAGTCCCAGACCATGCCCTCCACCTTCTGGATGGTGCTGTCGTAGCTGGGCTGGGTGCGGGCGAAGGCGGTGGTGGCGGCGAGGATGAAGAGCAGGCGGGACATGGTGGCTCCTGTGAAGGTGCGTGGCTTGCGCGGACGGCCGGACAACGCAGCGGGCCGCGGTGGGCTTACACCCACGGGATCCGCTTCCACGGGTCTCGTGTTTCGCCGGACATTCTGCAGGCGTCGGCTCGTGACGCTTACACCGAGCGCTCCGTGGAGCGGGCGTCGCCGCTCGCCTGGCGGCGCCGAGCGAGGCCCGCAATGGCCAGCAACCCCAGCAGCCAAGGCACCGGTGCCTGGCCGCGGGTGGAGCAGCCCGTGCAGCCTTCGGGCTCCTTGCCGTCGCCCGTGTCGTCTACGTCCTCGCCGGTGTCGTCCGCAGGTTCGCCCGTGTCGTCGGGCCCCGTGACAAGATCCTCGCCGTCGCAGTCCTGATCGATGCCGTCGTCGGCGATCTCCGCGGCGCCCGGGTACACCCCTGGGGCGGCATCGTCGCAGTCCTCCTGGTCGCTGGCTTGGGCGTAGCCTGCGGGGGGATCACAGGCGGTGACCGGGGCCTCGGAGACGGTGAAGCCGTCCTCGTCGTCGTCGGGGTACCAGGTCCCCGCGTCAGCGGCGTCCAGGTCCACGCCGCCGTCGCAGTCGTTGTCCACGCCGTCGCAGGCCTCGGTGGCGGCGGGGTGGATGGCGGCGTCGCCGTCGTCGCAGTCGCTGGCGTCCGCCACGTGGCCCGAGGGGGCGGAGCAGGCCGTGGTGGTGGCGGAGGCGTCGCCGTAGCCGTCGCCGTCGGTGTCGGCGTACCAGGTGGCT
>ERZ890953.119-NODE-119-length-45800-cov-7.836091_pt1 | contig 45800 bp, 38 predicted proteins | sample MGYA00521264_ERZ890953 | MGnify/ENA primary metagenome ERZ890953 (study PRJEB32303, sample SAMEA104408629) | aquatic metagenome | biome: Brackish water; feature: Chemocline; material: water | place: Baltic Sea | collected 2014-10-26T21:54:00 | depth 200 m ...
CTGCTCGACGGCGAGGAGGTCGACACCTACGGCACCGATCCGCTGGACGACGACAGCGACGACGACGGCCTGCTCGACGGCGAGGAGGTCGACACCTACGGCACCGATCCGCTGGACGACGACACCGACGATGACGGTCTCACCGACGGTGACGAGGTCGACATCTACGGCACCGACCCGCTGAATGACGACACCGACGGCGACGGAGATCTCGACGGCTCCGACTGCGATCCCCTGGACGGCAGCATCAGCAGCAGCGCCACCGAGCTGTGCGACGGCATCGATAACGACTGCGATGGCTTCGTGGACGAGGACGACGCGGCCGATGCCTCCACCTGGTACCAGGACACCGACGGCGACGGCTACGGCGATCCCGGCAGCAGCACCACCGCCTGCACCCAGCCCAGCGGCTACGTGGCCGACGACAGCGACTGCGACGACGGGGACGGCACCGTCAGCCCCGCGGCCACCGAGCTGTGCGACGGCATCGACAATGACTGCGACGGCAGCGTGGACGAGGGCGACGCCGCGGATGCCGGCACCTGGTACGCGGACACCGACGGCGACGGCTATGGCGATCCCGGCAGCTCCACCGACAGCTGCGGCCGGCCTGCGGGCTACGTGGCCGACGCCACCGACTGCGATGACGCCGACGGCACGGTCAACCCCGCGGCCACCGAGTACTGCGATGGCATCGACAACGACTGCGACGGCAGCGTGGACGAGGATGACGCCGCGGACGCCAGCACCTGGTACGCCGACCTGGACGGCGACAGCTACGGCAATGCCCGCCGCAGCGTCAGCGCCTGCAGCCAGCCCAGCGGCTACGTGGCCGACGACACCGACTGCGACGACGCCGACGGCACGGTCAACCCTGTGGCCACCGAGCTGTGCGACGGCATCGACAACGACTGCGACGGCAGCGTGGACGAGGACGACGCCGCGGATGCCAGCACCTGGTACGCGGACACCGACGGCGACGGCTACGGTGACGCCGCCAGCAGCGCCGCCGCCTGCAGCGAGCCCAGCGGCTACGTGGCTGACGCTACCGACTGCGACGACGCCGACGGCACGGTCAACCCCGCGGCCACCGAGTACTGCGACGGCATCGACAACGACTGCGACGGCGGCGTGGACGAGGACGACGCCGTGGGCGCCGGCACCTGGTACGCCGACGTGGACGGTGACGGCTATGGCGATCCGGGCAGCAGCTCCAGCGCCTGCGCCCAGCCCAGCGGCTACGTGGCCGATGACAGCGACTGCGACGACGCCGACGGCGCCCAGTACCCGGGCGCCGACGAGTACTGCAACGGCGAGGACGATGACTGTGACGGCACGGTGGACGAGGACGAAGCGGTGGACGCCAGCACCTGGTACGCCGACGTGGACGGCGATGGCTATGGGGACCCCGCGTCCAGCAGCGTCGCTTGCGTCCAGCCCAGTGGCTACGTCGCCGACGACAGCGACTGCGACGACACCGAGGCCACGACCAACCCCGGCGCCACCGAGGTCTGGTACGACGGCGTAGACGCCGACTGCGACGGTCACTCGGACTACGACCAGGACTACGACGACTTCGACAGCCGGGATGAGACCGACGACGGCGAAGACTGCGACGACACCGACGCCGACGTCAACCCCGATGCCACCGAGGTCTGGTACGACGGCGTGGACTCCGACTGCGACGACTGGAGTGACTACGACGCGGACGGTGACGGCTATGACTCGGCCAGCTACGGCGGCGACGACTGCGATGACGCGGACGACGCCACCTACCCGGGCGCGCCCGACGATCCCTACGATGGGGTGATCAACGACTGCGACGACGCGGACGAGTACGACGCCGATGGCGACGGGTACGACTCGGTGGATCACGGCGGCGACGACTGCGACGACGCCAACTCCGACATCAACCCCGGCGCCGAGGAGACCTGGTACGACGGCGTGGACGACGACTGCGACGGCAACGACGACGACCAGGACGGCGACGGCTTCCCGCTGGACGATGACTGCGACGACACCGACGCCGACATCTACCCGGGGGCCGACGGCTGGGACGACGAGTGCGAGCCTATCGTAGAGGACACCGCCGACACCGCGTTCGAGGCTGACGACACCGGGAGCTTCAAGTTCACCGGCGGCGGCGGCGACTGCGGCTGCGCAGCGGGCGGTCGCGGCGCGGCCCTGGGGCTGGGCCTGGCGCCCTTCCTGCTGGGCCTCGCGGCTCTGCGGCGACGTCGCTTCGGCGTGTCTTCCGACAAGGCGGAGGTGTAGTCATGTACCTGCTCCTCCTCGCGGCCTTGCCCTCCCTGTGGGCTCAGGATGCGCCCAATGTGCAGATGCCCGATCTGGACGCTCAGGCCTTCCGTCCCTCCATCGATAGCCGCTCCACCCTGTGGACCGACGATGCCTTCGTGGCGCCGGGCGGGGCCGTGTCCCTGCGCCTGGCCGGCAACTGGGCGCATGCGCCCCTGGTTGTGCGCTGGGGTGACGGGGAGACCCTGAATCTGGTGCGCGACTCGGTGAACCTGGACCTGCTGGCGGGCGTCACCTTCTGGCGCCTGCGCGTGGGCGCCGACCTGCCCCTGTACCTGCTGTCCACCAGCGACATCGAGGGTGGCGGTGGTGGCCTGGGCGACATCGGCCTGGACATCCGCGGCTCCATCCTGGACGAGCGCAAGTCCGGCGTCGGCCTGGCCCTGAACGGCCGCCTGGACCTGCCCACCGCCACCGTGGACGCGGCCCTGGGGTCTCCGGGGCTGGGTGGAGAGCTCGGCGTGATCGCCTCCAAGGGCTTCGGTGACCTGTTGCTGGCCGCCAACCTGGGCACCCGCTTCCTCACCGAGACCCAGCTGGTCAACGTCGAGGTAGACGACCAGTTCTTCTACCGGGTGGGCGGCGGCTACGCCCTCACCGACGCCGCCGGCCTGTCCCTGGATGTGGCCGGGCACCTCAACTACAACGCGCCCTTCGGCAACCCGGCCGCCAACCCCCTCGAAGGCCTGGTGGGCGGCTGGTACCGCATCCAGGAGCGCTTGGTGGTGCGCGGCGGTGTGGGCCACGGCTTCACCCAGGGCATCGCCTCGCCGGATCTGCGGCTGGTGGCCATGGTGGGCTGGGAGCCCCCCGACGACACGGACACCGATGGCGACGGCATCCTGGACGCCAAGGACAGCTGCCCCGAGCAGCCCGAGGATGCGGACGGGTGGGAGGACCGCGATGGCTGCCCCGACCCCTCTGTGCCGCTGACCGTGCACATCGTGGACGGAGAGGGCAACCCCATCCCTGGTGCCGTGGCCGATGTGAGTGGGCCCGAGTCCCTCGTGGGTGGTCCCGAGACCACTGGAGAGCTGCACCCGGGAGCCTACAAGCTCGACGCCTCCCTTGGGGGCTACCTGCCCGTGGTGCAGGAGTTCCAGCTCACCGAAGGCGAGCCCAAGGAGATCACCATCGTGCTCGAGGCCGCGCCCGCTACCGTCGACGTCGTGGTGGTCGGTCCCGACGGCCAGCCGGTGGACGCCACCTTCACCATCGGTGAGGGCGAGCCCGTCGCCACCAAGTCGGGCCAGGGCACCGTGCAGCTGCTGCCCGGTGCCTACGAGATCACTGTGCGCTCCGAGGGCTACGCCGTGGACAGCCGCGAGCTGAGCCTCGAGCCCGGCGAGACCGAGGTGGTGAAGGTCCAGCTGCGTCCCACCCAGGTGGCGCTCACGGTGGAGAAGATCGAGGTCAAGGGCGAGGTGTACTTCGACACCGCCAAGGCCACCATCAAGTCGGAGAGCAATCCGTTGCTGGACGAGGTGGCCCAGGTGCTGAAGGACCACCCGGAGATCCTGCGCCTGCGCATCGAGGGTCACACCGACAGCCGCGGCGACGCCGCCTACAACCTGCAGCTGTCCAAGGACCGCGCCGCGGCGGTTCGGGCCTACCTCGAGGCCAAGGGTGTGGACGCTGCTCGTCTCGAGAGCGAGGGCTTCGGCGAGAGCAAGCCCCTGGACAAGCGCGAGAACGCCGCCGCGTGGGAGAAGAACCGCCGCGTGGACTTCTTCGTGAAGCAGTGGGCCGAGCAGCAGACCTTGCCCGCCGCGGAGTGAAGCACCGCTCGAGTCAGCGCTCCAGCACCTGCACCCGGAGGGTGAAGGCCAGCACGCCTCCATCCCTGGGCCGCAGGCGCACGGTGGCCTTGACGTCCTCGTGCTCGAAGCTGCCCGAGCGCTCCTCGCCCTGGTCCGTGACGGCGCCGCTCCATCCCTCCCGGGCGAAGTGCGCCAGGTAGTGGTCCATCAGGCGCGTCGCGTCCGCGGTGTTCGTGCGTGAGAACTCGCAGGTGCGGGCGTGGGGGCGCGGTCTGCCGTCGTCTCCGATGATCTGGGCGCTGCCGGTCAGGAAGACCACCGGGGTGGCGAAGGGCACCGCGAGCTCGGCGGGGAAGCCGTCAGGCAGCAAGGTCTGGTCCGGCGACTCCGCGCTCGCCAGGTTCGGGGTCAGCGCCAGAGCCAGGCACAGGGCCAGCGTGAGCCCGATCCTTCCTTGGGCGGTGTGGCTGTGCCGTTGGTTGCGCTTCATGGGGACCTCGTGGCGGCTCTGGACTGTGTGCAGCTCATCGGAGCCGCCACGGGCATGGTGCAGGTCCGGGAGGCGGTTTTTTTTCCTCTTGTGTGGGCCCCTCGGCGGCCTGTGCAGGGTCGAGCGGACATACCCGGCTGTGTCGTGAATCTGTCAAAAACGAAAGAGATACAAGTGGTGACAGGAATCGGCGATCCAAGCGCTCTGTGGCGTCCATGTTTCTCTCCTGTACCCACCCGCGCGGCGCCGATGTTCACCCTGCTCCTCATCACCAGCCTGGCCAGCGCCAGCCCTTCGGACGGCCCCTGGTCGCTGGCTGTGGGCATGGGGGCCGAGCTCCCTGTCAGCACGGGCGCTCAGGTGGTCCTGGAGGGGCCGGGGCGGGTCAGGCTCGGCGGCAGCGTGGGCCGATTGCCCGGGCTGCTGGTGTACGGAGCCGGCGAGGTTACGGCTTCGTGGGGGCTACTGGATGAGGATGCCGCTGGCGTCTTGGGCGACAGCCTGGACTCGGCCCTCGTGCTGGGTGGCTCGATCGGGTGGCGGCCTTTCCGAGAGTCAGGGCTCTGGTTCGCCGGTGACCTGCGCAGCCTGCGCTGTAGCACCAGCGTCAGCCCGCAGGTGGTGGCCACCGCGCTGAGCGTAGATCTGGAGACGCCGGCCACGGGCAAAGGCGCTGCGTCTCCCAGCTCCGAGCAGCCCGTGGAACCCTACTCCGTGTCCATGCGCGCCACCCTGGTGGGTGGGAGCGTGGGCTGGGACTGGCTGTTGGCCGACCATGTGGTCGTGCGCTTCTCCGCAGGTGGCCTGGCTCTGCGGTCGGGCCAGACGAGCGTCGAGCCCGGCGACCAGGCTGGAGACGGCGAGCAGCAGGCCGTTGACCAAGCCAACGACGGGCTGGAGTCCCTGGTCAGCCGCCGCTTCTTCACCCCGACCCTGGGCTTGGGGGTGGGCTGGAGCTTCGGGCAGCGGCGCCTATAGCTCTTCGCTGATGGTGACCGCGGCGGCCTCCGAGGGATCGGGGAGGCGCTCGGGGATGTCGAAGCCGGGCTCCCAGGGGGCTACGCGGATGTTGTCGACGGGGCGCTTGTGGGGAACGTCGCGGGGCCCCGCGCGCTGCATCATGGCCATGATGCGCAGGTAGCCCTGGAAGCCCCGCACTGGGAACGCGCTGTCGAAGTGGATGAACTTCACCTCGATGCGGCCCGGGCTGCAGGGGAAGCGCAGACGGTTGCGGGGCCCGAGGGGCTGGATCTCCTCCGACTCCGGCACCGGCGGGTCCGTGGGGCTGGCTGCGTAGCGGAAGGGTGGGGGATCGCTGCTGGTCTCCTCAGCGACGTGGCGGAAGGCCAGGTGAGGCACGGGGGGCTCGGTGGTTTCGCCATCGATGGCCCAGAGCATACGAACGTCGAAGCCCAGCAGCACCGGGCGGGTGGCCAGCTGTACGGGGTCCAGGCCCGTGTCCATCCATCCCTCGGCAGCCTCCAGGCTGATGGTGATGATCTGTTGCTTGGGGCCCCTGTCCACCCGCACCTTGACCAGCTTGGACGGCTCTTCGTCCGGCTCCGATCCCGGCACTTCCCCGTCGTCCTGGTCTTCCTGTGGCGTGGGCTTTGGCACTGGCTCCGGCTCTGGCTCTGGCTCTGGCTCTGGCTCCGGCTCCGGCTCCGGCTCCGGCTCCGGCTCCGGCGCTGGCTCTGGCTCTGGCTCTGGCTCTGGCTCTGGCTCTGGCTCTGGCTCTGGCTCCGGCCTGGGCGCTTGTTCTGCCATCAGGGCGGCGATCATGCTCTTGGGCACCTCCTCGGTGGGGGTGCGGGCTGCGAGGGGCGGTCCCTGAGCGAAGCCGAACACGGCCAGGAACAGCAGCCCCTCGTCCTGCTCGGCAGTGAAGATGAACTCGGCGTCGGTGCCGGCCAAGGCCAGCTGGGCCATGCCCCGCGCCGCCGCTGCGGGCAGCGCTGGCTGGCGAGGGGGGAGCCCATGGGGGATGGGCACGGTCGGGATGCCCTGCTCTTGCATGGTCGGGTCGGCGTCGGCCCAGATCAGCGCATCGGGCATGCAGCGCAGGATGACCTGGCAGCGAGCGCTGGCTACGGGTCGTCCCTGCTCGTCCTTCCAGACGATGAGCCCCATGGGCAGGCGCGGGCTGGCCTGGATGGCGCTGGCCTTGGCCAGCAGGGCGTCGGTCTGTTCTGCGGACAGGATGGCCATTGGAACTCCTCAGGCCATCCTACTCCATCCCGGGGCCAGGGCCCGAACGCACCAGCCAGCGAAAGGGGGGGATTCGCTCTCCGGCCTGCTCGGCAAATGCGGGCAGATCGACGGCCTGGCCCTCTACCGTTCCTACGGCTCGGGCCGGGCCCAGGTGGATGGGCACTGGGAAGACCCAGAGCTCCTGTGCCTCGTCCTTGACCTCGATCAGCAGGTCCAGCCCGGCCCCCTCGATGCGCCATGCCACCGGCCACCAGGCGCGGCTGCGGAGGCTGTGCCAGCGGCGGGTGGGGGTGACGTGTAGATCCTCCACGGGCAGGGGGTGGATCTTTCCTTGTCGGTCGGAGATCCAGGCGAGGGACCCCGGCGCGCCGCGCTGGGCGCCGTCCAGCATCCACAGGATGGACAGGGAGCGCTCGGGGAGCGCGCCGGCGGCGGGCAGGTCCACGGTGAACCACTCGAAGCCGTCGTAGCGCTCGGTGTAGATGAAGCCCCACTGGTGCTTGCAGAAGCCCGTGCCCTCCACCCAGCGGGTCTGTCCTCCCTGGCTCCAGCGCCCCTGGACACGAAGCGCCTCGTGCTGGGCCCAGTGGTGGTGACCGGCTCCGGGCTCGAGCTCCACCAGGCCGCCCTGGCCGGGAAGCACGGCCGGGGCGGTGGGCTCGAGGCGCAGATCCATGCGGTCCCGGCCCGCCCCCACCGCCAGCAGCCAGGCCCCCTGATCCCAGGCCAGCCGCCAGTCGCCGTGGCGCAGATCGAGCCCGTCCCCCACGAAGCGAGCGCTGAACAGGTCGGGAAAGCCTACCCGGTCGGCCACCAGGGTTCGTTCGCCTTGGATGCGCACGTAGGCGACGTGCAGAGGGTTGACGAACAAGCGGGCGGGCACCCCCGCCGCCCGGTCCTCGTCGGTGCGCTGGACGATGAAGCCCGCGAACAGCTCCACCGGCTCACCGCTCTGGGCGTCCACCAGGCTGGCATGCAGGTGCCACCACTCGGTCTGGGCCCAAGGGTGCTGGGCTCGATCCGCGGGGAAGGAGATGGGCGGGCCGCCCAAGGGGCTGCGCAGGACGTGCCGGGCGCAGCCGCACAGCAAGACGAGGCAGAGCGCGAGCGCGATCCTCACGCTCCCCTCCGCGCCAGCCGCCGCCGCTGGCCCAGCTCCCGCAGCACCCCCTCGGCGGCCTGGCGGCCCCCCCGGATGGCGCTCTCCATGCAGGGGAAGTCCAGCTCGTTGCGCACCCAGTCCCCCGCGAACCACAGCCCCTCGAGGGGGCCGCGGGACTGGGGCTTGTACTTGAGCGAGCCGGGCTCGGAGTTCCAGTAGCGGCGGTGGGGCCCGTGGTGACGGATGAGCTTCCAGGCCCTGGCTCCCTCGAGGGTGAAGCCCTCGTAGCCGCGCACCCGTCGCAGGCTGGTCAGGGCCCGGTCCACCAGAGCCTCCTCCGGCCAGTCCTCGTAGCCGGTCTCCGGGCCCACAAAGTGCAGCACCGCGCCGAAGCGGGCGTCGTCCCGGTAGCTGGGGTGGAAGGGCTTGACGTCCACCACCGCCCCCAGGGGCTCGTCCAGGCCGATGACGAAGGAGCGCGGTCCCCAGCGCACCGCCTCCCGGTGCCACACGTGCAGCCCCAGGGGGGAGACCGTGCTGAGCTTGGCGATGTTGGCGAAGGGCCGCAGCTCGGTGAGGCTAGGGTCGGCGTGGATGATCTCCTGCCAGGCGGCGGGCGGGATCGCGAAGACCACCTGGTCGAAGTCCCGCAGCTCCCGCCCGGAGCCCGACACGGTGGGCACGGGGTGCTGCAGCCAGTCCTCTACTGGCGCGTCCTGGACCTGTCTGAGGCGCAGGCTCCTGATGCGCTGGCCGTCGTGGCTAAGGCCCGTCAGCTGATGGTGGGTGTGGATGACGCCGCCCAGCGCCCGGATGCGCGCGGCCACCGGCCCCCACCACACCTCGCTCATGGCCCCCATGGGGAAGCGGAAGTCGGCGGTGGTGAAGTCGCGGCCCATGACCTTGACCGTCTTGATCATGGGGTAGGCGCTGACCTGGCCTGGCAGGTTGAACTGGGCTTCCCGTGTGACCCGCCACATGCGGGTGGCCGCCAGGCTCGGGGGGAAGCCCCGCTCGATGCACCAGGCGGTGAAGCAGATGTCGTCGAAGCGCTCGGCGTTGCCGGCCAGCACCTCGGGCATGGCGCGGGCGAAGAACAGGGCGAAGCGAAGCTTCTCCTCCAGGGTCATCCCGGTGTAGGCCAGCCCCTGGATGAGCGTGCGGGAGGTGTGGGATCCCAGGTAGAGCCTGTGGGTGCGCTGGTCGCGCTCCTCCCACACCAGGGCCTCGCCCTGGCCCGACGACGAGGCCTGTGTGATGTCCACTCCGGATCGCGCCAGCAGGCCGGCCATCTGCTCGTAGAAGCCGAACCAGCAGTGCAGGCCCTGCTCCACCACCCGTCCGTCAGGGGTGGTGAACGCGGCCGCGTTGCCCCCCAGGTAGGGCTCGAGGCTGTGCAGCTCCACCTCCAGGGGTCCGTCACTGCCCGTCAGCAGGGCCTCGGTGGCCGCCAGCCCGGCTGGGCCTGCGCCCACCACGATCACCCGCGCCATGGGACCTCCTCGTGCGCTGTGGGGGAGGAGGAGCGCGGAGGTGGTGAGATGTCACCGGCAGGTTGTTCTGGGGGGCGGAAGCTGTGTGCGGCTGGGCTATGACCCACGTGTCGGCCAGCCACCGGAAATACAAGGTTGATCGGTGATTCATTTTCCGGGGCACCCCCGGTGCCCCGGCCTGCGGCTGCGGGCCCCGCTCGCTACCCTCGTCGCCCCAGCCGTCGCTGCATCAGCGCCAGCCAGGCCCCGCGAAGATCGGCGATGAGGGCGGAGTCCATGCCCAGGCCGCGCTCGAGCACCCAGCGGTCGCCGGCGTCGAGGACCGTCTCGGGGGCAGCGCCAGCGCGCAGCAGCCCATCCATTTCGGCGAAGGCTCCATCGCTGGCCGTCACAACCGGCACCCGGAGCCGTCGGATCTCGCTGGGGATCAGCTCGAGCACGCCTCCTCCATAGCTGCGGCCACACAGCTCGACGCTCAGCATGGTCAGGCTGTTGAGGAAGCTCAGCACCAGGTCGCGTGGCTCCACGCCCTGCCTTGGGGTCACCCGGTAGACCGTGTCGGTGGTGTGGGCCCAGGCTTCGTTCAGGATCAGCCGGGTGGTCGCATGGCAGCGCTTGAACAGGGCCACCGGCGCTGCGTGGATGCTGGGCACGGCCCACCAGGGCTCCCGCACCCGGCACTTGTAGCGAGACGGCAGGTCCTCGGCTTCCCCTGCGGCCAGGTAGCGCTGCCAGGGCGCGGGGAGCTGCTCCCGGGGCCTTGATGGCAGGTCGAGGAGCCAGGCGCGACGGCCCGCCCGGCGGTTGGCGGCGTGGTCTTCCGCGGTGAAGCGCAGGCCTGTGGCCTCCGCGCTGCGGCCGAACATGGGCAGGACCGCCGGCTCGAGGCCATGGGCCGACACCGTGGCGTCGTCCACGCAGAAGAAGCGGTTGGCCCCCGTGACCACCCCGACGCAGACCTCGGCCAGCTGGTCGAAGCTGTGGACCTCGGGGTGTTCGAAGGCCTTGCGCGCGGCGGCCAGGGCCTGGGGCTCGAGGGCGTAGCCGGTCCACTTGGCGCCCTTCGGGAGGGCCTCGGGAGCCACGCAGGCGATACCCTCGGCGTCCAGCTCGGCCAGGGCCCGCAGGCTGTCCAGCTCGAGCACACGCACGCCCCGTCGCTCTCCGCGCTCGAGCAGCAGCAGCACCACCTCCTGCTGCACTTCGGGGAACACCAGCGTGCGGAACCGGATGATGCGGACCAGCCCCAGGCCGGCCAACCACTGCCGCAGCGGCGCCGTGTAGCCTACCTGCAGCAGCTCGGCAGGCACCACCATGGCCAGCCGTCCGCCGGGCCTCAAGCGGCTGGCGCCGTCCACCACGAAGGGCGCCCAGGAGCTGGCGTGGCGGGGCAGGGGGAGTCCCCAGCGGGTCAGCAGGGCCTGGGCGGCCTGGATGGTCGGGGCTCCCAGGTATTGGTAGCGAACGTAGGGAGGGTTTCCGAGCACCAGATCGTAGGTGCTGTCGTCGTCGATGGCGTGACGAAGGTAGTCGCCTTGGATGACCTCGCCGGTACCACCCGCGGCCAGGTAGCGCTCGAGGGTGACCCGGGCCTTGTCGGCCTCGGCGGGCAGCAGCTCCATCGCTTGGATGTGGGGTGTGCCCGCCGGCGCCCGTCGGGCCAGGGCGTCGAGGAAGGCCCCGTCGCCGCAGGAGGGCTCGAGGATCTGCTGGGGCTCGCAGCCCAGGCCCCAGGCCAGCAGGAAGTCCGCCAGCGCGAGGGGCGTGTAGTAGCCACCGCGGAGCTTGTCGGGGGTCTGGTTGGAGGCGAACTGCATAGGGGCGGGCTCCGCGGCGGCTCGCCGCGCGGGGTCCGTATCCCGTCGCCAGGGTCGGGACTGGTGGCGGGTGTGGGCGCTCACCGAGGGCCCGGGTGCCGGCCACCCGCCGGGTTGGCGAGCGCTTGGGCGCCCTACTTGCCGAACAGCTCCGCGTACACCGGCTCCTCGAAACCTACGGTGGCCGGCTCGCCGTCGACCTCCACCACGGGGCGCTTGAGCAGCATTGGATCGGCCTGCATCAGGGGCAGCCACTCGGCGTCGCCCCAGCTCTTCTTGGCGTCTGGCAGGGCGCGGTAGGCGCCGCCGCTGGTGTTGCGCATGGGTCTGGAGCCGAACTTCCCCATCCAGCCGGCCACCCGCTCGGGCTCCGGGGCCGTGGTGCGGAGGTCGACCCACTCGTACGCGATGCCATGCTGGTCGAGCCACGCGCGGGCCTTCTTGACGGTGCCGCAGCTGGGGATGCCGTAGAGGGTGACGCTCATGGTGGGTCTCCTTGGTGGGAAGCTCGGGAGCCTATCCTGTCGCCAGCGAGCCTCCCTTCTCTTGCTGGGGGCTGTGCTTCGAGCTAGCCCTGCCGTCTCCCGCATTCCACAATCCAGGAGCGCCACCATGAGCACCTCCGAAGAGTCCCGCTCCCGCAACTTCATCGACGAGATCATCGCGGCGGATGTGGCTGCGGGCAAGCACAGCGGCCGGGTCTGCACCCGCTTCCCGCCCGAGCCCAACGGCTACCTGCACATCGGCCACGCCATGGGCATCAACCTGGCCTTCGGCATGGCCGCCAAGCACGGCGGGCAGTGCAACCTGCGCTTCGACGACACCAACCCGGCCACCGAAGACACCGAGTATGTCGACGCCATCAAGGGCGACATCCAGTGGCTGGGCTTCGACTGGGGCGAGAACCTCTTCTACGCCTCGGACTACTTCGAGCAGCTGTACGGCTGGGCCGTCAAGCTCATCGAGAAGGGCCTGGCCTACGTGGACGACGCCACCCTGGCCGACATGCGCGCGCGCCGCAGCGGCAGTGGCGACCCCGACCAGCCCAGCCCCTTCAGGGAGCGCACGGTGGCCGAGAACCTCGATCTGTTCGCCCGCATGCGGGCCGGCGAGTTTCCCGACGGCACCCGGGTGTTGCGGGCCAAGATCGACCTGGCCAGCCCCAATCCCCTGCTGCGCGACCCGGTGATGTACCGCATCGTCCACGCTCCCCACCACCGCACCGGCACCGCCTGGCCCATCTACCCCATGTACGACTGGGCCCACGGCGAGTCCGATGCCATCGAGGGGGTCACCCACTCCACCTGCTCCCTCGAGTTCGACGTGCATCGGCCGCTGTACGACTGGTTCGTGGCGGCCCTCGAGATCCCGGACCCTCCCCACCAGTACGAGTACGGGCGCCTGAACATCAGCTACACGGTGCTGTCCAAGCGCTGGCTGCTGCACCTGGTGAAGAACGGCCACGTCAGCGGCTGGGACGACCCGCGCATGCCCACCCTCTGCGGGATGCGGCGCCGGGGCTTCTCCCCTGCATCCCTCCGCAACTTCTGCGATCGGGTGGGTGTGTCCAAGCGCGACGGCGTGGTGGACGTCTCCCTGCTCGAGCATGCCCTGCGCGACGATCTCAACGCCCACTCCCCGCGGGTGATGGGCGTGCTCGATCCGGTCAAGCTGGTGATCACCAACATGGCCGAGGACGCCGAGGAGATCTTCGACGCTCCCTTCATGCCCGACGATCCCAGCGCCGGCAGCCGGCCCGTGCCCTTCTGCCGCGAGCTCTGGATCGAACGGGACGACTTCCGCGAGGAGTCCTTCCGCAAGTGGCGCCGGCTGGCTCCGGGCCAGGAGGTCCGCCTGCGCTACGCCTGCTACGTCACCCTGAGCGAGATCGTCAAGGACGAGCAGGGCACGGTGGTGGAGCTGCGCTGCACCTGGGACCCGGAGTCCCTGGGCGGCGGCACCCCCGATGGACGCAAGGTCAAGGGGACCATCCACTGGGTCAGCGCCCGCCACGCCGTTGCCGCCCAGGTGCGCCTATATGACCGCCTGTTCTCGGTGCCGGCGCCCCGTGACGTCGAGGACGGCCAGGACTGGCTGGACAACCTCAACCCCGACTCCCTGTCGGTGCTCGACAGCTGCTGGCTCGAGCCCAGCATGGCCAACGCCGCCCCCGAGAGCCGCTGGCAGCTCGAGCGGCTGGGCTACTTCTGCGTAGACAGCGTGGACAGCCAGCCCGGCGCTCTGGTGCTCAACCGCACCATCGCCTTGCGGGACTCCTGGGCCAAGATGAGTGACAAGGGCTGATCGCCATGCCGCACCTGCGCCGCTGGATGAGCGCCTTGGGTGCGCACCTCACCCAGCACTGGGTTCGGCACCTGCTGCCCCTGGCCGTCATGCTGATCATGATGGTGCTGTTTGGCTGGACCCTGCTGGCGTTCTACGCGGTGATCTTCGGCGGCACGATGCTGCTGCTGGCCATGGAGCTCGAGACCGCCGCCATGATCTGCTTCTTTGGCGTCGCGGCGCTGGGCAGCTTCACCATGATGCTCTACCACCTGGCGGGCGCCACGCTGACCCTCGGCTACATGCGGTTCACCCTGCGCCTGCAGCAGGGCCACGACACCAGCTGGCGCGAGCTGCTGTGGGGCTTCCGGCACCCCCTCCGGGCGGCGGGGCTCATCCTGTTTGTGCTCTTCATCGTCTTCGCCTCGGCCGGCCTGATGTACCTGCCCCTGATCTTCCTGGGGGGTTGGCTGCTGCTGACTGGGCCCTCGCTGGTGGACGGAGACATCGGGCTGTTCGGCGCGCTGGGGCGGGCCTGGGCCCTGAGCGGGCGGGTCTACGGCGAGCTGCTGGTGCTGGTGCTCGGGCTGGTGGGCGTCGGGCTGTTCGTGGGCTTCTTCCCCATCGTCGGGCCGGTGCTGGTGCCCGTGGCGGCGGTGATCGCGGGGGTGGTGGTGTACGATTCCCTACGCCGGCCTCCGGCGGCCTAGGGAGGCGTCGTTCGAACCGACGGCGCCGTCGGCCTCGCGGCTCAACGCCGCCCCAATGAGGGAGTAGTCGATGCAGAACCTCGGACCCTGGCTCAACGCCACCAAGGACCACGTCTCCAAGCACTGGCAGGCCCACCTGCTGCCCCTGGTGCTGCTGTATGCAGGGGGCATCGCGGTCGGCATCGCGGCCACCGTGGTGGTCCTGGCCGGCGGCATCGCGGTCACTGTGGTGGGCGCCATCGTCCAGAGCGGTTGGTTGGCCGCGCTGGCCATGGTCGTGTTCTACGGTGGAGGTCTGCTGGCCATCATCGTCATGGCCATGTTGCTCACACCCATCTACTTCGGCCATGTGGCCGTGGTGATCCGGGCGCACCGGGGCGAGCCCGCTCACCCCGGCGACATGTGGTGGGGCTTCCGCAACCTCGGCAAGGTCACCGTCTTCATGGTCCTCTCTACGGTGATCAGCCTGGGTGCCGCCATGCTCTGCTACTTCCCGGCCATCCTGGTGTCGGTGGCCTTCATGTTCGCCGTCCCGGCCATGGTGGACCGCGATCTGGGGGCGGTGGATGCGTTGAAGGCCTCGTGGGAGCTGGCCAAGCCGCGCTTCCTCGAGCTGCTTGTGCTGATGTTCATCTTCTTCGCGCTCATCATGGTGCTGTCCTATGTGCCCCTGGTGGGGCCCTTCCTGGGCACCATCGCCTACGTGGGCGCCATCATCGTGATCTACGACGACCTGATGCAGCGCGATCACTTCGGGGCCTAGCGCAGCCCATGCCCGAGCTTCCCGACGTCACCGTCTACGTGGAGCGCCTCGAGGCCCTGCTGGTCGGCCGCCCCCTGCTGGCGGTGCGCTCCAAGAGCGCGTTCTTGCTGCGCACCGTGGAGCCGCCCCTGGCCGCGGCCCACGGGCGCCGGGTGGTGGGCGTGGAGCGGCTGGGCAAGCGCATCGTCTTCGAGCTCGAGGATCAGCTGTTCCTGGTGCTGCACCTGATGGTTGCGGGGCGCTTGCGCTGGCGAAAGGCCGGGGCGGGCATCCCGGGGCGGGGGGGGCTGGCCGCCTTCGACTTCGAGCACGGTGCCGTGCTGCTCACCGAAGCCAGCAAGAAGAAGCGGGCGTCGCTGCACGTGGTGCAGGGTCGCGATGCCCTGGCCCCCTTCGACAGGGGCGGGCTCGAGGTGCTCGAGGCCGATCTGCCCGCCTTCACCGAGGCCTTGCTGCGCGAGAACCGCACCATGAAGAGGGGGCTGACCGACCCCCGGCTGTTCTCGGGCATCGGCAACGCGTACAGCGACGAGATCCTGTTCCGGGCGCGCATCTCGCCCATGCGGCTCACCCGGAAGCTCACGGCCGAGGAGATCGAGCGGCTGTTCGCGGCCTGCCGCGCTGTGCTCGAAGCCTTCACCCACACCCTGCGCGCCGAGGTGGGTGAGGGCTTCCCCGACAAGGTCACGGCGTTTCGCGACGACATGGCCGTGCACGGCCGCTACCGTCAGCCTTGCCCCGACTGCGGCGCTCCTATCCAGCGCATCGTCTATGCCGAGAATGAGTGCAACTACTGTGCGGCCTGCCAGAACCAGGGCCGCCTGCTGGCCGACCGGGCCTTGTCCCAGCTGCTCAAGAAGGACTGGCCCAAGACCTTGGATGAGCTCGAGGCCGTGCGGACCCAGGGGCCTGGGCGGGGGCGGCGCTAGCCGCTGGCGCTACCCCCCCATCCCCTTGAACTTGTCTTCCTCTTCGCGGAAGAAGAAGTTGAAGGTGGTCAACGAGCCGTAGCAGCGGGTGATCTGGGCCTGCATGTCGGCCTTGTCGGCGGGGCTCATGGCCTTGTTGTTGTTGATCTTCTGCTCGAGGACCCGCAGCTTCTCGCGCACCGCCGTGATCTTCTTGAAGAAGGCCAGGGTGGAGACCGCACGCACCTCGCGGCCCTTGTCGTCCTCGAACAGGATGCGGCCGTTGGTCAGGCCGCGGGCGATGACCACGTCGCCTCTGCCCTGTTCTTCGTTCAGCACGTCGCGCAGGGCTTCGGTCACCAGCTCGTACAGGGTCGACTCGTCCATGATGGCTCCAGCAGTAGTGGGCTCCCGATCCTATCCGTGGCCCGGGTCGCCGACACGCCGTGGCGACGGATAGGACTCAGGCCACCGCCCTGGAGGCTCCCCATGTCCATTCCCCTCGACCGCGCCCGTGGTGCCTTCCTGGGCCTCGCCCTGGGGGACGCCTGGGGCCAGCCGCTGGAGTTCATGGGGGGAGCGAGCGTGCGCAGCCAGCCCGTGAGTCTGGCTCCCGGGGTGTTTCGCTGGACCGACGACACCCACATGGCCCTCTACCTGGCCCAGGCCGTGCTCGATCTGGCGCCTGGGCCCCTCGACGAGGAGGCCTTTGGCGCGGCTGTGGGTGCGCAGTGGGTGCGCTGGCTGCACGACCCGCTCACGCCCTGCACGGCCCCGGGCAACGCCTGCCTGCGCGGCGTGCGGCGCTTCGAGGCCAGCGGTGACTGGCGCACCAGCGGAGATCCCCGCAACGACGGCTGCGGCGCGGTGATGCGCATCGCGCCCTTGGCCCTGGCGTTCGAGGGGACGGAGCTGACGCGCGCGGCCATGATCCAGGCTCAGCTCACCCACGCCCATCCCAACGCGGTGGAGGCGGCGGTGGCTGCCTGTCACCTGCTGCGCTGGTCCCTCGAGCAGGGGCGCTTCCACGCGGAGCTGGTGCTGCGGGCCGTCACCCAGCTGCGCGGCACATGGGCGCGGGGCGGGGTCGTGGCCGAGGCCTTGCTGGCCGCCATCGACTTCACCGCACGGCCCGATCAGCGCTGGCTCGACGAGCCGTCCATCCCCACCGGCGACGGCGGCTGGCGCTCGGCCAGCGCGCTGGGTCTGGCGGTGGCCGCGGCCCTGTACTGGGGTTCCGACTTCGCCACCGCGGTGGACCGCGCCGCGCGCATCGACGGCGACTCCGACTCGGTGGCCTGCCTGGCGGGCATGTTCCTGGGCGCCGCAGGGGGGGTGGGCGTGCTCCCGGTCCCATGGCTCCAGGCCTTGCCGCAGCGGGACCACATCGACGACCTCAGTCAGCGCCTGCTGGCCTGGCGGGCTCAGAGGTAGGGCAGCTTCTTCTTGGCCTTCACCTTGGCGCCATAGCTGCGCACCCAGGCGTCTTCTTCGGCGGAGAGCGGGCCCTGGGCCAGGGCGTCGAGGTTGGCGTCCAGCTGGGCGCGGTCCTTGGGGCCGGTGAAGACGGTGTGCACATGGGGGCTGGACAGGCAGAAGCGGTAGCACAGCCCCGCGGTGAGGGGAGGGACGTCGCCTTGGCTCTGACCCGGGAAGGGGGGCATCTCGATGCCGCCCACGGGGGTGATCAGCTGGCGCCACGAGGTGGCCGTGTAGGCCAGCACCGCCGGCTTGCGCGCGGCCAGGTGGGGGAAGATGTCCTGCTCCGCGCCGGGGTGCTTGGCGTTGTAGCGGATCATGAAGGCGTCCAGGACCGAGTCGGCGGCCAGCCGCCCCGCCCGGGGGCGGTCGTGGATGCTGGTGCCGACCACGCTGACCTTGCCCTCGGCCTTCAGCGCCGCCAGGGTGTCCCGCACCCCCTGGGTGTAGGCGGAGCCCTTGCCCAGCCAGGAGAGCAGGTAGAAGTCCAGGTGGTCCACGCCGAGCTGGCGCAGGGCGTTCTCCACCCCCCTGCGCACCATGCCGCCGGTGTAGGCCACGCCCAGCATGGCCACCACCTGCCGCTCCCGGTCGCGGGCGGCCAGCGCCCGGATGACGGGGGTGACCGTGCGGTAGCGGGGGGTCCAGAGCCACAGGTTCGCGCCGCGTTCGGCGGCGTGGAAGGCGTCGGCGGTCTTGAGCCCGTAGTTGCTCGCGATGCCCATGCGCAGCACGCGTTTGCCCAAGACGGGCAGCTCAATGTGTGAGAAGTCGCACTCGGCCCCTGGCTCGTTCATGGGATACTCCCTGAATATGTAAAGTCGGTGTGAGACAGTCTTCGAGCTGCCCGCGCTGCGACCGACCATGGACGTGATAACCTCGGCGGTCGTCTGGAGGCTGAAATGAGGAATCCCCTCGCGCTGACCCTGCTGCTGCTGCTCGGCTGTCCCAAGGACCCGCCAGTGGACGATACCGCCCCCCCCGAGGACACCGCCCCCGTGGTGGAGGACGCGGACGAGGACGGCTACCCAGAGGGCGCCGACTGCAATGATCGCGACGCCTCCATCAACCCCGGCGCCACCGAGGTCTGCGACAGCGTGGACAACAACTGCGACGGCGAGATCGACGAAGGCCTGCTGTCGACCTTCCTCCCGGACGACGACGCGGACGGCTTCGGGCTGGACAGCGGCGCTCAGGACCTGTGCTCGGCCCCCGAGGGCTGGGTCGAGATCGGCGGGGACTGCGACGACAGCCGCGCCGACGTCTACCCCGATGCGGACGAGCCCTGCGACGGGGTGGACAACGACTGCGACGGCGAGACCGACGAGGACGGCGACAGCCTGTGGTACCAGGACAGCGACGGCGACGGGCACGGCGACGCCGCGGTGTCCCAGGTGGCCTGCAGCCCAGGCACGGGCTGGGTGGCCATCGACGACGACTGCGACGACAGCCGCGCCGACGTGTATCCGGACGCCGACGAGGTCTGCGATCTGGTGGACAACGACTGCGACGATGCCGTGGACGAGGACGTCACCACCACCTTCTACGCCGACGTGGACGGCGACGGCTGGGGGGACGGCGACAGCACCACCCAGGCCTGCGAGCAGCCCAGCGGCCACGTCTCTCAGGCTGGAGACTGCGACGACCAGGACGCCCGGGTGAGCCCCGATGGGTCCGAGATCTGCAACGAGTCCGACGACGACTGCGATGGCGCGGTGGACGAGGGGGTCACCACCACCTTCTACGCCGACGCCGATGGTGACGGCTACGGCGACGAGACCTCCACGGTCGAGGCCTGCGAGGAGGGCCCCGGGTACGTCTCCCAGATCGGCGACTGTGACGACGGCAACGCCGCCCTCAACCCCGACGCCGCCGAGTTCTGCGACGGCTTCGACAACGACTGTGACGGCACGACCGACAACGACGACGCGGTGGACGCCAGCACCTGGTACGGCGACGCCGACGGTGACGGCTATGGCTTCAGCGGCGCCCCCACCACCACGTCCTGCAGCCAGCCCTCCGGCTACTCGGGTACGGGCGACGACTGCGACGACCGCGATGGAACCATCAACCCTGCCGCCTCCGAGCTCTGCGACCTGGTGGACAACGACTGCGACGGTGCCACAGACGAGGACGACGCGGTGGACGCCAGCACCTGGTACGTGGACGACGACGGCGACGGCTACGGCGCTGCGGGCACCAGTGACACTATGCGGGCCTGCGCCCAGCCGGCCGGCTACGCTGCCACCACCGACGACTGCGCCGACGACGACTTCACGGTCAGCCCCGCTGCTCCCGAGGTCTGCGATGGCCTGGACAACGACTGTGACGGCCTGACCGACTTCGACGACCCGGGGGTCACCGACGCCGTGGTCTACTACGCCGATGCCGACAGCGATGGCTTCGGTGATGCCGCCGGCGGCGCCGCCGCCTGCGAGCAGCCCAGCGGCACCGTGACCGTGGCCTTCGCCACCGACTGCGACGACCTGGACTCGAGCATCAACCCGGACGCCTCGGAGACCTGCGACGGCGTGGACAACGACTGCGACGGGCTCGTGGACGATGACGACAGCGACGTGGTGGGCGGCTCGACCTGGCATCCCGACGGCGACGGCGACGGCTACGGCGACGCGGCCACCGAGCTGCTGGCGTGCGTGGCGCCTTCGGGCAGCGTGGTGGACGGCAGCGACTGCGACGACAGCGACGTGGCGGTCAATCCCGACGCCGAAGAGTACTGCGACGGCGTGGACAACGACTGCGACGGCGGGGTGGATCTGGGCGCGGTCGATCTGGTGGACTTCTACTTCGACGGCGACGGGGACGGCTACGGCGACGCCAGCGACGCCACCTGGGCCTGCAGCGCCCCCACCGGCTTCGTGGCCGACAGCACCGACTGCGACGATGCCCATGCAGCGACCCACCCCGGCGCGGTGGAGGTCTGCTCGGGCTCGGATCTGGACTGCGACGGCGTCGCGCCGGCCATGTGCGCCAGCTGCGCCGATCACCTGGTCGCCGATGCCTCGGCGGTCGACGGCCTCTACATCGCCGATCTGGACGGCACGGGTGCGGGCCACGAGGTCTGGTGCGACATGAGCACCGACGGTGGCGGCTGGACCCTGGTGCAGCGCACGGTGTGGGACTGGTCCGACAGCATCGAGCTGTACACCGGCTGGACCGAGTGGCTGGGCAACACCCTGGGCGACCCCGACCAGGGCCTGGCCTACCGCCTGGCGGGCGAGCTGTGGACCGACCTCAACGTGGATCTCGATCACCTTGTGGTACACGTCGCCCAGGACAGCGTCGACGCCTCCGACTGCGATCCCTTGTTCTACACGGGCGTCAGCGGTGCGCTCACCATCACCTCCACCAGCGCCGAGCTGACGGGCCTGGTCTCCGCGGTCAGCCTCACCAGCGACACCTCCCTGAGCACCTTCGACAGTGGGCCCCACAGCAACTGCGCCCAGTCACCGTCCTACGGCGTGCCCTGGTTCTACGGCGCCTGCTGCCTCACCTGCCCCACCTACAAGGGCGGCTCGTGGTCGGACGAGCCCCACCCCATGGCGCTGTACCTGGACACCGACCCTGACGCGAACGGCAACATCGACGCCGACACCTGCCCCTCGGGTGCCGCGGCCAAGAACGTCTCCGGCGTGGGCTCCTACGAGGCGGTCAACGTGATGGAGTACTACCTGCGCTGAGGCTCAGTCCACGTACAGGTAGACCATCTGTTCGCTCTGGCTGGCGAAGCAGAACCCCAGGCCCTGGGTATAGGTGAGCCAGGTGGCGGGGATGGGCGCGCGGTCGTCGTTCTCCCACTTCGCTGGGCGGCCATAGGTCTCGAGCACCTCGCGCTGCACCGTGTGTACCGAGACGCCCTGGCTGGTGGCGCCGGGGAAGGGCTGGTAGTCGCGGGTCTCGTAGCCCCCGTGGACACCGCTGTAGCAGTACAGCGTGTCGAGCTTGCGGTCCTGGAACTTCGCGCTCAGGCCCAGCTGTGGGTAGGTCCAGTACAGCTCGCCGTCCGAGAAGGAGTCGACGATCGCTGGCTCCCCCAGGCGGCGCTCGACCTTGCCCTTGGACATACCCAGCCTGACGTTGCCGGCCCCTTGGCCTGGGTGGACCTCGATGCTGCGCTCCCCCTCGAGGGCCTGGGCCCACTGTCTGTGGGCGCAGCCCGTGGTGGTGAGCAGGGCGGCGAGCAGGACGGATGTGGCGGTGACGTTCATCGGTGACCTCCCAGGAAGACATCGGACCAAGGGCACCGACGTTGAGGGCGCGGAGCGGTTCCACGCGGCGACAAAGCTTGACCTGGAAGAGCGGGCTGGTCCACCCCGGCCTGCGCGTGACCCGGGCAGCCGCGAACGAGGGGCGGGCTCGATCCCCCGAGTGCTGCGGTCAGGGCGCAGCGATCTCGATCTCCACCAGCTGGATCTCACCCTCCCAGTCCGCCGGTGACCGGAAGTAGCTGAAGTAGACGAAGGCCCCGTCGCCGCGGTCCAGCTCGGGGTGGGCCATGGCACCGTAGGCCACGGCACCGTCGTGGCTGGGCTCGGTCGCGAACACCGCCTCGTCCCTGGACCACGGCCCCTCGAGGTGCTCGGCCGTGCGCAGGTAGACTCGATCGTCCAGGGGGCGGTTGTAGAGCGCCAGGTAGCGCCCGATGGCGTCGTCGTAGTGAACGCTGAGCATGGTGTGGGCGTCGAAGATCCCGACGGCCTGGTCGAGCTCCTGGGTCCAGCCCGCGCCGTCCCAGTAGGTCCAGGCGGTCGGCTCGAGGGCGTCGGCCAGGGCAGCGCGTCCCAGCAGGCAGCGCTTGGCCCAGTCCCCCTCGCAGGCGAAGGCGTACAGGCTGTCGCCCTCCACCAGGGCGGCCGCACCGAAGGCTGCCGTGGGGTCGTGCCACAGCAGGGTGGGCTGGGCGTGGTCGGCGTCCACCACCGGGCGCTCGGGCTGCTGGTCCAGGCCGCTCCAGGTGGCGATGCCCGAGCCTACGCTCTCGAAGTTCCACTCGCCGTTCTCGCCGTAGATCAGGTGGTAGAAGATCAGGGCGCGGTCCCGATCCGGGTCCTCGACGATGGCCCCTGGCCACAGGGCCCAGCGAGCGCCGCAGGGTTCCTCGAGGCAGTCGTCGCCCTCGTGGGCTGTGTTGAACGCGGCCTCGGCCTCGGTGCGCGGCAGGAACTCCACCGGCACCCAGCGGCTGCCCACCCAGTCCGTGAAGTCCTCGAGGTTGTCGCTCGCGTCGAGATCCTGGGTCCACGACGCCGTGTTGTTGCACCAGGCCGAGCCGTCTTCGTTCTCGACCGACAGGACGCTGTCGCCGTACAGCCACACGCTGTGGTCGAAGGCCATGCCGCTGTAGCCCCCGTCCCGGCCGCGGATCATGGAGTTCTGCTCGATGGGGCCGAGCTCGGTGACGGACAGGACCTGCAGCTGGGGGGCGTGGCAGGCGAGAAGGAAGGGGAGGAGGAGGAACATCATGCTCCGTATACCCCTGAGGGGGGCGTCCTGGGAACCGTGACCGATCTCCCTTGACCTTCGTCCCCGCGCGCGCATGCTCCGCAGCATGGAACGTACCCTCGCCATCGCCGTCTGCGCATCCGGCCTCGCAGCCCTGGGTGTAGCTGCCTTCACCCCTGCCACGGCCTTTGCGTGAGCCATCGGCGCGCCCACCGGTCCGGTGGGCTGCCAGCAGCCGGGGGATCCGCAAGTCGAACCTTCGAAGTGGCAGATCGGGGCGTCCTGGGCGGGCTTCGAGACCACGCTGATGACCCTCGACGGGGACGAGCGCACCGCGCTGCGGCAGCACGCCGTCACCGTCTCGGGCACCCGACTGCTGGACAGAGGCTGGAGCGTGCGTGCGGCGCTGGGCAGCACGCTGGGCGGCACGCTGGGTCCAGACCTGGAGAGCCTGCCCGGGGTCCAGGGCGCCGTCCAGGGCGCCAAGCTCTGGCGCAGCGCCAGCGGGGCGGCCCCCTTCGTCTCCAGCAGCCTGGCTCTGGCCGTGGGCTGGTCACGGCTTGCCGAGCTCGACGGGTCCAGTCCGTCCACAGGCAGCCTGACCGCCGCGGATCTGCGCCTGGGGACGGCCGTGGGCTGGGAGATCGGCGGGGTGTGGAGCCCCTATCTCAGCGCCCAGCTCTTCGGTGGGCCCGCGATCATCGAGGTCGACGGTGCGACCACCCAGACCACCGACGTGCACCACTACCGGGCCTCGGTGGGCTCGAGCTTCTTCCTCGGCGATGCCCTGTCCCTCTTCGTGGACGTGGCGCCGGTGGGGGAGCGAGGCGTGGCGGCGGGGGTGAGCTACTCGCTCTGAGGCTCGAGCAGCGCGTCCCGCACCGCGTCGTGCTCGAGGCCCAGCACGTCCCAGGAGTCCAAGCCCAGGCGCTCCGCCAGATCGCGGTCGTACGCCTGGACGAAGCCCCCGGCGTCGTCGGCGCTGATGAGCTTCGAGTAGCCCACCTCGACCTGGCGCTTGTGGTCCTGGAACAGCACGCGAGCGCCGACGGTGTCCAGCACCACACCGGCGCACAGCAGGCCCACCCCGAGGATCATCGGGCCCTCGCTCCCGCGTTCGATGCCCTCGACCAGGGCGGGCACGCTGCCTCCCAGCAGGGCCAGGCCGCCACCCACCATGGGCCAGCCCATGCGGCGGGCGCGGCGTTGAGACGCCTGGAGGCCCTCGAGAAACGCCAGGTCGTCCATGAGGCGGGCGAAGTCCTGGGAGCGCACGATCGCACCATCACCCTGCCGCACGTCCCAGCCCCGGATGGTCACATCGGGCAGGTTCAGGAAGACCGCGTAGGCGCCCACCGAGGGGTAGTAGGACATCTGCTTGTCCACGTACGAGTAGTGGCGCAGCCAGATGAAGTCCTGGGCGTAGGTCTGCAGCGCTTGGGGGTCGGGGGGGCCCCAGATCGGCACACGGGTGGCGTCTGTGGCTGCGTCCACCACCTGCCTGGCGCGATCGGGGTCGGGGTCCATCGCGCCCCGCAGGAACACGGGATCGAGCTCGGGCTCCAGCATGCGGCGCTCCAGGCCGCGCAGGCAATGTGCGGCCTGCACCAGGCGGGCGCGCAGCGGGCCCGAGTCGATCTCTCCGCTCAGCCAGGCGTCGAGCTGCGCGATGCGCGCGCTCCGGTCGTCCAGCGCCATCAGCTCGCCGTAGCGTGCGATGGCCGGGTCGTGCCCGTGGGGTGGCGTCTCCTGGGCCAGGGCTACACCGCCGGAGACCAGCAACCCCAGGCCGAACGCGGCCCCGAGCATCATCGCGTCACCTCTCGGACAGGGTGGGAGTCTATCGTGGCGAGGCTGCGGCGTAGGATGATCTCGGGCAGGATCAGCGCGGGAGCCTCACGCCTCTCGAGGGCGACAGTGAGATCACGATCTGGGCCTCCTGGTCCCCCGTGGGTGGGGCAACGATCCCCATAGTCGTGCTTCCAAGGTGGTGGCACGGTTCTTGAAAAGTCCCGGGGCATCCACCCTCAGCGGAGAACTCCATGTCCCGTCCCCTCGTCCTGTCCTCCACCTTGCTGCTCCTCACCGCCGTCGGCTGCGCCCAGCCGCGGGTGGTCACCACCGTGGACGCCGACATGGCCGTGGTGGTCGATGGCAACAACGGCTTCGCCATCGACCTGTACCAGCAGGCGGCGCTGGAGCCCGGCAACCTGTTCTTCTCGCCCTTCAGCATCACCGCCGCCCTGAGCATGGTCTACGCCGGCGCCGAGGGAGACAGCGAGGCCGAGGTGGCCGCGGCCATGGGCGTGGCGGACGAAGCTCTGTGGCACGACAACCTGGGCCTGCTCTTCGACGATCTGGTGGGCAAGCACCACCGGGCCTACACCCTGAACGGGGCCAACCGGGTGTGGGGTCAGGACGGCCTCGCGTTCGCGCCCGCGTTCGAGGACCTGATGGTCGACGCCTACAACGCGCCCATCGAGCGCCTGGACATCGCCGGCGATCCCGACAAGGCCACCGAGCAGGTCAACGGTTGGGTGGACAAGCAGACCCGCGGCTTCATCCCCGAGCTGTTCGAGAAGGGCGACATCAGCGCCGCCACCATGGTGGTGCTGTGCAACGCCGTGTACTTCGAGGGCGACTGGGCCGAGCAGTTCGAGGAGGACAACACTCAGGACGGCGAGTTCCGCACCCTGGACGGCGGCACGGTCCAGGCTCCCCTGATGCACAACACCGCCGACTACGGCTACGCCGAGCTCGAGGGCTTGAAGATCGCTGAGCTGCCCTACGAGGGCGATGAGCTGAGCATGGTGGTGTTGCTGCCCGATGCCGACGACGGCATCTACGATCTCGAGGCCGACCTGACCGCCGCCAGCCTGGCCGAGATGCTGGAACAGCTGAACTACGGCGAGGTCAGCATGACCCTGCCCAGCTTCACCATGGACTACGAGCTGCCACTGAAGTCCACCCTGCGCTCCCTGGGCATCGTGAGCATGTTCGAGCCCACCGCTGCCGACCTGAGCGGCATGGTGCCGGGCGGCGGCCTGTACATCGAGGCGGCCCGTCACAAGGCCTACGTGGACGTCTTCGAGCAGGGCACCCGCGCGGCTGCGGCCACGGGCTTCGGCGCGGACCTGTCCGCCATGCCCGACACCCACGACTTCGTGGCCGACCACCCCTTCGTCTTCCTCATCCGCGACATGCTGACCGGCAGCATCCTGTTCATGGGGCGGGTGGAGGATCCGTCCTAGCCACAGCCTCGAGCTGACGTCGCTGGCCCTGGGTGATGTGCACCCGGGGCCGCAGCGCCTTCAGGCGCTCCTCGGCCTCGCGGGGGGTGGCGACCAGCCCGCGGCGCACCAGCAACGCGGCCACCACCAGGGCGCTGCGCCCGTGGCCCGCCGCGCAGTGTACATACATGGGGCGCGCCTCGACGCTCAGCTCGTCCACCAGCTCGCGCAGTGCGTACAGCTCTGGGAAGGGCATGCCATCCAGGCAGCGCAGCCAGCGGTGAGGCAGATCCTCGAGCCCAGCGGCCCGGTGCCACTCCACCGTCAGGTCCACCACCAGCTCCACGTCTGTGGGCAGCTCGCCGGCCAGGGGTCTGCGGCCCAGCCACAGCCCCGGGGCCACCCGCACCCAGGGCTCCTCGAGCTTCATGGCGCGCACGGCATGCCAGCGGCCCCACAGGCCCAGCAACACCGGGAGGTACAGCAGGATGAGCGGCCAGGGCACCCGCCCGTCGGCGCGCTTGCCCACCATGCTCGGGCGATTGAGCGCGTAGGCCGCGGCCACCAACGCGCAAGCCACGGCCGGCCACAGCAGTGGCAGCCCAGCCAGGCCGAGCTTCACGGTCCAGGCTCCGAAGGCGAGCGCCAGGCTGCCGAAGAGGAGGGCGATGAGCATGGGCGCCTCATAGCCCCTGTGGAGGCTCGCGATAAGGGAACGCATGTGCTTCCAGCTCCGCCCTGCCACTCCCGCCGATGCTGCCACCATCCACCAGCTCATCGTGGAGCTGGCCACCTACGAGCGCCAACCCGACGCCGTCGAGGCCACCCCCGCCCTGATCGCGGCCCAGCTGGCCTGGGAGCGCCCGCCCTTCGAGTGCGTCCTGGCCGAGGACGAAAGGGGCGAGCCGCTGGGCTTCACCTTGTTCTTCCCCACCTACTCCACCTGGCGGGGCAAGCCGGGCATCTGGATCGAGGAGATCTACGTGCGGCCGGCGGCCCGCGGGCTCGGCGTGGCCGGGGCGCTGCTGGACCGGGTGCTGGCGCAGGCCCTGGAGCGGGGCTGCGGCCGGGTGGACTTCTCGGTGCTGGACTGGAACGAGCTGGCGCACGGGTTCTACCGTCACGTCGGGGCCGCCCCCATGGACGACTGGACCCAGTGGCGCATCACCCTGTAGGAGCCTCCATGCGCACCGTACACGTTCAGCCGCCTTCCTTTCCCGAGGTCGCGCCGAACAGCCCCTTGCAGCTGGACCCCGCGCGGCTGTGGCAGGTGGTGGCCGGGGACGCCGACCACTGGCGGGCCGGGGTCTACTCGCCCGCGGCCACCTGCGCGGCCGATCTGCCCGAGCTCGAGAAGCACACCTGTCCCGAGCTGTTCCTGCTGCTGGATGGGCAGGTCACCCTGCTGATCCACGACGGCGCCAGGGTGCGCGAGCTGCCCCTCGAGCACGGCAAGCCCGTGCTGGTCACCCAGCCCCACAGCGGCTTCTGCCCCGGCGGCGCCCACACCGGGCGGGCCTTCGTGGTCGAGCGGGACATCTTCAGCACCGAGTACCGCAGCCCCGTGGAGTGGGCCGAGTGAGCGGCGACAGCCGGCGCCTGGCCGACACCCTGTACCGGCGCCTGCGCGGTCGGATCGACCCCCGCATCAAGGACTCGGTCACCCGGCGCATGACCCAGCGGGTGGCCCTGGCGGTGCTGGGCAACAAGCTGGCGGCCTACGAGCCCATCCACGAGGGCGCCATCCTGCTGGCCAGCCAGGCCGAGGCTCTGCCAGTGGAGACCCTGCACCGCCTCTTCGAGGAGATCTGCGGGGTGCTGCTGGTGGGCTGGGTGGTGCCCCTCGAGCAGGTGCGTCAGGACATCCGCGAGGCCACGGATCACTACCTGGGCATGTGCATCTGCCGGCAGGCCGAGCGGGTCCACGACCTGCGCCGGCCGGAAACCGGCGAGCTGTACCTGCTGGGCTCCCACGCCGAGCGTCTGCCCTGGATGGATCGCTTCATCGACCGCTTCGAGACCCTGCGAGGCCACGATGGGGTCACCTCCCAGCCCCTGCTGGACATCCTGGCGCGGCAGGCCACCCTGCGGCGGGTGGACGACCCGGGCTACGGCGCCGGCCCCTTCTGGGAGGCCAGCTGGCCGTACCTCGAGATCCTGCTGGACCACCCCCGCTATGTGGGCCAGTGGCGCGAGACCATGCGCGCCAACAGGCGCACCTGGCGGGTCCACCCCCAGCTGCTCGAGGCCTGGGTGGAGCTGGCCTGGTTCACCCGTGGAGCCGTGTTCACCTCCATGGCCATCGTGGACGAGCGCTACACGGTCTGCACCTGCCCGGGCCCCGAGAACGACGGCGGCTGCCTGCTGTTCAACTGGACCTACCACTCTGGCAATCCCCACGTGCTGGCCCCCCACGCCCCCAGCCAGCGCCGGGATGCCACAGGCGATCCGCTACCCTGCGCGCGCTTCCCAGAGCGCCAGGAACGGCCCTGCTTCGGCTGTGGCTGCGACCACGACGCGCCTGGGGCCGAGGTGCCAACGGGGATGCCGGACCCGAGGCCCGACTACGAGGGGTGAGCCCGAGGCGACTCCAGCCCCACCAGCGCCTTGCGATACCGCTGCCCCAGCAGCCGCACCAGCTTGCGGGTCCTGGCGGGCTGGATGGCCTCTGCGCCTGCCAGGCCTTCCGCGAACCAGCCGTCCACCTCGACGGCGCGCTGCGTGAGCCAAGCGTCCAGCGCAGGACCGGGCGCGGGCGTCACCGCCCCGAAGCGCTCCTGGGGCAGGTTGCAGTAGCCCAGGGCCTGGTCCTCGATCCGGTCCCGCAGCATGTGGGTGGCCGTGGCGGCCCGGGCCAGCAGGAGGGCGGGCTCGCTGGGCTGGTCCTCGCCCCCCGAGCACACCCAGATGGCTCCCACGAAGGCGTCCCCGATGCGCTCTACCTGCGCCTGGAGCTCGGCGGCCGGGATGGGGCCGGCGCCCCGCTGGGCGTCGTAGGTCAGGGCCTGGGCCATGCGCTCCACGGCGGGCTGCAGGCGAGGGCCCTCGCTGGGGCGAGCCAGCGCCCAGCGCAGGGCGCGCTCTGCCGGATGCTCGGGAGCGATGGCGCCACGGATGATCTCGTCCTGACGTCGCACGAAGCGCTGCACGGCCAGACCATCTCGCGCCGGCGTGTCCACGATGTCGTCCGCCCAGCGGAAGTAGCCGTACACGGCGCAGGCCAGGCGGAAACCCTGTGGGGGGCAGCACAGGGCCAGGGCGACGGCCATGGGCGGGTTGCTGCGGGCGGTGTGGAACAAGGCCCAGGGGAGCGCCCTGGCCAGGCCGTCAGCAGCCACAGTCCACGCCGTCACAGGCGCCGTCGCAGGCGCTGTCGCAGGCGGGACCGCAGCACTCCTGGTCGCAGTACGTGGCGCACTCGTTGCCGGGATCGCACAGGCCGAAAGAAGCGCAGAGGGCCTCGGCGCCGGCGCTGTCGGAGGCCGGCAGGAGATCTCCGCTGGTGCGGAGCAGGTCCAGGCCCTCGATCAGCCCTGTGTCCTCGAGGGGAGGGAGCTGCTGCACCGCGAGGCCAGTGTCCAGGCCCAGGCCGGGCGGCGGCGCGAGCTGCTGGTCGGGCCACCAGGCGGCCCACAGCGTGCGCGGCAGCAGCAGCATGGCCAGGCTTCCCACGGCCACCCGCGCGCCGACCCACACCTGGTTCCAGGAGCTCTGGGTCAGGCGTCGCAGCTGCTCGCGGGGGGTCATGCCGGGCCGCCGGGGCACGATGCTGCTCAGGGTGGCCTTGGGCCGACGGCTGGCATCCAGGGTGCGGAAGCGGGCGATCTTGTCTTCGAAGCCCGCCACCAGGGTGTGGGCCAGGTAGCTGCCGTGGGGCAGTCGGACCCCGCGCAGCAGGCCGCGCAGGCGCTCCACGGCGGCCTCGGCCCCTGCCAGGCCCTCGTCGAGCACGGTGCCGGGCATGGGCCTGGCGCTGTGGATGCCGTGGGCGCGGGCCAGGGCGTTGTAGCCGCCCGCGGCCAGGTCCTTGGGGAAGTCCAGCAGGTTGTCCATGAAGAACAGGAAGCCGCCCACCGCGGAACCCACGGCCCGCCAGCGTCGGGCGTCGGGCCGGTGGCGGCCGGCGAAGCCGAAGACCAGGCTGGCGATGGCCTGGGTGGGAGCCGCCGCCTGCGCGAGGCTGAGGGTGGGCAGGGACTCCAGGCGGCGCTGGACGTGCATCCATGCCCGCAGCTCGGCCAGTGGGAAGCCCGCCTGGACCAGGTGGTCCGCGGCTTGTTCGCGGCCATCGCGGGTGAGCCAGGCCGCCAGGCGGCGGTGGGGCCCGCCCTCGTCCTCGGCGTCGTCCACCAGCTTCTCGCCCACCAGGGTCACACCCACGGCTGCGGCGAGCTGGAGCTGATCGGTGGCCACGCGGCTGGGGCGTCCACGCATGGCCGGCAGCAGCACGCAGGCGCGCTTGGTGGCGGGCGCCGGGCCGTCGCCCAGCAGGTCGAGCAGCAGCCCGTAGAAGACCAGATCGGCGTTGACCAGGGCGCGGTAGCGCAGGCCGTAGCGGTCGCCGACGGTGTGGCAGAGCCCGCAGAGGTAGCTGCGGTACAGGTCGAGGTGGACCGGGGTCATGGCCACCGGGCGGAGGTAGCCGATCATGGGGAGACCTCCAGGCTGGTGAGCAGGCCTTCGAGATCGGCCTGGTCGCCGTAGCCCCTGAGCTCCACGACCGAGCCCGCGCGCACCAGCTCGAGGCTCGGCAGCGCGGCCAGCCAGGCGGGGGTGCTCTGGTCCAGGGCCCGCGCGAGGCGGTCGTCCAGGGCGCGCTCGACCGCCCGGGCGGTCCAGGTGTCTCGGCAGGTCACCCGCAGCACCGCCGTGACGCCGTCGCTGTCGTCCACGGCCAGGGCCACGGCCACCACGTCTTCGAGGCGGTCCGAGCAGCAGTCCACCATGTTCCGGAGCTCGACCGCCATGGTGGTGGCCGCGGAGGAGCCGTTCTGCTCGAGGCGGCGGGCTGCCTGCAGCGCCATGCGGCTGGGCTGGTGGGCCACCAACCACAGGGCACCTTCAGGGACCATGCCCTCGAGGGGCGCGGGATCGAAGCGGACCGGGTCTGGCGCTGCGCCGCGTTCTGGGGCCAGGGGGTAGGCGCTGCGCACCGCCGCGCGGTCGCCCAGCACCAGCTTGGTGGGGGAGAGCTGCCGCAGGGCCAGGGTCTCTCCGGAGGGCAGGGTGGCGTCCAGGCCGGGCTCGTGGGCGGCGCTGCAGCGGAAGTCGGCCGCGGGCCGAGCCACGGCGCGGCGGTCGGCCACCGCACACCAGTCCACCTGCTCCAGCTCGCCCTCGGCCAGGGCCAGGCAGCCGTGGTCACCGCAGCCCAGCACCAGGCGCTGGGCGCTGGCCCCTTGGACGCCGACGACCTGGGGAGCGTGGCTGGGGGACACCCCCATGCGCGCGGCGAAGGGGGCGGCCAGCCAGCTCTCGTCCAGCTCGCCGAGCTCCACGCCGCCGATCATGGTGAGGCCAGGGGGTAGGGCGGCGACCATGGGGTCGTCCAGGAGTGTGCGAGATGGACCGATCGTCGGCTGGGAGCAACCGACGAGCAGGGCCGTGAGCAGCGCCAGGGCCCTCATGTGGCCTCCTTGACCAGCCACAGCAGGTCCGATGACAGGTAGACCATGGGGCGGATTCCTTGGGGTTGGCTGTTCAGCTCGCCGTAGGGCATCACGCCACCCCCCAGGCGCAGCTGCCAGCCGAAGCGCCCCTTGCTGTTGGTGAGGCGGAAGTGGTAGCCGCCCGCCAGGTAGGTCTCGTAGTAGGGCAGCCCTGGAATGCAGCTGCCGGCGGCCGTGAACAGGCCCTGCTTGGCCCGGTGGCCCCACAGCTCCCAGCCTACTCCCGCGCTGGCCATGAGGTTGCTGCTCCACTCGAGGTCGCGGACCGCGGGGCGCATCGAGAGCCCGAGATCGATCAGCGTTCCCGTGCCCAGGTCCCAGCTCACGGTGCCGCCGAGCACCCCACCTCCGCCGATGCGCGGGCCGAACCTGACGCCCGGCCTGGGCTCGTGGACGACCTTGGGTTCCTTGGGCTCTTTGGGTTCCTGGGCCTCGTCGGCCTGCTCGGACCGCTTGCCGTGGGCTCCGCCGGGCGCATCCAGCGGGGGCCGAGGCGCCAGGACGGATTCCGGCTCGGTGGCGCTGGCCATCGAGCTCGCCGCGATCAGGGCGAAGATGAGATGCAAGCGGCCTCCTTGGAGTTCGAAAGGCCTAACTCCGGCGGCGACACAGTGTCGCACCCAGCATGGCGAGCAGCCCAAGGCCCCACGCGCCGCTCTGCTGCCGCGGGCTGGCGGTGCAGCCACAGCTGCGCTCCAGGATCTCGATCTCCACCTCGAGCTCCACGGCGTTCTCACCGTCGCTGACTTCGACCAGGCCCCAGTCTGGACCCACGGCGTCGTCGCCGCGATCGGCGGTCAGCTTGAGCTTGCCGGCGTCGTTGGTCTGCAGCTTGCCGTGCTCGGGCTGCTCGAGGACCCGGTAGCTGTGGGTGTCATCGGCATCGGGGTCGTTGGGCGCGATCTGCACGATCTCCGAGCGGCCGGCCTCGACCTGGATGCGCTTGACCGTGGGAACCGGCGGCGCGTTGCAGGTGGTCATGGGGATCGTGATCCCCGCCTGCCCCTCGATCCAGTCGATGACCGCATCGGGCCGGGTGTAGATGCCGCCATCGCGGCAGGGGACCTGCACGGTGTCGAAGGCGCGGGAGGTGACGCCCACCAGGTAGTTTCCCTGCTCGGTGATCAGGTACAGGGGGCCGCCCGAGTCGCCGTAGCAGGCGTCGATCCCGCTGCCGCCAGCGCCGATCTCGCCGCCAGGGCTGACGCTCGAGTTGCAGCCGGACCACATGTCGGTGCAGTCGTGGTCCGTCACCGTGGTGTACGCTTCCTGCAGCATCGGAGTGTACTGGTTGCCCCACTGGTCGATGGCGCCGTAGCCCACGATGGCTACGTCGGCTCCGTCGTAGAGGTACTTGTCCAGGACGCAGCCCTGGGCGATGGGGCGGGGCGCGGTGGTGGCGTCCCTCGAGAGGATCAGCAGGCCGACGTCGTAGGTGTTCCAGTGCTGAGGGTGCTGGATCTCGCGGCTGACCGTGATCTCCTCACCGGCCTGGCGGTAGTCGTTGGTGGCCAGCTTGACCTTGCTGATGCCGCCGATGCAGTGGCCCGCGGTGAGCACCACGTTGGGCGCGATCAGGGTGCCGGTGCAGCCCACCTGGTTGCCGAAGTACACCGCCGCGCAGTCGTCCCACATACCCTCGGGGGCCTGGTCGCCTCCGACCACCGGGGCGGCCTGGACGAGGGAAGGAAGCAGGGCAAGGGCGAGCATCAGCACGGACATGGGCACCTCGGGCCCGGAGTCTAGCCCGCCCCCGGCGCGCTCGCTTGGTGAAGGTGGCTTCCGGTCATTGACGGTACCGCTCCGGGCACGTACCCATTGTCTGGGAGGTCCCGCTGCGCCCCTCGCTCCTTTGCTCGATCCCGCTGCTGTTCGTGCCCGTGGTGGGCTGCTACTGGATGGTCTGGGATCCGGACGCCGCGAGCTATCCGGACACCGGGGCGGGGGACTACAGCTGCGGTCCCGCGGAGATCCGTCGGCTGTCCACCGGGCTGCGCTTCGACAGCCTCGAGGATGCCCTGGCCCATGCCGAGCTGGTGGATGGGTTCTGCCTCGGTGATGGTGATCACCACGTGGCCTCGTTGAACTGGGAGCCGGGCTCCGGCTGGGGCGCTGCCTCCAGCCTGCGCCTGGTGGGCAACGGCCTCGAGCGCACCTCCCTCGTGGGTGAGATCACCGCCGCTTCACCTGGCTACTCGTTTTTGACCTTGGACATCGATGGCCGTGTGGCGATCGAGGGCCTGCACGTCGAGGGGTTGGCGCTGCGGGTGTTGGCGGATCAGGCGGCATCGCTCACCGATCTGTCCCTGGGCGTCCTGGGCGGCATGGCGCCGCTGCTGACGGTCAACTCCCCCGACATGCAGATCGACGGGCTCACCGTGCATGGCGCCAGGCTCGAGGCTGGGAGCCCCATCGTGCTGTACGGTTCGGGCATGGTCCGCGGGCTCGTGCTGACCGACAATCTCCTCATGGCGGGGCAGCTGCTCCAGGTACACCAGCAGATCGTGCTCCTGGACCCTGTCATCTCGGGCAACGTCGCCGTCGGTGATGAGATCGGCGCTGTGGCCATCCAGGCGTATGGCGAGCTTCGCATCCTGGGTGGTCAGCTCACCGACAACAGCGTCAGCGGCCCCCTGATCTACGCCTCGACCCAGCTGGAGCTGGAAGGCGTGGAGCTGTCCGGCAACAGCGGCAGCTGGCAGGGGGTGGTGGAGATCGCGGGCCACGCACTCGTCAGCGGAGGCGTGGTCCAGGACAACGTGGCGGGCGCCGGCGTCCTGGGCGTCACCGAACACGGCAGCCTGCAGCTGGACGGCGTGGACTTCGGTCTGGGCGCGCAGGCCAACTACCCCTGTGACGTGGCCGCCCTGTACAACGGCGATCTGCTCACCCGGTGCATCGGCGACGAGCTCGGTCAGGATGCCTCGGCGAGCTGTGACAGCTCGGGGTGTGACTAGCGTCCTCGGGCGGCTATCGTTCGGGTATGCGCTCCCTGCTCATCACTCTCCTCGCCTTGGTCTCGCTCGGCTGCCCCGTCGATGCCGACTCCAAGCTCGACACCGCCCCACCCCAGGACAGCGATCCCCCGCAGGCACCATCCATGCAGGCCGAGTTCCTGCTGGACGCCAGCGGCTACGGCACCGATCGGCTGGGGGGCATCGAGGTGCACGCCAACCTGGCCACCCTCGAGCTCTCGGGGGTCGCCCACCGGGGCCTGGCCTACCAGCACCATGACTGGCAGAGCGCGGGCTACGTGCTCTTCGATCTGCTCACCGTGGCCCAGGATGGATCGAACCTGGCGGTGACCTACCTGTACGGCCAGGACGGTCAGCTGCCCTACGCCTACACGGAGAGCTTCGCGCATCCGCTGGACTGGGAGACCTCCGGCGGCACGGTCGAGTGGTCCGAGACCCCCACCACCGTGCAGCCCGACATCCCCGAGCTGGTGGCCCGGCCGGCCCCCCTGGACGTGGGCATCGGCATCGACGGCGATGAGCTCTGGCTCGACGGGCAGAGCGGAGAGATCCTGCTCGACGGCGCCCGCTACGAGCTGCTCCCCTTCGCGACGGTGGACTGCACCGACTGCCCTGGCGGGCCCTGGCTCGAGATCCACTGCCTGCTCACCGCGGACGAGCCGGCCACCATGACCTGGCGCCAGGCGGGCCAAGCCTGCTTCGGAATCGTCTACCTGTTCCCGAACGATCCCGACTACGCCCAGCTCAGCTACGGCATCTGCCTCCCCGACCTGCAGACCCCCAGCGGGGACTACGAGGTCAGCTGGAGCGGCAGCCTGGCCACGGCTCGCAGCCGCAGCGCCAGCTCCGGCGGGCCAACCGTCGGTCGCCCACCGCGCCGCCGGTAGCGCCTATTCCCTGGCCGCCTCTCGCTGCTCCTCGAGCAGCGCGTCGACCGAATCGGCGATGCGCTCGCGGGAGGCCTTGTCGCCTCCGCGGCTCATGTCCCAGCCGCTGTGCTCGGCGCGGATCACTCCCTCACCGTCGATCACGAAGGTCTTGGGGATGCCGGTGACTCGCGCCTCGCGCAGGGCCCTCCGCCCGGCCCAGCCCAGCACCAGGTGCTCGGGCCCATGGTCGCCCAGGTGGCGGGTGACGTCCTCGGCGGCTCCGTCGACGCTGATGGCCACGAAGGTCACCGGCTCGCCCGCGTAGGTCTCCGCCAGCTTGTCCAGCTCGGGCAGGGCCTGGACGCAGGGCCCGCACCAGGTGGCCCACAGGTCCACCACCCGGATGCCGGGGATCTCGGACAGGTGGCGCTGCTGGCCCCCCTGCTCGAAGGCCAGGTCGGGGAAGGCTTCGCCCTGGCGGCGGGCGCCCGGGCCTTCGTCTGCGGTCCCCGGGTCGTCCCCAGCGGCGCCCAGGGGCGGTGCGGAGGGGGCCTGCAGGGCGATCCAGGTCTCCATGCCCCCGGGGGCCCAGCGCTGCCCGGGGTACAGATCCACCAGGCGCTGGTAGGCCTGTCGCTCCAGCTCGGGGGCGCTGCCGTCGGCCAGGGCCATGCCCCTGCCCAGCTGTCGCAGAGCGCCCTGGGCGTCGCCCAGGCGGTCGTAGACCAGGCCCAGGTGCAGGTGGTGGGCGGCCTGGGGTTTGCGCGCCAGCAGCAGGGCCTGGCGCAGCACCGCCGCTGCCTCGTCGTCGCGCCCGAGCCGGTGCAGGACCCAGCCGTGGGTGTCGGCGAAGGCGGCGGCGTGGTCGGCCGCCTGATCCAGCCAGTCATCATAGTCGCGGGCGGGGTGATCGCCGCGAGGGTCGTAGGCCGGCAGGGCGAGCACCGCGCCCTGGGCTGCCTCGAGGGCCTGCTCGAGCTGGAGCCCAGAGATGGCAGCGCGGTAGGCGAAGTCGTTGGCCTGGTACGGGTCGCTGGGGTCCGCGAGCCACGCCAGGCGGGCCGCCTCGAGGGCCTTCAGCGGCTGGCCTGCCTGATCGTGTAGATCGGCCAGCAGGGCGTGGTACTCGGCCCGCGAGGGCCCGGTCGCGGGCAGGCTCTCCTCGAAGGCCTGGGCGGCGGCCACGGCCTGGCGGGGTCGCTTCGCCCTGGCGGCGGCCTGGATCAGGGCCATCAGCCCGTCGTCGTCCGCGGGCGGGCGGCCGACCCACTGGGACCCCTCGTGCCACTGGAACTGGCTGGGCTCATAGTCGGGGTCCAGGGCGTGCAGGCGCTCTTCGGCGTCCAGCAGCCGCTCCTGCTCTCCTGCGTACTGGAACAGCCGCCGGGCGGACTCCACCAGCAGTGGGTCGTCGCTGGCCAGGGCGCGGTCGGCGGCGGCCAGCGCGCTCTTGCGCGCCTGCTCCACGGCGGGACCGCGCATCATCCACGGGTTGCCCGCGTAGGTCAGGCGCCAGGGTTGCTCTGCATACAGGCTCTCGAGGGCCTGGGCCAGGCCGTCGTCCACAGGTTGCTCGTCCAGGCGCAGCCGCAGGGCGTAGGCGCTGGCCTCGGGGACCTGCTCCCCCAGCTTCATGATGGCGTGGCGCGGGGCGTCCTGATCGCCTGGGCAGATCTTGCGCAGCTCGTACAGGGTGCGCTGGGCCCAGTAGCTGTCTTCGAGGCGGGTGGGGGGCTGGACAAGGAGGCTCTCGGCCTCGGCGCACCAGTCGCCCGGGTGGCGGTGGGCCCAGCGCAGCTGGTTGGCCAGGACGATGCGCGCGGCGTCGTTGCCCGGGTCCTGCTCCAGCCAGCTCCGGTACAGGGCCTCGGCTCCTGGGGCGTCCCGCATGGCCTTGACCAGCAGCCAGCCGTACAGCCGGTGGGCGTCCACCCGATCCGGTTGCTCCTCGAGGATCTGCGCGGTGGCGGCCATGGCGGCCTCGATGCGGCTGGACTCGGCGAGGTACCAGGCCCGGTCCACCGCCGTGGGCTCTGCGGCCTGGACGGCGGGGAGCAAGGCGGCGAAGAGCCAGGAGAGCATGGGCAGACCCGGTGGCGAGCGGTGGAGGCGAGGCAGCCTACCACGACCCCTCGCCCGCTCCGCTACATCCCGGCGATGGTCTCGGCCACCAGCGCGCCCAGGGCTGCCGAGCCCTCCACCGAGGGGTGGACCCCGTCGAACCAGATGCGCTCTGGGTGAGTCTGCAGGTCCATCCGCTCGTCTGTGGCCAGGTACAGCAGATCCGGTTCCTGCTCTGCCAGGGTCCGGTAGCGCTCGTTCAGGGTCGGCAGGTAGGCGTTGCACCCGTCGAAGTTGGCCATGGAGCTGTCCGTGAAGGGGTAGTAGCCCAGCAACACCACCGTGGCGGCGTTGCCCTCGTCCGCCCTCACCTGGGCCAGGAAGTCGTAGATCTCACCGGCGCCTGTCTCGAGATCCACCAGGCTGTCCACGGTGTCCCAGCAGCCTCGCTCGTCGTGTCCCTCGACGTTGCACGCGCACTCCTGGATCATGTCGTTGCCGCCGCCGGTCATCACCACCCACTCCCAGGGGCCCGGTTCGTATTGGCCCATGATGTCGTCGTCGCTGTCGGGGTGGTCCAGGCGCCGGCCGCCCACGCTGTGGTCCTGCACGTAGCGGCCCAGGGCCAGGGCCGCGTGGCCGGGAACGCCCTGGCACAGCTGCCCGTTCATGGCCATGATGCTGTCGCCCACGGCCAGGATGGTGGCCTCGTCCCCGGTGGTCGGGGCGCCAGGCAGGTCCTCGAGGCTGGGGCACTGGTCCTCGTAGCAGCCCACGGCCAGGGAAGCGGCGCCCAGGGCCAGGGCCGCGAGGAGGATGTGCCCGTAGGTCAGGCGGGGGTCGGTGTGGGGCATCATGGCTCTCTCCCTTGCTGGTGACATCCCTTTGGACCCGCCAGCGGCGACGGAGAGAAAGCCCGCGAGGGTCAGGCGGGGGTCACCGCCGGCCCCTGTCGGTGGTAGGCTGCCGCCACCTCTCCCGGGCAGGAGCTCGTCATGGCTGTCGGTGAGCTGATCATCATCCTGGCGCTGGTCGGTGGGATCGTCATCATGGGCTTGATCAGCGTGCTCGGCGCCGCGCTGCTGGCGCTGATGATCTACCAGTCCGTCGCGCGCAAGGGACGCTGGGGCATCAACGTGCGGCGCACAGACTGCCCCCGGTGCGGCTGGAAGCTGCCCAGCGTGCGCAAGCCCACCAGCCTGCGCCAGGCCCTTTGGGGCGGCTGGACCTGCCAGCAGTGCGCCGCAGAGCTGGACAAGTGGGGGCAGCACCTGGAGCCCTGAGCGTCGGCGGGCGCCGTGGGGGCCAGAGGAGATTCGGTGGCACGCCGTCCTGGGACGCCCCACGCCGAGCCCCGCCAGCGCCCCGCCCGCCAGGGCGTACGTGCAGGTGACCCGGGTGCGGTGAAGCTCCCGCTCGGGAGCCAGCAGGTCGGCCCTCGATCGCGGGGTTCAGGCCAAGGCGAGCGGCGACAGGGCCAGGTGGAGCGGTGCGCGCGTGGCGGCAGCCCGCCAGGCCCCTGGTCGATGCGTTGACGCGGGGCCCCGACCCCTGCTAGTCTGCCAGTCAGCGCCGAGCTTTGCACCCGTGGTGAGGTCGGCTGTCCATGAGGTAGAGCCATGACACAAGCGGATCCCCAGGAGCTTCGGAGCCGGTTGGAGGCGCTCGAGGGCGAGATCCAGGAAAAGCGCGCCGCGTTGGACGAGGCCAAGCAGCTGGCCGACGCGGCCGAGAACGCCGTCTCCCAGGCCGAGGCAGAGCTCGAGCAAGCCAACGCCGAGCTCGAGGCCGCCACCACCGAGCTCTCCGAGGCCCAGGCCCAGTCCGAGCAGGCCCAGGCCGAGGTCGCAGAGGCCATCGCCGAGGTCGAGCGCCTCGAAGCCGAGCTTGGTGCCTTGGACGCCCAGGCCGACGAGCTTCCCGATCTCGAGGCCCTCCAGGCCGAGATGGAGCAGCTGCGCGCCGAGCGTCAGGAGCTGCAGGAGCAGGCCAACCGCAACGACGAGGAGCTGAAGGGAGCTCAGGCCGAGATCGCCGAGGTCGAGTCGCTGCTGGCCGAGATCGACAACGAGGAGCAGCAGCTCAACGAGACCATCCAGAAGCTCGAGGCCGAGCTGGCTGCCCTCGGCGGCGAAGGCGACTGACCCGTTGAGTGGCTCCACTGCTCAGCGGCTGGCAGGCATCGATCCCCAGCACCCGCTCGTGGGGCTGGTGGCGGGTGTGCTCGCCTTGCTGCAGGAGCCCCTGGAGCTCGACCCCGCCCTGTGCGATCCCGCCGCGCTGGGCCAGGATCTGACGAGCCTGGTCGCCGGGGACCACCCCGCGGTCGCCGTGGCCGAGTGGCTGGATGGCGGTGAGTGGCTGCGCGCCGTGGCCGCCAGCTTCCGCATGGCGCTCACCCTGTACGACGACCACCAGGCCTGGGCGGTCGGGCTCGAGGATCTCGAGCAGGACCAGCAGCGGGACGCCGCCCACCGGCTGCTGTGTGTGGGCCTGATGGCCTGCCGGCTGTTCCCTGGCGCCGTCGATGCGCGCGCGCAGGCCTTGGTGGGGACCGCCTCTGGCCGGGTCATGCTGGCGTGGATCGCGGCCATCGATCTGGCCTTGGCCTTCGCCATGGAAGACGAGCCCCTGGACGACCTGTTCCTCCAGGATCTGCTGGACGACCACCTCCAGGCCGTGAGCCAAGCCCTCGACGGGGCCGCCGAGCCCGAAGAGATCGAGGGCGCGCGCGCTGTGGTCCTGGCGCTGCAGCCCACGCTCGAGGGCCTGCTGGCGCCGGCGGTCCAGGGCGTTGCCGAGCTGGCCGATGCCGTGCGCCAGGCCCTGCCCGAGCTGAGCGAGCAGAGCACCCAGGCCATGAGCGCCGAAGTTCGGGCCATGCCCGCCTACCTGCTCCTGGCTGCCCACCTGATGGACCAGGCGGGTCTATCCAGTGGGCGGGTCGCTCCGCCGCCGGTGGAGTCCTCCAGCCAGCCGTCTGGCGCCCCCCCGGCCGCCTCCCCGCCCAGCGCCCGGCAACCCGGGGCTCCCGCTGACGATCCGGGCTCCGAGCCCGACGACCAAGACTGGGACTTCGGCTTCGACGACGATCCGGTGCAGGCTGCTCCCGTCACCGCGGAGCCCGCACTGTCTCCGGCCGAGCCGCCAGCGGACGACGATGAAGAGGAAGACCTCGACTGGGACTTCTCCTTCGACGAGGACGACGAGGATGAGCCCGAGCCCGAGCCCGAGCCGGAGCCCGAGCCCGCACAGGTCGCCGCCATCCACGGCCTCCGCCAAGGGCGTGATGAGCGACGATCTCAGGTCGAGGCGCTGGCGGCACGCCGCCAGGTACTCAGCGGCCAGCGGCAGACGGCCCAGGACCGGGCCGACGCGGCTCAGAGGGCATCCCTCCAGGCTTCCCAGGCCGGCGCAGGGGTCGAGACCGCCCTGGGCGACGCTCGCGCAGCCCTCGACGGGGCCCGGCACGCCCACTCGGCCGGGGCGCAGGCCCAGGCTGGCGGCGCCGATCTGGACGCTGCTCGCGCCGCCTTGGTGGACCGCCAGGCCCGCGCCCGGCAGGCCCAGGTCACACTCCGCAGCGCCCAGCAGCGCGCCCAGGCTGCCCAGGCTGCCGCAGCCCACGCCACCGAAGCCCTGGGCCAGGCCCGGGGCGCTCGGCAGGCTGCTCCGGAGCCCGCTCGGGTTCAGGGCGAGCTGGAGGCCCTCGAGGCCCAGCTGGACACCCTCGGTCAGGACAGCCTGGCCCAACGGTCCGCCTCCGCCGCGGCGCTGCTTGGACAGCTGACGGAGCATCAGGCCCAGCTGGCTGCGCTCCAGGCGTCGGCGGCCCAGCTCCGGGCCAAGTGTGACGCCGCCGGCCAGCGCGCAGCGCGTGCCGGCGCTTCGGGCATCGGCATCGACCTGGCAGCCAACGCCCGGTCCATGGAGGCCGCAGAAGAGCGCCTCGAGGCTGCCCGGGGCGGGGAGCAGGCCGCGCAGGCCCTGCGCCTCGTCATCACCCAGGCGGGCGAGCGGGCTCGCCTGGCCTTGGTGGGCGCCCAGGCCAGTCTCTCCTCCGCTGCCCAAGCCCTGGTGGCCGCCAGCCAGGTCCACGAGCCTGCCACCCTGGCGCTCCTGGCCGCCTCCTCCGTGCGGGACGCCGCGCTCGCCGGCGCGGAGCAGGCCCGTCAGGCCCATCGCCAGGCCGCGGCCTCGCTCCAGGCCTCCCAGCGGGAGCGCGATGACGCCACCCGCACCGCCAGTGAGATCCTGGCGGCCCGATCCGCCGACCTCGAGGCCGACCTGGCCCATGCCCGGCTGCAGCTCCAGCGCTTGGATGACCGTCGTCAGGCCCTGGCCGAGCGGCAGGACCAGGCTTGCCGGGCCCGGGATCAAGCCCGCCGCCAGGTGCAGCGGCTCGAGGCCCAGCAGGGCGCCCTCGGGAGCGCCACCGAGCGGCGGCAGGCCACGGTCGAGTCGGTCACCGCCACCCTGGACGACCACGCCCGGGATCGCGCTCGGGTGGCCGAAGCGCTACTGGCCTCCCGCGAGCGGATCGGACCCGTCCAGGCGCAGGCCCAGCAGCTGGCCGAGCCTGTGCTCGCAGCCCAGCCCCGCCGTGATCAGGCCCAGCAGGCCGCCCACGCTGCGCAGTCCGCCTTGGAGGTCGCGCGGGCCGCGGCCACCCAGGCCGCCTCGGAGCGCACCGCGCGGGCGGCCGGCCTGGGAGGGGCCCGGGCTCGGCGCGAGAAGCTCCTGGTGACCCTCCAGGATCGGGTGGCCCATGTGCGCACCGCGCTGGGGGAGGACCTGAGCGAGTCCCGAAGCCAGGCGCGGACGCTCCAGGGGCGTCGCCGCGTCCTCGAAGAACGGCGCGCCGTCGCTCTGCGGCACCTGGAGCAGCTCCAGGCAGCGCTGGTCGCCGGAGCCGGAGCAGGGGAGCGGGTCGATGGTGCGCTGGCCGAGCTGGAGCCAGAGCTCCGGCAGACCCGCTTGGCCCGCAGCGCCTTGGATCAGCAGCGCCAGGCCCTCGAGCCCCAGCTGGCTCGCGCGCGGGCTGTGCACGAGCCGTTGGCCGCCGGTTCTGCGCAGATCCGGGCCGCGACCACCCAGGCTCAGCGCTCCCATGATGCCGCCCAGGCTGCGATCCAGGCCGCCACCGCTGGCCTCGAGGCCGCCCGCGCGCACGCGGCCCGGATCGATCCTCCCACGCTCGAGCAGGCCTTGGCTGCGCTCGAGCTCCAGCGGCCCGAGATCGAGGCCCAGCTCCAGGCCTGCCTGGCGCTGTTGGAGCGCACCCTCGCACTGCAGGGTCCACTGGACCAGGCCCGTGAGGCCCGTGACGCGCTGCGCCTGCGCGGTGCCGACCTGCGTCAGCGCCTCGAGAGCCAGCGCGGGGTGCGGCAGGCCAGCCTCGATGCCCAGCCAGGGATCCAGGCTCGCCTCGAAGTCATCGCCCAGGGCCTGGCGACCCATCAGGCCCAGATCGACCTCGCCCAGGCCAGCGACTACGACCCAACGAAGCACCACGCCGTGCGGGCAGCTCTCGACGAAGCCAGGGCCCACCGGCAGCTGTTGGGTGAGCTCGCCGCGGCTTCCCGCGACTTCATCCCGGAGCTTCAGGATCGCATCGACCATGTGGACCAGAGCCAGGTCGACGCCGAGGAGGGGTTCGAGCGCGCACAGGCCATCGCCGAGCGCCACCGAAGCCAGCTCGCCGACATCGACGCGATCCTTGTGGCCCTCTTCTCCCAGCAGCGGCAGGTGAAGGACGTCATCCGCCGGCTCAGGGATGCTCCCCGCCAGCTTCGGGTGCAGCTCGATGCGGCCCGGGCCCGCAGGAACGAGTTCGACGAGCGCCGCCGCAGGCTGCGCCGCAAGCTCGACGAGCGCTACGGTTGGCTCAAGCAGCTGCGCATGGAGGGCGGACACCTGGCCCGCCGTTTCCCCGATGTGGGCCGGGCCGTGGCCCAGCAGCGCAAGCGCATCGCCGTCGCGCGGGTTCAGATCGAGGCTGTGGGGGACCGCGTCCAGGTGCTGGAGGCCCAGCGTCGACTCGCGACGGCCCAGGCAGGGCTGCAGGCCTCGCGTGCCCACATCCAGGAGCTCAGCGCGCGCTGTCAGCGGCTGGCGGCGTCCCAGGGCGAGCGTGACGGACGCATGGCAGAGGTCGAGGACGAGTGGGAGCTGTGCCACCGGCGCGTGAAGGTGCGCACCCGTCGCCTGGCGGCGGTCGAGGCCGAGCTTGCCGAGGTCAACGACGCCTACGAGGCCATCCGGCCCGCAACCGCCGTGCCCCAGCCTCCGCCCCTGGCACGGCCGCCTCCTCCGCCGGACCTCCCGCTTCCTCCCCCCCCTCCGCCTGTGGTGCCCCAGAGCATCGAGGACTCCAGCGCGGTGGTGGATCGCCAGGCCAAGGCCGAGCGCACCGACGGGGCAGGTCCGGGTGATCCCACGGGGCGTGACGACGCCTAGGGCGCTGGTAGCCCCTCGGGGCTGGCGTCGATCGGGACGTGTCCGCCTCACCTTGGGGTCCGGGTGCCCCACGCGCTGTCCTCTGTCTGCCGCGGGGGCCTCGTCGCAGCTTGGCACCGCAAGGAAGAAAGCTGGATATCGCGCGCCACGAGGCTGGCATGGGTCTTGCGTTGTGTCCTCGTGTCTCGGAGGTCATCCATGCGTCACGCCCTGCTCGCCCTCGTCGTCACCGCCACCAGCGTCGGTTGCACCCTGTTCCAACACAGCCCCAGCGCCGACGACGCGCCGGGTGATTGCCCCATCGCCATCCAGGTCGAAGGCTGGGCCGAGCTGGACCTACGGGAGAACAGCCGCGGCGTGCGCTGGGTGGGCCAGGAGTTCCACTCGGTCTACCACCTGCCCGAGGGGGAACTGGACTACGCCTACCAGACCATGGACACCTTCGACCTTAGCGGCGAGGTCATCCGGCCCCAGCAGGATCTGGGAGAGGCCGGCTTCCTGCTGGTGGACATGCTGAGCGAGTGGGTGGGGTCCGATCGGGAGGAGACCCTCAACCCTCCCGAGGACGCCCAGATCCGCTACGCCTACGACCGCGCCAGCGGCGTGCTGTGGGCCGAGCGGGGCATCAAGAGCAAGGACGACACCTACGAGCACCAGATCGAGCTCACCGAGATCCTGGTCAACGAGACCGCCGCGGGCCCCATCATCTACCTCGAGTACATCGAGAACTACTTCCAGGGTGATGACGGCGGCTCCTGCACCGAGATCTCCAGCGGCGATCAGCTCGGCCAGGCCGGGGAGGACGGTTCCTCGGGCGGTTCCTCCGGCGGCTCCTCCGGCGGTTCCTCCGGCGGTTCCTCGGGCGGTTCCTCCGGCGGCTCCTCGGGCGGTCCCCACGACGGCAACTTCTCCGCCTGCGGCGAGGGCGGCACGGTCGACGGCATCGACGTGTCCTACTGGCAGGGCAACATCAACTGGGACGGCGTGGCCAACGATGGCATCGACTTCGCCATCGTGCGCGTCGCCGACGGCTTCTACGAGGATCCGGACTTCGACGCCAACTGGGCCGGGGCGCGCAACGCGGGCCTGGTGCGCGGCACCTACCAGTTCTTCCGCGCTGGCCGCGACGGTGCCGACCAGGCCGATCTGCTCCTGCGGCGCATGGGCAGGCTGGACCCCGAGGACATCCCGCCGGTCTTGGACATCGAGACCACCGACGGCTACTCCACCGGCCACGTGGCGGACGAGATGTGGTCCTGGTTGGACCGGGTCGAGAGCGAGACCGGGCGTGTCCCCATCATCTACACCAGCCCTGGCCTGTGGCCGTCCATGGTGGGGAACGAAGACTTCAGCGACTACCACCTGTGGGTCGCCCACTGGGGCACCAACTGCCCCAGCCTGCCTACCCACTGGGACCACTGGACCTTCTGGCAGACCAGCTCCACCGGCTCCATCGGCGGCATCTCCGGCAACGTCGACACCAACCTGTTCAACGGCGACTACCAGGACCTGCTGGACTGGACCGCCAGCAACTGAGACTCCACGTCGAGCGGTATACTCCGGGTGAGGTTCGGACCTCGCCCGGAGGTTCTCGTATGCGCACCACCGCCCTGCTCCTGCTCGTCGCCGCCTTGCTGCCCGCCTGCCCCAAGCCCGTGGACGACAGCGGCCCTGACGGCGACGCCGACACCGACGCCGACACCGACGCCGACATCGACGCCGACACCGACGCCGACAGCGACACG
>ERZ890953.121-NODE-121-length-45080-cov-9.323909_pt1 | contig 45080 bp, 39 predicted proteins | sample MGYA00521264_ERZ890953 | MGnify/ENA primary metagenome ERZ890953 (study PRJEB32303, sample SAMEA104408629) | aquatic metagenome | biome: Brackish water; feature: Chemocline; material: water | place: Baltic Sea | collected 2014-10-26T21:54:00 | depth 200 m ...
GTCGTCGCAGTCGCCGTCGTCCTCGGTCCAGCCGTCGCCGTCGTCGTCGTAGGCGGTGGTGCCCTCGTCCACGACGCCGTCGCAGTCGTTGTCCAGCCCGTCGGCCCACTCGTAGGCACCCGGGTAGCTCAAGGTGTTGGCGTCGTCGCAGTCGCCGTCGTCCTCGGTCCAGCCGTCACCGTCGTCGTCGTAGGCGACGGTGCCCTCGTCCACGATGTAGTCGCAGTCGTTGTCGACGAAGTCGAGCAGCTCGGGAGCCCCGGGGTAGGTGTTGGGGTCGAGGTCGTCGCAGTCGCCGTCGTCCTCTGTCCAGCCGTCGGCGTCCACGTCGTCGGCGAAGGCGGCGGGAGCGAACAGCGACGCCCCGGTGGTGAGCGCGGCGAGCAGGAGGGCGGGGAGAGGACGCATCACAGCTCCAGGGATCAGTAACGACGGGCCAGGCGCAGCCCACCCAGGGCCAGCCAGCCCTGATCGGTGAGCCCTGCGCCGGCCTCGAGGCCCACCCGCCAGTAGCTGGTGGGGGCCAGCTCCCAGCCCAGGCGAGCGACGCCGCCCAGAGCATACGGCACCACGGCCAGGCCGTGGAGGCAGGCGTAGGGGCCCGCCCGATCCGGCCCCAGGCGCAGCCCGGCGGCTACTGGGAGCAGGGTGTGCTCGGACCAGCCCGGGTAGAGGTAGATGGGCTCGGGGGTGCGCAGCAGGCCCACCCGCAGCTCGAGGGCCAGCAGGCGGCGCACCCGAAGCAGGGTGTCGAGCTCGAGGTGCAGCCCAGGCCGAGGATCGAGCCGCGCGTAGCCCAGCCCCAGCCCCACCCGGAAGCGCATGGGCCGCGCCGCACCCACCAGAGCGCTGGGGCCGGCGTCCCTGGCCATGAAGCGGCCAGCGGAGACGTCGAGCCAGACATCCCGCACGGCCCAGCCCTGGTGCGCGGGATCGGGGTCGGGGATCACCTCGACCACGCCCTCGGGGAAGCCCTGGGCCGGGAAGAGCGCCACAAAGCGCACCCAGCGCAGCTGGCGAGCGCGGGCCCAGCGCAAGAGCGGCTCGGTGGTGGCCGCGTCGGGCAGCGTGCCCCGCGTGGCACCGAGCACCGTGGCCTCGAGGTCTCCGGTGCCCTGGAAGGGGCTGGTGTCGGCCTCGAGGAGCAGCTCCCGATCGGCGGGAAGCTCGATCTCACCCGCCCAGGCGGTGCGCGCGCCGGTGGACTCCACCGTGACCCGATGCCAGCCAGGGACCAGCTCCACCGAGGTGGGGGCGTCGCCGACCCTGCGCCCGTCCACGAACACCTGCCCGCCGCCGCTGGCCAGGACTCGGAGAGTCCCCGAGCTCCACGAACCCCGCGCCACGGCGTCGGTCGCGTCGAAGTACCGCTCCAGCACGGACTCCGGCAGCGGGGGCAGGTCGTGGACCCGCCCCCCGGAGCAGGACGCGGCCGCGGCCAGGGCCCGCTCGCTCTCGGCCTCGAGGCCCTCCAGGTACGCCAGCCGACCCAGCTCGAGCTGGAGCCGGAAGAGGTCGTCGGGGGGCACGGTGAAGGGCAGCTCGGACAGGGCGGCCCGCGCAGCCTGGGCAGACGCCAGCCCGGGCTTGCGCGTGAGCTGCTCCAGCGCCTGGCGGTAGGCCTCGCTCGCGGTGTGACCGCCGGGGCCGGCCAGGGCGAGGGTGTCGAAGTCCATCAACGCCAGCCCCATGGAGCGTGTGTAGGCGTCCAGCGCGAGGGTCTCGAGGGGGCAGCCGTCGCTGCGGTCGCACAGCTGCACCGTGACCGTGCTGGCCCCTGGGGGGACCTCGAGCACCGGCAGGGCCAGGGCGAAGCTGTGCAGCAGCAGGAGCAGGGCGAGGATCATGGTGAGCCAATAGTATGCCAAATGGTCCCGACTTCACCCCACCTGCTGCTCCTGTTCGCACTCGCGGCGGCCTCGCCAGCGCTGGCCGCGGGACGCAGCGCCACCCTGGTGCTCTGCCCCCGGGACGACAGCTGCGCCGAAGAGCTGGCCTGGCTGGACGCCCAGCCCGCCCTGGACGATGCCCCCCTGCAGCTGGCCGAAGGGGTGCTGGAGCTGGACACCGGCGGCTGGGAGGACGGCGAGCCCCTGGGCGAGGTCTTCGAGGAGGCCCTGATCCGGGCGCGAGAGGCTCTGGCCAAGCGCCACTGGGAGACCGCTGACGGCGCGTTGCTCGATGCGGAGCGAGCCCTCGAGCACTGGGCTGGGTCCGCCCGGACCCAGGCGCTGGTGGATCTCTGGGTCCTGCGGGGGATGGTCCGGCTCCACCAGGACCGCCAGCGCAGCGCCGAGGCCTCGTTCCAGCGGGCAGCCGCCATCGCCTGGAACCGCAGCGTCGTGCTCCCCGTGGATGACGAGTGGGTGGTGCAGGCCTGGTACGACGCCCAGCAGGCCGTGTTGGTCCAGCCCACCGGCCGGCTGCGGCTCTCGGGCAGCGCTCCGGGCACCCGCCTGCAGCTCAACGGGATCGACCTGGGTGAGCCGCCCCTCGAGGTGGATGTCTTCCCCGGACAGCACCGCCTGACCGCCACCACCCCCGGCCAAGGGCTGGAGTGGAAGCGCGAGCTGATGGTGCTCCCTGGCCAGACCACCACCGCCGTGACCAGCTTCGGGCACAGCGGCGACCCTCGCTGGGTCACCCGCCAGCTCGAGGAGGCCATGGCGGGCACCCCCGTCCCGTCCGAGGTGCTGGACCTGCTGTCGGACTGGGCTGGGCGCCACGGGCTGTTCAGCGTCCGGGTGGTGATGGCCGAGCCCACCCAGGGAACCCGGGCCAGCGACCCGGTCTACTCCCTGCGCGAGCTGGTCTACGACCCGCTGCTCCGGCGAATGGAAGCGCCCAGGGACTGACCCGATGACTCCTCAGTCGCAGCCCGCGTCGGAGGCGTCGGAGAAGCTGACCATCAGGTACCCGCCGTCGCTCTCGTCGTGGTAGCGGCCGGTGCGGGAATCGAAGACGAAGGGGCAGGAGCCATCCGAGGCGTCCTCGCGGCTGGCCACAGCGTCGTTGCCCTCACCCTCGAGCAGGGCCTTGACGTCTTCGGCCACCGCAGCCACACCCTCGCTGAAGATGGGCACGATCACGAAGGCGGCCGCCACCACGGCGATGATGATCACGGACACCAGGAGCATGTACTCCGTGGTCGAGACACCGCGTCGGCCGGTCATGGCGGGCTCCCTGGGTGAGAGGGCGGGCTTGGTGGCGTTGCAAATATCATGCCCGGCACAGACCGCCAGCAGGGGGCTCCAGGCCGTCCCAGGCGCCTATCGCGGGGCCTCTCTGTCCCGTTTTCGTCGCGGCGGCCCGCCCCATGGGGCAAGCAAGTCCCAGCCAGGCAGTGCCCGTCAGCGTGGGCCGATGACCGCCTGGATGGCCGCCTGGCGATGGGCGATGAAGTCCCGCATGTACTGCTGGTAGTAGACCACGTACTCGTCGGTGTACCAGCGGTTGGTGTCCTCCTGGACCCACGGCTCGATCTGATCGTGCACCTGATCGAAGTAGCCCAGCCAGTCCCAGGCCTGGGCGCTGTCGTAGGCTTCCCAGGTGCGGTCTTGGAAGGCCTGGAAGCAGGTGGGGGAGGCCTTGCAGCGCTGGGCCACGATGCCGTTGACCGACGTGAAGTCGTGGTCGCCGTGGTAGAAGGTCTCGTCCTCGCCGTGGGGAATGAAGACCAGCTTGCCGCTGGTGGGGTCGTGGTAGACGTGGCAGTCGTCGCCCGGCGAGGCGTAGGGGTAGCTGTCGTACTGGGCCACCAGCGCGCCCGCCGCCCAGTAGCTGACCCATCCATCCCAGTCGAAGTGCGGATCGGCCGCCTCGATGGCGGCCTCGCCCGTCAGCTCCAGGGCGTCGGCCACGGCCTGGATGGGCTCGCGGTTCTCCTCGCCGTACTCGAGCTGGAAACACCCCGCGCTGCCGTAGGTGTTGGGGCACGGCACATAGCCGTCGTAGAAGTCCGCGTCCCAGATCTCGAAGAGGGTGCCGTCCTCGTCGTCGAACCAGCGCCGGATCATGTCCTTGTTGGCGTCCTCGAGCAGGGAGTACAGCCCGTAGAAACGATCCGAGACCACCGCGCCTTCTGGATCGAGCTCCTGCACGTAGACCAGCGCGTGGTTGGCCCGGTAGGCGGGCACCCCCAGCTCCCGGTAGACCCGGTAGGCCAGGCGCTCGTGCATCATGGAGTAGTCGTTGTTCATGTTGTTCAGGGTGATGCTGGTCAGCCCCCTGAGCTCCTGATCTTCGACATGTCGGTTGAAGTCCACCTTGATGGAGGGCTTGGAGCGGAAGGCCTCGAAGGAGTTCTCCCCCTTGAGCCGGATGCCCACCTGGCTGTACTCACGGTCGTCGTAGACGAAGGTCGCCTCGACCCACTCGTGCGCCCCACCGGCGACCTCGGCCTGCAGCTGGTTGGCGGCGAGCCTCGAGATCTTGATGGTGAAGACCGGGAGCTCCTCGTCGGAGAACAGCACGTCCGAGGGGTCAGGGGCGTCGGGGATGGTGTCGGGCCCAGCGGTGTCCACGGGATCAGGATCGCTGTCGTCGCTGTCCACGGTGTCAGGGCGGCTGTCGCCGCTGTCGTGGAAGGGCTGGATCACGCCAGGGGGCCGGCAGGCGATGGCGCCGACCAGGGCCAGGAGCGCCAGGGGGGCCCGGGCGGCCATCAGAGCTCGTTGGCCGAGCCTGGAGTGGCCGACTCGTCGAAGTCCCAAGTGGAGGAGCCGTCGGGGATGCGGGCGGCCGACCAGTCGGTCACCTGCTGCCCATACTCGAGCTTGGTGAGCGGTGTGAAGTCGGGGTTGCACAGGCCGATCTGCTCGCCGCCCTTGGCCAGGGCGAAGTCCAGGTGTGTGATGCCCTCTTCGACATCGTTGTCGGCCCACAGCACCAGGTAGCCGCCCGCGTCGATGGTCACGCCCTCGGACAGCACCGACTTGTCGCACTGGGTGAGGTCGTCGGTGAGCATGTAGCCGGCCAGATCGATGGCGTGGTCCGTGAGGTTGATCAGCTCGATCCAGTCCGGGAAGGTGCCAGGGTAGTCCTGATCCTCGAGGGTGGAGCTGTTCGAGGCCATGAACTCGTTGACGATGACGTCGGGGTCAGTGGCCACGGGATCGTCGGTGACATCAGGATCGTCGGGGGGATCCACGTGGGTGTCGGTGTCGTCCGGCTCGCCGGTGTCGCCGCTGCAGACCGCGTAGCCCATGCAGCCGGCGTCCAGGCAGTCGATGGCGCCATCGGAGTCGTTGTCCAGGCCGTCCGAGCACTCCCCCTCCGACTTGCCCTCGCCGATCTCCGGCGGGCAGGCGGTGAGCACTGAGCAGGTCAAGAGCAGCAGAGAGATGGGCAGGAGCTTCATGGTCATCCTCGGACAGCGTTGTAGAACCGCGCCATTATACAGGCAACCGGAGCGGGTGGGGCCAGGCAACTGGAGCGAGTGGGGCCGCCACCGCGGGCGAAAGCACACACACCCCGCGTGCGCGCCGCCCGGGCTGGGGTACACTGTCGCTTCACATGTCCATCTCGGATCGTTCGATGCCGAAGCTGACCCCCTGCTGCCCGCTGCTGATACTCTGCGCCTGTGCCTCCGGCTGCGACGCTCGACCGCCCATCGTCATCAACGAGTTCATGGCGGACAACGAGACGATGCTCGCAGACGGCACGACCGGGGAGTACTGGGACTGGATCGAGCTGCACAACACCGGCGACGAGGTGGTGTCCCTCGAAGGGCTCTACCTGACCGACGACCTGGACCTCCCCACGCAGCACTCGCTCTCGGCCAGCCTCTCCATCTCCCCGGGCGGTTTCTTGGTGCTGTGGGCCAGTCAAAAGGCTGTCAACGACCCCACTCACCTCGACTTCGCCCTGGCGGCGGGCGGCGAGGACCTGGGACTGTTCTGGCTCGACCCCAGCACGGGCAACCTCACCATGCTCGACGGGCTCGTGTACAGCACACAGACCGCGGACGTCTCCCAGGCCCGGGACGAGGACGGCACCGGGGCGTGGACCTTTGCTCAGGAGCCCACCCCCGGAGCGAGCAACCAATGATCGCGCCCGCCGCCGCGCGCCGGACCGCCCTGCGAAGGATCGCAGGCTGGGCAGCGATCCTGGTGTTGCTCCTGCTGGCCGTGGTCACCCCCCAGTGGGGTGGGATGCGTCAGAAGGCGCTGGTGGACGCGGACCAGACCTTCCGCCTGCACGCCATCGAGAGCGGCAGACACCAGTGGAGCCTGCGGAGCGGCTGGCCGGCCGAGGGCGAAGCCCTGGTGCGGGAGCAGGTGCTGGAGCTCGAGCGCAGCGATCTGGTCGAGCTCGAGATCGACCCCAGCCTCTCCCCCGGCGACGTGGTCCAAGAGGGCCGAGTGGTGGCCTGGCTGCGGTCCCCACGGGATGAGCGCCAGCTGGCCGAGCTCCAGGCCATGCGCACAGAGCTCGAGGCCCAGCGGGATCTGCTGGGCGCCGGCCAACGCATCGAGCAAGTGGAAGAGGCCCGGCAGCGGGTGCGCCTGGCCCAGGCCGCCTGGGAAGGGCACCAGCTCGAGCTCACCCGCGTGCGCCGGCTGCACACGGAGGGCGCCACCTCCGACGCCGAGCTCGAGCAGGCCGAGGTCCAGGATCGCCTGCTGGCCCTCGAGCTCGAGGTCGCCCAGGCCGTCCGCCAGGTGGCCACGTCCTCGGCCAGGCCCGAGGAGCTGCTGGTGGTCCAGGCCCAGATCGACGCCCTGGGCACCCGGGTGGTGGAGCTCGAGGGCAGGCTCGATGGCCTGACCATCCGCAGCCCCATCACCGGCCTGCTCGAGATGGGCGGAAACAAGGTGGTGCTCAGGGTCTACGACCTCGATCCCGTCTACCTTCGCATGGCCCTGCCCGAGACCGACCGCCACAGCATGCGGGTCGGGGCTCCGGTGCGGTTCCGCAGCCAGGCGGTCGCCGACATCGTGTTCGAGGGCAAGGTCGTGGACATCAGCGAAGACGCCGCCACGGTCAACGGCAGCCAGGTCTTCTGGGTCAGCGCCGAGGTGCCCAACTCCAGCCTGTTGCTGCGCTCCGGCATGTCCGGCGTGGCGCGCATCGATCTCGAGGGGCCCCGTCGAGGCATGGTGGCCAGCCTGTGGGACGAGCTGACGGGGTTCGGTCAATGAGCCAGCCCGTGGACATCGGCCGCTTCGAGCTCAAGTACGCCGTGCCCGTGGCGCTGCGGGACCGCATCCTGGAGCTGACCCAGGGCTTCGTGAAGCCCGACAAGCACGCCCTGCACCTGCCGGGGGGCCTGCGGGGCTACGAGGTCCACAGCCTGTACCTGGACACCCCCGATCTGCACGACTACCGCCAGCGCCTGGCCGAGCGCAAGATCCGCGATCGCCTGCGCGTCCGCAGCTATGGGCCGCGATCCGCCGGCCCCTTCCCCGTCTTCCTCGAGAACAAGCGCAAGCTCGAGAACTGGGTCATCAAGGCGCGGGTGGCCCTGCCAGCCAACTCCGAGCAGTACATCGCCAGCACCCGGCCCGAGCCCTGGCGCCAGTGGACCCCGTCCATCACAGGCTCGGGCGCCTACGCCGCCGAGCACTTCGTGCGCCTGACCACAGGCGGACGCCGCGTGCCGGTCTCCGTGGTCCACTACACCCGCGAGGTCTTCGTGGGGCTGGATCCCGATCGCCCCCAGGTGCGCCTCACCCTGGACCACGACGTGACCGCCAGCACCGAGGATCTGGCCTACTGCGACCTGTACCGAGAGCCCCACGTTCAGCTGCTGCCCCCCGACTGGATGGTGCTGGAGCTGAAGTTCGGAGGCAGCAAGCCCGGCTGGATGCGCCACATCTGCCGTGAGCTCGGCCTGCGGGCCTGCCCGGTGTCCAAGTTCGGCCTGAGCGTGGGCATGGGCGTGGCGGGCAACCGCTACCGCGAGGTCCGCTACCTCACCCCCCGCCCCGTGCGCCGGGCCGGTCTCCTCCCCCCGCCCCCCACCCGCACCGCGCGACGCCTGGACGCCGAGGTGACCCCGTGACCGAGCTGGCGCTTGCCTTCGGCACCCCCCTCAACCTGGGCTCTGCGGAGATCATCCAGGGGCTGATGCTGGCCCTGGTCATGGGCCTGGTGATCGCCTTCACCTACCGGGCCTCGGTGCCTGGACGCGCCCTGAACCCGTCCCTGCAGGCCTCTCTGGTGCTGCTGGTGATCATCGGCGCCATGGTGATGATGGTCATCGGCAACAACCTGGCTCGGGCCTTCACCCTGGTGGGCGCGCTGGCCATCATCCGCTTCCGCACGCGCCTGGCCAGCCCCTGGGACATCACCTTCGTGTTCCTGTCCCTGGCCACGAGCATCGCCTGCGGGGTCTTCGCCTTCCGGGTCGCCATCATCGGCGTGCTGATGGCCTGCCTCACGGTGCTGGCCTTGCAGGCCACCATGCTGCGCCGCCACCGCACCCCCATCATGCTGCTGCGCTGCGACCTGGCCGCCTACGAGGCACGGGAAGACGCCATCACCCCGGTGCTGGACCGCTTCCTGAAGTCCTGCTGGATGGAAGACGCCCGCTCGCTGCGCTTCGGTGAGACCCTGAGCTACCGCTACCGGGTGGAGCTGAACGACCCCGCGCAGGTGTCCGACCTGCTGCAAGCCCTGAGCGACGTCGAGGGCGTCGAGCGCGTGATCCTCTCCAGCGAGGCCGACGGCACGGGGCAGACCTCCTAGGCGTCCGGAGACAAGACCTTGCGCCAGGTGATACGAATCGTGCCATCGTTCCCACCTCGGACCCAGATGCCGATCTCGCCCTCCCGCACACTGTTCGCCGCGCTGCCGCTGCTGGTCGGCTGCTGGGGCAACAAGGAGGTGGAGTTTCCGCCGGGCCTCGAGCCCCTGGCGGTCAACACGGCGCCCTGGCCCGAGCCGGCTGGCGGCCAAGACTACCCCGAGGCCATCGAGCTGGTCTCTGGAGAGGACGAGTTCCTGTGGGTCCACGCCCGGGCCTATGTGCATGCTGGCCTGTCGACCACCTGGGAGGCCCTGCGGGACCCCGAGGTGAACGCCGACCGCCGCCGCCTGGCCTCCTGGGAGGTCGACTACGACGTGCCCCAGGCCTACGACTACTGCTACCGCCTGCACGTGGTGGTCGAGGACATCGTGACCCTCAGGTGGGACATCGACTGGAACCACGGGGTCATCATCGGCAGCCTGGATGAGCCCGAGGCGGTGGGCATCCGCTGGTTCAAGAGCGAAGGCAGCTCCCTGATCGACATGCAGGCGGGCTCCATCTCGGCGACCCAGCTCGAGGACGAGGTCACCGCCCTCGAGATCATCTACCAGATCGACGCCCCCGTCACGACCGAGGAGGACCTGCTGGAGTTCGTCGGGGACCTGTTCGCCGACGTGGTAGCCTGGTCCCACGGAGAGCCCCTGCCCAGCTTCGACTGATCCCATGGTCCAACCGCCCCCCCTGGTCACCATCTGCATCGACGACACGGATCGACCCGGCTCCAGGAGCACGGCCAGGCTGGCCCTGAGCATCCTCGAGCTGCTGGCGCCTCGCTACCGCTGCCACACCCTGACCACCCACCCCCACCTGCCTTCCCCCGGGCTCAGCTGGGACTCCGAGGGCAACAGCTCGGCCTGCATGCGCCTGGTCGACCAGCCTGGGCTGGACCTGGACGGGCTGGTCCACGAGATCCGCTGCCTGCTGCTCGAGGACCTGATGGCCGGCAGCAACCCGGGCCTCTGCGCAGGTCGCCAGATCTCCCCGGCCGTGCAAGCCTTCGCCGAGCGCAGCCGAAGCGAGCACCTGGAGCTGGAGGAGGCCCACGAGCTGGCGACCGCCAGCGGCCTGCTGCTCGAAGGCCTGGCGGGAACAGGCCGAGGCGTCATCGGCGCCCTGGCCGGAGCGGGCATGGCCGCCGCCGGGGGCCCGGGGACCTACCTGCAGCTGGGTGGAGGCCCCCTGGACATCAACGGGCTGATCTCTCCCCGCAAGCTGTCCAAGCTGGGCATCGAGCACCTGGTGGATGCCCACAGCGGCGAGCTGCTACCCCTGCGCCCCCTGTGGGTGGAGCGCGCCCTGTACCCCTCGATGCTCGACCACCGCCCGGTGGTCTACGTCCAGACCACCGACAGCGGCAGCATGGCCTTCGTCCACCAGGGGCGCTGATACCGTCTGACATTGATTCAGCTCGGCGATCATCCGAGCCGAATCTGCGTCAGCCGGTACGAGGCTCACCGCGGATCAGTCCCCCATGACCTCCATGGCCCAGGCCTCGAGGGACTTGATGCGGTCGCGCAGCTGGGCGGCGGCCTCGAACTCGAGCTTCTGGGCATGCTCGCGCATCTGCCGCCGCAGGCGCTTGATGACCTTGGGCAGCGAGTCCAGGGTGATCTCGGCGGCCGCCTCGGGGGTGTCTTGTTTGCGCACGGGCACGGTGACGTAGTCGGCGTCGAGCAGCCGCGCGAGGGGGGAGTCCACGGACTTGATGATGGTCTCGGGGGTGATGCCGTGGGCATCGTTGTAGGCGCGCTGCTTGACGCGCCGCCGCTCGGTCTCGTCCATAGCCGAGCGCATGGAGCGGGTGATGCGATCGGCGTAGAGCAGGCAGCGGCCGTTCACGTTGCGGGCCGCGCGGCCGATGGTCTGCACCAGAGAGGTCACGGAGCGCAGGAAGCCTTCTTTGTCGGCGTCGAGCACGGCCACCAGCGACACCTCGGGCAGATCGAGGCCCTCGCGCAGCAGGTTGATGCCGATGAGCACGTCGAACACGCCCAGCCGCAGATCCCGCAGGATCTCCATGCGCTCGAGGGTGTCGATGTCGGAGTGCAGGTAGCGGGCCTTGATCCCCAGCTCGGCGTAGTAGTCGGCCAGCTCCTGAGCGAAGCGCTTGGTGAGGACGGTGACCAGCACCCGCTCGCCCCCGGCCACGGTGACCCGGATCTCGTGGAGCAGATCGTCGACCTGGATGCCGGCGGGGCGCACCTCGATGACGGGATCCAAGAGCCCCGTAGGGCGGATGACCTGCTCAGCGGTGACGCCGCCCGCCTGCTCGATCTCCCACGGGTTGGGGGTGGCCGAGATGTAGATGATCTGGTGCGTGCGCTCCTCGAACTCCTCGAAGGTGAGCGGGCGGTTGTCGATGGCCGACGGCAGCCGGAAGCCGTGGCGCACCAAGGTCTCCTTGCGCACGCGGTCGCCCCGGAACATGCCGCGAACCTGGGGCACGGCCACATGGGACTCGTCGATCACCATCAAGAAGTCCTTGGGGAAGTACTGCAGGAGGGTGGGCGGCGGGGAGCCGGGCCCGCGGCCCTCGAGGTGGCGGCTGTAGTTCTCGATGCCCTTGCAGTGGCCCATCTCCTCGATCATCTCGAGGTCGTACAGGGTGCGCTGCTCGAGCCGCTGAGCCTCGAGCAGATCGCCGCGCTCGCGCAGCTCGGTGAGCCGCTGCTGCAGCTCGGTGCGGATGGAGTCGACCGAAGCCTTCATGCGCTCCGGCGGCAGCACGTAGTGGGTGGCAGGAAAGATGGTGACCCACTTCAGGGCCTGCAGGCGGCTGCCCCGCAGGGGATCGATCTCGGAGAGGGCCTCGACCTCGTCGCCGAACAGCTCGATGCGCAGGGCCCGATCGCTCTCGTGGGCCGGGAAGACCTCGATCACGTCGCCCCGCACCCGGAAGGTGCCCCGGTGGAAGTCGGTGTCGTTGCGCTGGAACTGCAGCTCCACCAGCCTGCCCAGGATGGCCTTGCGGCGCAGAGTCTGGCCCAGCTCGAGGCGCAGGAGCATCTGGTCGTAGACCTCGGGGGAGCCGATGCCGTAGATGCAGCTGACCGAGGCCACGATGATGACGTCGTTGCGGGTGAGCAGAGAGCGGGTGGCGGCGTGGCGCAGCTTGTCGATGCGCTCGTTGATCAGAGAGTCTTTCTCGATGTAGGTGTCGGTGGACGGGACGTAGGCCTCGGGTTGGTAGTAGTCGTAGTAGGAGACGAAGTACTCGACGGCGTTGTGGGGGAACAGCCGCACCAGCTCGCCGTAGAGCTGAGCTGCCAGGGTCTTGTTGTGGGCGAGCACCAGGGTTGGCCTCTGCGCCCGCTGGATGACATTGGCCACCGTGAAGGTCTTGCCCGTGCCCGTGGCACCCAGCAGCACCTGATGGGGCTCGCCGGCAGCGAGCCCCGCCACCAGCGCTTCGATGGCCAGGGGCTGATCGCCGCAGGGCTGCATCTGGGTGGACAGCTCGAACTTCATGGACACTCCCGTGGGGACTGGGCCAGGAGCATAGCCGGCGGCCAGCGCGCAGACCCGGACAGGTCCCGTCCGGAATGGACGCCCCCCTCCCTCCGCGCTAAACAGGCGGTGCTCCACCCCCCCAGGAGGCTCCTTGACCGCTCGTTCGCGGCTTCGGACCTACCTCGTTCGGCTATCCACCCACGCCCACCTGGCTGTCTTGGCCCTGGGCATGGTGTTGGCTTGCGCGCTGCTGACGGCCGGGCTGGGGCCCACCACGCCCCTGGCGCTGGACCGAGCCGAGCGCTCCCTGGCCCAGGGCGACGTCTACGGGGCGCTGGCCACCTGCGAGCAGACGGCCCACTGGGCGCCACTGCCCAGCTGGCGGGCCCAGGCTCGCTACCGGGCCGCCACCCTCCGGGCCCACCACCTGGACCAGCCCGCCCAGGCCGTGCGGGAGCTCCGCACCCTGCTGCACCACGGCGGGGCCGACCCTCAGCTCGAGGCCCTGGCGCTCCAGCTGCTGGCCGAGAGCCTCGAGATCCGGGGCAAGCACCGCCAGGTGGCCGAGGCCTATGAACGGCTCGCGCGCATCTCCCCCCGGCCCGCCCTCTGGCTCCAAGCCGCGGCGCTGGCGTGGGAGCGCACGGGTCGCCCGGATCGCGCCCTGCTGAGGCACGCGGGCGCTGCGGCTCACGATCCCCAGCTCGCCGCCCAGGCCCTGCTGGCCATGGGCCGCATCTCCCTGGGCGTCGGCCGCAGCGACAAGGCCTATGCCTTCTATGCCGCCGCGCTGCAGCGGGATCCCAGCCACGAACAGGCGCGCCTGGCCAGGCTGGGCATGGCCATGGCCCTGGACGCCATGGGCCGCTTCGAGCAGGCCCTGGCGGAGCTGGACGAGGCCTCCCCAGAGCGCGACAGGGCCATCGGGATCGCCCGCGACAGGGTCCTGCGCCGCGCGGCCGAGGAGCCGACCGCGCCGTGACCATGATCGGCCGGGTCGCGTTCGTGTGGATCTGGGCGCTGTGGGCCGGCGCGTGCCACCAGGCCGACCCCGACCAGCCCGCGGTGGACCGGGATCCCGCCCTGGCCGCCTTCGACGAGGATCTGCGGCGAGCCCCCCTGTGCCAGCTGGAGGACGCCATGGCCGCCCTCGAGGGCCGCGACGACCTGCGCGCCATCGACCAGCGTCGGGCCCTGGACCTCGCCTGGCGCAACCGGGGTCCAGCAGAGCTGAGCCTCGAGATCGGACCAGAGTTGGCCGCGGACCAACACGATCGGGAGCGCGGCCTGCGCGAGGCCTGGCTGCTGGAGCACGGGGCCTACTCCTGGGACAACCTGGATCCGGAAGCTCAGCTCGAGCCCAGGCCCCCGGGCCTCAGCCTCACCTGGCTGGTGCTGGCCCACGACCTGCCCCTGGCGCGCAACCAGCATCCCTTCGAGACCCCCTGGGTCCGTGACTACTTCGAGCGCAAGTCCTGGTACACGCCGCGGACGGGCTCCCTCTACCTGAGCTACATCGACAAGGTCCAGCTCGAGCGCCTCGAGGCCGAGCTCGAGGGCCTGGACGCCGCCACCCTGCAGGCCTGGCGCGACAGCCTGCCCAGGCCAGGCATGAGCGACGCCGAGGCCCAGCTCGAGGACCGCCTGGCCGAGCGCCTGCTGGCGGGGGGCAGCGTCACCGGGGATCCCCGATGAGTCCCCCGCCTGCGCCCCAGAGCCCGTTCCGCCAGGTGCTGCACCGCGCGCCGCGGCTGAGCCTGGGCGAGCGCCTGGGCACCCTGGGCCTGGCGGTGCTGGCCTCGGCGCTCCTCATCGTGCTGGTCTTCGTGCTCTGGTGGCTCTGGCTCACCTGGATGCCCGTCGACGACGCCAACGACGGGCCGATCCCGCTGCTGCTGGAGATCGAGGGGGCTCCCTGATCGGCGATCCTTAGGCCAGGACGAAGGGCTCGCCGGTGCAGCGCTGGAAGTGGAACAGGCTGTGGTTGAAGCAGTCGATGCCGCAGCCGTCCTGGGCCAGGCGCTCTCGGGCCGCCTGGGTGGCCGGGGCCAGCCAGAGCTGGTCCAGAGGGGTCTCGAAGACATTGCCCACGGTGAGGCTGGGCTCGCCCCACACGCAGCAGGGCTGCAGGTCGCCCTTCCAGTTGATGCCGTACTGATCCACCAGCCCCAGGCAGCGCACGCGGCTGAGCGCTCCAGCGTGGTAGTCCACACCCTGCTCCATGTAGGCGCGCCGGGCGGCCACGTCGGGGCTGCGGGCCGCGATGTGGGCGATGGCGTCGAGGTAGGTCCGCTGCTGGTCCGGCTCACGCAGGGCCAGGTCCGGGGCGTCGTTCACGGGCCAGAAGTCGAAGCTGGCTCCCAGCTCGGAGACCTGCTCGTAGACCTCCACCAATTCGCCCACGTTGCGGTTCGTGACCACGAAGTAGACCGCCGTGTGCAGGCGTCCGTCGTCGCACAGGCGCCGCAGGGCGCGCAGGGTGCGGGCGTGGGTGCCCGGCCGCCCCCGGAGGGCGTCGTGGGTGGCGGCGCCCCCGTCCAGGCTCAGGGAGATGGAGTCCAGCCCCGAGGCATGCAGCTGCCGCCAGCGGCGCTCCACCAGGGTGCCATTGGTGGTGACGTTGGTGCCCAGGCCGCGGTCCTTTGCCATGCGCACCGCGTCGAACAACCCAGGGTGCAGGAAGGGCTCTCCGCCGGTGAAGACCGCCACCCGGGTGCCGATGCCCACGGCCTGGTCCAGCAGCGCGGGAAGCCGTGCGGCCACGTCCATGCGCTCGGGCCGATCGTACAGATCGCAGAAGGCGCAGCGCAGGTTGCAGCCGCGGTTGAGCAGCAGGAGCATGGTGAGGGGGTTGGGGGCCTCGAGCCGCGGCAGGTGTGCCGCCTCCGGCCGGGGCGCGGCAGCGGATGGAGACAGGGCGGACGGAGACGGGGCGACGACCGGCCCTGGGGCGGAGGGCTCGAGGGGCTCGAGGGGCTCGTCGTCGATGCCCGCGAGCAGGCGCTCGTTCCAGTCCTCGCCGCGGCCGCGGCCCTGGTACAGATCCAGGGTGGCCCGCCCGATGGCGCTCCAGTCGTAGCGCCGCACGAAGCGCTGAGCGGCGCGGCCTAGTGAGGCGCGCCGCGTGGGATCGGCCAGCAGCGCCAGCACCCCGGCGGAGAAGGCCTCGAGGCCATCGGCCAGCCAGACCTCCACCCCATGGCGGCTGCGCAGGCCCTCGGCCCCCTTGGTGGTGCTGACCACGGCGCGCCCGCCCGCGTAGTACTCGAGGAGCTTGAGCCGGGTGCCACCGCCGGTGTCGATGGGGCAGAGGCAGAGGTCCGCCGCGGCGATGTGCTCCGCCAGATCGTCCACCATGCCAGGGAAGTGTACCGCAGGGTGGCTGTAGTACAGGGGCGGGTTCATGCCCGCGCAGATCACCTGCAGATCCGCGTGCACGTCGAGCAGCCGGGGCAGCAGCTCGGCCACGATGAAGCGCACCGCCTGGGTGTTGGGGTGGTAGTGCAGCACGCCGTGGAAGAAGAGCAGCGGAGCGCCGGCGGGGATGCCGTAGCGCTCGCGGATGCCCCCGCCGTCGACCCCGGCCAGGGCCGCGGCCCGCACGCCGTGGGGGATCACGGTGATCTTGCCAGCCGGCACACCGTCGCGCGCCATGCGCTGCTTGTCGTCCGCGCTCACGGCGATGATCTCGTCCACCGCCCGGCAGATCCCCACCTCCATCGCCCGCAGCCGCGCCAGCGCCGCCTGGGACAGCCCCGCCATCTCCGCGAGGCGGTCGTACTCCACGTTGTGCTGCACCAGCACGGAGCGCTTTCCCAACGCCTTGGCGGCCAGGAAGGCAGGCACGCCATAGCCCGGAAACTCGGCCTGGAAGACGTCGGCCTTCTCCTGCGCGCCCACCGCGGCCACCCTCAGCCACCAGGCGGGGTCGAACATGGGGCGGTAGAGGAAGTACTCCTCGGGGGGGTAGCCGATGCGGCCGCAGAGCCGCTCGGCCCAGCGCCCCAGCTCGGGCAGGGGCCGCCACTCCTCGGCCGCCCGCACCCGAGGCGAAAACTCCCGCCGCGCCCAGCCACCCGCGTCGAGCCGCCAGTAGCTGTCGCGATCGTCGGTCACCACGCTGACGGAAGCGCCGTGGAACGCGAGCCCCTCGGCCCCATGCACGATCTTGGCGGCCGCCCCGTGGTAGGGCGGGAACAGATCCGCACGGGTGGCGATGACGATGCGCATGGGCGGACCCTCAGCGGTCCAGGCGCTGGGCCGCGTGTTCCAGCAGGCCCTTGAGGATCAGAGCCTGATACCAGGCGTCGTAGTCGGCCCGGTGCTTCTGGCCCATGTCCTCGGAGGGCAGGCCCAGGCGCTTGGCGATGACGCTCTTGTTGGTGTCGAACCAGTGGATGTTCAGCTCGCCAGCGGCCAGGGCCTTGGTGTCCAGCGCCTTGTAGCCGAAGGGGTTGGCCATGCCCTCGGCCGCGTAGCACCAGGCCACGAACGACCAGTCGAAGGGCGCGTTGTGGCCCACGAAGACCGGCTTGGTGCCGCGCTTGGTCTGGGCCGCGACCCAGGCCGCGAGGGACGCGAGGACCTCCGCGCGGAGGGCGCCGTGCTGACGCAGCCCGGGCACGTCCAGGCCATGGATCTCCCGGGTGCGGAGGTCCTCGAGCTCGGACTGGGGCGCGAGCTCGGCGTAGAAGGTCTCCCCCAGCTCGAGCGCGCCGCTGTCGCCGCGCTTCACCACCACCACCCCGATGGAGATCATGTCGTACAGGCCTGGGACTGGGCCCGTGCACTCGATGTCGATGCAGAACCAGGTCGCTCGTTCCTTGGTCACTGGCGCCTCGCTGGCCGCCCGACGCGGCGGATGGGACGGAGGGGTGGGCGGGTCGGGGTCGACCCCAGCGGGATTAACATGGCCCGGTTCGAGGGAACCCTGGCCAGCCCGACGCCGCTCTGGCTGGAGCTGGGGGTGGGTGATACGCCCACAGAGGTTCCTGCTCCTCCGAGCGCGGGCCGCCTTTTCGGCTGGACCTCGAGAGGCACAGCGAGGCCGGCGGACAGCAGCCCTCTGTGACCCCAGCGAACGAACGTCATGGTCCTCCCCCCACCCGAGCGTCCTGCACTCTCGAAGGGACTCGTCACCACCCGCACGGCGACGCTGCTCGCGGTGGGCATGGCGGGCCTGCACCTGCTGCGCTTCAGGAGCCCGTTCTACACCCTGGATGATGCCTGGATCTCCTTCCGGGTCGCCAGGAACTGGCTCGAGCACGGGGCGCTCACCTTCAACGCCGATCTGGCCCCCGTCGAGGGGATGACCAACCTGCTGTGGACCCTGCTGTCGACGACCTGGATCGCCGCGCTGCCCAGCTACGACCCCATCTTCCCCGCCCGCGTCGTCGGCGCCGCCCTGTACCTGGCCACCATCGGGCTCCTGTGCCTGGCGGCCGCCGAGCTGGCGCGCTCGCTGGGCGGAAAAGAAGGGCTCGCCGCCCTGCTCGCGGGCACCCTCGCGGCCAGCTCCGGCACGATGGCGTACTACGCCACGTCTGGCTTGGAGACTCCGCTGTGGACCTTCCTGCTGGCGGCTTCCCTCCTGGCCTTCCAGCGGGCGAGCTGCGGACGTTCGCCAACGCCCGCGCTGGCCCTGGGCACACTCCTGGGCTTGCTCGCGGCCACGCGCCCCGAGGGCGTGCTGACGGGCCTGCTCCTGATCGCGGCCCTGGGGCTGTGGGGATGGAAGCGCGCCCTGACCGCTCTGCTCCCCTTCGCGCTGCTGGTCATGGGCATGGAGGTGTTCCGCCTCGCCACCTACGGCGAGCTCGTGCCCAACACCTTCCACGCCAAGCCTCCCTCGCTGGAGCTGGGAATCCCCTATGTGGCCCGCTGGGCGCTGGGAGCCACGGGCGCTCTCGGGCTCCTCGCCATCCTACCCCTGGCGCGCGAGAAGATGGGGGCGGCCCTGGCCACGCTGGTGCTGGTGATGATGGCGGCAGCCGCGTGGTCGGGCGGGGACTGGATGCCCGGCTACCGACGCCTGCTCCTGCCGACCATGGCGCTCTACCTCCTGGCAGCCCTGGGGGTCGCCGCCACCAGCGGACGCCGCAGGGTGGTGGGCGCCACGGCGCTGGCGGCCCTGCTCTCAGGGAGCGCCTTCATGGCGCTGGGGGGACACGACTCCCAGGTCTACGCGCACACCAAGTTCGCCTGGCTCGGCCAGCTGGTCGAAGAGACCCAAGGCATCGAGACCGTCGCCCTGGTGGACATCGGGCGCTTCGGCTGGGGCTTCCACGGCTCGGTCTACGATCTCGCGGGGCTCACGGACGCCCACATCGCCCGCCTGCCGCGGGAGGGCGCCAGGGCGGGCTGGGACCAGGCCTACTTCGAGACCCGTTCCCCCGAGCTCGCCCTGGCCATCACGGAGAACGCCATCGCGTTCCCCATGCAGGAGCCCCTCAGGCCGCGGGACATGGACGAGTCGCTGTTCCAGTCGATCCTGGAGCACGGCGGGTACCGGCTCCACACCCAGGTGCAGATGTCTCCAGGCTTCTGGTGCATGGTCTTCGCCCGTGAAGACATCCTCCTTCCAGAAGACCTCTGGGGTCCACCCAGCCCCATCGACTTCCGACAGGCCGTCATGGACTACTACGAGCGCGCGGGAACCTTCTCTGACGGATGATCACCAGACGCTCCGGGGTCGACCCCCACGAGAACCGATGGCGCGCCTCCTCACCCTCTTCGCCAGCCTCACCGCTCTGCCGCTGCTCACGCTGGCGGCGCTGGCGTTGGCGGGCGTCGCGGCGGTGCGCCACCCGGAGCCCATCCCCGTGGCCCTGGCCACCTCCTTCCTGCTGGCGCTGCCGGTCCTGGGCATCTCGACCCTGGTCCCCAGCCGCCGCGTGGGGCTGCTGCTGGGGGCCAACCTCTGGCCTGTGCTGCTGCTCATGGGGATGCCCCTGTACTTTCCCGGAGAGCGGAGCGACGCCATCGACACCGGCCTGGCCTTGCTGGGCGTACCCATAGGCGACCCGCTCCCCGCCGATCGCAGGCGAGCGCTGGCCGAGACCATCGACGGGCTGCTGGTGGAGCCCCGGGCCCAGCTCCCCAGCCCCAAGGCCGCCCCCCTGGTGGAGGCGCCTCCCCCTCCGTCCCGCCTGAGCGGAGAGGGAGATCAGGTGGCGCTGCCCTACGAAGGCCGGGGCCACTCCCTGCTCATCCCGGTCACCCTCGAGGGCGCGGATGGCGTCATCATCGAGACCGAGATGCTCTTCGACACCGGCGCCACCTACACCACCCTCGATCACAGCACCCTGCGGCGGCTGGGCTACCACCTGCCCTCCAGCGCCCCCAGCATCACCTTCCAGACCGCCAACGGGGAGTCCACCAGCAAGCTCGCAGTGCTGGACCGCCTGTGGCTGGGGGGCTTCGAGGTGGAGGGGGTCACCATCGCCGCCTGTGACAGCTGCACCTCGGGGGGGGAGCATGCCGGCCTGCTGGGCCTGAACGTGAGCAGCCGCTTCCTCATCACCCTGGACACCGCCCGCCGCGAGGTGATCCTGGAGCCCCGCACGGAGCTGCGCCACCACCTGGACGTGCGCCCCTGGCTCGACCTGCACGGCAAAGGCGCCACCTGGCCCGACGGGCGCACCGAGGTGACCATCACGGCCCACAACCAGGCCGAGCGCGGCCTGAGCCAGGCGGCCGTAGAGGTGCGCTGCGACCGGGAGCGCTTCGAGCTCACCCTGGGCCCCTTCGCCCCCGGCGAGAGCCTGGAGACCCAGGCCTCCATCCCCGCCCCGGCGGACTGCGACCCCTTCACCATCGATCTGACCAGCGGGACCTGGTAGCTCGGTTCCCCTTCCCCGCGCTCGATCATGGCGCAGCCACGGGGTGGTGATAGAGGGCGCGCCGCAAGAGGTGAACCATGCCGAATCCCGCTATCCCCCGCGAAGATGTCCACCGCCTCGCCGAGGCCTGCTCCGACGATCCCCAGGCCTTCGAGCCGGTGGCCGTGCGCCTAAGCCGCGTGCAGCGCCGCGTGGGCCGCTTCGTCGAGGCCAACGCCAAGGAGCTCGGCGCACAGTCCGCGCAGATCGCCCTGTACATGAGCGCCGTGTGCATGCGCATCTTCGAGCAGGTCGGCGGCCGCACGCAGAAGGTGAACGGCCGCGACCTCGACCAGGCCACCGAGCGCATCGCCACCGTGGTCGCCGGGCTCTACCCCGCCGACGATGGCTTCGCAGAGCGCTGCAAGGCCGTGGAGTGGCGCGCCCAGCCCCACCTGCTGGACGAGATCCTCTGGGCCTTGTTCGAGAAGGAAGAGCGCGAAGAGGGCGAGGTCGATCTCGAGGCCGACTCCAGCGCGCTGGTCTACCTCACCATGTGGGCCGTGGTCGAAGCCTTGGACGCCCGCTGGGCACCGCCCAAGGGCTACGGCGTCTAAGAGCACCAGGCTCCGCGCACGGATCCCTGCAGGCCTCGAACGCCGCGCCACATCTGGCGCTCTGGGAGGGGTTCGGCGGCACAGGCCGTGGGGTATATTCCAGGTCCCATGCCAGCGAGTCCCCACCACGAACCGACCGGAAGCTCGCGCCTTGGCGCGCTGGTTCGCCGTTCACCAGGGGTCATGCCGCTCATCGTCTGCGCCTTGATCGCGGCGGTGTTCGCCCCGGTCGTCGGCTACGAGTTCGTCTGGGACGACGGCAACCTCATCGCCCACAACCCATGGCTCGACTGGTGGTCGACGGGATGGCGCGCGTTGTCGTCCGACTTCTGGATGCTCTCTCGGGTGCCGCACCAGAGCGGCATGTACCGACCCCTGGTGATCCAGAGCTACTGGGCGGAGGTGCTGCTGGCGGGACGGAACCCGGCTCACTTCCACCTGGTCAATCTCGGCCTGCACCTGGCCAACGCCAGCCTGCTGTGGGCCTTGTCCCGCCGCCTCGGCGCAGGCACGGTCCCCGCAGCGCTGGCGATGGCAGCCTTCGGGCTCCACCCCGCCACCGTCGACGCCGTCGCCAACGTCTGCTCTCGCACCGATCTCCTCGCCCTCACGGGGATCCTGGCGGGGAGCACCCTCTGGCTCTCCCCTGGGCGCCTGCGCTGGTGGGCTCCGCTCCCGCTGCTGCTGGGGATGCTCTCCAAGGAGACGGCGTTGGTGGGGCCCGCGCTGGCCATCGCGCTGGGGGCGTTCTGCAGGCCCGAGGAGCGGTGGCCCCGGCTGCTGTACCCGGCCCTGAGTTGGCTGCCCGCGCTGTGGCTGCGGCAGCTCGCCATCGCGGGCAGCCTGCCGCGCGAGGCCTTCGACTGGAGAGTGCCGGGGACGCGCTCTCTGGCCTACCTGGGACGCCTGGTCTGGCCGAGCCTGGTCTCACCCCTGCGGCCCGCTCCGGTCCCCTCGGCGTGGGCTGCGATCTCGGGGCTGGCCGCGCTGGCGCTGGCGCTGGTGCCGAGCTCCACCCCTCGCGCCCCACGAGCCCTGCGCGCCGGTGGCCTGCTGCTGGTGCTCGGCCTGCTGCCCGTGCTGGAGATCGTCCCCGTGGGTGCCAGGTTCTCCGACCTCCTGATCTACATCCCCCTCGCCGGGGCGGCCCTGGTCCTCGCGGCCACACCGCCGCGGATCGCCGTGGTCCTCGGCGCCACCATCCTGCCGATCTTCGCGCTCTCCACCGCGCGGCACCTGCCCATCTGGTCCACCAACCTGCGCCTCTGGAGCCACATGGTCGAGCACGGTCCGGGCGACCCGACCGCACAGCTCAACTACGCCAACGCCATCAAGGCCAGCGGGGACCGCGCGCGGGCCTGTGGGATGCTCCCCGGGATCGTCGCGCTGGCGCACACCGCAGCGGACACCGACATCCAGGTTCGGGCCCTCTTCAACCTGGGGAACTGTCACCGGGAGTCCGCCGCCCACGACGAGGCCCTGGCCGCCTACGGGCGCGCGCTCGAGCTGAGCCGCTCGGCCTTCCTGCCCGCGCGGATCAACCAGGTGGCGTCCCTGCAGGCGCTCGGCCGCCTGGAGGAAGCCGTCGAGCGCGCGACGGTCCTCACCGTGGAGCACCCCCAGCGGGGCGACTTCTGGCAGCTGCTCGGCGCCACGCTGGCCTCTCGAGGGCTCTACCGGGACGCCCTCCAGGCCTTCGAGCACGCGCTGGAGATCGACCCGGACGACAGCGAGAGCCTGCGCATGGCGGCCCTGGCCGCGGAGCTGTTGGAGCAGCAGACTCCGGAGTGACCGCCGCCTCCAGGCCCCGCCGAGCCGCCCTGGACAGGCGCGCCCCGGGGAGCACACCCGCGGGGCCCGAGGGGCCGGGCCCGGACTCAGGCGGGCTTCGAGGGGGCCACCGCTGCCCCGAGCCACTGGGCGTAGGCCGGCAGAGCGTCGGCGACGTCCACGGTGATGATCTTGGGGACCTCGTAGGAGTGGATCTGCGGGATGCGGTCCAGGAGGGCCGAAACGAGGCGATCCTCGGTCTCCATCAGCAACAGCGATTCCTCCTCCCGGCACACGCTTCCCTCCCACCAGTAGTGCGAGCGCACCGAAGGAACGATGTTGCCGCAGCCCACCAGCCGCTCTTCGAGCAAGGAATCGAGCAGGCTCTCCGCCTCGCCCGGCGTGCAGCTGACGATCACCAATCTCATGGGCAGACCCTCCGATTATTAGCGTTTCTATCGACCTCCGGCCCCGAGAGGGTCCTGGCCGCGGCGCCGGGGATGGAGCCAGAGCGCAGAGCGCTCCAGGCGCCCTAACCAACCGACCCATTGCCCGTGAAGCCGAGCTTGGGCTATGCTCCGGTGTCGGATTCGTTTCTTCAGAGGTCGGCATGCCCGTCTTCGCATATGAAGGTCAAACCTCCTCTGGCGAGAGCCGGAAGGGCGAGATCGAGGCCAAGGACGACGCGGCGGCTCGCAAGAAGCTGCGTCAGATGCAGATCAGTCCAACCAAGTTGTCCAAGAAGGGCACCGGGTTGAGCATGGATCTGTCGTCCATCCCCATCCCCGCCTTCCTCAAGCCGGGCGTCAAGACCAAAGACCTGGTCATCTTCACTCGCCAGTTCGCCACCATGATCGACTCGGGCCTGCCCTTGGTGCAGTGCCTCGAGATCCAGAGCCAGCAGGCCCCCAACCCCACCTTCCGCGACGAGCTCAAGGTCATCAAGGAATCCGTCGAGTCCGGCTCCACCTTCGCCGACGCCCTGCGCAAGTTCCCCAACACCTTCGACGAGCTGTTCCAGAACCTGGTGGCCGCCGGCGAGGTCGGCGGTATCCTCGACACCATCCTCAACCGCCTGGCCTCCCACCTCGAGAAGGCCGACAGGCTCAAGCGCCAGATCAAGGGCGCCATGACCTACCCGGCGGTGGTCTCCGTGGTCGGTGTCGCCTGCATGATCCTGCTGCTGGTCAAGGTGATCCCCACCTTCGAGACCATGTTCGCCGAGATGGGCGCCTCCCTGCCTGCGCCCACCCAGTTCATGGTCGATCTGTCGCGCTGGCTGCGCTCCAACGGCATGTACCTGGGCGTCGGGCTCATCGTCGGCGCCTTCGCCCTCCGCTACGCCTACAAGACCTCCCAGGGCCGCACCTTCTTCGACAAGGTCTTCCTCAAGATCCCGGTCTTCGGCGATCTGCTCACCAAGAGCGCCACCGCGCGCTTCACCCGCACCCTGGGCACCATGGTCTCCTCGGGCGTCCCCATCCTCGACGCCCTGGACATCTGCGGCAAGACCTCGGGCAACCGGGTCATCGAAGACGCCATCTCCACCGCCCGCGACGCCATCGCCGAGGGCCGCACCATCGCGGAGCCGCTGATGGCCACCAAGGTCTTCCCCGACATGGTCTGCCAGATGATCAGCGTCGGCGAGGCCACCGGCGCCCTGGACGTCATGCTCAACAAGATCGCCGACTTCTACGAGGAAGAGGTGGATCAAGCCGTGGACAACCTCACCGCCATGATCGAGCCCATCATCATGGTGGTCTTGGGCGGCGGCGCCGGCTCCTTCGTCATCTCCATGTACCTGCCCATCTTCACAATGGCGTCAGGCATCCACTAGCCGGCCGCCTCGCGGCAACGGCACCATGAGTCAAGCCTCCGCGCTCGAAGCCGACCGCATCGACGCACCGTCGGCGCCCGCTACTCCGCCCTCCGCCCATGGCGGCGTGACGAAGTACATCTTCGCGCGCCTGGTGCTGGTCTCGGGGCTGTTCCTCTGGGCGGCCTATGCGGTCTTCCGGCAGCCCGAGACCCTGCTCTCCCTGAACCGGCTCTTCCTGCTGGCGGGCGCCACCTTCCTGTTCATGGGCGTGAGCGCCGCCATGGTCAGGCGCTTCGGCGCCCACCGGGCCTTCGTCCTGGTGCAGCTGCTGTTCGACTCAGCGCTGGTCACCCTCTTCGTCCAGCTCACCGGCGGCCTGCACTCCGTCTTCTTCATCCTCTACTTCATGAACATCGTGGCCGCGGCCATCCTGGTCCCACGCCGCAGGGCCGGCCTGATGATCACGGCGGTCAACGCCCTGGCCTTCGTGGCCTCCACCTTCGTGGTGGCCTTCTTCGTGGCCGAGGAGCCCATGGCCGGCGCAGGCACCGCCTCGCTGTACATGGACATCCTGCTGCGCGTGTTCGGCTTCATGCTGATCGGCTTCCTGACCAACCAGCTGGCCGTGCGCTCCCAGCAGGCCGATGCGGCCCTGGCCCAGCAGCAGGAGACCACCCGGGTCCTCGAAGAAGAGCACGGACTCATCGTCCAGAGCGTGCTCTCGGGGATCCTCACCGTGGACGGCCTGGGCGTCATCCGCACGGCCAATCCCGCCGCCCTGGCCCGCCTGGGCACCTGTGAAGGGCGCCCCCTGGCCACCATCCTGCCAGGCCTGAAGCGCTACACCGACGGGCAGGAGATCACCATGCGGGGCCCCGAAGAGCCCCTCACCCTGCTCTGCTACCGCAGCCCCCTGGGCATGTCCGGCGGCGAGGTGGTCGTCTTCGAGGACGTCACCGCCCTGCGCGTATACGAGGCGGCGCGCAAGCGCGAGGAGCGCCTGGCCGGCGTAGGTCGCATCGCCGCGGGCATCGCCCACGAGATCCGCAACCCCCTGGCCAGCCTCTCGGGCGCCATCCAGCTGCTCAAGGACGAACAGGCGGGCCCACTGCTGGACATCGCCCAGCGCGAGGTGCTGCGGCTGAACGATCTGGTGGGTGAGTTCCTGGCCTCCGCCCGCCCCATCGAGCTGCGAATCGAGACGGTCTCGGTCACCGCGGTGGTGGACGAGGTGGTGGAGGCCTTCAGCAAGGACCCCCGCTACGGCGAGCTGGTGGACATCGTGGTGGCCGAGGACGAGCCGGGCGACAGCTCGGCGCAGGTGGACGGGGACAGGCTCCGCCAGATGCTCTGGAACCTCCTGCTGAACGCAGCACAGGCCATGCCCGAGGGCGGCACCATCCACCTGCGCGTGGGCACCACCGAGCACCGCTTCACCATCGAGCTTCGGGACGAGGGCACCGGCATCTCCGAAGAGGAGCTGGGCAGAGTGTTCGACCCCTTCTACACCACCCGACAGGGCGGCACGGGCCTGGGCCTGGCCAACGTGGACCGCCTGGCCCGCGCCCACGGGGGATCGGTCGTGGTGCAGTCCAGGGTAGGAACGGGTACCACCTTCACCCTGGACTTCCCTCGCGTCCAAGGGCGTGGCCGACCCGACCGCTCCACCTACAGAGAGTGACATGAGCAAGCAACGCATCCTGGTGGTGGACGACGAGCGCTCCATGCGCGAGTTCCTGGGCATCCTGCTCGAGCGCGAGGGCTACGAGGTGGAGAAGGCGGGTACGGCAGAGCTGGGCCTCGCGGCCTTCGAGCGCAACCCCCACGACCTGGTGCTCACCGACCTGAACCTGCCGGGCATGAGCGGGCTCGACCTGCTCAGGCTGCTCAAGACCCGCGCCGCCTCGAGCGCCAGGGACGTCCCCGTGATCATGATCACCGCCTACGGCACCGCCGCCACCGCGGTCGAGGCCATGAAGCGGGGCGCCTTCGACTACGTGATGAAGCCCTTCAACAACGACGAGCTCAAGCTGCTCGCCCGCCGCGCCCTGGACATGCGCGCCCTGGGGGAAGAGAACCTCCGCCTCAAGACCGAGCTGCGCGACCGCTACCACTACCACACCCTGGTGGGCTCCAGCCCGGCCATGCAGGAGGTCTACGCCCTGATCGAGCGGGTCAAGGACACCCGCATCAACTCGCTGATCGAGGGCGAGAGCGGCACAGGCAAGGAGCTGGTGGCCCGGGCCATCCACTTCAGCGGCGTGCGCCGCGACCACCCCTTCGTGGCCGTCAACTGCGGGGCCATCCCGGAGAACCTCATCGAGAGCGAGCTGTTCGGCTACAAGAAGGGGGCCTTCACCGGGGCCCAGCGAGACAAGATCGGCTTCTTCGCCGCCGCGGACAAGGGCACCATCTTCCTGGACGAGATCGGTGAGATGCCCCTGCTCACCCAGGTCAAGGTGCTCCGCGCCATCCAGGAGAAGAAAGTCAACCCGGTAGGCAGCACCGAAGAACGCAGCGTGGACGTCCGCATCCTGGCCGCCACCAACAAGGAGCTCGAGGCCGAGGTGCGCCTGGGCGCCTTCCGCGAAGACCTCTTCTACCGGCTCAACGTCATCACCATCCGGGTCCCTCCCCTCCGGGAACGCCGCGCCGACATCATCGAGCTGGCCCGCCACTTCATCGCCCGGCATGCCAAGGAATACGGCAAGCCCATCGAGGGGCTGACCCCCGACACCGCCCGCCTGCTCCAGCACCACGACTTCCCGGGCAACGTGCGCGAGCTCGAGAACCTCATCGAGCGCTCGGTGGCCTTGGCTCCCGGCCCCCGCATCACCGCCGATCTGCTCCCGGACAAGTTCCGGCCGCGTGACGACACCTCCCTCGAGGACAACCAGATCTCCTTCCCCTCCGAGGGCATCGAGCTGGACGAGCGCATTCGATCCTACGAGTACACCTGGCTCACCCGGGCCCTGGACGAAGCCGGGGGCAACAAGACCAAGGCCGCCGATCTGCTGGGCATGAGCTTCCGATCCTTCCGATATCGACTTCAGAAGCACGGCATCAGCACCGACTAGCGCGGGGAGTCACCCCGGACTCCAGAGAGCCGGATCGGGGTGACGCTAAATGTCATGTATGACAATATTTGTCAGGCAGATGGTGACGCTTTTCGACATGCCGCGACGATCTTCGTCCAAAACGTAGGTTCTTCCGTCCGCCGGGGCTTGGCACGTATCTTGATGTATATGTGAGCGTTCCTACGAGAACCACCCACCCCCAGAAACACCACACGGAGAAACCACCATGAAGAAGGGCTTCACCCTCGTCGAGCTCATGATCGTCGTCGCCATCATCGGCATCCTCGCCGCGATCGCCATCCCGAACTTCGTCGACATGCAGTACCGCGCCAAGCGCGCCGAGCTGCCGCCCAACGTCGACGGCATCAAGACCGCCGAGATCGCCTACGAGGCCGCCTTCGACGCCTTTATGGACGTCACCGCCGCTCCGTCCAGCCTCCCCGGCAAGACCGCTGTGGCCTGGCCCGCCGCTACCGGCTTCGACACCCTCGGCTGGGAGCCCTCCGGCAACGTCCGTGGCCAGTACAGCGTCGCCGACTCCTCCGCGAGAGACTTCACCGTCACGGGCGAGTGTGACGTGGACGGCGACACCGACTCGGCCATCTACACCGCCACCAAGTCCGTCTCCGCGACCCTCAACTCTGGCGACCTGCAGGTCTACTAGTCCTCGCGGATCGCAAGCTCGAGCCGGCGGCACTCAGGTGCCGCCGGCTTTCGTTTGTGCCGAGATCCCCGTCGAAAGCCGCCTCCAGGCAGGCGCTGGCAGGAGGGGCTCGACAGCGCGGCGCTTAGCCCCTAATCCTAGGAGATCGGACCGCCTCGACAGCGCCACGCCTGCAGCACGAGCCCATGCCAGAAACCTCGAAAGATCGGGACCACACTCCCCTCGCTTCCGACGACACTCCCGCCATGGTCCAGGAGGAGCAGCTCCTGCTGGCGGACAACCGCAGGGTCTTGCTCGAGCATCCCAGCGGAGCGGGCGCCAGCGATCAGGACGCGCTGGCAGAGATGACCGCCCTGCGCGACGCCGTCGGCACCGCCAAGACCGAGGACCTCGGGTCGCTCTTCCAGCAGTACGACCAGCTCACCCAGCGGGTCAAGCAGCTGCAGAGCCGGGCTGGCGAGCTGCAGGTAGACCCGGACTGCCCCTACTTCGCCCACCTGGCCGTCTCGGACCGGCGCGGGCCGCGAGATCTCTTCCTGGGCCGCGCCACACGCCTGGACAACGGCCTGCGCATCGTGGACTGGCGCAACGCGCCGGTGAGCGGCATCTTCTACCGCTACCGCGAGGGTGAAGAGTACGAAGAGCAGCTGGGCGACGTGCTCCTCGAGGGCCGGGTCCTGGCCCGCCGCACCCTGGGCATCACCGCAGCCCAGCTGCATCGTGTAGACACCGACAGCGAGACCTGGGTGCGCGATGGCGAGGGCTGGCGCAGCGTCCCCCAGGGCAGCTCCAAGCTCGCGGGGGGAGCCGGGAGCGCCTTCCGGGTCCGCGAAGGCCCCGCACGCATGGGCACAGGGCGGCAGCTCCGCGCCGACAAGCACCTCCCCGAGATCGCCGCGCTGATCGATCCCGCGCAGTTCGAGCTCATCACCATGCCGGGCAGTGGGCTGGTGGCCATCCGCGGAGGCGCGGGCAGCGGCAAGACCACCGTGGCGCTGCACCGCATCGCCTACCTGGCCTACGCTGAACCCCTGCGCTTCCACCCCCACCGCATGATCATCCTGGTCTGGGGCAAGGCGCTCGAGGCCTACGTCGCCCATGTGCTGCCCGCCCTGGGGGTCGAGGGTGTGCTGGTCTCCACCTGGGAAGCCTGGGCGCGCAGCATGCGCACCCGCCACTTCGGGCGGCTGCCCCGCAAGGTCCGCGACGACACGCCCAGCGCCCTGTCCCAGCTCAAGCTCCACCACGGCCTGGCCAACATCCTCGTGCGCCGCATCCAGAATCGCACCGCCGAAGCCAAGGGCATCGAGGCCCTGGACGACTTCGTCAGCCTGCTGGCCGATGGGCCCGAGGTGGTGCGCGAGATCGGCCGCACCCACCCCGGTGACTTCAGCGCCAAGCAGCTCGCGCAGGCGGGCCGACAGCTGCAGGATCAGGCCGCGGGCCTGCGCGCCTGGCTCGAGGGTGATCGCGACAACGACCTGCTGCTCGACCCCGAAGACGACGCCCTGCTGCTGCGCTGCTGGCAGCTGCGGGTGGGCCCGCTGCGCTCGCGCCGCCAGCGGAGCCTGAGCTACGCCCACCTGGTCATCGACGAGGTCCAGGACTTCTCGGCCCTCGAGGTGCGCGTGGCCCTCGAGTGCCTCGACCAGGGCAAGTCCGCCACCATCGCGGGCGACACCGCCCAGCACATCCTGCAGGGCACAGGCTTCACCAACTGGGAGAGCTTCTTCGAGCAGCTCTCCCTCGAGGGCACCGTGGTGGAGACCCTGCGCGTCGCCTACCGCTCTACCCACCAGATCGCGAGTTTTGGGCTGCTGCTGCTGGCGGACGACCACGGCGAGCCTCCCCCGCGCACCGTGCGCGATGGCCCCCCGGTCGAGCTGTTCCGCTTCTCCGACCACGGCGCCTGCGTGGCCTTCCTCGGCGACGCCCTGCGAGGTCTGGCCGAGAACGAGCCCATGGCCAATGTGGCCCTGATCACCCCCGACGCCGACACCGCCCGGCTCTACCACCGGGGCCTCGAGCGGGCCGAGGTGCCCGGGCTGCACCTGGTGCTCGAGCAGGACTTCCACTTCGAGCCGGGCATCGAGCTCTGCCCCATCCAGGACGTCAAGGGCCTCGAGTTCGACTATGTGGTCCTCATCGAGGCCACCGCGCGGTACTACCCGGACACCGCGCTGGCCCGCCGGCAGCTCCATGTGGGGGCCACCAGGGCCATCCACCAGCTCTGGCTCACCTCCGTGGGCACCCCCGCCGCCCCCATCCGCGACATCCTCGACTCGCCGGGCGAGCCCACACCATGACCCCTCTCGATCCCGAGGCCGTCCTCGAGCGCCTGCGCGCAGGCGCCCTCGACGCCCTGATCGACCTGTGCCTGGACGAGCTGCTGGCGCGCCCCGTCTCCCAGCTCGTCTCCCCTGGCTTCGTGGCCCAGCGCGCGGTGGCCGTGCTGCGCCAAGCGGCGGCCTCTCCCACCCTCGAGCCCTGGCTCACGGAACAGCTGGCCACCCTCCGCGCCCAGCTGATCCTGCCCGATGATAGCGGGCGGGCCTTCCCTCCCGACGAGAACCTCCGCACCCACCTGCCCCGGGAGCTGACGGATCCCATCGAGGAGCTGCTGGCCGAGCCCTACCTGCCCGATCGGGAGTTGGTCCTGCGGCTGCTGGACCACCACGCCATGCACAGCCTGATCCAGGAGGTGCTCCACGCCACCCTGGTGCGCTTCGCCCGCAAGATGCGCAGCCTCAAGCCCGACACCTCGCGCCTGCGCTCGGGGCTGGGCAAGCGGGTTCCAACCGGGCTGTCCAGGCTCAAGGATCTCGGCAGCGGCATGGTCTCGGTGGTGGGATCCGAGCTCGAGGCCCAGCTGGACCAGCGCGTGGGCGAGTACGTCAACCAGGCCATCAGCGCTGTCCTGGGCCACGTCGCCACCCTGCTGACGGCCCCCGAGCGGGCCGCGACCATGGGGGACTGGCGCGCATACGGCCTCCGCGTCGTGCTGGACACCGAGCTCGAGGCCTTCGCCGCCGAGGCGCGCAAGCTGGACCCCGATCACGCCGTGGCCGCCACCGCAGGGGCCGTGCGAGCCCTGGCTGCCCGCGAGACCCTCGAGGGCGAACTGACCGAGCTGGTGCGCCGGGCCATGGCTCCCTGGGAGCAGCAGACCATCGGCGCGCTCCTGCAGACCCTGGGGCTCGAGCAGGCACTGCGCGAGACATGGCGGGAGTGGCTGGGCGAGCAGCTGTCGCCGGTGCTGGAGACCACAGCATTCCGAGCCTGGTTACAGGCTCTGCTGGGGACGACAGACCAGACCTGATAGCATGCCCACTTCGCACCGATAGGCCTCTCCCATTGCCCTTCCAGGAGCATCCATGGAGTCGACCAGCACCCGCCTCTCCCTCCTCCTGACCGCGCTCTCAGAGCGGGACTCGATCCAGCAGGCGCTGCTCGAGCTGCCCCTGCCCGCCGATCAGCTCGAGCGCGCGGCGGCCTTGTTCCAGGCTCCCGACTACTTGGTCGACGACGTGCTCGTCGAAGAGTCCTCCCAAGACGTCGACACCATCATGTTCCTGGTCGACGGCAAGGCCGATGCCCTGGTGCGCCCCACCACGGTGGACGGCCGCCCGGGCGAGCCGCAGGTGGTCGGTCACCTCGAGCCCCTGGACGTGATCGGAGAGATCGGCCTGGTCATGCGCTCACCGCGCACGGCCACGGTCAAGGCCACCACCTCGGTGCAGGCGCTGACCATCGATCTGGACTCCCTGGCCCAGCTGCTGCAGATCCACCCGGGGCTGGCCAATGCGCTGGTGCGCTGGTGCGCCCAGAACGCCGCCGAGAAGATCGGCCGCACCCGCTGGATGCACGACGAAGCCTACCCCATCGGCATGGAGGTCAAGGGCGACCAGGACCTGGGCGCCGCCCAGATGCCCGCCCCGGACTTCGCCCTGGCCGACATCGAGCGCCGCTACGTCTCCAAGAGCGCCAAGACCACCGCGCTGATCCGCACACGCCTGCAGGCCCTTCGCTGCTTCGAGTGGGAGAAGGAAGAGGTCACCGAAGAGGTCGCCAAGCTCTTCGCGTTGGTCAAGGTGCCCTCACGCCGAGGCATCCTGGCCGAAGGCGAGCTGGGCGAGAGCCTGCTGATCATGTCCAAGGGCATCGCCAACATCCGCAAGCGCGATGGCGAGCTGGTCCACGGCTGGGTCGCCAGCCACCTGCGGCCGGTCCACACGCTGCTGGGCGAGGTGGCCTTCCTCAACCCCGGCGCCCGCACCGGCACCGTGCTGGCCGCCACCGCCTGCGAGCTGCTGGAGATCGAGATCGGCGCCGTGCCCGCGCTGGTCGCCTGCGCCCCGCGCCTGGCGCAGCACCTGCACCTCGGCCTGCTGCGCGCGGTGTGCCCGAAGCTGGCCGAGACCTCCGCCTACCGCGCGACCGTAGAGGCCGTGGCCCAGGGCGACTGGGAGCAGTGGTTCGTCGAGGATGACTACTACACCAGCAAGCTCAAGGCGCTGGACCTCAAGTAGGGAGCTGTCAGCCATTCGCTGTCAGCCATCAGCACCCATGGCTCGTCGCCGCCGATCCACCATCGGCGGGTGGTGGCTCGCGCTGGGTCTGGCGCTGGGCTGCGCCGGCGCGCCGGACGCCCCAGAGCCCGCGGGGGTCCAGGAGATCTCCTGGGTCAGCGAGCAGGAGCGCGCCGAGGGGCCGCCCCACGCGCGCTGGAACATGGTGGCCGAGCTGCGGGCCGATCTCTCCGCCCAGCGCCACGCCTCGGACGGGGCCGGTCGAGCCTGGCTCGAGCTGGCCGAGGACGGGTCCGGAGATCAGGCCACCGCCGGGCAAGCGGGCAGCTGGACGATCATCTACGAGGCGGGCCCCCTCGGGGTGGTCGAGGGCGGCGCGGTGGGCCTGCAGGTCTCCCCCTTCTGGGGCTGGAGCACGCCCCAGGTCGAACACCCCCAAGGCCTCGGCTACACCGTGGTGGAGCACGCCGGTCCCGGCTCTCTCCGGGGGCTATCCCTGCAGGCCGCCACCTGGGGCGATCAGCTGCTGGGCATCGCGGTGATGGGGCGCAGCCTGGAGCCTCGAGAGCGCCTCCGCATCCGCTACGGGGCGGGCCCCGCCGGGGCCATGGCCGACCGCTTCGCCGAGGACGCGGCGCGCCTGTGGATCACCGTCGACGGGGACGGCGACGGTGTGCGCGCCGTGCTCGAGGACTCCCCCAGCGTCCGCGTCCTGGCCGGGCCGCCCGCCACCCTGGTGCTCACCCTGCCGGGCACCCTCACCCCACGGGGGCAGGGGCGCCTGACCATCGCCGCGGTGGATTCCTCGGGCAACCATGTGCCTACGGTCACGGGCGACATCGAGCTCGAGGTGCTGCCCGCTGGCCTGGGGCTCCCCGCCAGCGTGCGGCTGAGACCCGAAGACGATGGCGTCCTGAGCATCGAGCTCACCGCGGCCGAAGAAGGCCTGTACCGGGTGCGCGCCCGGGGCCCGGAGGGGCTGCTGGGGCAGAGCAACCCCATGCTGGTCTCCGACCGCGTCCCCCGCGTGCTGTTCGGGGACCTCCACGGCCACTCGGATCTCAGCGACGGCACCGGCAGCACCGCGGACTACTTCGCCTACGCCCGGGACGTCGCGGGGCTCGACTTCGCCGCCCTCACCGACCACGACCACTGGGGGATGCGCTTCTTGGACTCCCACCCCGAGCTCTGGGAGCAGAGCCTGGAGGAGGGACGACGGCAGCACCAGCCCGGGCGCTTCGTGGTGGTCCACGGCTACGAGTGGACCTCGTGGATCTACGGTCACCGCCACGTGCTGTTCTTCGACGACAGCCCGCGGCTGTACTCGTCCTTGGACCCCCGCTACGAGAGCCCCGCGGGCCTGTGGCGAGCCCTGCGCGGCCAGCGCGCCCTGACCATCGCCCACCACAGCGGCGGCGGCCCCATCCCCACGGACTGGTCGGTCCCTCCCGATCCAGAGCTCGAGCCCTTGGTGGAGGTGGCCTCGGTCCACGGCGTTTCCGAAGCGATGGACGCGCCTGGGGTCATCTACCAGCCCATCCAGGGCAACTTCGCCAGGGACGCCCTGGACCTGGGCTACGAGCTGGGCTTCATGGGCGGCGGGGACTCCCACGACGGTCACCCCGGCCTGGCGTGGCTGGCCTCGAACCAGGGCGGCCTGGTGGCGACCCTGGACGCCGATCTCTCCCGCGACGGGCTCTACGACGCCCTCCGGAGCCGCCGAATCTACGCCACCAATGGCGTGCGCGCCTTGCTGTTCTCCACCCTGGACGGCCAGCCCATGGGCAGCCGGGTGGCACCCACCCAGCTGGGCAGGCTGGTGATCTTCGCCGTGGGGGACGCCCCCCTGCAGGCGGTGGAGGTCATCCGCGGCGGCCGCATCGTCCAGCACATCCCCGCCACCGACCAGTCGATGGTCCAGACCACCCTCGAGCTCCAGGATCTCGTCCAGGGCGAGTATGTCTATGTCCGGGTCCTGCAGCGCAACGGGGGCTTGGCGGTCTCCTCCCCGTTCTTCGTGCGCGCTGAACCTGCTACGATGCCTGGGCCACCCGCGAGGACTCCATGAGCAGCGCGCCCCAAGACCCCCTCCACCAGCTGATCCGCGAGCGCATGACGGGGCTGCCCGTCATGGAGCACGATCCGGCCGACGGGCTCCCTCTCCAGGTGGTGGGCTTCGGCCCCGACGAGGTCATCGAGGCCACCGAGGCCATGGTGGAGACCTTCGTGACCATGGGGGCGCGGGTGAGGCGCTTCGAGGCGGCCTTCGCGAGCTGGGTCGGCTGCCGACAGGCCGTGATGGTCAACTCCGGCTCCTCTGCCAACCTGCTGCTGTGGACCAGCCTGGTGGCCGCCGGCCGCCTGCGCCCCGGCGACGAGGTCCTGGTGCCAGCCGTGGGCTGGTCCACCACTCTGTTTCCGGTGATCCAGGCGGGCCTGTGCGCGGTGATGGTCGATGTGGAGCCCCGCGGGCTCTGCATGGATCCCGCCGCCGCGGCCAAGGCCATGGGGCCCCGCACCAAGGCGGCCTTCCCCGTGCATCTGCTGGGAGCGACCGCAGAGATCGAGCCCCTGCGGGAGCTGGGCCTGCTGGTGGCCGAGGACGCATGCTCCGGCCACGGCGCCGAGCAGGGCGGCCACAGGGCCGGGGGCCTGGGCATCGCCGGCGCCTTCTCGTTCTTCTTCAGCCACCACATCACCACGGTCGAAGGCGGCATCGTGGTCACCGACGACGCCGAGCTGGCCGACTGCATGCGCTCCATGCGCGCCCACGGCTGGATCCGGGAGCGCAGCGACGCCGCGGCGCTGGCCGCAGCCCACCCCCACGTGGACCCGCGCTTCCTGTTCGTCACCCCAGGCTTCAACCTGCGCCCCACCGAGATGGCAGCCGCCTTCGGGCTGCACCAGCTCCCTCGCCTGGACGGCTTCGTCCAGCGGCGACGGGCCAACCACCAGCACTGGTGCCGGCTCGTCCAGCAGGCCGGCCTGCCCCTGACCGTCTTCCCCGAGCAAGCCGGCACGGTGCACGCGGGCTTCGCCTTCCCCATGCAGATCGCCGCGGACGCGCCCTACACCCGCGCCGAGCTGCTGGCCTTCCTCGAGGCCCGCCGCATCGCCACCCGTCCCATCTCGGGCAGCAACCTGGCCCGCCAGCCCGCCTTCGCCAGCCTGGCCGCCACCCGCATCCCCCACCCGCTGCCCGTGGCCGACGCCGTCCACGAGCGGGGCTTCTTCGTCGGCAACAGCCACGCCTTCGGCCCAGGCCACGGCGAGCTGCTGGTCCGCAGCCTCCAGGAGTTCCACCATGGCTGATCTCGTCCTCTCCGCGCCCCCCTTCCTCGGCGTCGCGGATCCCGCCATGCTGCTTCCCCGCACCGCGCCCGGCCCCAAGGTGGTGGTCACCGGCGGCGCAGGCTTCGTCGGCTCCGTGCTGGTGCGCTGGTTGCTGGCCGCCGGGTACCGGGTCCATGTGGTGGACAACCTGATGTACGGCGGCCACAGCCTGCTGCCCGTCTTCATCCACCCCCACTTCAGCTTCGAAGAGCTGGACATCCTGGACCGCGCAGGCCTGGGCAAGGCCTTGGCCAGCGCCGACTTCGTGGTCCACCTCGCGGCCTACGTGGGCTACCCCCTGTGCAAGAAGGAGCCCGAACGAGCCACGGCCGTGAACGTCCAGGGCACCCAGAATGTGCTGGACCTGACCCCCCCCGACGTGCCCCTGCTCTACGCCTCCACCGGCTCGAACTACGGCGAGGTCGACGGCGTCTGCACCGAGGACACCCCGCTGAACCCCCTGAGCCTCTACGGCGAGAACAAGACCCTGGCCGAGCGCATGTGCATGGACCGGCCCAACACCATCTCGTTCCGCTTCGCCACCGCGTTCGGGCTTGCCCCCCGCCTGCGGCTCGATCTCATGATCAACGACTTCACCCACCAGGCCTTGATCAAGCGCTACCTGCTGGTCTACGAGCGCCACTTCCGGCGCACCTTCATCCACGTCCAGGACATGGCGCGGGCCTTCATCCACACCATCGGCAAGTTCGAGGCCATGAAGGACCAGGTCTACAACGTGGGCGACAACTCCATGAACTTCACCAAAGAAGACATCACGGGGATGCTGTCGGAGCGCACGGACTACCTGCTGTACTTCGCCGACATCGGCTCGGACGAAGACAAGCGGGACTACGCGGTGTCCTACGACCGCATCCGTGCCACGGGCTACCGCACCGCCATCACCATGGAGCATGGGCTGGACGAGCTGATCGCAGGCCTGCGCCTGGTGCGGATCCGCAACCCCCACTCGAACGTCTAGCCCGGGTCCACCATGTCGCAGGCGGGGTGCGCTCACCGCACCATGGAGTCCCCGCTGCGCCGCAGACCCGCCGAATTTGCCCGTTGGTCCGTGGCGGAGCGTGTGGCACGATGGTTGCACTGTCCAAGGTACGAGTTATCACCGCCACGCTTCGGCATGGAGGCATCATGCGGTACCTGTTCATCGCCCTCGCTCTCGCACTGCCCGCTTCGGCTCTCGCCGGCACCCCCTGCGGCACCCAGGGGAGCAACGTGCCCCTGACCGCCGAGACCCGGGCCACCCCCGAGGCCCAGCAGTCTCAGCAGGCCGTCGTGGTCCCCAGCCAGGGCACCACCGGCAGCCTCAACGCCAGCAAGCAGGCCTACCCCCACTAGGGTCTGGTGGCGGGCGCAGCCCGCGCTTCGCGGCCGACAGCTGGATCGGACAGATCAGCGTGGCTCGGGCCTCGGCGGGCTGGGGTCCCGCGCCTTGGCCTCGTCCACGATCTCCGACGCCAGGAACAGCGCCAGCTCCCGCAGCTGCTGGGGCGCGTCTTCGGCGGTGACCACCAGGCTGTACAAGGGGACCGCCTCGACCAGCCGGTCGCGCCGACGCAGCAGATCGGCCACCAGGTAGGTGGAGCGGATCAGCTCATCGCGCCCAAGGTCGGACTGGCGCAGGCGGGCCAGGTAGGCCTCGATGGCCAGGTCCTGGAAGCGGGGCTCCACCTCCTGGGCCAGGTAGCGCATACGCGCCACGGTCTCCCGCTCGACGGGCGTGAGATCGGGCAGGGCCTCGAACTGGTCGAGGTAGCTGTCGCACAGCTGCGCATCGCCGTAGCGATGGGCCACGCGGGCCAGGTTGTGGAGCAGCTTCTTGCGGACGTCCGGCGCCAGCTCCCCACCAAGATCCTCCTGGCCCTGCACCAGCAGCTGCTTGGCGGCCACGGGGCCCTCGAGGCCCATGAAGACCCCCACCACGCCGTCGCGCACCACCCAGCTGGCCTGATGGTACAGCTCGGCCAGGAAGGCGTCGTCTTTGCCCATGACCCGGTAGAAGCGGGCCGCGATGGCGTAGCGGTCCCAGACCTCGAGGGCGTCGGGATCGGGGTTGTCGGCCACGACCGCCGCGGCCTCGGCCTGCAGCGCCAGCAGCGTCTGCTCGTCGTAGACGAGCTCGAAGTCGTCTGCGTACAGGGTGAGCAGATCCGTGGGGCAGGTGGCGATGGCGTAGCCGCGCCACTGCCCCTGGGAGGAGTAGGAGCACAGGTCGCTGTCGAAGCCCCCGTGGTTGTTCTTGGAGTACAGCTCGTAGACCTTGGACTGGGTGCCGTCGATGGGGCAGGCGGAGGTGTGCCAGCCCACCTTGGTGGCCAGCGCTGGCGCGGAGCTGAGCAGCATCCCCAGCAACGCGAGGAACAGGGCTGGGCGAACGCGGATTCGGGACATGGGGGCTCCTGGATCGTCCACAACCCTCAGGGTCGGGAAGACCTGCCCTGTTAACGCGGGGTCGCTGGGATCAGCGGTGGAGGAGGGAGCCGAGCAAGCCCAGGCGCTCCGCCTTGTCGCGGACGACCAGCACGGGCACGGTGGAGAGCACGGCGATGCGCTCGGCGGTGCTGCCCAGCAGCACGGCGGCCAGGGGCGTGCGGCCGTGCCCGCCCATGACGATGGCGTCGACCGATTCCTCGGCGGCCACCTGCAGCAGGGCGTCGCTGGCGCGCTCGCACTCGAGCACGCGCAGGGGCTCGACGCTGGCGCCGGCGGGCAGCTGCGGGATCACGCGCTCGCCATAGTGCGTGCGCGCCGCCTGCTCGAGCTTGGCCCGGGAGGCCTCGTTGGTCATGCCGCCGTAGGAGAGGCCTTGGGCCAGGTGGTAGCCAAAGACCGGGGTGACCCGCTCGAACAGGGCCACCGCGACCAACAGGGCCTGGGTGGACGAGGCGGAGAAGTCCACGCCCACCACCGCGTGGCCCAGGCCGGCGGGGCTGCCCTCGGGCACCACCAGGGTGGTGCAGGCGGAGTGGCGCAGGATGTCCCGGCCCTCGGCCCCCTTGTCGGCGGTGGTGCCTTGCTGGGAGAAGCGGCCCAGCAGCATCAGATCGACGCCCTCGACCTCGGCGATCTCGAGGATCTCCTGGGAGGGGTTGCCCACCGCGTACAGATCGATCACGTCGAGCCCCGGTGCGCGCTGACGCAGCTGGTCGGCCAGGACGTGGAGCTTGGCGTGGGCGTCGGTGCCCGGATGGGGCTCGAGCTCGCCCAGCAGCTCGGAGGGCAGCCGGTCGTGCCTGCGCACATGGGCCAGGACAACCCTTTTGGCCCCGAGGGGCCCGACGATCGACACGCAGGTGTCGAGCAGGAAGGCGTCGCGCGCGTCCAGGGCGACGCCGATCAAGATGGTGCCGAACATGGGCAAACCTCTGCCAGGTCAGGGAGTGGAAGAAGGGGGGATGGAGGGGGTCGAGACCTTGGAGTGCCGCTCGTAGGGCAGCTCCCGGACCAGATCGGCCATGCGCCGCAGCTGATCGTAGGTGCGCTCGAGGCGCCGCACCACGTCCGCGGGCACATCGCCCCGGGTGGTGAGCAGCTCGATGGAGCCCATGGCCACGGTGAGGGGCTGGTTGAGCTCGTGGGCCATGTTGCGACCACCGATGGCTTCCTTGGCCCTGACCTCGGTCTCGATGAGCTGGCGGGTGGTCTCCTCCAGGCGCCGGCTCATGGTGTTCAGCTCGCGCATGTCCTGCAGCAGGCAGACATAGGCCACCACGCGACCCGAGCCGCTGCGCACCGCCGCGCCGTAGAAGCGCACCGGGACATGCTCGCCGATCAGGGTGCGCACCCGCACATCGTTGCTGTAGGCTTCGCCAGGCTTGCGGGCCGCCAAGGCGCGCTCGAGCCGCGTGACCTCGGTGGGATCGGCGAAGAAATCGCTGATCACATGATCCCGGAGGGCGGCCTGCCGCGAGCAGCCCAGGAGCCGCTCGGCGGCTGGGTTGAAGACCAGCAGACGGCCGTTGCGATCCAGGGACAGCACCGGATGAGACAGGGAGTAGACCAGGGTGGTGAGGATGTCCTGCAGGGGAGCCGGGCTGCTGGGGTCGACGCCCTGGAGCTCGGCCTCCGGGACCTCGGCGACCTGGTCCCGCGCGTAGGACAGGTGGGCCTCGATGCGGAAGCGCAGATCCTGAGGGTGGGCCGGCAGGCGCACGTGATCCCGAGCGCCTGCGGTGATCAGGCGGGCACCTTCGCTGGCGTAGGTGCCCGGCGAGGCGGTGATCACGGGCAGGGACGGCCAGATGTCGCGCAGCTGCCAGCAGGTCTCTTCGGCGGCGGAGACCCGGGACCCGGCGTGCACGAGCACCATGCGCGCTTGGGAGGAGATCTCCGCGGGCTCCACCACCAGCTCGACCTCGAGGCCGGCGCTGGCCAGCAGCTGGAACCAGTCCGTGTTGGCGGGATCCAGATCGATGACGGCGATGCGGGCCATGGGACTCCGAGGGTGAGTGGGGCGCGCCGAGCGGGGCTGTCCCCCCTTAACCAACGATGATGCCGGAAGATGGCCACCCGCTGCTGCGAATGGTCACGGTTGTCTCCACGCCGCCAGCACCGCCCGGTGTACCTCCGCCACGCTCACCCCAGCTTCCAGCGCCAGGGCCGCGCAGTCATCGTGCTCGGGGGTGGGCCGGGGGGGCTGGCCCGGTGGCTGCACCACCTTGACCCGGACGGGGCCGTAGGAGGTCTGCACGGTCTCACTGCGCCGGGGCAGCACCCAGCGCTGCTCGAGCCTGTGGCGCACCCCGATGGTGCTGCTGTGGGCGAGCAGGGCCTGCCCCACGGCCTGAGCCAGCCCCGGAGGCGCCAGCACCCGCAGTGTGAGCGCCGGCCGGCCCTTCTTGCCCAGGCAGGGGGTGGCGCTCAGGTCCAAGGCCCCCGCGGTGAACAGGGCGTCCCACAGGGGGGGGAGCCACTCCCCGCTCATGTCGTCCACCGTGGCCTCGATGACCGCCACCTGATCTCCGGTGGCCGGGGCGTCCTGAGGCTCGCCCAGCAAGGCCCGGAGCACATTGGCCACGGGACCGCCGTCGCGGGTTCCCGCGCCGAGGCCCACCCCGCGCAGGACCATGGAGGGCAGGGGCCCTGGCTGGGCCAGGGCGGCCAGGATCGCGGCGCCGGTGGGCGTGACCCACTCACCGGGACCCGGCGCGGCCCGCACGGGCCAGCCCTCGAGCAGGGCCAGGGTGGCGGGCGCCGGCAGCGGCATCTGACCGTGGGCCGTCTGGCTCGAGCCGTGACCCAGGGGCGGCACGCTGGCCACGATGCGGTCCACGTCCAGCAGCTCGAGGGCCACGCAAGCCCCCACCACATCGGCGATGCTGTCCACCGCCCCCACCTCGTGGAAGTGCACCCGCTCTGGCGGAACCCCGTGCAGCCGGCCCTCGGCGACGGCCAAGCGCTCGAAGACGGCCAACGCCCTGGCCTGGGCCCGCGGGGCCAGGGGCGCCGCGGCGATCACCCGGGCGATCTCGGCGTGGGAGCGGTGGTGGGCGTCGTCTCCGGCGGGCTCCACCACGAAGCGCTGGGCCGCGAAGGCGCCGCGCATGCAGGGCTCGATCCGCACCGGCAGAGGGCCAAAGCCCAGCCCGTCCAGGGCGGCGGCGATGGCGTCGAGGGGGGCTCCGAGGTGGATCAGGGCCGCGACGAACATGTCGCCGGCGATGCCGGCTTGAAGGTCAAGGTAGAGGATCCGCGCCATGGGCTCACCGCCGGTTGATCAGGGCCGCCTGGCAGGCGGCGCCGAAGCCATTGTCGATGTTGACCACGGACACCCCAGGGGCGCAGGCGTTGAGCATGCCCAGCAGGGCGGCCACCCCGCCAAAGGCCGCGCCGTAGCCCACGGAGGTGGGCACGCCGATGACCGGTCGGCCCACCAGGCCCGCGACCACACCGGGCAGGGCACCCTCCATGCCCGCCACGACGATGATGGCCCGGGAGGACCGCAGAGACTCGAGGTGGCCCATGAGCCGATGGATCCCCGCCACCCCCACGTCCCGCACCCGCAGCACGGGGTGGCCCAAGGCCTCGAGCACCACCGCGGCTTCCTCGGCCACGGGCAGATCGCTGGTGCCTGCGCAGACCACGGCCACGCTGCCCAGGGTGTCCGCAGCCGCAGGCTCGCCGGGGGCGGGCAGCACCATGACCCGGGCGACGCGGTGGTCGAGGACCCCTGGCAACGCGGCCCGAATCAGGGCGGCCTTGGCGTCGTCCACGCGAGTGGCCACGGCCACCTGACCGGCGTCGTGCAGTCCCATCAACAGCAGCGCGATCTGCTCGGCAGACTTGCCCTGGCCGAAGACGAACTCGGGCAGGCCGGTGCGCTGCACCCGCTCCACATCCAGGTGAGCGAAGTCCAGCCCCGCCCGCTTGGCGTGGCTGGCGTCCTCGATCCCAGCGATGAAGTCCTCCTGGCTGAGAGAGCCCTGCTGCAGAGCCTCCACCAGCGCCAGGATCCGTGACCGATGCATGGAAACCTCCAGGGAGGTGAGCGACGATCCTAGCGCGTCCTGCCAGTGAGGGACATGGCAGTTATTGTGAGCGCTGCTCGCTTCGCTGGGGATGCTACCCGTCCCGCCGAGGGTCCGAGCACCGCGCCCCCTCACTCCCCAGAGACCCCACCCCTTGCGCACACGCACCACCACAGCCGCCCTGGCCCTGGCATGCTTCGCCTTGGCCTCACCGCTTCGCGCGGAGCAGGAGCCCCCCGGCGCCGACCAGGAGCTGTACGCCTCGGCCATCCGCCTGGTGCAGGACCGGTTCCTGTACCCAGAGACCATCACCGCCGAGGCGCTGCTGGCCGGCTCCGTGGAGCAGCTCACCGACCGCATCGAGTGGCTGATGGCCGAGGTGGACGGCAACCGCGTGGCGCTGCGGCATGCCAACGACGAGCCCTTCGCCCACGTCGAGGTGGGGGGCCTGGACGATCTGCCGAGGGCCCTGGCGGAGCTGGAGAACGCCGTGCGCACCGCCGGCTACCCCATCCGGAAGAGCGTCGAGCTGGACGTGCAGGTGCTGCGAGGCGCCACCGAGCGCCTGGACCGCCACTCGGCCCTGCTGGCGGGCAAGCGCCTCGAGGCCTTCGAGGAGCGCATCAGCGGCAAGCTCTCGGGCATCGGCATGCAGTACCGCCTCGAAGAGGGCGAGTTCCTGGTGCGCTCGGTCTTCGAGGACGGCCCCGCACAGCTGGCGGGCGTCCAAGCCGACGACGTGCTGCTGCGCATCGACGGCATCTCCACCACCGGCATGACCGTGGACGACGTCAAGGACCGCATCGGAGGTCCCGCCGGCAGCATCGTGCGCCTGCTGCTGCTGCGGGGTGAGCGGGAGCTGGTCATGGACATCGAGCGGGCCGAGGTCGCGCTCCCCAACATGGAGCAGGAGATCCTGCCCAGCGGCGTGGGCTACCTGAGCATCGCCCACTTCTCGGAGCAGACCGTCGAGAACCTGCGCCGCTCCCTGGCGGAGCTGGCCAGCCAGGGCGCCCTCGAGCGAGGCCTGATCCTCGATCTGCGCGGCAACACCGGCGGGTCGTTGATCCAGGCCGCCCGCAGCGCGGACCAGTTCCTGGTGGACGGCCGCCTGGTGCGCACCGTGGGCCGCGACGGGGCCCCGGTCTCGAACCTCATCCGCCAGATGGACGCCGACGACGAGGGCACCGAGCCGCCGGTGCCCCTGGTGGTGCTCACCGACAGCCGCACCGCCTCGGGATCGGAGATCCTCGCGGGCGACCTTGCCCTCTTGGATCGCGCCATCCTGGTGGGCCAGCGCACCTACGGCAAGGGCACCGTCCAGAAGATCTACAACCTGCGCCCCGACCTGCGCCTCAAGCTCACCGTGGCCGAGTACCTCCTGATCGACGACATCTCGGTCTCCTACGCCGGCCTCGAGCCAGACCTGGCCACCGGCGAGGTGATCTTCGACGCCAGCGGCGTCCGCTACGATCGCGACAGCGGCGCGGATGACCCCCTGCTCTTCGTGCGCGAGCGCCCCGGCTGGCGCGAGCAGGACGAGGTCAGCAAGCGCGAGGATCCCGAGGTGGCCCTGGCCGAGCGCATCGTGCTGCGCAGCCGCGGCCCGCGTCGAGACGAGGCCCTCTCGGCCGCCCGCACCGTGCTCACGGAGCAGCGACAGGCCGAAGACATGCGCCTGGTGGATGTCTTCGCCGCGGGGGGCATCGACTGGCGCCCCCTGCCCGCCCCCCAGCTGGACGCCTACAGCCAGGAGCCTCCCCAGGTCCAGGTGCGCCTCGAGACCGACAGTCCCCCGCAGGCGGGCGAGCCGGTGGTGCTCCGGGCCCGGGTGGACAACCTGGGCGCCGAGCCCCTGCACCGGGTCCTGGTGCAGATCTGGTCCCAGAACCCATCCTGGAACGGCATCACCCTGCCCATCGGCTACCTCGAGCCGGGCGCCAGCGGCGAAGGCCGCCGTCAGGTGAAGCTGGCCGCCGACGAGCCCGCCCGGGTCGACGATGTCTCCGTCCAGGTCCAGGCCCAGGGCCGTCCCTCTCCCGAGGCAGACACCACGGAGCTGCGCACCCGCGCCCGGCTCGGCCCGGATCTGGCGGTGCAGGCCAGCCTGCTGCCCTACCCGGACGACGAGCTGCCGGCGGGCGCCCACAGCTGGCGCGCAGAGCTGCTGCTGAAGAACCACGGCCGCGAAGATCTACATGGCGTGCGCGTGCGCTTCGAGTTCCCCGAAGACGACACCATCGAGCTGCAAGACCGCGAGGGCCTGCTGCCCCACCTCCCCGCGGGCGAGGAGCACCGCTTGGACCTGTGCCTGACCACCGGGCCGGAGTTCCAGGGGGAGTTCGTGGAGCTCGAGCTCCGCGTGGACGCCGAGCACTGGGGCCGGGTGGTGCGCTGGGATCTGCCCCTCGCCCTGCAGGGCGCCAGCACCCGGCACCGCGCCCCCGCCATCACCCTCGACTCCCGCCCCTTCGCGGCCGTGGGCCAGCCCACCCGAGTGGTCCTCGAGGCCAGCGACGACCGGCTGGTGGAGCATGCCGTGGTCTACGTCAACGGCCACAAGTTCCGCTACGCGGCCGGCGGGGCGCGCCGCCTGCAGGACAGCTTCGAGATCGTGCCCCTGGCTGGCTCCAACCGCATCGTGGCCACCGTCGAGGACGACCAGGGCCACCGCACCACGGCCACCGCCTATGTGCTGGGTCGGGTGGAAGACCCCGCCGAGCCCGCCGTGGCCGAAGAAGGCGGAGAGGTTCCAGACAGCCCCTAG
>ERZ890953.126-NODE-126-length-44622-cov-7.524312_pt1 | contig 44622 bp, 36 predicted proteins | sample MGYA00521264_ERZ890953 | MGnify/ENA primary metagenome ERZ890953 (study PRJEB32303, sample SAMEA104408629) | aquatic metagenome | biome: Brackish water; feature: Chemocline; material: water | place: Baltic Sea | collected 2014-10-26T21:54:00 | depth 200 m ...
GGCTCCGAGGGCTACGACGACGAGTGCAATGTCATCGACACCGGCGACACCGACGCCGAGCCCTTCGACAGCGGTGGCTACAAGTTCGAGGGCGGTGGCGGCTGCGACTGCGCCACCCCAGGGCAGGGCGCCGCGGCCGGCCTGGGCCTGCTGCCGCTGCTGCTGGGCCTGGCGGGCCTCCGCCGGCGGCGCGACTCACAGACCATCGAGCGCTAGGGGGCGATCATGCTGCTGCTCACCATTCTCTCGGCGGCGCTGGCGCAGGACACCCGCGACGTGCCCATGCCCGACCTGAACGCCCAGGCCTTCCGCCCCTCCATCGACAGCCACGCCACCCTGTGGACCGACGATGCCATCCTGGCCCCAGCTGGCACCGCCACCCTGCGGCTCGCCGGCACCTGGACCCACAACCCCCTGGTGGTGCGCTGGGCCGACGGCAGCACCACCTCCCTGGTGCGCGACGCGGTCAACCTCGACCTGCTGGCGGGCATCACCATCTGGCGGGTGCGCGCGGGCCTGGACCTGCCGCTGTACCTGCTCTCCACCAGCGACGTCCAGAGCGGCCGCGCCGGCCTGGGAGACCTGGCCCTGGACCTGCGGGGGAGCATCCTGTCCGAAGACGAAGCTGCGCCCATCAGCCTGGCGGTCAACGGGCGCATGAGCCTGCCCACCGCCACCGTGGACGCAGCCCTGGGGAGCCCCGGCATGGGCGGGGAGCTGGGCCTGGTGGCCTCGAAGAGCCTGGGCGATCTGCTGCTGGCGGCCAACCTGGGCACGCGCTTCGTCCCCGAGACCCAGCTGATCAACGTCGAGGTGGACGACCAGCTCTTCTACCGGCTGGGCGGCGGCTACGCCCTCACCCCCGGGGCTGGCGTCTCCCTGGATCTGGCGGGACACCTCAACTACAACCAGCCCTTCGGCAACCCGGCCGCCAACCCCATCGAGGCCCTGCTGGGCGGCTGGACCCACCTGTCCGACGAGCTCGTGCTGCGGGGGGGCGTGGGCCACGGCTTCACCAAGGGCATCTCGAGCCCCGACCTGCGCCTGGTGGCCATGGTCAGCTGGGAGCCCAAGAAGGATCTGGACACCGACTCCGACGGCCTGCTCGACAGCGTCGACGCCTGCCCCGAGCAGCCCGAGGACAAGGACGGCTGGATGGACGCGGACGGCTGCCCCGACCCCTCAGCCAAGGTCACCGTCAGGATCGTGGACGGCCAGGGAAAGCTGGTGCCCGGCGCCACCTCCTCGGTCAGCGGCCCCCAGAGCTTCGAGGGGGGGGCCGAACAGAGCGGTCAGCTGCACGCCGGCACCTACCAGCTGCGCGCCAGCGCCGAGACTTGGCTGCCCGACGCGGCCAGCTTCGAGGTGGTCGAGGGCGTGGATCAGGTGGTCACCGTGCTGCTGCAGCCCGCCCCCGGGCTGGTGCAGGTGCGGGTGATCGGGCCCGACGGCCAACCCATGGACGCCACCTTCACCGTGGGTGACAGCGATCCCGTCGCCACCTCGGGCGGCCAGGGTCAGCTGAAGGTGGCTCCCGGCGCCTTCGGCGTCACGGTGCGTGCCGAAGGCTACGCCGTGGCCAACCAGAAGGTCGTGATCGACGCGGGCGAGACCAAGGTCGTCGAGGTGCAGCTGCGCCCCACCCAGGTGGAGCTCACGGTCGAGAAGATCGAGGTCAAGGGCGAGGTCTACTTCGACACCGCCAAGGCCACCATCAAGCCCGAGAGCTTCCCCCTGCTCGACGAGGTGGCTCAGGTGTTGGTCGACCACCCCGAGGTGCTGCGCCTGCGCATCGAAGGCCACACCGACAGCCGCGGCGACAACGCCTACAACCTGCAGCTGTCCAAGGAGCGCGCAGCCTCGGTCTTACGCTACCTGACCGACAAGGGCGTGGCCACCGAGCGCCTGGAGAGCGAAGGATTCGGCGAGTCCAAGCCCCTGGACAAGCGCGAGAACGCCTCCGCCTGGGAGAAGAACCGCCGCGTGGACTTCTTCGTCGCCGAGTGGGACGAGGCCAAGCGCACCCAGACCGTGGAGTAGGACGAGCTACCCCTCCCCGTTCTCCGACGCCCTGATCGCGGGTCAGCCCGCGGTCCGCCGACGCCCGCCCTGGATCACTCCACGAACAGCAGCGCGGCCCCACCCACCGCCACCAAGGTCCCCACCACCGCGCGCGGAGTGATGCGCTCGACGCCGCGGAAGGCTGCGATGGGGAGCATCAGGATGGGCACCAGGGCCATCAGGGTGCTGGCCACGCCCACCTGGGTCAGCTGCACCGCCGCCAGGGACAAGCTCACGCCCAGGAAGGGGCCCGTGAACGACCCGAGCCCGGTGAAAGCCAGGGCGCGCCTGTCCCCCAGGGCCGCGAACAGGCGCGGCCACCAGCGCCAGACCGTGAAGACCACCACCAGGCCACCCACCGCCGCGGCGCAGCGGATCCATGTGGCGGCGAAGGGATCGTAGTCACCCATGCCGTGCTTGGAGAGGACCAGCCCCGCCGCCTGCCCCAGGGCACCCCCCAGGGCCAACAGCACACCCTGCGCCCGCAGCCTACCAGCCGCGGCCTCTTGGCTGGGCTGACGCTCCAGCACCACCCAGATCACTCCGCCCACGGTCAGCATCACACCCAGGCTGTCCAGCGGGGCCAGGCGCTCACCCAGAAAGAGCCAGGAGATGAGGGTGGCGAAGATCGGCACCGTGGACATGACCAGGATGCCCAGGCGCGCGCCGATGAGCACAAAGGCCCGGAACAACAGCAGGTCACCGATGGTCAGGCCCACCAGCCCAGACAGCCCCAGCCAGGCCCACTGGTGCGCCGTGGCGTCCATCGGGAAGGCCATGCCCCTGAACACGGCGCAGGTGATGCTCAAGAACACCAGGCCGAGCAGCAGCCGCAGCAGGTTGACCACCATGGAGCCGACGCGCCGACCCGCGATCTCGAACGAGGTCGCCGTGGCGGCCCAGCACAGGGCGGTGCCCAGGGCCGCCAGCTCTCCGGCGTGGGGCAAGGATGCCAGGGTGTCCGCCATCAGGGCCGTTCAGCGCGCTGCAGATCGCCGTACAGCCGGCTGGCCTGAGGGGTCCCCCGCTGCGCGTCGCGCACCAGGGCCTCGGTGCAGGCTGGGATCTCGGGGTTGGGCCGTCGCTGGCCCGTGCGGGCGAAGCTCACCGCGGTGGCGGCGTCGTTGACCGCCGGGAAGGGCGCGCGCCCCGACCAGCGCGCGGAGAGGGGCGTGAGGCCCGGCCCCAGGATCAGCAGCGCCAGCAGCAGCAGCGCGATGCCCGGACGCAGGGCGCGGGCCCACCGAGGTGCTGGTGACGCAGGGGTGGCAGGGGGGGCAGCACCCACCGGCCCCTCGAGGGCCCAGGCCAGGGCGAGGCCCAGCAGCAAGGGCACGAAGGGCATGGACAGGATCAAGAAGCGCAGGTTGGTCTCCATGCTGGCGGCCCGCTGCAGCATGGCCGCGAAGGGCAGGCAGCCAAGGCCCAGGGCCAGCAGCAACCAAGGCCGTCGGCGCAGGGCCAGGGCCGCGGGGACCAGGGCCACGGCCAGCAGGGGCAGCCACGGGGAGACATGACGGGCGCGGGCCTGGCGGACCTCTTGGCCGTCCTGCAAGTGTTGGCCCGCCTGGCGCGACCGCTGCCACAGCCGCCCCAGGCTGGCGGGCACGGCCAGGGGGTTGCTCCAACCCCAGCGATAGCCGCCCACCTCAGCCTCGGGTGGTCCGCCAGGCCCAGCGGCGCTGTTGGTGCGCACCATGATGCTCAGCTGGGTCTCCAGGGGATGGGTGGGCGCGTAGGCCCAGCGCCCGACCCCGAGAGACAGCACCACCGGAAGCAGCGCCAGCGCGAGGCGCAAGGGCCAGCGCCGACGGGGAGCGCGCAGGGCAGCGACCAGCACCACGGCCAGGCAGGGCAAGGCCCAGATCAGCCCGATGCCGTCGGCCAACAAGGCCAAGGCCACGCCCACGCCGCCCACCGCCAGCCCCAGCCCAGTGCGGGCGCGCATGGCCAGGGTGGCGCAGGCCGTCGCCGCGACCAGCAGGCCGGTGATGAGGGGGTAGAAGCTCAGCACCCGGGGCGCCACGGCCAGGGCTGGCATGGCCAGGCCGAAGCCGGCTGCGCAGAGCCCCGCCACCCGCCCGTGCAGGGCCCGCCCCCACCCATACAGGGCGGCCCCCACCAGGCCACTGCCCAGCAGCGAGGCCAGGGCCAGCCCGTCGACGACCCCCAGCGGCCCGGCCAGGAGGCCGGGGAGCAGGCCGGGCGCTTGGGAGCGCATGGCGTAGTGGTGCGCGGGCAGGTCGCCCCGCAGCGTCGCCACCGAGGCGCAGTACTCCTGGAAGTCGGCGCCGGTGACCACGCCACCGTCCAGGCTGGCGGGTCCCAGCACCCAGGCGCCCAGCAGCATCGTGGCCAGACCCGCACCCAGCGCCAGGACCAGATCGACCCAGCCGAGGGCGACCTGGTAGGCCCCGCCACCAGGCAGGCGCCGCCCGAGCAGCGCCAGCGCCCCCATCGTGACGGCGGCGAGCAGGAAGCTGAGGAGCGCAGCGGTGGACATGGAGCGGGTCCTGAGGACCTGCCCAGCATAACGTACAGCTGGCCCCTTCCCGTGGGCCGCGGATACGAGTCTGCCATCGTGGAGGTCGCCATCCCACTCCCCCGCCTGCTCCCCGCGCTGTCCTGCCTGGCCCTGGCGGCCTGCGGGCTCGGCCGCGGCTCCAGCTCCGGGGGATCCCTGGCCTTCGACGGGGTCGACGACTACGTCGCGCTGGACGTGATGCCCGGGCTCCCCAGCAGCGGCTGGACCGTCGAGGCGTGGGTGCGTCCTGAGCCCGGCGAGCAGCAGCGGCCCAACATCGCCGCCCTGCGCTCCCCCCGCGGCGGCGCCGACACCTTCACCTTCAGGATCCGCCAGGACTTCGGCGGCGTGCTCGAGCTGGGCCTGGCCTCGGGCGGCGACACCTGGGGCATGGCCGGCAACGCGCCCATCCCCCTGAGCCGCTGGTCCCACGTCGCCGCAACATGGGACGGAGCTACCAGCACCATGCGCCTTTTCGTAGACGGGCGACTGGACGCCGAGCGCACCACCTCCCTCGCCCCCGCCGCGGGCATCGCACCTCTCTGGCTCGGGGGAGACCCCCTGCACGGCCCCACCGGTCGCCCCTTCACGGGATCACTCACGGAGCTGCGCATCTGGGACCACGCCCGCAGCACAGCGCAGCTCACCCAGCTCGAAGGCGCCAGGCTGCAGGGCGACGAAGCCGGCCTGGTGCTCTACTGGCCCGCGCTGGAGGGCTCCGGCGCGCAGCTCACAGACCACGGGCCCACGGGCCTGCACGGCAGCCTGGGAGCAGGCCAGCCGGATCGCGCGCCACGCTGGGAGCGCTCCAGCCCCTTCTGAGGGCTAGCCCTGCACCGCGGGCTCGCCAGCCGCTGGCGCCGGCGCGGGGGCGCCGTCTGCCGGAGGAGCGGCCAGGACGCCCTCGCCTTCGGGGGGCGCGGGGTTGGGCACACCCTCGGGAACGGGCGGGCCGGCGGGGATCTCGCCCATGACGGGCTCGCCTTCGGCCGGGATCTCACCCAGGATGGGGACCGCGTCGGGGTCGATGGGATCGCCGTCCTTGGCCTCGGACCCACCCTCGGCGACGAGCACGAGATCGAGCCCGCTGATGTCGACCTGACCCACGGTGACGCCGCTCTCGAGCAGGGCCGCGGGCTCGTCGGTGCTGGGGCCGTTCTGATCCCGGTCCAGATAGGCCACCACGGCGATGTCACCCAGATCCGCCGGGGCGATCACGAACCACGGGCCCAGGGCGTCGAGGGTGGCGGCATGCAGCAGCTGCGGGCTGTCGCCTTCTTCGCCCGGCTGCAGGATCTCCACCCGCAGCTGCCCGTCGATCTCACCCTCGTAGGAGATGGTGCCCGAGATCTTGACTCCCTCGCCCTCTTCGAGGCCGAAGCCCGGCGGCTCGATGCGCATGCCGGGAGGAATGCGGCCGCCGGTGGTGGTCGGATCGTCCGGCGACGCGGCGCTGCCCCCCGAGGCCGTGGTGGGCGCCTGGGAGGGGGAGATCACGTCGGGGGGAGGCTCGGGGCAGCCCACAGCGAGGAGGAGGAACAGGAGTGAGGTGCTGCTGGGGAGAACGCTAGACATGCCGAAGCTCCGCGGCCCAGGGTACTGGAGGTGGTCGGGAATCAGGAAGCTAACACATCCCCGCGGCCGCAACGCAGCCACAGCCGGGCTCTGGTGACAAGCCCCAGGGACGCATTAGAGCAGAACTGAGCGCCATCCTGCGCAGACGATGGTCTGCGGCATGTCGCCCTGCGCCCCCATCCCTGTGAGCCCACCGTGAAGGCTGCCTCCCTCCTGCTCTGCATGGCCAGCCTGGCCCATGGCCAGCAAGCCCCCCCTGCTGATGAGCTCCAGCGCATCACGGTGCAGCTGTACGGCGCCCCCGCCGAGAAGAGCTTCACGGTGGAGCGAGAGCTGGGGGACCGGGTCCCGCTGGTCGACAACGCCGCCGCCGTCCGCGAGGGCGTGTTCGAGGCCGTCCCCGCCCGCAGCGTGCAGCTGCGGCTGCTCCAGCTCGACGAGGTGGGCGAGATCGAGCTGTGGAGCGGGCTGGCGATGCTCACCGATCGCTCCCGCGAAGTCCTTGCTTTCTCCTACCAGGTCGATGATCAGTACGCGCGGGCGCTGCGGGTTCCCGCAGCGCCATCCCTCCACGTGGCCGCGGGCCAAGAGCCCGTCGGGGCCTACCGCCTGGCCATGGGCTGGGGCGCGCTGGTGCTCGCCTACCTGGGCATCATGGTGGTGGGCTGGGCTATCCGAAGCCGCAGGCAGGGATCGGCGTGAGCTCGCCTGCACCCGGCCCCAGCGCCGCACGGCGCTGGCTCCACGGTCCCCGTGGCACAGCGCTGGTGGCCTTGTTCTTCGTCCTGGTGGCCACCGCGTTCACCTGGCCCGCGGCGCGCCTCGATCCGCACACCCTGGTCACGCGGCACTTCGACCTCTACGTCACCATCTGGCTCGTCGAGCAGGCCATCGACGGCCTGCCGCGGCTGCTGGCCACCGGCAGCGCCTGGCCCCACGGCGAGAGCCTGGTGCGGGTGGACTCCTACCTGCTGATGCTGCTGGCCTGGCTCGGGAGGGGCCTGCTGTCCGGTTGGCTGTTGACCACCCTGGTCACCTGGCTGGGCCCGGCCCTCAACGCCATCGCGGCCGAGCACTGCGCCCGCCGGGTGCTGGCCGTGGAGCGGCCCTGGAGCCTGATGGCCGGGCTGGCCTTCGGCTTCTCGGGCATCGCGGCCACTGCGGTGCTCGAAGGCCATGTGTACTTCTTGCTGGCAGCGTGGCTTCCGCTGCTGCTCACCACCGCCTGGACGGGCCCCGCCCACGGCCTGCCCTGGGTACGAGGCCTGCTGGTGGGGCTGCTGTGGTCCCTCTCCCTGCTCAGCTCCGCCTACCTGGGCGTGCTGGCCACAGCCCTGCTGATCACTGCGCTGGCGGCCCGACCGCAGCGGGTGCTGCGCCTGCTGCCCGGTGCGGCCCTGGTGGCCCTGCCCATCGCCGCCTGGTACCTCTGGGTCTTCTCCATGAACCGGCACCACGCCACGCTCGAGCTCAAGCCCGAGCTGGTGTTGTCCATGGGCACGGCCACCGTGGCCACCCTCACCACCTGGACCGCGCAGCTCGACACCCTGCGCCACTCCGTGGGCTCCCCGGTGGGCTTCACCACCCTCTGGCTGCTGCTGTTCGCCCCCCTGGTGCTGCGGAGCGAGCGCGGCTGGCGAGCCCTGGCACTGCTGGCCCTGGTCGCCCTGCTGTTCACCTTTGGGCGCTCCTTCCGGCTCACGGACACAAGCGGCGGCCTCCCCTCCCCCCTGGCCCTGCTGGTGAGCATGCCCGGCGCGGCCATGTTCCGCTTTCCCGTGCGCTTCGCCTGGCTCTTCCAGCTCTGCGGCGGCCTGGTTGCGGCCGCGACCCTCCAGGCCCTGGCCCGGCGGCTGCCCGTGGCTGCCCTGCTCCCGGTGCTGGGCCTCGCCCTGGTCGACGCCATCCTGGGCGTCGGCCTGCCCTTCCGGGCCCGGCAGGCGCTGGCGGACGTCCCCTCGGCCTACCAGGCCGCGCCCGAGGGTCGGCCCGTGCTCGACTGCTTCGGGCGCTCCCTGGACTCCACCAGCGGCGAGCTGGAGATGTGGACCCGCAACCTGGGCTGCTACTACCAGGCCCACCACGGGCGCCCGATCCTCGAGCTCTGCCTGCGCACCGAGGTGGTGAGCCCTCGGGAGTCCATCGACGCTGGGTTGGGAGACGCGCTCCTCAGCCACAGGGGCGCCGATGATCCCGAGATGCTCGAGGCCCTGCGAGGCTGGCTCGCCGAAGAGGGTGTCGGATCCGTGGCCCTGCATGCCGACTTCTACACGCCCACGGATCGGGCGCTCATGATCAGCGGCCTGGAGCACCTGCTGGGCCCCCCCATCGCGGAGAGCCACGATGGAGGCGAGCGGGTGGTGCTCTTCCCCGGCGCCAGCCAGGCCCAGGCCCAGTGAACCGCGCGGCTCCCGGCACCGGGTCAACGGGCCAGACACGACGCCAGCCATGGCTGCTGGGGGCTGCGGGTGTGCTTGTCCTGGCGGCGGGGCTGCGGCTGGCCCTGCTGTGGGGGCTGGACCTGAGCGACCTCCCCGGGCCGGGGGGGGTCCAGTTCCTGGCCCTCGCCCTGGATCCCGAGCCAGCGGACCTGCCGCTGCCCGCCCTGGTGTTCCGCTGGGCCATCCGGTGGCTGCCCATGTCGCCCACCGGCGCGGTCCGAACCCTGGTGGCGCTCTGCTCCCTGCTGAGCATCGCTGGCGCCATGGCCGCCGCCTGGGCCCTGCTGGGGCGTCACGCCGCCATCATCACGGGGCTGCTGCTGGCCTGCTGGGCACAACACATCCAGCAGGCCCTGCTGCTGGGCATGGACGCGCCGGCCTGCGCCTTGGCCTGGGCGGGGCTGGGCCTGGCGTGGTGGGGAGCGCGCTGCAAGCTCCCTGGCTTGCCCATGGCCTTGTTCGGAGGCTTCCTGGTGGCCCTCGGGGCCGCGCTCAAGCCCACCGCCCTCCCGGTCCTGGCCTTGCTGCTCCTGGTCCCACTGCTGGCTGGGCGGCCCTGGTGGCGGCCGGCCCTGGCCAGCGTCGCCACGGCCCTGGGGGGCCTGGCTGGACACGCGGCGGTGGCGCCCTTCGCCACCTCCGCCCCCGACGTGCAGGGCTCCCTGCCCGCCATCGGTGACGTGGCGGCGGGCTGGATGCGGCTGCTGGCCCTGCGCCAGGGCGAACCCGAGGGCGCGCTGCTGGAGCTGATGGTCCTCGGAGCCGTGGCCGCGGCGGCACCCGGCAAGGGCTGGGTGCGGCGGGTGGCCCTCGCCGTCCTCACCGCCGCCCTGCTCGGCTACGCCTGCCACAGCCTGGGGGACTGGCTGCGCTTCCGCTACCTGGTGCCCGCGGCCCTGGGGGTCTTCGTGCTGGCAGCCGATGGGCTGGGGCGCGCCGTGCGCTGGCGGGCGCGCCTCCAGGCGGTCGGCTGGGCGCTGGTCGCGGTGGTGGCCGCCCTGCTCACCCTGGACGCGCTGGCCTTTCATCAGGCGTGGAGCGACGCGCGGGTCCCGGCCGTCGGCACCGCCCCACACCGCCTGCCCACCGCGCCTGTCGCCTGGTCCTGGCGCTACCGTGACCTGTTCTGGGACTCCTCCCTGAGCACCCAGGGGGCCGCAGGCCTGATGGCCCTGGTGCGGCAGGCCCCACCCGCCGGCGTCGCGGTGCTCCCGCTACAAGACGGCCGCCACGCCCACGCCGAGGCCGCCGCCGCCATGGCCGGACTCCCCCTGATCCTCCTCGAGGAGCAGCGCTGCTGCCCCTCCGGCCTACACGCCGTGCTCTGCGCCCGCGAGACCGTGCGCGCCCTGGACGCCGCTGGCGTGCTGGTGGTGCTCCTGCCCAGCGGCGGCGATCCCGTCCGCATCCCCAGGGAGAGCTTCGCCTGGGCCCGCAGCCTCCAAGCCGCGGCCTCGAGCGCACTGCCCTTGCAGCAGCCCGACGCCTGGTGGGCCACGCTCCAGGGCCAAGGCCAGGACGGCCCCCCGCCCTGCACGGGCCCCTGATCAGCCCTCCCGCAGCCAGCGGGCGGCCTCCACCGCATGGTAGGTCAGCAGGATGCCGGCGCCCGCGCGCTTGATGCTCGACAGCACCTCGAGGATGCCCCGCCGGCGATCCATCAGGCCCTCGCGGGCCATCAGCTCCACCATGGCGTACTCGCCGCTGACATTGTAGGCAGCCACGGGCAGATCGGTGATCTCACGCACCGCCCGGATGATGTCCAGGTAGGCCAGCGCGGGCTTGACCATCACCATGTCGGCGCCCTCGGCGATGTCCATGCGGACCTCCTTGAGGGCCTCGGCCACGTTGGCCGGGTCCATCTGGTAGCCGCTGCGGTCGCCGAAACCCGGGGCCGAGCCGGCCGCCTCCCGGAAGGGACCGTAGAACGCCGAGGAGTACTTGGCGGCGTAGGACATGATGGCCACCTCGTGCAGGCCCGCGGCGTCCAGCCCGCTGCGGATGGCGCCGATGCGACCGTCCATCATGTCGGAAGGGGCCACCAGGTCCGCCCCGGCCTGGGCCTGGGACACCGCCGTCTTGACCAGCATGTCCAGGCTCTTGTCGTTGTCCACGCAGTGCCCATCCACATGCCCGCAGTGGCCGTGGCTGGTGTACTCGCACATGCACACGTCACCCATGAGCAACAGGGGCAGGCCCTCGGCCTTCAAGGCCTGGAACGCGCGCTGCACCACGCCGTCGGGGGCGTAGGCCTGGCTGCCCTGGGGGTCCTTGTGGTTGGGGATCCCGAACAGCAGCACCGAGCGCACGCCCGCCTCGACCGCCTCCTCACAGGCCCGGAGCAGGGTGGGGATGCTGTGGCGGAACTGGCCCGGCATGGACAGGATGGGCACGGCCTGGTCGGTCTGCTCCTGCACGAACATGGGGAAGACCAGATCGTGGGGATGGAGCTGGGTCTCGCGCACCAGATCGCGGATCATGGGGTTGGCGCGGAGGCGACGGGGGCGGTGGGTGGGGAACATGCGGCACTCCAACAGAGGAAAGGACCTGAACTAGGGAAGGAACCGGAAGCCAGCGCCGCGCACCGTGAGGATGTGCCGGGGCTGACGATGATCGGGCTCGAAGAGCTTGCGCAGGCGGACCAGGTAGTTGTCCACCGTGCGCTCCACGGGGAAGGCGTCCAGCCCCCAGACCTCCTCGATGATGTCGGCGCGGGAGAGCACGGCCCCGTCGGCCTTGACCAGCAGGGCCAGGATCTCCGCATCCTTCTCGCCGATCACCACGCGGCCTTCGTTGGTCTCGGCCTCGCGGGAGTCCAGGTCGAGGCGGTACCGGCCGAAGCTGATCACGCGGCTCGCAGGCAGCTGGCGCTCAGCGGTGGAGCGGCGCACCAGGGCCTTGACCCTGGCCACCATCTCGGCGATGTCGAAGGGCTTGGGCAGGTAGTCATCGGCGCCCATGTCCAGCGCGCGGACCTTCGAGCCCACGTCCGAGCGCGCGGTGAGCATGAGCACCGGCGTGCCGATGCCCTGGCGACGGATGCCCTGAAGCACGGCATAGCCGTCCTGACCCGGCAGGGAGATGTCCAGCAGCACCAGATCGTAGGGGGTCTCGAGGGCGGCGGCCAGGCCCTCGACGCCGTCCCGGCACCAGCGCAGATCGTGGCCCACGTTCTCGAGGTTCATGCGCACCATGGTGCCGACGAGCTCGTCGTCTTCCACCAGCAGGATTCTGCTCATGAGGTCACTCCTTGCCCGCGATGGGGACGGTCACGGTGAAGGTCGCGCCCTGCCCCGGCCCCTCGCTCTGGGCGACCAGGTCTCCGCCCATGCGGCGGCACAGGTCCCTGGCGATGGCCAGGCCCAGGCCGGTGCCGTGGGCGACGCCGTGGCCTCCAGGCAGGCCCCTGAGGAAGGGCACGAAGAGCCGCTCGGCGGTGGCGCGATCGAAGCCCACGCCCCTGTCGGACACGGCGATGGCGGCCCAGGCCCCAGCCGCCGCCACCCGCAGCTCCACCACGGGCTGGTCGCCGCCGTACTTCAACCCGTTGTCCACGAGGTTCTCGAGGACGATCCGCAGCATGTCCGAGTCCGCCATCACCTGGAGGGCCTCGGCGCCGGGCTCCCATCGGGAACACACCGCCTCGGGCCGTCCGGTGAGCGTGCGACGGCGGTGCTCCAGGAAGGCCTCGAGCTCGGCGCCCAGGGCCAAGGGGGTCAGACGCAGCTGGTGCTGCCCCGAGCGGATGGCCCCAGCCACCAACATGTTCTCGATGCAGTGCTCCAGACGATCGGCGTTCTCGATGCCCAGCTCGAGCAGGCGCGGCTGCAGATCCTGGGGCACGCCCCCGGAGCGCATGGTCTCGAGCAGGGTCTTGATACCCGTCAGCGGCGTCTTCATCTCGTGGGTGACCGCGTGGAGGAAGGCCTCCATGCGCCCGAAGTGCCTTCGCTCCTGGCGCACCAGGTGGAAGAGCATGGCGATGCAGACGCAGACCAGCAGGAACAGGAAGCTGCCCTCGCCGTGGACCATGGCCCGGCGGCGGCGCAGCTTGTGCTCGATCTCCTGGACGGCCGAGGTGGAGGGCTGCAGGCAGCTCTCGGCGTGCAGTGGTCCCACGGCCACCGCCCCAGGCCGGCCTCCACCCGCACAGGGGACCAGCTCCACCGCCCCATCCTCTGGCAGGTCGGCGAGGGTGGGTGCGTCGACGCGGTGACCCAGGACCAGGGCCCTCTCGAGGGCCTGGTGTTGCAGCTCGGACATGGCGGCCTGACGCTCGACGTCCACCGCACGGTTCAAGAACACGGCCCACCACAGGACCAGCGCCGTCATACAGACCAGGCTCAGGCCGAAGATCACGTGGTGGAGCCGCAGGCGCTTCATGTGAGGTCCGCCAACTGGACGAGGTTGTCGGCCAGCTCCACCACCTGCGCCTCGCTGTGGGCCGTGGAGAGGAAGAAGACCTCGTAGGCCGAGGGGGGCAGGTAGATGCCGCGGTCGAGCATAGGGCCGTGGATGGCGTTGAGGCGCGCGATGGCACCGTCGTCGATGGTGTCGGCCCGCCGGGGCACGGCCACATCGGCCAGGTGGAACCAGATGAGGGAGCCGGCCCGGCGCCAGCGCAGCCACGGGCGGGTGGCCGCATGGTCGGAGAGGGTGGCGTCCAGGCGCTGGCCCAGGACCTCGAGGCGGGTGTACGCCGTGCCATCAGCCAGCAGGTCCATGGTGGCGATTCCCGCCGCCAGGGAGATGGGGTTCCCACTCAGGGTGCCGGCCTGGTAGACGCCACCCACCGGCGCCAGCTGCTGCATCAGATCCCGAGGCCCCGCCAGGGCGCCCACGGGCATGCCGCCGCCGATGACCTTGCCCAGGGTGACGATGTCTGCGGGGACCTGCACCAGATCGCCGTAGCCCCCGAAGCGCATCCGGAAACCGGAGATGACCTCGTCGAAGATCAGCAAGGTGCCGTGGGCGGTGCACAGCCGGCGCAGGGTGCGCAGCCACTCAGGCCGCTGCTCGAGCAGGCCGTTGTTGCCGGGCAGAGGCTCGACCACAGCCGCGGCGAGCTCGGGACCGAGCTGGGCGAAGACGGCCTCGAGGGCGGCCTCGTCGTCCAGCGGGCAGACCACGGTCTGCTCGGCGAAGGCCGCGGGCACGCCCAGGCTGGAGGAGGTGCCGAAGGTGGCCAGGCCTGAGCCGGCCTTGACCAGCAGGCTGTCGGAGTGGCCGTGGTAGCCGCCCTCGAACTTCAGGATCTTGGGCCGCCCGGTGGCGCCGCGGGCCAGGCGCAGGGCGGTCATCACGGCCTCGGTGCCCGAGCTGACGAAGCGCACCTGCTCCATGAGGGGGAAGGCCTGCAGCACGCGCTCGGCCAGCTGAACCTCTGCCTCGCAGCAGGCCCCGTAGCTCAGCCCGTCCACCGCCGCGGTCCGCACGGCCTCGATGACCGCCGGGTGGGCGTGGCCGAGCACCAGGGGTCCCCAGGACATGCAGAAGTCGCTGTAGCGGTTGCCGTCTACATCCTCGAAGCGACTGCCCTGAGCCCGCGCGAAGTAGACAGGGTTGCCGCCGACGGATCGGAAGGCCCGCACGGGGGAGCTGACGCCGCCGGGCATCACCTGGCAGGCACGCTGGAAGAGCTTCTCGGACTGGGGACGGTTCATGGTGTTCGCTCCGGTGAGATCTATCGTTGAATGGCGAGGATGGCAGAGAGGCCGACGCCGATCAGGCGAGACCGGTCAGGATCTCCACCTGCTGTTCGAGGGACATGGCGGGGCCCAGAATCCGGGTCACACCGCACTCCTCGAGGGCTGCTGCGGTGGTGGGGCCGATGGCCAGGAAGGGGTGGTCGCGGAACCAGGGCGCCCGCGCGAGGAGCCGCTCGGCCGCAGAGGGCGCCGCCACAAACACGGCCAGGACGGGAAAGGGGGCGATGGGCTCCAGCCCTGCGGGCTCGTTGGCGTAGACCGGCAGGGCCTGGCAGCGGCGCCCGAGCTCGCGCAGCTGAGACTCGAGGCCGCCCCCTGCCAGGTTTCCGCAGGGAATGAGCACCGAGCCGCCCGGCTCGAGCAGCCCATCCAACAGCCCAGCCAAGACGCGGCCGGTGGCAGGCTCGGCCACGAGATCAGTGACGACACCATGGGCAGCGAGCTCCAACCGGGTGGCCGCCCCCACCGCGGCGACGAGGGGGCGGGCGGGGACGCCCAGCAGCCGCTCGACGAGGCCCGCGAGCACGAAGCCGCGCACGGCCCGGCGGCTGGCGAAGGCGATGGCCGCCGCGCCGGATGGCGCCTGGTCTGGGACCAGGTAGCGGGTGGCGACACAAGGGATCTCGCACACCGGCACGCCGCGCTCGAGGAGCGCGCGGGCCAGCGGGAGGTTGTCCTCCGGCTCGCGAGTCAGGACCACGCAGGGGCTGCTCGGCACAGCCAGTCCTCCGCAGAACGTTGGAGGGGCGCCACGTCGGGAGCGCCCGCCTCGAGCCAGGCGGCCGCGCTATCCCGGGCCTCGCTCAGCGCCGGGGCGGCGAAGCGCTGCAGGCGCAGCGCTCCCTCGGGGGTGAGCAGGGCCACGTGCAGGCTGGCGAGGTCACCGTCGAGGCTGGCCCAGGCACCGAAGGCCGAGTGGCAGCCGCCGCCGGAGATCTGCAGCAGACGCCGCTCGGCTTCGACGCATGCGCGGGTCTCGGGGTGGTCCAGGGTGGCGACGCGGGCCGCGGTGTCCGGATCGTCAGCCCGGATCTCCAGCCCCAGCGCCCCCTGGCCCGGGGCACAGGGCCAGAACGCCGGGTTGAGCTGCATCGCCACCAGCCCGCCCAGGTCCTGCTGGAGCCGCTGGATGCCGGCCTGGGCCAGCAGCACCGCCTCACACTCGCTGGGGCCGGGCAGGACGGTGTCGCCGTCCACGACGGCGGACGGTTCGGCATCATCGGAGCCCGTCGGAGGTCGGTCCTCGGCGCACTTGCGGATGCGCGTGGGCACGTTGCCCCGCAGGGGCACCGCCTCGAGGTCGGGCCGCACGCCAGCCAGCAGGGCGATGCGCCGCGTGGACGAAGTGCCCACCCGCACGCCCTCGCGCAGGGGGATGTCCCGCTCGAGGTCCAGGGCGTCGGGGCGCACCAGCAGCAGGTCGGCCACGGGGGCGCGCGCCGGGATGGCGCCGAGCACCAAGCCCGCCGGCTGCTCCACCGGCAGGTCCTTGAGGGAGTGCACGGCCAGATCGATCTCGCCGTCCAGCAAGGCGCGCTCGATCTCCTTGGTGAACAGGCCCACGCCGCCCACGAGATCCAGGCGCACGTCCTGGCGCACATCACCCGTGGTGCGGATGATGATGATCTCACTGGGGCCCGGCAAGGCCGCCTGCACCCAGCGGGCCTGGACCAGAGCCAGCGCGCTGCCGCGGGTTCCGATGCGGATCACTCCTCGTTCCATGTGCTTCCCTCCGAGAGTTGCCGAGCGCCATCGCGGATGGCCTGCAGCACGTCGTCTGTGTAGCTCGCGACCAGCGCGCGCAGCTCACCCTCGAGCCGGCCACGCGCGGCCTTGTCCAGATCGGGCAGCTGAGCGCTGATGAGCGCCGGAAGCTCCTCGGCCGCCAGGCTCTTGGAGCGCACGCGCACGCGCTCCAGCACGGGGGTGAACGCCGGCTCGCTGCAGTAGCGACGCAGCTCGCCCATGGCCCTCTCCACCAGCGCATCGGTGGTGACACAGCGCTGTTCGGCCCCTGCGCAGCCGGCCACCTGGTGCCAGTCCACCAGCTCATCCAGGCCCACCCGCCGCACCCACCGCGAGGCGTCGCGGTCCGCCACCTGCTCGGGGATGCCGATGTCCACCAGCACCAGGGGTCGGGAGCCCTGGAGGTCATCGGGATCCACCAGGGCCTGGGGCGCGGCCGTGCAGAACACCGCGGCGTCCACCTGGCGCAGCAGAGTGGGCAGCTCGGTGAGGGGCCGCACGCCACCTCCGTCGGTGACCGTGCGGTTGCAGCGCACCAGCTCGAAGCGCGGATCTTCCTCGAGGATGCCGGCGACCCGGCGGCCGATGGACCCCAGGCCCACCACCACGACCCGCCCCCTGGCGGAGGGCAGGTGCTCGCGAAGCCAGGCGATGGCCAGGCTGTGGACCCCCACCGCCGATCCCTCGAGGCAACCCCGGCGCATGGCGATGCGCACCAGGCGGCCCGCGATGGAGCCCAGCCCGTTGAGGATGCGGGTGGAGGTGCCCCTGGTGCGCGCCCTGTGCAAGGCCTCGAAGAGCTGGCCCGAGATCTGCCGCTCACCCACCACCAGGGACTCCTGCCCGATGGCCACCCGGAACAGGTGCCGGGCGGCCTCGTCACCGACGAAGGTGTAGGGGGAGATGTGCCCCCGCAGCTCGGGGTCGAGCCGCTCGCGCATCCGGCTGTGCAGCAGCTGGGCGGCCCACGCCGGCTGCGCGCTGGCGACCACCCACTCGTTGCGATTGCAGGTGTCCAGGACCGCCAGCCCTTCGGCCCAGCCACCCCGCTCGAGATCGTCGGCCAGCGCGAGGGCCTCGTGCTCTGTGAGCACCAGCTGGGACCGCGCGCGAGAGGGAGCGACGCGGAAGTCGCAGCCCACCACGGCCAGCGGGATCCCGGCGGCGCTCATCATCACGAGGCGTCCTGAGCGGCGTCGGTGGAGGGAGCCAACCAGGCTCGGCAGCTCACCGCGGTCTCGAGACCCGAGCGCACCGCGTCCTTGAGTCCAACACCCAGCAGGTAGTTGCCCGCCAGGAACAGGCCGGGGTTGTCTTCCAACCGCTGCGTGACTCGCTCCATACGATCCGGATGGCCCAGCACCAGCTGGGGGATGGCCTGGGAGTAGCGCATCACCCGCACCATGTCCGGCTCGGCGTCCAGGCCCGTCAGATCGGCCAGGTCGTCCAGCACGATGGCGGCCAAGGCGTCGTCGTCCAGGTCCAGAGCCCCGGGGTCCTTCATGCCCCCCACGAAGCCCGCCAGCAGATCGCCGCCAGCGGGGGCGCGGCCATCGAAGAGCCTGCTGGGGAACAACACGCCCAGGCTGCGGATGCCCTCGCCCCGTGGCACGAGGAAGCCGAAGCCCTCGGGGATGGCGGCCTGGCGCTCCCGGAAGCCCAGGTGCACCACCGCTACAGGGGCCATGGGGATGTCTCCCAGCTCACCCGACAGCTCCTGGTCGGCACCGGCGAGCACGCTGGCCGCGGCGGGGGGCGGCACGGCCAGCACCACCGCGCGGGCCTGCAGGCTGGCGCCCCCAGCGTGGACCGTCCAGTGCTGCCCTGAGCGCTCGATGCGCTCCACCGAGGTTCCCCCCTGGTAGGCTGAGCCCAGGGCTTCGGCCGCGGCGGTGGGGAACGCGCCCAGGCCTTCGCTGAACGAGAACAGGCCCTGGCGCGGGGTGATGCCCGCGGCTGCCCGCTCGGCGCTGCGCCGCCGATAGTAGGGAACAGAGCCGAGGATCATGCTGCCCGCTGCCTGCTCGAACCCCCAGAACAAGGGGAAGGCCGCGGGCGCCGAGAGCTTCGCCGGATCCCCTGCGTAGACGCCGGAGATGAAGGCGCCCGCCAGCACCCGAGCCGCCTCGGCGCCGAAGCGCCGCACGAAGAAGTCCTCGGCGGAGTCGGTGGGCTCGCCGCGCTTGATGCGGAAGGGCTCGGTCGCCAGGGTCAGCTTGGAGCCCAGGGAAAGCAGCGGGGAGGTCAGGAAGGACCACAGCCCGCTGGGCATGGTGTGGATCGCCCCGTCCCGGGCGATGAAGCGGTCGCCGGCCTGGGGGCGCGTGGCCGTGAGGGCCTCGCCCAGCCCCAGCTCCTCCGCCAGCTGGAAGACCCAGTCGCCGCTGGCCATCAGGGTGTGTGGCCCCAACTCCACCAGGAAGTCGTCGATGCGCTGGGTGGCCACGTTGCCACCCGGGCGGTCCGCCGCCTCGAACAGCCGCACCGCCAGGCCCGCTTGCTGCAGGCGCAGGGCGCAGGACAGGCCCGCGACACCGCCGCCGACCACGATCACATCCAGCTGCTCACTCATTCTCGTCTCCCCCGGGACACCAGCCCGAGCTGCGCAGCGCACGCCGTGCGTGCGCCTCGATCATGTCCATGAACGCTGCCTGGCCAGCGGGCGCCGGGGCGCGAACCACCCTGGCGATGCCCAGCTCCGTGGCCTGCCCGCAGGCCACCCGATCCAGGTCCCAGCGGGTCTCGAGGTTCTCGGTGGCGAAGGAGATGGGCTGGAGAATCAGGTCCTGCACGCCCTCCGCTGCCAGCCGCGCGATCTCATCCCCGAGATAGGGGCCGGTCCACGCGGTCGGTCCTAGCCTGCTCTGGAAGGCCAGAGACCAGGGCGTTCCCGCGGGGAGCGTGGCGGCCAGGGCCTGCGCGCTCTCCCGAACCCGTGCTGGGTAGGGGTCCCCTGCCCGCTCGAGCCGCTCGGGCAGCCCATGGGCCACCAGCAGGACGTGGCTGGAGGCCCGCAGCAGGGGGCGCAGCCCGGCGGCGAGGGTTTCGATGAAGCCAGGCTCCGTGGCGAAGTCCGGCGCGATGGCGGCGGCCATGCCGTGGCGGGGGGCCGCGGCCAGCAGCAGGCGCTGGCACACATCGCTGGTGGTCCAGGACCGCTGGGGGAACAGGGGCAGGCCCAGCACCCGCTGGACCCCCGCAGCGGCGAGCTCAGCCACCACCGCATCGACCCGGGGCGCAGCGTGACAGTAGGCGGGCCGCACCACCACACGGGAGTCCAGGCGCTCACCCAGCTCCTGCGCCAGGGCCTGCACCGCGGCGGGCAGAGGGCTACCGCCGACGGCGCGATAGCGCTCCACCACCTTGGGAGCGCGCCGCAGGGCGATGCCGTGGGCCAGGCCCTGACGAAGCCCCGCTGGCAAGGGCAGGATGGCAGGATCCGCCAGCAAGCTCGCGATGAAAGGGCGCACCTGAGCGTCGGTGCTCGGGGCCCCGTAGTCCATCAGGAGCAGCGCCAGCTCGGCCATTGGGTCACACCGTCCTGGAGTAGCGACGCTGGGCGGGGTCCTGTTCGAGGTAGCGGTCGAAGATCATGCAGACATTGCGTACGAACAGGCGACCGAGCTCGGTGACGCGGATGGACCCTTCGTGTAGCTGCACCAGGCCGTCGGCCTCGAGGGGCGCCAGCCGCGTCAGCTCCCGGGCGAAGTAGGCCTCGGCGTCCAGCCCGAAGCGATCACCCAAGGCGCGCAGGTCGGCCCGCATGGTACACGAGACCTCGAGGATCACCTCGCGGCGAAGCTCGTCATCCTGGCTGAGCAGGAAGCCCCGCAGCCAGGGCAGCTCTCCTGCCTGGACCGCCTGACGCCAGGCGTCCATGTCCTTGTGGTTCTGGGTGTAGGAGCTGCCCACCCAGCTGATAGCGCTGATGCCCATGCCCACGGTGTCCAGCCCGCGGCCGGTGGTGTAGCCCATGAAGGTCCGGCGCAGGGTGCCGGCCTCGAGGGCGGCCACCAGGGGGTCGTCGGGCAGCGCGAAGTGGTCCATGCCCACGGGCAGGTAGCCCGCGGCCTCCAGGCCCTTGGCCAGGCCCACGAAGAGCTCCACCTTCTCGTCCGGTGTCGGCAGGCCGCGGCCCTCGAGCACCTGCTGGTGCTTCTGCATCCAGGGCACATGGGCATAGGAGTACAGGGCGATGCGGGTGGGTCGCAGCGCGCGCACGCGCTCGAGGGTGGCGTCCCGGCTGGCCAGGGTCTGGCCGGGCAGGCCGTAGATGAGGTCGAAGTTGATCTCGCGGCAGCCGCGCGCCCTCAGGTGGGCCACCACCTCCTCGACCTGCACCAGGGCCTGGTCGCGGCGGACAGCCTCGAGCACCACGGGGTCGAAGTCCTGCACCCCCAAGGAGAAGCGCTCGAAGCCGTGGTCCAGGAAGGCATCCAGCTTGGCGGGGGTGGCGCTGCGGGGCTCGACCTCCACCGAGCGCTCCGCGTCGGGCTGCAGGGCGAAGCGTTCCTCGAGGGCCCCCAGGAGACGGTGGATCTGCTCGACGCTCAGGAAGTTCGGCGTGCCGCCGCCCAGGTGTACCTGCCGCACGGGCCGCGCGGGGTCGATGACGCCGTTGACCAGCGCCATCTCCGCGATCAGGTCCCCCAGGTGGGCGTCCACCTGATCCTCGGGACGACGGCCCAGGGTGTGGCAGCCGCAGAACAGACAGCGGGACCGGCAGAAGGGCACGTGCAGGTACAGAGACAAGCCGGGATCGTCGGCCAAGCCGTCGCGGGCGCGCCAGCGCTCGGCCAGGGCATCGTGGTCCTGCTCGGCGAAGTGGGGCGCGGGCGGGTAGCTGGTGTAGCGCGGACCGCGCACGTCGTACCGCTCACGCAGCCCGGCATCCACCTCCCGGGGGTCGAGTACCCGGGAGGTCATCCCAGCTCCACCACGGCGTCCACGTAGGCCTTCACGCCGTCGGGAGGGATGTCGGGCACCAGGCCCTGGCCCAGGTTGGCGATCCAACCCCGACCGCCGGTCTGGGCGGCCTGATCCTGGACCTGGCAGCGGATGCGGTCGTGGGGGCCCAACAGCTCAGCGGCGTCCATGTTGCCCTGCAGGGGCACCTCGGGGCCCAGCAGCGCCCGCGCATGATCCAGGCGGATGGACTGATCGATGGACAGCACGTCGGCGCCCGCGGTGGCGGCCTTCGTGAGGTGACTGGCGGCCCCGCGCAGGTAGAGCACCTTGGGCACTGGCAGATCGGCCACGCGGGCGAAGACCCGGCGCACGGCGGGCAGGGCGAGGGCGCTGTAGTCATCGGGGGTCAGCAGGCCGGCCCAGGAGTCGAACACCTGGATCACGTCCGCTCCTGCTTCGACCTGCAGCCGCAGCAGGTCGGCCACCTTGTCGGCCAGGCCGAACAGCAGCCGACGGGCCATGTCGGGGTCGCGGTAGGCCAAGGCCTTGAGGTTGCGGAGGTCCTTGGAGGGCCCACCCTCGACCATGTAGGCGGCCAGGGTCAGGGGCGCACCGGCGAAGCCGTACAGGGCCAGCTCAGGGTGGATGTGCTCCGACAGCAGCCGCACGGCGCCGCCGACATAGCTCAGGGAGTGGGCCACATCGACGTCGGCCAGCCGCGCGATGTCGTCTTCGCCCTCGAAGGGTCGTGTCATGGTGGGGCCGCCCTTGCCATAGACCACCCCGGCGCCCATGGCCTCGGGCACCACCAGGATGTCCGAGAAGACGATGGCCGCGTCCACCGCGTAGCGCCGCAGGGGCTGCAGCGTGACCTCCACGGCCAGCTCTGGAGTGCGCACCATCTCCCAGAAGCTGTGCTTCGCGCGCACCTCCCGGTACTCGGGCAGGTAGCGCCCGGCCTGGCGCATCAGCCAGACGGGGGGGCGATCGACGGGCTGGTTGCGGCACGCGGCGAGCAGGCGCTCTCGGGAACTCATGGACATGCGGGCTCCTATTGGCTGAGGCGCGCACCATAGGCTGAGCCACCCTTGGAATTGTCACAGCTTGATCACGCCGCGAGCGCAACCCGACCCGCGGCTCCACCCCGGTGAGCGGCACTACATGCCGCCGTCCATATATGGCTATTCCCCCGCCGGATCACAACCCCAGAAAGTGGATCGCGGCGCCGCAGGCCACCAGGGACACGCCCGCCAGGGCGTGTGTCCAGCGCTCCATGGTCTGCAGGGGCAGCAGCTTGACCCCCGCCTGCAGCAGGGCCACCAGCACCAATATGGTGAGCACCGTGGACACGGTGAAGGCCAGCGCAACCAGCAGGAAGGCCCCCAAGCCCGCGAGGCCCCAGGAGGCCAGGCTGAGGGGGATCAGCGACTCACAGGGTCCGAACACGAAGATGGTGAACAGCACCCATGGCGTGAGCCGGGCCACCGTGCGCCCGTGCATGTGGAGGTGGCCCGCGTGGTGATCGTGTTCGTGGGCGTGCTCCACGCCCTCGTGGTGGTGGTGGTGGCTGTGGGCCCGACCCCGCAGGGCACGGCGCAGGCCCCACAGGCCGTAGGCCGCGCCCACTCCCATCAGCGCCCAGGCCGCAACGTCGCCTCGGAGTTCATGGAAGGAGGCCAGGCTGGAGCTCTCCCAGCCGTCCAGGGCGGTGCCCAAGACGATGAGTACCGCCGCGATGACCACCGATCCCACCACATGGCCCAGGCCACACACCGCGGTGATGACCAGGGTGCGGGTGCGGGACCACCCCTCGGAGGCGGCCATGGCCACGAAAGGCACGTAGTGATCGGGCCCCAGCACGGTGTGCAGGCAGCCCAGCGCCAGGGCCGTCCACGCCAGGAGCATCACGCTGCCAGACTGCAGGCTCTCTTCCAGCATAGGCTCGCCTGTGTTCGTGTGATTTTCCCGCCATCAGTAATACACCCGTGGAGGCCACACCAGGGCGCGGCCCAGCAAGGCCCCGTGGTATGACGTCGCCCAGCCCCATCGCCCTTTGCCGGGACTTGACAGCAGCCGACAGCAGCCTTGGGTAGTCCAGAGAGAGCCTGCACCGGAGCACCCCATGCGTCGCCTCGTCCCCGCCCTGTTCTCCGTCCTACCCCTGCTAGGCGGCTGCCTGGGCGGTGAGCCGAACCCGGTCCTGCCCGAGGACAGCGAGCCTGCGATCGACACCCAGCAGCCTGACACCGGCCCGGACGAGCCGGTGGAGCAAGAGGTCCCCATCGCGGTGGAGTGGGATCCAGACGACTTCTACAGCGTCTACGACGTGGGTCCCGACCAGGACTACCCATCCCCCTGCGACATCCCCTGGGCCTCCCTCCAGGGCGGCGCCCTGGTGCGCATCCACTGGCAGCAGGAGCCCTACCGCTGCAAGCTGGCCATCACCACCGACGCCTACGAGAACCACCCCCTGGTGGTCATGGGCGTCCCCGCCGAGGACGGCAGCCTGCCCGTCATCACCGGCGAGGATGCTGTCACCCCGGACGATCTCGACAGCCTGAGCCAGGAGACCTGGGTGGTCCAGATCGGGGGCAGCGCGCAGGGCGACGTCGCGGCCTGGGTGTGGCTCCAGGATCTCGCCATCACCGGCGCCCGCCCCGAGAACAGCTTCACCGAGCTCAACGGCGCCACCACCCACTACACCAACAACGCCGCCGCCCTGCGCATCGCCCAGGGGCACAACCTGCACCTGATGGGCCTCGAGCTGTACGGCAGCCACACGGGGCTGTTCATCGAGGCCGGCTCCGAGGACATCGTGGTGTCGTCCTCCTGGCTGCACGACAACGGCAGCACCACCGTGAACGCCACCCAGAACGCCTACTCCGAAGCCCAGAACGTCACCTACGAGTACTCTCGCTTCGGCCAGGTCCTCGAGGGTTCGGCGGGTTCCAACCTGTTCGACCGCTCGGCCGGCCTGGTCCTGCGCTACAACTGGTTCGAGGGCGAGGTCACCCCGCTGAAGCTCCATGGCAGCGGCGAGCCCGCCATCACCGAAGATCCTGGCTACCAGCAGGCCATGGTCTACGGCAACGTGATCATCGCCCCCGTCCAAGAGAGCACGGGCCGGGTGGTGGTGTACGGCGGCGACGCGGGCGCCTCCGCCGACCGTCGCCCCGGCACCCTGTACTTCTTCGACAACACCGTGATCTCCCAGCGTCCAGCGCGCACCTACCTGCTCATGCTGGCCACCCCCGACCAGCATGCCGAGCTGCACAACAACCTCGTCTATGCCCCCGGCGAAGAGCACGAGCTCACCATCCTCGCCGGCGAAGGCCAAGTGGTGATGAGCGACACCTGGCTGTCCGAGAGCTACCAGCTGGTCCCCATCGGCAGCGCAGGCGTGGTCCTCGAAGATCGCACCACCACCGGCGACGAGCCTGGCTTCGCCGACTACGACAACCTCGATCTGCACCTGACCCTGGACTCACCCTGCCAGGGCCTGGGCGGCCAGCCCGCCGCCGCCACCAGCGAGCACCCGGTCGAGTACCAGTACCTGAAGCACCAGCGCCGCGCCCTGCGGGAGACCCGCGAGGATCTGGGGGCCTACGAAGGCTGAGCCGCTACTCGGCCGTATCGCCGCCGGTATCGTCGGCCTGCTCGAGACCGCTGGCGCTCAGGATCTCGTAGAACACCGTGACGGCCATGGCCGGCCGGGGAACAGCCCAGCCGTCGAAGACGATGGCGTTGCGGGCGCCGTCGTAGCGCCAGCCGTTGAGCTCACGCTGGGGGATGGCCACGTCCTGGACGAAGACCTCGAGGCTTCCCACCTGCGGCAACGCCTCGAGGAAGAAGGTGTCGTTCAGGTTGGACAGATCCAGCCCGATGCGCTGGAGGATCTCGCTGTAGTCGTCCGAGCAGATGGAGTCGCGCAGGCCCTCGGTCATCAGGGCCGCTTCGAGGTAGCGCTCGCCGGGATCTGCCGCGGTGACGCCCGAGGCGCAGCCCGCGGGCATGTTGCCCACCAGGGCATGGGCCACCAGCTCGCCGCTGCCGGAGGCGGCCCGCCAGGTGCTGATGTAGTCGTCCAGGGCGCCGGGAGAGTGGTCGTCTTCGTCGGAGACGAAGACCAGGTTGAGCCGAGCGCCTGGCCGCACCAGGCCCGGGTTGCGCCCGTCAAGGGCCAGGGAGACCGCCTCGAAGCCCTGCTCGACGCGGGAGCCGTAGTAGCCCACGTCCAGCTGCTCCAGGAAGGCCGCCCCCATGTCGGGGCTCTCGGGGGTGATCAGATCGCCCCGCAGCATCCCAGCGGTCTCGGCGTCGACGTCGGTGGTGATCACGCCCGCCTGGAAGTCGGCCCGGGTGCCCTCGACCACCTCGACGAAGGCCTCGAAGTTGGCGCTCAGCAGGGCCTGCTCCTCGGCCATGGACTGAGAGTCGTCCACCACGAAGATCATGTCCGCCTTGGTGTTCAGATCGTCCTGCACGAAGGTCTGCGTATAACGAACCTCCTGGAAGCCGTAGTCGTGGCAGCCGGTGAGCAGCAAGACCATCAGGCCGAGACGAGCCGAGTGTGCCATGGCGATCGCTCCTGCGCGGGGCTATGTCAGCCAAAGTGATAATACCCATAGCACTGTGGAGCACCCCATGCGCCTGGCACCTCTGCTCCTTGCGGCCTGCACCACCAACCCCAGCGGTGACGGCGCCCCCGACCCCAACCTGCTCACCTCCCTCGAGGTCGAGCCGGCCCTGGTCACCCTGGTCACCGGGCCCGACGGCTTCGACACCGAGCAGTTCACCGCTTGGGCCACCCTCGAGGACGGCAGCCGGGTCGAGCTGGCCGTGGCGGCGTGGTCGGTCTCCAACAGCTCTGCAGGTGATGTGGACGCCGACGGCCTGTTCACCCCCGCCGACGACAACGGCGGCGTAACCTGGGTCACCGCCGAGTACGCCAACTCCTGGGCCTCTGCCACGGTCACCGTGATCTACCACGAGGAGCTCACCGAAGGCGGCGCCGATGCGTCCCTGTTCACCGGCCAGACCAGCGACCTGGAGGGCTCCCCCTGGCTCTACCCCGAGGATGGCGTCAGGCTGCCCCGAGGCACCCCCAGCATCCACTTCCAGTGGCAGGATCTGGCCGCCGACGCCTACCGGCTGCACTTCTCATCAGCGGTCTCCGACATCGTCGTCTACACCGACACCTTCGAGTGGGAGTCCCAGGCTGCCCTGTGGCAGGTCATCGCCAGCACCAACGCCGCAGGGGCGGTGGACGTCACCCTGAGCGCCAGCATCGACGGCCAGGTGCAGCAGGCCGAGCCCATCCAGCTGCTGGTCAACCGCATGGATACCCGCGGCACCATCTACTACTGGACCAGCACCAAGACGGGCGTCAGCCGGATCAACGAAGACCACGAGGTCGAGAGCTGGTGGACCCGGGACGACATGGGCGGCGACTGTGTCGGCTGCCATGCCGTCTCCACCGGGGCCGAGCCCCTGCTGGCCTACACGGTGTTCCCCACCGACTGGGAGATCGACCCCACCAACCCCTACCCGGGCCGCACCGAGATCCGCCTGCTGGCCGATCCCGACAGCGCCCCCATCATGACCATGGAGGCGGACGAGATCGGCGACTTCAAGTCGTTCTCCCCCGACGGCGAGCTGATGCTGAGCGCCTACAACTGCCAGCTGCTGCTCTACGACGCCCGCGCCGGTGAGCTGATCGCCGACGTCACCCCCTGGGACGAGGGCCAGAGCGCGGCCCTATGTGTGGCCCAGGGCGAGTGGTCTCCAGACGGCAGCCAGGTGGCCCTGACCATCAGCGACGAGCTCGAGTTCTCCTGGCGCATCTCCGACGGCGCCATCTACCTGATGGACTACCAGGGCCAGCACAGCTTCGCCGCGCCGCGGCTGCTGGTAGACCCGGCCTCCCTGTTCCCCGACCTCGACCACATCGCCTACTACCCGGCCTGGTCCCCCGACGGCGCCTGGCTGGCCTTCAACACCTCCACCGGCGACTCCTACGACGACGAGGACGCCGAGCTGTGGGTGGTCGACCCCGCCACCGGCCGCACGACGGCCCTGGACGCCGCCAACCAAGGCGCGGGGCTCACCAACTCCTGGCCCCGCTGGAGCCCCCTGCCCGACGACGACATGCTCTGGCTCACCTTCTCCTCCAAGCGAGACTACGGCATGGTCGTCACCACCAGCCAACCGCAGGTCTGGGTCTCGGCCTTCGACCCCTCCCTCGCTGCCGAGGGTCTCGACCCCTCCAGCCCGGCCTTCTGGCTCGTGGGCCAGGATCCACGGGAGAACAACCACGTGCCTGTGTGGGTGGAGTGATGCGCTTCTCTCTTCTTCCCCTGCTGTTCCTGGCCGCCTGTGGGTCCGACGACCCCTACACCCAGGGCGGCAGCCTGAACGCCATCGACTACGTCCCCGCGACCCAGTCCTGGCTGCAGTTCGGCCCAGCCGAGGCCCCAGCCGACGGCCCCTTCCTGATGATCGAGGTGAGCGACGCCAGCTGGGAGCTGCGCCAGGGGCCCGAGTGGACCGACGCCACCAGCGAAGAGCAGCTCCCCGTCACCAGTGACGACGGGCTCAGCGTGGCGGGCGCCCTGCTGCTTCCCGCCGAGATCACCGAAGGCGCCGAGCAGGACGGCGTCACCGTGCTGACCCTGGGCGACGAGCAGGTCTACTACGGCACCTTCACCATGGCCGTCCGGACCTCGGTCGCCAGCGGTCGCTTCGCCGGTGAGTGGGCCTTCGCGCCCACCGTGGGCCCCATCGCCCTGACCGTGGACGGTCAGGTATGGGAGCTCGTGTACTACGAGTGAACGCTCACAGGGTCCCGGCCCCTGGGTCCGCGGCCTGCTGAGCGCACTGCAGGAAGGCCTTGGGGTCGTAGCCCCAGCGCGAGCTCAGGGTGTAGCCGCTGGACATGGTCAGCAGCCCGCCGTAGATGCCGACGTAGCCGAGCTTGCGAGCGGTGTCGCTGGAGCTGACCAGGGTCTCACCCGTGCTGTCGTCCACGGCGAAGGGGATGAACCCGGCGAGCATCACCGCGCTGCCCCCGGCCACCATGCTCCACGAGATGGCGCGGCGCTTTCGGGCGGTCTCGAGCTTGGCGCAGGCTGGGGAGACGGCGCTGACGATGGGGCCCAGGTCGCGGGCCTTGAGCACGGCGCCGCTGCCGTCCTGGAAGCGCCCGCTGTCGAGCAGCTGGATGGGTGGCACCAGGCCGTAGCCTGTCAGGGCCAGCTGCCGGGCCAGCTCGTTGAGCCTCTCCCGCGCCCGTTCCACCTCGGGGACCTCGATGTGCTCCCGCACGCCGTCGATCTCCTCGCTGTAGTCTTCCCAGCGCCCGATGAACACGCGCAGGGCCTTGGCGCCGGACTCGGTGCCGGCCTGGGAGATGCCCTGGACCCGTAGCCACTCGTCGTGGGCGTCAGCGCGCACGGTGTTGGCGCGGGCCTGGACCGCCTGCCCGTGCAGGGCCTGCAGGCGAGCCCGATCGGCCGCCAGGCGCTGCTCGGCCTGGGCCTGCTGCTCGAGGGCGTCGAGGTAGGAGGCGCTGGCAGGCCCAGGGGCGATGGGGCGCAGCGCCGTGGTGGCGTCCAGCTCGGGAGGAAGCTCGAGCTTGGAGGAGGCGCTGAGGACCCAGCCCTCGGGGCGCTCGGCCACCAGCGCTGGATGCTGGGACCCGATCTGTGCCGCCGCGAGGGAGTCGGAGACATAGAGCGAGGCCTCCTCGAGGGTGACCTGGCCGTCCCGCTCGCCGTCGAGCTGACCGTCGGCCCAGCCCCGCAGGGCGCCCACCACGAAGTAGGTGAAGGCCCCGTGGCCTGCGGCGTCCAGGGGCTGCGCCAGCTCGTTGGGGCCTGCGGCGGTCCAGGCCACCACGTCGGGCTCGGCCCGGCTGGCGTAGGAGGGCACCACGAAGCGCCCCCCCTCCACCAGGGCGGCGCCGCTGCGATCCCGCCCGGTGTAGCAGGTGTCCAAGACCATCATCACCTGGGAGCCGTGGGCCCCCGCCACCTGCTGCAGCTCGGCGGTGGTGAGCCCGCGGCTGTCGAAGGCGGACACCTCGGCCCGCACGTCCTGCCCCAGGATCATGCGCTCGCCGTCGCGGCTCGAGGCCGCTCCGTGGCCCGCGAAGTAGAACCACACCCGGCCCTCGCCCCCCGCCTGCTCGGCCGCCTGGGCCAGGGCGTCGCGGATCATCTCGTGGCTGGCGCCCTGATCGAGCAGGCGCACCCGGGACGCCGACAGACCGAGGGTGTAGATCAACAGCCGGTAGAACGCCTGCGCGTCGCGGGTGGCCCAGGGCACATCGGCGATGTGGGTGTAGTCCTGGATGCCCACCACCACGGCGGTGTCGCGGGGGGCGCGGGCGCCCGCCCGCAGGGGCTCGTCGATGTCGGGCAGCGGAGCGCCGTAGGCCGGGGCGGCCAGGGCGAAGATCAGCGCCGCGATGCAGGCTCTCACCATGACGTTCTCCAACGGATCACGGGTTCACTCCCCACAGGTGGAGGCGCCATCGAGGGCCTCGAGGTCCACGGGACGGGCGGCGGCCTCGCAGCCCCCGAGCCCAGCGGGGAGCACGCGCCAGGACGCCGTCCCCACCGCGGCGCCCGACGGGTAGAGCACCGGGCCGAACACGCCAGGCAGGGCGCAGAAGCCCGTCCAGCCCTCGGTCATGCCGAAGTAGGCCCCTGCGGGAACGGCCACAGCCACCAGGCGCTCGTCGCCCATGTCGGGGGTCTCCACCGCGTGGAACTCGCCCAGGTCCAGCAGGTTGTCCACCAGGCCTGGATCGCCGGGAGGAGGCCACACCAGATAGCCCTCGCCATCACGAGCCACGCTGTAGACCTGGACCCTCGCCTGGCGGCTGACCATCAGCACCGGGCGCAGGGTCTCGCCTGGGCAGACCACGCCGTCGTGGGTGTCCACCACCAGGGCCACCTGCAGCCCGCCGTCGCCCAGCTTCTCGCCCGCGTTCAAGCCCAGATCGCCGTCGCTGCGACAGGCCGCCTGGGATGCCGTGTCGTCGCCGAACAGATCGCCCGGGAAGGTGAAGCCTCCAAGCAGCAGCCCGGCGCCGGTTGGCGGCTGCAGGGAGAGGTTCAGGCGCACGCCCCCGGCCGCGGGGCTGAGGGTGCTGACCAGGGCCGAAGCCCCGCGGTCGCCCTGGCCTTCGGGCACCACACGGGCCCCCGCCAGCTTGCTGCGCAGCTCGCCCGCCACGGCGGCACCCACGGCGCCCGCCACGCAGCCGCTCTCCCAGGTGGGGGGCTCGACCGCCAGCAGGGCGGTGCCGGCCTGGGCGCGCAGGGAGGCCACCAGCCCGGCCAGGCTGGCCTCGAAGGTGGCGTAGTCCCGGCCCAGCTGATCCAGGAAGGACTGCTCCACCACCACCGCGGCGCAGGCGGTGCCCTCCCGCCCCCGGCGATCGTCCTGCTCCCAGCTGCCCTCGCCCCAGGAGCCGATGTGCCGCTGGACCGCGGCGCAGCGCAGCTCGCCGTAGCCAGCGCAGAGGCGCTCGATCATGGCCTGGCGCGCCCGATCCCGAGCGAGGTTCAGGGCCTCGTCGCGCAGGCCGCTGGCGTAGGCCCGCTCGAGCCGGTAGCCCGCCGGGGGTACCTCGGGGCAAGGCTCCACCGCCACCACGTCAGCGGCCACGGCGGGGGCCAGGGCCAGCGAGACAAGCGCGGCGAGCAGGGCGGCCATCAGGGCGCCCGCACCGCGTCGAGCACCGCGCGCTGGGCGGCCTCGGCCTGGTCGCCGGGCAGGAAGGCCAGCACGTACGCGACGTGGACGTAGCCAGCCGGGGTGGGCAGGGCCTTGATGCACCAGCTCTGGTCCTTCACCAGACTGGCCACGCCGCTGCTGGCGGCCTCGACCGCGCCCTGCTGCTGCAGCTGGGAGCTCAAGGTGCCCAGCTGACCCTCGGTGCTGCTGGTGCTGCTGCTGCTGCTGGCCACGCTCTGCTCCACCCAGCCCACCACCTGCACCCGCGCGTCGATGAGGGCCGCCTCCCGCGCGGCCCGCTCGGATGGCAGGGGGTCGGAGAGGCCGACGAAGTACTGGCCCAGCGCGGAGCGAGGAGGCTGATCCACCCACTCTCCGCAGCCCCCCGCCGCGGGGGCCGCCCCGGTGTAGAGGTTGGGGGCGGTCTTGAGGGCGAAGTAGACCGGCTCGGGGAACTCGATGGAGCGCTGCCAGGCCATGCCGTGGCCCAGCTCGACGCCGCCGGTGACCGCCTCGGCCACGGTGCTGAGCTCCAGGGAGCCCTCGGCTCCCAAGGAGTAGTACACCGCCCCGGTGCCCTCGTAGAACTCGGCCACGTAGCGGGAGGTGCACTGGTCCGGGGCGGCCTGGCAGCAGGCCTCGAACGCAGCGGGTTCCTCGATGTCCGCCACCAGCTTGCGGGAGAGCTGGTACTGGATTCGCACCACGCGACCGCCGCTGCCCCCCAAGGCCACGCCCAGCACCTCGGGCATGCCCACCTTCAAGGCCGCATGAGTGGAGGCCTGGAACAGCTCGTCGTACTGCACGCCGCCGCCGCCGAGCTCGCGGGAGCCGATGTGCTCCGAGCAGCGGGTACGCACCGAGGCGGACTCATCCACCACGCCGCCCTCGGGCAGGAAGCGCCCGATGTAGCCGCTGGGATCCGTGTCGAAGGCCGAGCGCAGGAAGATGTCGCTGGACGCCACCACCGTGGGCCCCACGCCCTGCTCGGTGGGGGCGCGATCCTGGCGCTTCTTGTCCTTGCGGCCGGCCAGGGCCGGGCCGGCGAGCAGCACCGTGCAGAGGGCGAAGAAGAGCGCGCGCATGAAGCCTCCTGGCGAAGGCGAGGAAGGTACCGGGTGGAACTGGAACCCGCCAGGTTCGAGGGGGCACGTGACCCCAGCGTGCCCCAGGTTAGCTTCACCCCATGCCTGCAGCCCGCATCCTCGTCCTCGACGGCCACGACGGCTCGGGCAAGAGCACCATCGCCGGGCAGCTGGCGCGACGCCTGGGGTGGGCCGTGGCGCGCCCCTTCGAGGGGGCCGTGTCCGACGCATTCTACCGCTGCCTGGCCAGCGGCGAACACGCCACCCTGGACCGCATCGCGCGATCCGCGGTGGACCGCCTGGGGGCTCAACATGCGGGCGGGGTGGTCTTCGACCGCCACTGGCTCACCATGCTCAGCGTGCTGCCCCCGAGCCTGTGGCCTGGCTGGCTGCCGCCACCACCCACCCTGGTCTGCTGGGCCGATCCGGCCACCACCCACGCCCGGGTCACCGCCCGGGGCGAGACCCGCCGCAACAGCCCCCAGGCCCACGCCCTCGCCTGCGCCCGTTTCCTCGAGCTCGCCCAGCGCCACGGGGCGTCGCTGCTCGACACCAGCGCGCTGGCGCCCGATCAGGCCCTGCACGCGCTGATGGCCCGCCACCCCACGCTGCTGGGCCCATGGATCTGATCGACCTGGCCCGCGGCCACCCCCAAGGCCCCCCTCCCCAGGGAGCCGTGGATGCCGCCCGCGCGATCTTGCCAGCGGGCGCGTCCAGCTACACCGATCCGCTGGGTCTCCCCGCGCTGAGACAGGCCGCCGCCGCCACCCTGCAGGAGCAGCTTGGCCGGACCTTCGACCCGCGCAGCGAGATCGCCGTCACCACAGGCGCGTCGGGCGGCCTGATGGCCTGCATCCAGGCCTTCAGCTCCACCGGCGATCCCGTCGGGGTCCCCGACCCCGGCTGGCCGGGGTTCCGCGCGGCCGTCGTCGCGAGCGGGCGCCATCCCGTGGCCTGGCCGCCCACACCCGACCCGAGCGCGCCTGCATCGCCGAGCCCAAGGTTGATGCTCCTGGCCAGCCCGGACAACCCCACCGGCCGCCAGATCGACCCAGCCGACCTGCAGCGGCTGCAAGCCCTGGCCGCAGCCCAGCCCAAATTGGTGATCGTCGTGGACGAGACCTATCGGGATCTGGTCTACGACGGTGCGCCCGTGCGCTCGCCGGCCAGCTCCTCCGCCCTCGCCCGCCACACCGTGGCGCTGCGCAGCTTCTCGAAGTCCCACGCCATGGCCGGCTGGCGCGTCGGCTACCTGGCGGCCCCCGCCCACCTGGCGGCCCGCGTCATGCCCATCCTGCGCGCGAGCCACGCCTGCGCATCCACCATGGCGCAGCAGGCTGCCAGCTGGATCCTCCGCTCCGGCCAGGACGCCACCCGGTCGGCTCGCACCCGTCGTCAAGCCAGCAGGGATCGCCTGCTGAAGGGCCTGGGTGCGGTGCCCGGGCTGGCGGTGCCGCCCTGCGAAGGGGGGCTCTACCTGTTCCCATGGGTCGGGGGATCCAGCGAGGCCTGCGCGCAGGCCCTCGAGCGAGGGGCGGGCGTGCTGGTCCTGCCAGGGACGCGCTTCGGCCTGCAGTGCGAAGGCCACATCCGAATCTGCTTCGACCGGGAGGATGCCGTGCTGGACCGAGCCATCGAGCGCATGGGCCCTGTGTTGCGCCGCTGGACGTCGGCATGAGCCGCTTGCGCGAGCTGGTGGTGCTGCTCAACGAGCGCTGCAACCTGCGCTGCGACTACTGCCACTTCTGCGCGCCCCAGCCCCCCGGTCACGAGCTGAGCCTGGAGAGCACGTCCCGGGCCGTGGGCCTGTTCTTCGAGGCTGCGAGCCACGAGCCCGACCTGCCTCGCACCCTCTGCTTCAACGCCGACGGTGAAGCGCTGCTGTCCCGAGGCACACTCACCGCCGCCCTTGTCCAGGCGGCCAGGCAGCGAGACCGACACGGGCTGAGCGGCGTGACCATCGCCCTGGTCACCAACGCCACGCTGGTGGACGCCGCCTTCGCCCGCCGGCTGGCCCGGCTGGGCGTGGCGGTCACCGTCAGCATGGATGGCGCCAGCGCCTGCCACGACACCCACCGCCGCGATGTTCGGGGAGCCGGCAGCCACCAGGCCGTGATCCAAGGGCTGGCCCAGCTCCATCGCGCGGGCGTGCCCACCAGCCTGCGCGCGGTCCACAGCCCCCAGACCGTGGGCCAACTGGCACAGAGCTGGAGCGAGCTGCGGGGCCACGGCCCACCCCGACCGGTGAAGCTGCGCCCCGTGCGCCTGCCCACCCCTCCCTGGTTCGAGCCCGCCTGGGCGGCACAGTACACCCGGGCCTATCGCCACGCCGTGCGCCGCATGGTGCGCGCGGGCACCCCGTGGCAGGCCCTTCCGGATCGCGCCCGGCACATGGCGGCCTGGCTGGTGGAAGGCCGCCGCCGTGAGCGGCCCTGCAGCGCTGGCCATGCCATGCTCTGGCTCACCCCGGCCGGCAGCCTCGTCCCCTGCGGCCTGCTGTCCAGGGGGCCCTACAGCCTGGGCCACATCCAGGATGTTCCTGGCCTGGCCGAGCTCGAGGCGCTGCTGGACCACCCCCTCTCCGCCGCCCTGCGGGACAACGCCCCCGCCCTGCGGGAGCCCTGCCGCAGCTGCCGCTGGTTGCCCGGCTGTGGCGGCGGCTGCCCGGTCGAGGCCCTGGACGAGAAGCTCGAGCCGGTGCCCCCTCCCCTGTGTATGCTCTACCGCAGCCTGGGCGAGCTGCTCGAGGCCGAGCTCCGAAGGTCATGACCGCCGTCCCCGATCACCACCGTGTCACCCTGGCTCGCCGACCCGAGATCACGGCCCACCTGCGCACGGCCGACCGTCGGGTGCTGTTCACCCAGGGCGACGCCACCCTGATCCCCGATGCGGCGCTGTTCGACCGCCACCACGACCTGCTCGAGCACGCCCAAGCCGCCAGCGCGGCCAGCACAGGCAAGCGCACCCTGACCCTCTACATGGTGCTCACCGACCGCTGCAACCTGGGCTGCCGCTACTGCGACGTCCTCGGTCGGCCTGACCAGCGCCGGGCCGGGGTGATCATGCCCTGGTCCATCGCCGAGCGCGCCGTGGAGATCCTCCTGTCGAGGCTGCGGGCCGAGCCCGAGCTCGAGGCCCAGGTCACCTTCTTCGGCGGCGAGCCGCTGCTGGCCTGGGGCCTGCTCGAGCGGCTCTGCCGCCTGCTCGAGGGCCTGCCCGAGCGCCGCCGCATCTCCCGCATGCTGGTCACCAACGGCACCCTGCTGGACGACGCCAAGAGCGCCTTCTTGCTGGCGCACCGGGTCTATGTGGTGGTGTCTCTGGACGGCCGACCCCAGGTGAACGATGGCGTCCGCGCCCTGCTCGGCGGCGGGGCCAGCTTCCCCGCAGTGGACCGCGGCGCGGCCAGCCTCGACCGGGTGATGCCAGGCCGCTGGGGCATCTCCTGCACCGTGGGCAGCCACAACGCGGCCACGCTCCAGGACGAGCTGCGCTGGCTGCAGCAGCGCTACCACCCCCTGTGCATCGGGCTGAACATCTACCACTACCAGCGAGACGGGGGCTGCGGCATCGCCATGGATGACGACGCCATGGGCGCGGCCATGCTCGAAGCCTTCCGCACGGCCAGGCGCGAGGGCATCAGCATCTACCAGTTCATCGGCATCCTGAAGGGCTTCCTGCGACGGGAGCGCAACCTGGACTACTGCCCCGCCTGCGTGGACAAGCTGCTGTTCTCCCCTGCCGGCCGGGTAGGGCGCTGCGAGACCCTGATGTTCGACGAGCGCTTCTCGGTGCCCATCGAACAGGTCCGCGACCACCACCTCCCGGCCCACCTGGACTGGACCGCGCACACCCCCGAGCACGAGCCCGCCTGCCAAGCCTGCCCCGCCCGCTGGATCTGCCCAGGCAGCTGCGCCTACGACCAGTGGGTCACCACCGGGGCCCTCCACGGCGTTCAGGGCAGGCGCTGCGCCTTCCACCGGGGCATGTTGGTGGAGATGCTCGAGCTGCTCCACCAGGCCTGCGAAGACGAGCACGGGCCTGCCCCCGTGCTGGTGCCCGCTCAGCACCACTTCGACGCAGTCCCCGGAGCCATGCCCACCAGCTTCCCCGCAGACACCATCTGGATCGTCTCCATGGCCTCGGCCAGCCAGGCGCCAGCGCCGGGAGATTCCCCATGAGCCGGCCCCTGCTCCAGGAGCTCGACCTCCACCTCACCTCCCGCTGCAACCTGGCCTGCGGCTTCTGCAGCATCGACGCCAACGCCCCGGGCGCCCGCGGGCGCTTGCCCCTCTCCAGGCTCCAGATGTTGCTGGACGAGGCCGTCACCATGGGCCTCCAGGAGCTGCACCTCACCGGCGGCGAGCCCACCCTGAGCCCCCAGCTCGAGGACATCGTTCGCCACGCCAGCGGCCTTGGCGTCCGCACCCGCCTGATCACCAACGGCACCCTGCTGGATCGGGCCCGGCTCGAGGGCCTGTGGCAGGCAGGCCTCCGCAGCATCATGGTGAGCGTCGACGGGCTGGCCAGCACCCACGACGCCATGCGGGGCCAGCCCGGAGCCTGGCGCCGCGCCATGGGCACCGTCAGCCACGCCGTGGACCTGGGCTTCACCACGCGGGTCTCCTCGGTGGCCTTCTCCACCAACCTCCACGAGATCCCCCAGCTCATGGTGGTGGCCGCTCAGCGCGAGGTGGACGTGTTCTCCATCTTCCTGGGCTCGCCCCTTGGGCGGGGTCAGGCCTGGAAGGACCGGGTCATCGGACGCCGAGCCTGGCGGGCGTTCCTGGCCGAGCTGGGCGATGGCGTGCAGCGAGGGGACTACGGCGAGCGCATGGCCATCATCGCCGAGCAGGGCTGGGCCTGGGACGATCGAGGCGATGCCACCATCCCACCATCCGACATGCAGGGGCGCGGGGCCGGCTGCGCCACCCTGGACAGCGCGTTCGACTACCTCCTGCTGCGGGCCGACGGCCGCCTGTACCAGTGCGTCTTCTTCGTCCACGCAGGCCCGAGCCTGGGCGACCTCAGCCGGCGCTCCCTGGGCCAGGTGCTCCAGAAGGCCATGCAGGAGAAGCCCGCACACCACCTCACCGAGCTCCCGCCGGGTTGTGGTGGCTGCGACCGGGCCGCCACATGCAACGGCGGCTGCCGAGGCTACGCCGAGCTGTACCGAGGCACCCACCGCGCCCGTGATCCCCGCTGTGCCGGGCCCGACGCCGACAACCCTGCGCCCCTCTGCCCCATCGCCAAGCTCAACCTGCGCACCGGCGCCATCGCCGGCAGCTCCGAGCTGGCCCTGCGCGCACCCTAGAACAACAGCGGCCCGAACGCCACCACCAGCAGGGTGACGGCCATGATGCCCATGGGCACCAGGACGTGCAGGTAGCGCTGCCCAAAGCTGTCCTGGGGCTCGTCCTCGACCAAGGCCTCGTCCCCCACCGCCTGGCGGGCCAGCAGGTGGTTCATGGCCACCGGCGGCGTGAGGTAGCCGAGCTCGAAGGCCACCAGCACCACCATCCAGAAGTGGGCCGGGGCGATGCCGCTGTCGTAGGCCAAGCCAGCCAGGCTGACCGACACCAACACGACCGCCCCCAGGGGCTCCATGAGCATGCCGATGAGCACCAGGAAGACCACCAGCACCGCCATGGCCGCCATGGGCGAGCCGAAGCTGTGCCCGAAGCTCTCCATCAGCTGAGCGCGCTCCACCACCCCGCCCAGCCCCACGGACGCCGCCATGAGCATGAGCAAGGCACCCACATGGCCCGAGGTGGTGACCGCCAGCTGGGACAGGGACAGGCCGGGAAGCTCTGGCTCCATGCCAGATTCGGCCACCGCGGCCCGTGCCCGCCAGCGGTCGACAAGCACCACCGCCAGCATCACGGCCGGAACGACCAGCGCAGCGGTGTGCTCGTTCACGTGCATGTTCAAGAGCAGCCGGTAGACCAGCAGCACGCCCACGGCTGCCGCCAGGTGAGGCAGCAGCGGCAAGACGGCTCGCAGGCTGGCGGGCAGGGCCTGGCGAGGGGCAGCCGGCCGCCAGCGCCCACGCCCCAGCGCCAGCATGACCACGCCGAAGATGGTGGCGGACAGCGCGAAGACCAGCAGCCCGCGGCCGAACAGCTCGTCGGTGGTGACCTGCTTGTTGAGCACCGCGATGAGCACCACCAGCAGGCAGGGCCGCAGCACCACACCCAGGCTGCCGGACATGGCGGTGGCCGCCAGGGCCAGCCTGCGGGAGGCGCCCGCCCGACGCAGGGTGCCGAAGATCTCACGCCCCGCGGCGAGCACGAAGATGCCCGAGGCCCCGGTGTAGGCCGTGGGCAAGGCCGAGGCGGTGCCCGCGAGCCAGGCCAGCATGGTGGGCGGGAGCTTCCAGGGCTCGAGCACGGCGAAGCCCAGCCGCGCGACCCGGGTCACGCTCAGGAGCATGCCCGCCCCGACGTACAGCCCGACCCCCAGGTAGATGGAGGGGTGCTGGGCGAACTTGTGCAGGTAGATGGCCTGACCCGAGGCGTGGCGCTCCACCAGCAGGAAGTACGCCCCGCTGAAGACGACCATCCAGGCGTACAAGGGAACGACCATGAGCAAGCGAGCCAGCGAGCCGCGGGCTCCCTGCTCGAAGGTCGGCGCCCGCACCAGGTGCCAGCAGTTCACGACGGCCAGAAGCCCGAAGCCCAGCGCCCACAGCCACGGAAGCACGGGATCTTCGAGCTCGGCTTCGCTGCCCCGCTGCACCGCCAGGTCGGCCAGGGCCGAGATCCCGAGCAGCAGGTGCGCCGCGAGCTGAGCGCCCTGGGCGAGTCGATGTTCGGCGTTGGTGCGGGGCTCCCGCAGGGCGATGTGCCCCCGCTGGACCGTGGTGGCCAGGCCGCCGCCCAGCACAAGCAGCACAAGCAGCTGGCGCCACCAGGGCCACGCTGCCGCGCTCGCGACCGCCAGCTCCACCCGCCGCCAGCGCTGCACGCCGGGGCTGAGCTGGGCCAGGATCGCCTGATGGTCGGAGTGCCGCTCGCGGCAGCGCTCCAGCAGCGCGGCGGTGGCCTGACAGTCGTCCGCGCTCGGCGCCCGGGCGGCGGGCGCGGCGAACGGATCTTCTCCCCCAAACGGATCCTGGGCCACGACAGGCCCCGCGGCCGCGAACGGGTCTTCTCCCTCGAAAGGATCCGCCGCAGCAAAGGGGTCCTCACCCCCGAAGGGGTCGCCCCCCGAGGGTGCGGCCGCTGGAACCGCCGGCACGGCCCCGCAGGCCTGCACCCGGGCCTCGAGCTCCTGCACGGAGCAGGCCGGGGGCGTCGGGTCCTCGCGCAGGTCCTTGGCGTAGCCGGGCCACCAGCGCTCCCCCAGCTCCACCAGGCGAGTGTCCAGGTTTGGCGCCACGCCCACCAGCAGCGACAGCAGCAGCACACCCACGGCCAGCACGGCGGCGATTCGCGCCGCGATCCCCAGCATCCCCGTGGCGGATCGGCTCACGCTACTCCAGGGCCTCCGCGCACTCGGGACGCCTGGCGTCCATGGAGCAGCGCAGCTTGCGCATGGCGCTGAGCATGTGGGTGTCGTAGGCCTTGTGATCGTCGCGCAGCCGCAGGCGGGTCTGCAGGAAGAGCTCGTCGAACTCGGCCACCCGCGCAGGAGGCACGTCGACCCAGTACTTGGCGGGGATGTCCGCCTCGACGGCCCGGACCAACCCGAGGCCGTCGTCGAAGTGCTCGGAGAACCAGGTCAGGGACTTGCCGGCAAAGTCGTCAGGGAACCGGGGCGCGCGCACCAGCAGCTGCAGCGTGGCCTGAGCCAGCGGGTAGCGCAGGATGCCGCCGCTGGGCTCCAGGCCCCGGGAGAGCTCGAACGGGCGGTAGCCCCCGGCGGACATGTAGCAGGCGTCCACGTCACCGTTGTTGAACTTGGGCCCCAGGCTGCCCAGATCCGCGCTGACCCGGATAGCGCCCACACGATCGACCATCACCGGCGAGGCCTTGTCGTAGTCCATAGTGGCCACCCGCAGCCCCGCCAGCTCGGACACCGTGTCGCGGCTACGATCGCGCAGGAACAAGTAGGCCGCGCCCACAGGGATGAAGCCCACGGTCTGGTGGTCACCCAGGCGCAGGCGCGCCGCGGCGCTGGGGTAGCGGGCCATGGCGTCGACCATGGAGCGCAGGTGCTCGTAGGTGGGCAGCGCGCCCATGGCCTCGAGGGTGGAGGGGAAGCGGTTGTAGCGCTGCAGGCGCACGCCCGTGGCCAGCACGCCGTCACAGTGGCCCGCGTCGTAGTCCCGTGAGGCGGTCTCTTCGTCGGTGTAGGCCTTGAGGGTCAGGTTGACCCCCCAGCCGGCCGCGGCCAGCGAGAACTCCTCCATGATGCGGTAGTAGTCGCCGGCCCGACCGATGGGGTCGTAGACGCACAGGGTGCGGTCGGCGGCAGAGGCTCGCGGGGAGAGCAGCGCGAGCAACACGAGCATGGGCAGCAACGAAGCGGATCGGATCTTCACGGCGTGGTCTCCAGGTCGGAGGGCGGCGTGGACGGGGCGGCCGGTGGCGCGCCGAAGGGGTCGTCGCCGGCGAAGGCATCGGGTGTCGGCGCGGCCTGGGCGGGCGCATCGGGGAGCACGCCCATGTCCGGACAGCGATGCCCCCTGGCGGCGGTCCACATCAGATCGGCCTCGTGCAGGCTGACCAGGCGAGAGTACTCGTCCAGCAAGGCCCAGGTTGGGTCCCCTGGAAGGGAGGCGTTGGCGGTGGCGTGGGCGACCAGCGCGTGGGCCACGTCAGCGTCGCGCCCAGCGTTGGCAGCGATGAGCACCTGCAGGCCACGGCCCAGGCGCACGCCGGTGGCCTCGCCCGCCAGCGCAGCGGCCTCGAGCTCTGCCCAGGGTTCGACGCCCTCGGGCGCCATGCCCGGCACCATGGCCCACGCCGCAGCGCGCATGGCCCAGGGGGAATACCACCACTGCTCGTCGTCTACGCACTCGGTGCCCCGGGCCACGGCCACGGGGATGTCCAGGGGCACCCCGAGCCCCCCGCCACCCGCACGGTCGTGGAGCAGCGCGTTGACCCCGGCGTACATGCCCAGCAGGTAGATGATGCCCTCGTCTCCAGGGAGATCTGGGCAGCTCCCGGTGCCGACCTCGCCGTAGCGAGCGACGAGGTGATCCCAGGATGACAGGAAGCGCTGGGCGGCCTGGGCGTGGGCCCGAGCCTCGCGGATGCGGGCGTCCTGGATCGCCGGCAGATCCCCACCCAGGTACATCAGCCTGGCCGCCTCGAGCTCCGCCTCCCAGGCCGCGCCCTCGGCACAGAACCCGGCTGTGGTCTCGGCGATGAGCAAAGCCAGGTGGGGTTCGCGCTCGCCTCGTCCCGCCGAAGCCAGCACATGGCCCATGGACGCTCCCAGGGCGCAGGCGCGGTCCACGTCGCCCATGGCGCCAGCCTGAGGCACCACCCGCCGCATGGTGTAGCGGTCGACAAGGCCGCTGCAGCTGCAGAGCAGCAGCAAGGGGAACAGCGAGAGAAGCTTGGGCTGAAGCATGGTTGGACAAACACCTCGAGAGAGGCAGCCTATCCTTCCAGAGCAGCGTGTGGAGCCCCTGAAGCACAGCGCCCCGGTCACGAGGACCGGGGCGCGAGAGCCAGGGGTGTGCCCGAGCACTTAGGCTCAGGCACGCTGGCGAAGCCTAAAGGCCGTGGACCTCGGAGACATCGGCGATGGAACCGTCGCCGTGGCAGACCGAGCAGGACTCGAAGGGCATCTCAGCGGTGTACTCCTCGCGGGTCCACATGAAGGCGCCACCGTTCTGCTCCATGTGGGCGACGGCCGCGTAGCTGCTGTGGCAGCTGGCGCAGGCCCCGACCGCGGGGGAGTAGATCAGGTCTTCGGCGTTGGGCACGGTGTCGTGCGCAGCGTCGAGGCTCTCGATGGTCTCTTCGCCACCGGTGGTGGTCTCGAAGATGGAGACCAGCGCGTCCATGGGGATCTCCTCGGGCATGTAGGTGCCCTCGAAGTGGCACTTCTCGCAGTTGTTGATGGCGCCGGGGAAGGCCACGACGGTACCGTCGGCGTAGTCGTCGAGCTGGTCGTGGGTGATCCAGGCGTAGTAGCCGCCGTGGCTGCCGCCGCGGTAGAACTCCATCGGGTAGTCACGGACGCTGGCGCCGTGGATACCGTGGATCATGTCCTTGAGGTTGTTGGTGTCTTCCGGACGGGTGAGGTCTTCCGACCGGCCCGTGGTGGACAGGTTGGGCAGGTGGCAGCCGGCGCAGACCATGGTCTCGTACACGCGGTTGCCGCCGTGGCCCTCGAAGTCCTCGTGGCAGTCGAAGCAGCCTTCGGGGTCCACGACGACACGACGCTCGTCGTCACCACTGACAGGCAGGTAGACAGAGCGGGCGTGACGCGCGACGTTCTCACCATCCAACACCTGGTACATGTAGCCCTGGATGGCGACGGCGCGCAGGGTGGCGCCCTCGGGGAAAGCGTCGGGGACCACCGCGGTGTTGTTGGTGCCGTCCCAGCTGATGCTGGCGCCCGTGTAGTCACCGTCGATGATGTTCGCGAAGTCGTACCGGCTGGGCTGACCAGAGGACTGACCCAGGTTGTTCCAGTCGGCCGGAGCGTCGATGCCGTCCTGCGCCATGGCGTACATGAACATGAAGTCCGGCGCGCCCGAGGTGTCGGTGGGCTGGCTGGAGAAGTCCAGCGCCACGCCGTCCTGGTACACGTTGAACTCGATGGTCGCGACGTTGCTGGCGTCGACCGAGGCGCTGACCAGTTCGTACGTGACGTCCACGTAGTCGGCGGGCAGGTCAGGGTTGTTCGGCGTGACCTGCGTGGACACGTGGTAGCCCTGGATAGACGAAGAGCTGTGGCAGATGGCGCACTGAGCGTTGCTGGTGGCAGCCCCGCCGTCGTGGTTGTCGCCCGAGGCCCAGTCGATGTCGTCATGGCAAGCGCCGCAGGCGGCCATGTTGGGGACCATGTTCCAGTTGCCGCCGTCGGCGGTGTCCTTGTCGTCGGCGCTGTGGCACTTGGCGCAGTTGCTGATGCTCTGCGGGTAGCCCACGTGGCTGTAGTCGTGCTCGGCGTCGCGGTAGCCCCAGATGGTGTAGGTGCCGCCGGCTTCGACGCTGGGCAGGCTGTGACCCATATGGATCTTGTGGACCATGACGGGCATGTCCACGCTGTTGCCCGAGTTCGGGTCGATGCTGCCGGGGTTGTGGCACTGGACGCAGTACTCGATCTCGATGCGGCCGCCGCCATGGATGGCCAGAGGATCGTGGCACTCGTTGCAGGACGCCACGGCGGCCATGTCACGGGTGACGGCCTCGGCGCCGCTGGGCACGAAGTCGAACCAGGGGTTGTAGATCAGCTCTTCGCCGGTGGAGAGCGCATACTCCCACTGGATGGCCACGCGGTGCAGGTTGTCGGCGTCGTAGACGACCTCGATGGGGTCGGTCACGGCGTTGATGTCGAAGGCGTAGGTGTAGGACCACTCGCCCGCGGCCAGCTCTTCGAGGGTACCGGAGTACTCGTAGGTGGCCTGGATGGCGGAGGTCATCACCGGCACGCCGTCGGGGCCAGCGGTGGAGGTCGAGGCGTCGGCCTCGGTGTTGATGTAGCTCTGCCAGACGTTGGGGTCGCCCGAGGTGCCCGGGATCAGCTGCGCCAGGGTGAAGCGCATGGCGTGATCGTCGAACATGCCGGTGAGGTCGCCCTCGAAGGCTTCGCCGTCCTGGTCGGCCACCGTAAAGGTGACGACCGGGTTGCTGCTGGTGTCGACGCCAGTGATGGTGATCTCGAGCGCTTCGGGCTCGGTCACCCAGTCCTGGCCATCTTGGCCATCGGCGCCATCGGCGCCATCGGCGCCATCGGAGCCATCGGCACCATCGGCGCCATCGGCGCCATCGGCACCATCGGCGCCCGCGGAGCCATCAGCGCCATTGGCGCCATCGATACCATCGACGCCATCTTCGCCACAGGCGATGGAGAGCGTCAGGCACAGGGTCATGCAGACCAGAGAGAGTCGCTGCATCGTGTGTCCTCGGTGAGGGGGGGGGGGAAAGGAACGCCAGCCTACTTGCAAGGAGTGTGCCATCCACCTGTGAGTGGATAAGGCGCTTTCCAAGGTCGACGGACTGAACGTTTTGTATCAGGTTTCACGGCATCCCGCCGCATGCTGACGGAATCCCGTCATGTGCGGGATATTCGGCCTTAGAGATGCGATGACGTGGCAACGGGTGCATGGACGCCAAAGTATTTTCGAGCGGAGCGTCGCGCCAGGGGCGAGACGCCCAGCAGGGGCAGGGGCCATACCAGCAGTCATGGAGACCGTGAAGGCGACCAGGACGGTTGGTGTTTTTCGAGCCTCACAAAGTGCGGAGGAGGAGAGGCTGTGAGGGCGCCCGACTTGGCCCGAGGGATCACGAGTCCATGCGGGTTAGGCGCCTGCAGGACCGTGCGCCTCCTTCCCTCCCTGCGGTCGGGTCGTCGTCTGCCCGTCCTGCTGCTCGCGCACCAGGTCACGCCAGTCCCGACCGTCGGACCTCTCTTCGCCCCCTCGCTTGGCTCGGGGGTTCGGGTGGTGTTCTCTCTTGGCGCCAGCAGGACCGTGCGCCTCCTTCCCTCCCTGCGGTCGTGTCGTCGTCTGCCCGTCCTGCTGCTCGCGCTACGCGCGAGCGTTTTCGGGCCTTCCCGAGGCCCGAAAACAGGGGGCGCCATACAAAAAGCCAGCCTACTGGCTGGCTTTTTGTATGGCGCCCCCTGCAGGACTCGAACCTGCTACCTTTTGATTAGGAATCAAACGCTCTATCCGGATGAGCTAAGGGGGCGGCCAGCCCTGC
>ERZ890953.128-NODE-128-length-44456-cov-9.314452_pt1 | contig 44456 bp, 32 predicted proteins | sample MGYA00521264_ERZ890953 | MGnify/ENA primary metagenome ERZ890953 (study PRJEB32303, sample SAMEA104408629) | aquatic metagenome | biome: Brackish water; feature: Chemocline; material: water | place: Baltic Sea | collected 2014-10-26T21:54:00 | depth 200 m ...
GGTGACTCCGGGCGGCGCGCATCACCACCAACCCGTGGGGTGTCGGGCACTCAGGCGCCTGGTGGTGACTCCGGGCGGCGCGCATCACCACCAACCCGTAGGGTGTCGGGCACTCAGGTGCCTGGTGGTGACTCCGGGCGGCGCGCATCACCACCAACCCGTGGGGTGTCGGGCACTGTTAGGGCGCGCCTCCGCAGACCCCTGCGCTGTGGAAGGCCCAGCGCCCGGGGCGCTCGCCGGCATCGAGGGCGGTGGCCAAGACGGCGGCCCGCTCACGGATGGGTTGGCTGGGGTCGTCCTGGGCCAGGGCGTGCAGGCGCTGGGCCAGCCACTGCTGCCCCCCGCGATCCTGCCGCTGCCAGAAGAAGGCCTTGTGCTCCACCATGTCCAGCGTGTAGGCGCGGATGGTGGCGTCGGGGTGGGCCAGCGCCTGCTCCACCGGCTGCTGGCTGTGGGCCCAGTCCAGCTGCTCGAGGCCCCACAGGGCGGCGATGGTGGTGCGGGCTCCGCGGTAGAGGCCGCAGCCTGAAGCGGGCTGGATGGGCGCCGGCACCTCGCTGGTGGCCAGCTCGCCGAAGCGTGAGCCGGGGGCCGAGGGGGAGAGCAGGCTGATCGGCGCGGTGACCCCGCCCGCGACGTCGGTGCAGCGGGCTGCCACCTCAACGAGCGCTGCCAGATCAAGGGGCTCGGCCTGCTGGGCCGCGGCGCGGGAGCAGAGCTTGGCCGAGCAGTCCATCCAGGTGTCCAGGCGCCCATCCCCGGCCAGGGCGTGGTTGCCCAGGGCGGCCACGTTCGCCAGCCGATCCTGCTGCAGGGCCTCGGCCAGCAGGGCGTGGAAGGCCTCGTACCAGAACAGGTCCCGCAGCCAAGGGGCGGCGGGCTGGGTGTCGATGGCGCTGTCAAGGCGGCCCAGATCCAGGGCCATGCCCGCCATGGTCTCTTGTGCCGTGCCGAAGCGGGCGCGCAGGGCCGAGGCTTGGGCCTGGCGCTGGATCAAGTGCTTCAGGCACTCGTCCTCGAAGCCCAAGGCCGACAAGCAGGCCTGGGCGCTGGCCTCGACCTGGGCCAGGGGCATGGCCTCGCTGAGGCGGAACAGGCACTCCCCGCGCCAGCGGGGATCTTCGAGGGAGGCGCAGACCTTGGTGGCCAGCTCCGTATGCTCGGCTGCGCCCAGCCGGGTGGCGGCCTGGGCCGCGCAGTCCCCGCGCAGGGCGTCGTCCTGGATGTCCGTGCAGGCCACCCAGCTCTGCAGCGCCTGCTCGCGGCCGGCCTGGCGCTGCAGGCACAGGTCCCGCAGGCCCGCAGGCTGGTCCGCGCAGGCTCGGCTCGCCTGGGCCTGGGCTTCACGCTCGGCCTCGCTCAGCGAGAGCTGGGTGCTCGCCTGGAGGCCCGCCGAGTGCTCGGGGGGCTCGGGGATGTCCAGGTGGGGCCGTCGGGTGCGCGCCTGGCAGCTGCTCCGCAGCAAGGGGTCCTGGATGGGGTCGCAGGCGTCCAGCCCAAGCCCCGTGGCTGCCTGGGCCAGGGCCAGATCCCGCAGCTCCGGGTCCTGGATCCCCAGGGCCGCGGCGTGGTGATCCTGGGGGCTGAGTGCGGGGTCCAAGGCGCGATCGGCGAGGCATCGATCCCGTTCTGGGGCGTCGAGGGACTCGCAGCTCCTCTGCGTGCTGCTGCCGGAATCGCAGCCCCAGGCCAGCAGCAGGGCCAGCAGCGGGGCGGTGGTGTGCGAGGGGCGCGCCATGGAGGCATGGGTATCGCGGTGGGCGTCGATCAGGCGCCCTTGTTCTTCTCGTCCCAGGCCTTGGGCTCCCAGAGCTCGACCTTGTTCCCGTCCGGATCCATGATCCATGCGAACGCGCCGTTCTCGTGCGACTCGGGCCCCCCGATGATCTCCACGCCGCCCGCGCGGAGCTGCGCCAACAGCGCGTCGAGGTCGTCGACCCGGTAGTTGATCATGAAGGGAGCGTCGCTCGGGCTGAACCACTGACTGTCTCTCTCTACGACATGCCACACCGTGAGGCCGCGGTCCTCGGCCTTGTCGTCCGGCCACCTTAGGATGGCGCCGCCAAAGTCCTCCAGCGCCATGCCCAGGTGAGTCCGATACCACGCGGCCAGCGCGGCGCGGTCGCCCGTGCTCTCGAAGAAGACACCACCGATTCCTGTGACCCTCGCCATCGTCGCTCTCCTGCGTGTCGGGCTCGACCGAGGCCTTGCTGGTATGCCGCTGGGCGGGAGGCCGCCGGCTGCAGTGTGCCAGGTGTGGACGGTACCCACCCCCCGCTCCACCCCGGCCCGACCGAAGGTTATAGCGGGCTCATGGCGCTTCTCTCGTCCTCACCGCGGCCTGCGCGGGTCGCTGTCGCCCGGGCGGCCGGCCTGGGGGGATGGATCGCGCTGTTGCTGGTGGTGGGCTGCGAGACGGTTGATCGAGCGCCCGAGGACATGGTGCAGCTCTCCACGGCCGACGGCTGGAGCTACGCCATCGACCGCTACGAGTTTCCGAATCAGCCGGGGGCCAAGCCGCGCACCTATGTGAACATGACGGAGGCGGACGCGGCCTGTGCCGAGGCGGGCAAGCGGCTGTGTACGGCCCAGGAGTGGCGCCGGGCCTGTGAGGGGCCTGAGGGGGACAACCGCTTCGGCTATGGCCCCGGCTACCAGGCGGGCGCCTGCTTCGCGGGGCAGCCGCTGCCCTCGGGCCACACGTCCATGATGAACCCCGACGAGCTGGTGGCGGCCTCGGGCGCGTATGCAGGCTGCGTGACCCCCGAGGGGGTGCACGATCTGGTGGGCAACCTCGAGGAGTGGGTGCAGGACGACTGGCGCGGCGTGCGCGGCATGCTCGAGGGCGGGGCTTGGTACACCTACCCCCGCTATGCGGACTGCAGTGGGCGCTACTCACGCCAGCCCGACTACCGGCTCGACCCGGACAAGCGGGTGTACTCGGCGGGTTTCCGCTGCTGTGTGTCCCCGGTGCCGCCCTCGGCCGAGCGGGTGGGGGCGGACGCCCAGCGCCAGCTGTCCCTGTCCACGGGCGATGCCGATGCCCGCTACGACGGCTCGGCCGAGCTCCCCAACGGCCCGGGCCTGTGGATCGACCGCTTCGAGTACCCCAACCAGGCCGGCGCGATGCCCCTGACCGGCGTGGACGCCCGCGCGGCGGTGCTGCTGTGCCAGGCCGAGGGCAAGCGCCTGTGCCAGGCCCACGAGTGGGAGCGGGCCTGTGGCGGCTCCGAGCATGCTGCCCAGCCCTACGGGGATCGCTACATCCGGGCGGCCTGTGCGGTGGAGCTGGACAAGCCGACGCCCTCGGGCGAGCACCTGGGCTGCCTGGCCGAGAACGGGGCACAGGATCTGGTGGGCTCGGTCTGGGAGTGGACCGACACGCCACTGGACCTGCCGGCGCTGCAGTCCTCCCCAGGCCAGGAGCTGCGGGAGCTGCGGGGCGGGTCCTGGTACACAGACCCCCTCAAGGCCACCTGCCAGCCCCGCGAGGGCTACCCGGCCGCCCCCATCGATGCGCGCTTTCCCGAGGTGGGCTTCCGCTGCTGCCGGGGTGAGTCCGAAGAGGCGGCTGATCTGCCCGTCCTCGGGGCTCGCCGCTGCCCAGCCGGCATGGTCGCCATCGGTGAGTTCTGCATCGACCCCGACGAGCACACGGGCGTGGCGGGAGACCGGCCCACGGCCAACCTGGACCTGATCGGAGCCCGGCAGGCCTGCTCGGATGAGGGCAAGCGCCTGTGCTCCGAGGACGAGTGGACCCAGGCCTGCGCAGGCCCCACCCAGCGCCGCTGGCCCTACGGCAACGTCTACGAGCCCGATCGCTGCCACGACGAGTCCCGGGCCCGGGAGAGCCAGGCGGGGGAGGCCCTTCCCGGAGGCTCCTTGCCCGGCTGCGCTACGCCAGAGGGGCTGATGGACATGTCGGGCAACCTGTGGGAGTGGGTGGAGCGCGAAGGCGGCGGCGGCGTGCTGGCCGGCGGCGGCTGGAACATCGCGGCGGGGTTGGGGCAGTGCTCGGCCCGGGCCGCGGCGGCCTCGGACTACAAGGCGGCGGAGACAGGGACCCGCTGCTGTCACGACGGCCTGCGGGCGGCGCCGTGAGCCGGGCAGCCCCCCGCTCGACGCTCCGCAAGCTGGGCTTCGCTCTGGTGGCCGCGCTGCTGGCGCTGCTGCTGGTCGAGGGCGGCCTGCGGGGCCTGGCCCTGGTCAGCGGACAGGACTGGCGCAGCGTGCCGCTGCCGGAGCACGGCGAGTACCCGGTGGTCTGCCCGGTGACCGAAGGGATCCTGAAGCTCTGCCCCGAGGATCGCCACGGCTACGAGCGGGTGCGCCCCGAGATGTTCCTGCGCGAGGCGGAGCGCAAGCGGGTGATCGTGGTGGGGGAGTCCTTCGTGTTCGGGCTGGGCATCGCCGAGGACGAGGCGCCGCCGGCTCAGCTCGAGGCGCTGCTGGGAGAAGAGGCCGAGGTGCTCAACTGGGGCCGCTGCGGCTCCTACGCGGGCAAGCTGGTGCCCGCGGTGCAGGCGGCGGTGGATCTGCACCCGGATCTGCTGGTGCTGGCCATCGGCAACAACGAGCACACGATGACCAGCTACTACACGGGCTGGCCGGCGCGGCACCCGGTGGCCTTCTACACGGCGTCCGAGGCCCTGGGCCGGCTGCAGCTGTTCGGGCTGCTGGGCCGGACGGTGGGGGGTGGGCTGCCCCGCCCCAGCGAGGCCTTCGAGCGCCAGGTGGAGCTGGACGATCCGGTGGCCCGCGCGGTCTACTCCGCCCGCAGGCGGCCCCCGGATCTCAGCCTTTTCGAGGACGCCCTGGCGGATCCCGAGGTCACCCGGCTGCTCGAGCAGGAGCAGCGGCTCAAGGAGCGCATCTTCCGGTCCCGGCTGCGGGATCTGGTCACCCTGGCCCAGGACGCGGGGGTGCCGGTGGTGCTGGCCACGCTGCCCCATCGGCTGCGCACGCCGCCAGCCCTGTCGGGAATCCACGGTGGAGACCCCGAGCGAGTCCGCACGCTGGTGCGTCGGCTCGGCGCCCGGGGTGGCTCTGCGCCCGAAGAGACGGTGCGCGCGGGCATCGAGGAAGACCCCAGGGTGGCCATCTTCCTGAACGCCTGGGGTGAGCTGGCCCTGGCCCGGGGCGACACGGCAAGGGCGGCCGAGGCCTTCATGGCCCAGGCGGAGTGGGATCTGGTGCCCGACGGCACGCCCAGCCTCAACGTCATCGTGCGGGATCTGGCCCGCGAGCGCGGCTGCGCGCTGGTTGACCTCGAGCCCCTGGCCCTGCGCAGCCTCGACCCATCCATGCCCATGTTCCTCGACCGGGTACACGTGGACGCCGCGGGCGCCGCCCTGGTGGCTGCGACCCTCGAGCCCACGGTCCGCGCGCAGCTGGGGCTCGGTCCCGGCGCTCAGGACGGAGGTTCCCCACCATGATCTACGCAGTCATCGCCCTGGCGCTCGGACTGGGCCTGGGCGCCCTGGGGGCCTGGATCCTGGCGCGTCGCCGCCCCGGCACTCCCTCGCTGCGCCCGGTGGGGCGTGGCACGGCGGCCCCGTGGCCGTCGGGGTTGCCCGCCATCACCGACGGCCAGGCCATCTGGTTGGTGCCCGAGGATCGCCACCAGCGGGACGTGATCGAGGCCCTTGCCCGGGCATTGGCCCAGGATCGTGCGGTGGTGCTGGCCCCCCGGGCCGCCAGCCGGGCGCTCCTGATCGAGCGCCTGGCCGACCAGCGCCTGGTGTTGTGGCTCGACGAGGATCGACCCACCTGTGAGCAGCTGATCCTGGCCGCCGAGGCCCTGGCCCCCACCCACCCGGCGGTGCTGCTGGTGGAGGGCGCGGGCGCCCTCGAGGCCCCCGCGGTGGACGAGCCCAGCGATGCGGTGGTGCAGGAGCTGCTGGAGCTGTCGGAGCTGCCTACGGTTGTGCTGCTGTCGGAGCTGGATCGCTTGCCTGCGCGCCCCGCGCTGCGCCTGGCGCAGGCCGACGGCGGCCTGGCGCTGGACGACGGCGTGTTGGTGGTGCGGGTGGGCCCGGACCGCAGCGTGCTGGTGACGCCCCAGGGGTGAACCCGGTCTCAGAGCTCGTCTTCGCTGGGCTCGAGGGCGCCGCGCAGGCGCTGCCGGATCCGGGTGAGGCGGGTGCGCACGGCCCCGGGGCTCATGCTCAGCTCCTCGGCGATCTCGGGGCCGGTCCAGCCCTCACCCTCGGCCAGGATCAGGATGGCGCGATCCTGGGAGGACAGCCCCAGCAGCACCTTCTCCAGCAGCTCGCCCACCTCGCCTCGGTGCGCGGCCTGCTCGGGGGTCTCGGCGCCAGAGAACAGCTGGGCCTCGGTGGTGTGCAGGCTGGGGTCGTTCTTGCGGCCGCGCCGCATGCGGTAGCAGGCGTTGGCCACCATGCGCACCAGCCAGCCCTCGAGGGAGCCGTCGCCGCGGAAGCTGGTGAGGTTGCGCCCGGCTGAGAGCAGGGTGTCCTGCACGGCGTCGTGGGCGTCCTCTTCGTTGCGGCAGCGCTGGCGGCCTACGGCCAGCAGCCGGGCGCCGAAGCAGCGGGTGATGCGATCGAGCGCCTCGAGATCGCCCGCGCGGACGAGCCCGATCAGCTCGTTGCCGTCGCAGATGCCGATGTCCTGGCCCATGGTCGCTCCGTGCTGCGGGGCTGTGCTCCCGCGGTGGTTGGGGCCCCCTATGTAGCGCTGCCCCGCCCGCCTTGGCCACCGAGACCGGTCCGCCGGCTCACCACAGGGCCCAGATCTCCACGAGCTCGTCCTGGATCTGCGGCTCAGAGAGCCCCCTGAGGGCGGTGATGGCGGGGATGAAGGTCTCGGCCACCAGCTGGTCGCGATGGAGGACGACGTAGCGGACGCCCCGCTGCTGGGCGCTGGCCTGGAGCTCATCCGGGCTCAGCTCGTCGGCCCGCAGGCGGCGCAGGTCGGCCAGCAGGGCCAGGGCAGGGCGGGTGGCGCCGCTGTTCAGGCCGCTGGCCAGCGGCTGCTGGTGCAGGACCTGCTCGTAGAGGTAGGCGCGGTCGGCGGCCACAGGCAAGTTGATCACCGCCCCGGGCGGGGCCAGGGCCAGGGCCTCGAGGGCCGGGGAGCGCGGCGCAGGGGTGACGGCCGGGAGATCTGCGGCAGGGGAGATCAGGTGGACCTCGGCCAGCACCAGGAGCACGGCGGCCCCGACGACCCAGGTGGGCAGCCGGGCCACGGCGCGATCCGCCAGCAGGGCCAGGGCCAGGGCGGGCGCGGCGGCCAGCCTCCACAGCAGGGACAGGCCCGCGAAGCCGGGCAGATCTTCGACGATCCGGTAGGGCAGCGGCAGGGCCTGGCCGCCGAGATCTACGGGCAAGCCGTTCATCACCAGCACCGGGCCCATGGCCGCCAGCAGCCCCAGCAGCAGGGTGAGGAGCAGGGCGGCGTCGGGCCCGCGGGGGGCGGGCGCGCTCTGGGAGGCGGGGGGACTGGCCCTGCGGCGCAGGCGGGGCAGGAGGGCGGCGGCCAGCAAGCCCCAGCCCAGGTAGGCGACGTTGGCGTAGTCCCCGGGGCGGCCCTCGATCCGCGCGAAGTCCGGCGATCGGAAGGGGCCGGGGACGACGAAGATTCGGGGGTCTGCGGGGCCCAGGGTGCGGCGCAGGCGGTGCAGCTCGTCGCTGGCCTTGATCTGCACCAGGCCGTCCGAGGCCTGGGCCAGGTCCAGGGTGAAGGCAGCGAAGGGCGCGCAGAGCAGGCCAGCCAGGATCAGGGCGGACAGGCCCCGGCGCAGCCTGGCCGCGAGGGGGACGCCGTCGCCCAGGCCCACGCCCAGCAAGCAGGCCGCCATCAGCCAGGCGGCCAGGCCGGTGTACCAGCTGGCGATGGTGGCCACGGCCAGGGCCAGCCCGGCGAGGGCACGCCAGGCCAGCCCGGGGCGCTGAAGCGCCTGCACCAGGGCCAGGCCCGCCAGGGGCAGCCAGCACAGGGCGAAGGCCTCGCTGGATCCGTTGTTGAGGTGGGCCAGGAGCAAGGGGGAGCAGGCGAAGGCCGCCCCGGCCAGCCAGCCCCGCCCCCCCAGGCGTCGAGCCAGGGCGTGGGCGGCCAGCCCCGCGGCTGCGGCGTGCAGCCACGCGGTGAGGTTGTAGGCCAGCACCGGCCCCAGCATCAGCACCAGGGGCGCCGCCAGCAGCGCCCCCAGGGGGTCGGCCACCAGCAGGCGGCCGCCGTCGGGGTGGTTCAGCAGCTCGGTGGCGATGGGCCAGCGCCCGTCCGCCAGCCCCTGGGCCACCCACCAGTGGGACCACAGGCTGTTCCACACGTCGCTGCGGGCCGCCCCCACCACCAGCCCGGAGGGCGAGGGGAGCACGGGCGACACCACGAGCAGGGCGAGGGCACCGTAGATCAGGGCCGGCAGGGCCCTGTGTGGACGAGCGAGGGAGGTGCGAGGCCTAGAAATCTTCGTCCAGGTCGTCGATGACGGTGCCGTCGAAGCCCAGGTCTTCGTCGAGCTCTTCGACGCCGAAGGACTCCTCGTCGCCGTCGTTCCACTCGATCTCGACGATCTTCTCGATGAGCGTGATCAGATCTCCGCCGGAGAAGTCCTCTAGGTCTTCATCCTCGAGCTCCTCGAGGAGCAGGTCGAAGAGGCCGTCTTCCAGGTCGCCCTCGTTCTCCATGTAGGCGACGATGTCGCCACCCTGAACCTCGACCTCGCTCTCGTCGGCGACGCGCTGCAGGAGCTCGACCAGATCCTGCACCATGGTGGCTGCATCGTCCGACCTGGAGTCGTCGTCGAGGTATTCGTCGATCTGCTCTTCCAGCAGATCCCGGTACTCCTGCGGCAGTTCGATCATGGGTGTCTCCTGTGCCTTGGCGGGGCGGAGAAGGCGTGTTCATCGTGGGGGGCCTGGAACGGCCCTACGCATAGCGAAGAAATCCCAGGCGATCAAGCTCGGATGCCACTCTGCGCTCTGGAAGAGCATGAATCCCTTATTGGACCGTCCCACGCCCCTCCCTGGTAGCCTCTGCGGGCTCGGATACGCTGGAGCGTGGCGAGGAGATAGACGGCTGTCAGGCACGCGGACTCTGCGTGTACAGGAAGCGCTCCATGGCACCCTCATCCATCCCCCGTCTCCTCACTCAGACCCTCGGGGGCATGCTGGTGGCGGCGGCTGTGTTGGGGCTGGTGGAGCTGGGCCTGCGCTTGGTAGGGGTTCCGGATGCGGGGCTCTACGCAGGAGACAGCGGGAGCGTGTGGTGGTTGCGCCCCGATCTGGATCGCGAGGTCCCGGGGCCCGAGGGCGGCGCGCCTTTCAGGGTGCGCACCAACGCCCTGGGCCTGCGAGGCCCCATGCCGCCGGAGCAGGGGCCCTGGACCCTGGCCCTGGGCTGCTCCACCACCTTCGGCTGGGGGGTCGAGGAGCAGCAAGCCTGGCCCGCGGTGCTCGAGGCTCAGCTGCGCGAGCCAGTGGTCAACGGTGGGCAGCCGGGCTGGTCCACACACCAGGCCGTCGCCGTGGCGGATCGCTGGCTCTCCCTCGAGCCCAGCCGCGTGATCCTCGCCTTCATCGTGCGGGACGCCCAGCGGGCGGCGCGGCCCGATCACCTGGCCCGACCCATGCCCTGGCCGTGGCGCAGCCAGATCGGCCGCGGGCTGCTGGCCCTACTGAGCAGCGCGGGTACGGCGCAGCTCAGCGGCGGCGAGCCTCGGGTGGCCCCGGAGCGCTTCGCCGAGAACCTGCGCGCCCTGGTGGCGATGGCGGGGGACGCCGAGGTGCTGCTGCTGGCCTTTCCCCAGCAGTACCCCAGCAAGGCCCACCGCCAGGCCATGCACAGCGTGGGCCCTCGGGTGCTCGAGCCGTCGCTGCCCCCCGAGGACTTCTTCCCTACGGATGACCTGCACCTGACCGCGAGTGGGCACCGTGTGCTGGCAGCGGCCATCGCCGCCGAGCTGGCGGGTGGCCCTGTACACGGCCCTCCGCGGGGAGATCCGGCCGGCCTCCTGGAGCAGGTGGATCAGGCCCAGCGCCTGGTCCAGCTGGGCCAGCCCGAGCAGGCCGAGGCCCTGTTCCTGGCCACCATCCAGGCCCTCGAGGGCAGCGTCGATCCAGACGACATCATGGCCCGGCGACGAGCCCTGGATCGCCTGGGACGCCTGTACATCGAGCTGGGTCGTCACACCGAGGCCCAGGCGGTGCTCGAGCAGGCCCTCGCCGGGCTGGCCGAGGCCAACCGCGACGCCCGGGAGCCCTGGGGCTGTCCCTACCAGTCCTTGGGGGTGCTCTACGCCCGGATGGGGCAGCCGGGGCTGGCCTCGACCCAGCTGTACCTGGCCGCGGACATCGAGCAGGGCAACGGGCGCACCCAGCTGGACGCGGCCCTGAACGCCCTGTCCGCCGGCGACAGCGTCAGCGCCCACCGCTTCCTGTCGCGGCTGCTGGAGCCCCCCTCGGCCACCCCTGGGAGCGGCGTGGCCCAGCCCCCTCTGGACCGGAACCAGATCCTGGCCTTGCAGGGCTTCGCCCTGTTGCTGGATCGGGATCTGGACGGCGCGGCGGCCCTGTTCGCCAGCGTCCAGCCCCCAGAAGCCTCCTCCACCCTGGGCCTGGCCCACGTGGACATCGCGCGGCGAGACTACGCCGGCGCCACGGCCAAGCTGGACGCCGTGGTCGCCCAGCTGGACGTCGCGGTGGATCACGAGGGTGACGCGCTGCTGCTGGATCCCCACCGGCTACGCGAGCGCTACCTCTGGGAGATGACCCTGCTGGGTCAGGCCTGGGTCCACGCCAACCAAGGCCAGCAGCAGGCCGCCCTGGAGCGCTACGATCAGGTGCTGGCCCGGTGCCCCGACCACCTGCTGGCCCTGCTGGGGCGCGGCAACGCCCTGACCTGGCTTGGCCAGCTGGATCAAGCCCTGGCGCTGTTCGAGGGCGCCCTCGAGCGCTACCCGGACAACCCCTTCCTGCTGTCCGAGCTGGCGGTGGTGCAGCTGCAGCTGGACCAGCCCGAGGCCGCGGAGCGCAACCTGCAGGCTGCCCTGGAGCATGCCGACGGCCGCTACACCTGCCCCCACGAGGGCCTGGGCCTGCTCTACCTGCAGCGAGGTGAGACCGCGCGCGCCAGCGCCAGCTTCGAGAAGGCCATCGCGCTGGACCCGGACATCGAGTTCCGCAAGTACAACGGCCTGGCCCGCATCCGCATCGCCGAGGGGCGGCTGGACGAGGCCCGCGATCTGCTGCGCAAGTCCATCGCGAACTACCCCCACGACGCTGAGGCCGGCCGCTTGCTCGAGGAGATCGAGGGGCGCTAGTCGCTGTCGATCATGGCCGCGTGGAAGGCCTCGGCGATGATCTGGACACCCTGCTCGCGCTCAGGGTGGCAGAAGTCCACGAAGAGCGTGTCGCCGGGGATGCCGTCGGGGGCGGCGCGGTCGAAGGCGGCGCGCACGTCCGCGCAGCCCACGTGGGGGTGGGCCTGGCAGCTCGCCTGCAGCACGCCGATCAGCTCGCTGGTGGTGCGGCGGCCTAGCCGGTCGTGGTCCACCGCCAGCTGCAGCAGGGCCTTGGCCCGGGCGGGTTGGCCCAGGGCCAGCTGGGCTTCGCCCGCCAGCCAGAGGGCGCGGGCATGGCCGGGGGCCAGGGTCAGGGCCTGCTCGGCCAGGGTCAGGGCCTGCTCGGGGCGGTCGTGCTCGGCGTGGTCGCTGGCGCCCCGGACCAGATCGGCCAGGCGCTGCTGCTGGGAAGGGTCCAGGCTGCCCGAGGCATCGCCCAGCCCTGGAGGGGTCCGCAGGTTGACGGCGGGCAAGCCCAGCCAGACGGGGATCCCGGCGTCGTCGGCCTGCTCGATGACCTCCTCGATCCCGTGGGCGAAGCCGTCGACCACGCGCTGGTAGCCCGGATCGAGCCTGGGGCCACCTGCGCTGGGGGCCTGGCCGCCTTCGGCGCGCTGGGCGTCGAGGGACCGAGCGATGCAGGCCTGCTGCGCGTCCACCATGGCGGGGGCGTCCGGCGGGGTCCAGCCCTGCAGCGCGCGCCAGCGGTCTCGGGCCCAGCGCAGGGTGATCAGGCGATTGCCCAGCCGGGCCAGGCCCCGGCCGTAGGGGTCGGTACACTCCCGCAGCAGCTGACCCTGGATCTCGTTGTTGCCGGCGTAGATCAGCAGGGCGTCGGCCCCCAGGTCGATGGCCTCGCGAGCCATGCGGGGGAAGGAGCTGGAGTCCATGCCCGCCACGCCGGCGTTGATGACGCGCACGGGGCGCCCGCGCCAGCCGCCGTCGGCGAACAGCCCCTCGAGGCGCTGGGGGAAGCCTCGCTCTTCGAGCTCGTAGGGGATGCCCTGGGTGGTGGAACCTCCCAGGGCGAAGACCAGGGCCTGGTCGGGCGGGTCCACCGGGAAGTTCTGATCGTGGAAGCCCCGGGGCACCAGGGCTGGGTTGGATCGGGCCCAGGGCAGGCCGTCGGTGCTGCGCCCGCGCTCGAACCAGGGACCCAGCACCCGGTCCCGCTGGGCCACGTAGTAGCGGTGGGCGAAGCCCTGGGTGGCCTGGATCTCGGCGATGGAGCTGCCCTGCCAGCCCGAAGCGCGCAGGCCGAGCTCCGCCGCGAGCAGCAGCAGCGTGACCGGCAGCAGCGAGAAGACCAGCCGCCGTATCCAGGCGCGCCGCGGGGGAGGGGAGGACGAGGGCATGGCTGGGAACTAACCATCGCTTCGGGGGCCCGCCCGGGCGACGGGGTCGGCCCTCGGATAGCCTCTCCTCGAGGAATCCCTCCGTGAACCAGCCCGACCCCCGCCCTGGCCGCCTCCCGCGCCTGCTGGCCTCGCCTCTCGAGGCCGTGGCGGTGTTCCTGGGCTTCCTGGCGGTGGCCTGCCTGATCACGGCGCCTTTGGCCCTGGATCTCGACGGGCTGTTCCTGGCGGGCAAGTTCCAGTGGTCCCACGCCTGGGCCATGGAGATGCTCGGGGACGCCCTGCGCGGCGGCGACAGCTTCCAGCTGCAGCAGATGGAGCTGCCCCCCGAGCTGCGCTCGCCGCTGCTGCGGGGGCTGCCGGGGCCCTACACCCTGCACACGGAGCTGCTGAACTGGCCCGAGGGCGGCACCATCGTCTTTTTGGCCTGGTTCCACATCCTGCTGGGCACGCTGCTGCGGGACGTCCTGCCCACGGTGGGGGCCTTCAACGGGGCCCTGCTGCTCACCCTGGCCTTGGCGCCCACCTCGGCCTGGCTGCTGGCCCGTCGCCTGGGCGCCGGGCGTCCCGGGGCCCTGCTGGGGGGGCTGGTCTTCGGCTTCAACCCCTACGTGCTGGGGGTGCTGGCCAACGGCCAGGTGGCCAAGGTGAACCACGCCTGGCTGGCCGTCGTGGCGCTGCTGGCCTGGGAGCTGTGCCGCCACCGCCGCGCCTGGGCCATCCCGGCCCTGTGGGTGACGGCCACCATCTGCCTGCTCACCAGCCCTTACTACTACGTGTTCGCGGCCCTGCTGGGCGCGGGCATGGCGGCGTGGGGCCTGGTGGTCCAGCCCGGCTGGCGGGAGCGGGCGACGCTGGCGGGCATGCTGCTGCTGGCGGGCGTCGGGATGCTGGCCCTGCACCTGCCCGTCTTCGAGCACCTGGGCACCCGGGAGGGCGGGCTGCTCTCCCCCTCCACCATCGGGTCCGACACCAGCGTCTACGAGCTGTCCGCCAGCCTGGGCACGCTGCTGCTGCCCCGACAGCTGAGCTACCCCGGGGGCGTGCTCATCCCCGGCGAGACCCACGTGGCCTACCTTGGCCTGGCCACCCTGCTGCTGGCGGGGCTGGCCACATGGGCCCGGCGGGACCGGGCGGTGTGGGGCTGGTGGCTGGTGGCCGTGGCCTTCGCTCTGCTGGCCATGGGCCGCAGCGCGACCGTAGGAGGAGCCAGCGTGCCCATGCCCCTGGGGCTGCTGGCGGGCTTGTTGCCGCCGCTGCGGGCGCTGATCTTCGTCTACCGGGGCGCGGTGGTGGTGAACCTGGCCCTGGCCATGGTGCTGGCCCTGGGGCTCGGGGCGCTGGCGGTGCGGCTGGGCGCCCGGCGCTGGCTGCTGTGGGCGGCCCCTGCCGCGCTGGCCCTGGATCTGCTGGTGATCTCCCCTGCGCCCTTCCCCATGCCGGTGGAGCGCCTCGTCGTGCCGCGGGTCTACCAGGAGCTGGCCCGGGACCCCCGCGCCTTCGGCATCGTGGAGTTTCCCTGCGATCTCGAGGGCCTCGAGGTCCACGGCGCGGCCTACACCCAGGCGCTCACGGATCTCAACCAGCGGCAGATCTTCTGGCAGGCCTTCCACCGCAAGGGCCTGGGCATGGTGGACAAGGGCAACAACCACCGGGCCCTGTTCCAGCAGCCCATGCTGCGGGATCTGGTGCGGGTGCTGGCGGGCCAGGACCCCCGCGAGCCAGAGGGCCTGGACGACTCCCTGCGCTGGCTGCGGCAGGCGCGCTTCGAGCTGCTGATCCTGCACGAGGGGGCGCTGCCTCCGGCCACGGCTCCGGCGGTGCGGGCCTGGCTGGACGAGCGCTTGGGAGAGCCAGAGCGCTACGAGCAGGACGCCATCGCGGTCTACGATCTGGCCAGGGCGATCCCCACGACCAGGGCCGCTCCGCCTCCGGCACAGGACCCTGGTGAGCAGGCCTTCGCCGCGGCCGTGGCCGCCATGCAGGGCTTCCTGCGCAGCGGGGATGCGGCCCTGCTGGACCAGGCCGAAGCTGGCCTGGAGCAAGGCGCTCAGGTCGGCTCCCCCACGGATCGGCACCGGGCGGTGCTGCTGGGGGCCGCGCTGCGGGTGCTGCGGGGCCAGCCCCATGGCCTGATCGCCGAGGATCAGCGCATGGCCTTGGCCTTCCTGCTGCCCGCGGCCGACGACACCCAGCGCCTGGCCGCCGCCCTGCGCGCCGCGGCGGGCAGCAAGGACGAGAGCGTGGTGTACCGGCAGCTGCTGGGGGGCAAGTTCTGCGCGCAGCAGTCCTGCCCTACCCGCGACGACGATCTGGGCCACATCCTGGCCGCTGTGGGTGTGCCCTTGAGGCCGGGCATGGTGGTGGCCGACATCGGCTCCGGGGTGGGCTCCGTGAGCGTGGCCCTGGCCCGGGAGCTGGGTCCCGACGGCCTGGTCTACGCGGTGGACGTCGATCCCGGGGTGATCGCCTTCATGGAGCAGGCCCTGCCCGGGCTGCCCGAGGGGTCCCGGGTGCGCCCGGTGCGCTCGGCGCCTGGGGACATCTCCGTGCCCGCAGGGTCGTTGGATCTGGCCCTGGCCAACGGGGTGGAGTTCCTGCCCATGGAGTACACCCCCCACGGGGCGGGGGGGCAGTGGGTGGACCCCTTCCTGGCCAGCATCGCCCAGGCCCTGCGCCCGGGCGGCGTGCTGGTGATCCGCAGCGACCACGAGCGCGCCTGGCTGGTCAACCGCCTGGGCGACGCTGGGCTGGAGCTGCAGCAGCGGGTCGAGCCCCCGGCGGACACCAGCGCGGACAACAGCTGGATCTATGCGTTCAGGAGCTAGGGCCGCGTGAAGCCCTGCCCTAGGGCTCGAGCCTGGCCTTCAGCTCGCCGACGCCGGCGCGGCTGTCGATGCCGGGGTCGATGGTGCGGGCCTTGTCCAGCAGGGCGCGGGCCTCGTCCAGCCGGCCCTCGTCGGCGTAGATGCCCGCCAGGCCCAGGTACTTGTGGACCTCGATGTTCGGGTTGAGCTCGATGGCCTTCTCGAAGTTGAGCTTGGCCTGATCCGGGCGGCCCTGGCGCAGGTAGATGAGCCCCAGGCCCTCGTAGGGGCAGGTGCGCTGGTAGCGGGCCGGGTCGTCCCCGGGCATGCGTCGGCCGTCGGGGGTCTCGGCCACCGAGGGGTCGTGCTTGGTGTCGTTCCAGCCCCAGCAGCGGATGAAGCCGTCGCTGTCCACGCCGCAGCTGTGGTACAGGCCGGCGTCGATGTCGATGAAGGTGGCGCTCGGGGGATCGGACTCGCCCACGGCGCTGTGGCCCCAGCAGTGCACGCCTCCCTGGGTGGTCAGGCCGCAGAAGTGGCGGTAGCCCGCGCTGATGTCGGTGAAGCGCAGGGTGCTGGGGTCGGCCCGCTCGGGGCCCACTTCGCCGCTGGGGGGGGGAGGCTTGGCCAGGGCGGGCTCGGTGGGGGAGGTGGCGGCCTCCGCGGCGCTGCCCCAGCAGGCCACGGTGCCATCCGTCGCCAGGGCGCAGGCGTGGCGCTCGCCGATGTCCACCTGCACGAAGCCGGGCTGGCCGGGGGTGTCGGGCATCTCGCTCTCGCTGCCCCAGCAGACGGGGGTGCCGTCTTCGCGCAGGCCGCAGGCGTGGAAGTAGCCGGCGACGACCGCGGTGAAGGCACCCTGGGGGGGCTCGGCGCTGGCGCTGTCGTTGCCGCCCCAGCAGGCCACATCGCCGCCCTCGCGCACGGCGCAGGAGAAGTCCCAGCCGGCGCTGACCTGGACGAAGCGTCCCGCGGGAGGGGCGGTGGAGCCCCCCAGATCCGTGCCCCAGCAGGCCAGCAGGCCGTCCACGCCCAGGGCGCAGACGTGCTGGCCGCCCACGCTCACCTGCTGGAAGGGTCCCGGCGGCGGATCGAGGGGTGTGTCCCCTGCGCCGCCCCAGCAGGCCACGTGACCGTCGCCGTGCAGGCCGCAGGTCTGGTATGCCCCGGTGCTGACCTGGATCCAGCCACCTTCGCCGCTGGTAGGCAGGGCCTGCCCCGGCGCCTGCGCGGGCTGGGGTGTGGCCGCCGGGCCGGTGGCGGTCGGGCTCGCCGCACCCTCACCGGAGGTCGGTGCGGGAGTCGGGGCCGGAGCGCAGGCTGCCAGCAGGAGCAGGGCCAAGGGGGCGAGGGCGGAGGGGGACGTCGAGGGAGACATGCCTGGCCCATACCCGCCGCGCCGCCTTCCGGGCAAACCTCTGGGTGGAAGGAGGCTGGAAGCTGTTAGCTGACCCCTGATGCGGAAGGCTCACCCATGACCCGCGCGCTCCCGATCCTGTGCGCACTGCTGGCCGGTTCCCCGGGCTGCCGGGCGAGTGGGGTCCAGGTGCAGGACCCGTTCCCCACGGTGCTGCTGCCTGCGGGGAGCTTCAGCATGGGCAGCGATCCGGCACAGCTGGCCCTGGCCGGCTGGGACCACGCCGAGGAGCAGCCGCGGCACGAGGTGACCATCTCCCGTGCCTTCCTGCTGGGGACCACCGAGATCACCCAGGCCCTGTACCAGCGGGTCACGGGCACCAACCCCAGCAGCTCGAAGGGACCCGACCAGCCGGTGGAGAAGGTCACCTGGCTGCAGGCGGTGGCCTTCGCCAACCTGCTCAGCGAGCAGCAGGGGCTCGAGCCCTGCTACCGGGTGGAGGGTGAGCAGGTGGGTTGGCCCCGTGGCGCCGCCTGCACGGGCTACCGGCTGCCCACCGAGGCCGAGTGGGAGTACGCGGCCCGCGCCGGGACCGACATGGCCTTCTCGGGCTCCGAGCGCCTCGAGGACGTGGGCTGGTACGAGGGCAACAGCGGCGATCACCCCCACCCGGTGGGGCAACTGGCCCCCAACGCCTGGGGCCTGTACGACATGAGCGGCAATGTCTGGGAGTGGACCTGGGACTGGTACGATCCGGCCTGGTACGGCGCCTCCCCGACCCCGCAGCGGGACCCCCAGGGCCCCACCGAGGGCCAGCATCGTGTGCGTCGCGGTGGCTCCTGGCACTACAATGCCGACTTCTCGCGGGTGGCCAACCGCCGCCACGAGTGGCCCACCAAGGGCACCAACGTGCTGGGCCTGCGCCTGGCCAGGACGGCCCCGTGAGCGCCGCCGCTCCTCGCTGGCGACGGCCGCAGCAGGCGCTGGTCGGGGCGCTGCTGATCCTGCTCCAGCTGCTCTGCCCGGCGGTGAGGGCCGAGGAACTCAGCTGGGATCTGGCGCTCGAGCCCGGGCATGTGGCCCACCTGCGGCTGCTGGACGACCAGGGCCTCGAGCTGGCCGTCTTCCGCTGCGCCGACGGTGTACAGAACGACCTGGTGGGCTGGCGCCCCGACACGGACCCCACCCCCGGGCGGGTGCAGGGCAGCGTGGAGCTGTGGCTGTCTCCTGGGACCTACACGGTGCGCGAGGAGCTGCCTGGCGGCGTCCAGGAGCGGGAGCTGACCGCGGTGACCACCGGCGGCCGTATGCTGCGGGTGCAGCTGAGCGCCGGGGCCCACGGCGTGGTGGCCTGGCAGCGGGACGAACGCCTGGGGCACAACGCCCTGGCCTGGGCCCCGGCCTTCGGGGGCGGGGTGACCTTCCTGACCATCGGCCCCGGGGCCTGGCGCGCCCACCAGCTGGGGGCGTCCACGCCGCAGCTGGACGTGCGGGACGACGCCGAGCTGCTGACCTTCCAGGTACCCGGCGACTGGTCGCAGCAGCACCTGCGCGGGCGTCGCCAGGGGGAGCATGCCTGGCTGGTGCGCCTGGGGCTGCTGCCCGTCACCTTGCTCTTCCTGGGCCTGGGGGCCTGGGGCCTGTGGCGGGCCCGGCGGGCGTCGGGCCTACCCCTGGCCGTGGGCGTGGCGCTGGCCACGGGGCTGGCGGCCGTCGGGCCGGCGCTGCTCCGGCTGGGCTCGGTGCTGCTGCTCAACGATCCCGCAAACACCGATCCTCCGGACTCGGTGGCTCAGGTCGCGGCCATCGCCCAGGCTCTGCCCCGCCTGTCGGACATCAGCGCCAGCTTCGGCTTCCCCGAGGGGGCGTCGTGGGTGGCCAACGGGCCGTCGTGGCTGGGCTACCTGCTGCCGGCGGCGCTCACCTGGGTGAGCGGCCCCCTGGTGGGCCACAACCTGGGCGTGGGGCTGCACCTGGCGCTGCTCGCGCTGGCGGCCTGGGCCCTGGCTCGCAGCCTGGGTGCCGGCCCCCGGGTGGCCCTGCTGGCGGGGGTGGCCCCCTGCCTGGCGGCGTCCATGCTCGACGAGCTGGACCAGCTCAGCATCGACCGCTCCACCTTCTTCCTGGTGCCCATCTTCTTCCTGTGCCTGCACCGGGCGGCCCAGGAGCGGGGCTGGCGCTGGCCCCTGGCCGCGGGGGCCGCCCTGGCTGCGGTGTTCTACGGCCAGGTCCACTACGGGCTCTACCTCTGCGCGGCCGCGCCCCTGCTGGTGCTGCCCCGGTTGGTGGGCGCGAGCCCTCACCTGCGCTTGGCCCGCATGGCCCTGGTGGGCGTGGTGGCGCTTCTCATCATGGCGCCGGGCCTGCACCTGCTGCTGGCCGGCACCGCCGACACCCCCTACCAGCAAGACCAGGCCACCCTGCGCACCACCGCCGCCGACCTCTGGCATCCGGTGGACGCCCGGGAGGTCAGCGAGTTCATCCGCAACAACGACCCTAAGTACCGGGGCGGTGCCGAGCCCCCCATGGGCACGCCCAAGGATCGGCTGCTCACGGCTGTGTCCCGGTCCCTCACCGTGCGCGCGGTGGTCGAGCCCTACAAGCTGCTGCCCGGGGGCGGGCTGTACTGGGGGCTGGTGCTGCTGGCCATCGTGGCGGCGCGGCGGCGCTCCCGGGCCCTGCTCGCTACCCTGGACGTGGCCGTGCTGCTGCTGTTCGCCCTGGGCCCCCTGGCCCGCACCGGGCCGACCTCAGTCAGCGTGCCCCTGCCCTACTACCTGGACTTCCTGTTCGTCCCCGGCTTCGAGCAGCTCAAGCAGCTGAACCGCTACCTGGTGATGGCCCTGAGCATCTCGGCCGTGCCCCTGGCCCTGGGGGTGCAGGGCGTGGTGGAGCGAGCCGGTGAGCGCCTGGCCTGGCTGCGCTCCCGCTGGGCGCTGGCGCTGGGCGCGGTGGCCGCCTGCGGCCTGGCCCTGACCCTGGATGCCGTGCACGTGCAGGTGGTGCAGCTGCTGTCCATGGGCGCCCCCGGCGCCAACCTGCCCATGGTGCAGCTGTCCGTGGAGCTTCCCGAGGTCCAGCCGCAGCAGGCCCCCGCGGCCTTGGCCGGGCTGGGGCCCGGCAGCGCCCTGGCCCTGCCGGTGGAGCACCCCATCTCCCCAGCCGTGTCCATCAGCGCCATGCAGGCTGGGCTGCGCTTGGTGAACGAGGCTCCCTTTGGAAGCAGCAGCCAGGGCGGCAGCTACTGGTTCGAGACCAACGCATTGCTGAACCAGGCGGTGCTGAGCGCCGGCTCCGCCCGGGCTGGCCAGGTGCTGTCCCTGGAGGACCCGGAGCGGTCCCTGCGGGATCTGCGCGCCAACGAGCTGCGCTACGTGGTGCTGTTCCGGGATCGGCTGCTGGGGCCCGAGCTGTCCGCCCCCGCCGAGGCCGTGCTGGACGCCCACCTGACGCGGGTGGCGGACGACGGCAGCGTCGCCGTGTGGGAGGTCCCATGATCCATCGCAGCCCGGTCCTGGCCTGCGCGTTGTTGCTGGCTTGCGGCGGCCCCGCCCAGGAGCCCGGCGCCCCCGTCCAGCCCGCGGTGGCTCCGGTGCCCCGTTCCGACGCCCCGCCTCCGGTGATGCGGCCGGGCGAGCGGCCTCCCCCGGGTCACCCCCCCGAGCATCAGGGGGCTGCCGCCGATGAGCGCCCACCGCCTTCGGTGCTCGACGCCGGTCCCCATCCCTTCGGGGAGATCCTCGGGATCGATCCCAGCCTGGCGGTGCAGCCCGACTCTCCGGATCTGGACTACCCGCTGGACAAGCTGTGGCGCATGGCGGGCTCGGCCCGGGACGTCAACCGCAAGCCCGCTGAGGTCATGGCCTTGCTGAAGCTCCAGGAGGGCGACGTGGTGGCCGACGTGGGTGCGGGCTCCGGCTACCACACCTGGCACCTCAGCCGGGCGGTGGGTGCCACGGGCGAGGTGTGGGCCAGCGAGATCCTGCTGGACAGCCTGGAGTTCATGCGGATGCGGCTGGGCGAGGAGCCTCCGCCCCATCCCAACATCCACCTGTTGCTGCACGACCGCCGCGACCTGCTGCTGCCCGAGTCGAGCATCGACCTGGCCTTGCTGGTCAACGTGCACTTCTTCGCCTACCCGGTGGGCCCACCCATGAAGGACCAGAGCCTCGAGGCCGTGGTGCGCTTCTACCGCTCCATCCACCGGGCCCTCGAGCCCGGGGGCCGCATGGCGATCCTCGAGCGCGAGGCCAACTTCGAGCGGATGCCCCAGGGCAGCATCACCGCGGAGCAGATCGCCGAGCAGCTGGGCCAGGCGGGCTTCGTGCTGAAGGAGCAGCATCGGGTGGTGGACGGCGAGTACTTCCTGGTGTTCGCGGCGGAGTGACCCTTCATGCCGTCTGACATTGATTCGGCTCGGCCCTCGCCGGCCGAGCACCCCGCTGTCGACGCTTCGGATCCTTGACGTGACTCGCCACGCCTGCGGCTCCTCATCGCCGACAGCGGGTCGCTCTTCTCGGCGATCATCCGAGCCGAATCTGCGTCAGCCGGTATCAGGCCGTGGGCTCGGGGCTCTCCCGGCCTTCGGGGTGACGACCGGCGGCCCGCATCACCAGGAACCCTGTGGGTGCCGGGCACTCCCGGTCTTCGAGGTGACTCTCGGCGGCCCGCATCACCAGGAACCCTGTGGGTGCCGGGCACTCCCGGCCTTCGTGGTGACGAACGGCGGTTCGCATCGCCAGGAACCCCCTGGGTGCTGGGCACTCCCGGCCCTCGTGGTGACGCCCGGCGGCCTGCGTCACATCGAATGCGGCGAGGGCGCCCACGGGGCTCTCGTGCGCCTCTGGTGCCAGCGTCAGGGCCGCCCGGTGCGTGCCAGGCGCATGCCGCAGTTGCCGCTGCTGCTCTCGGAGGGGTCGCGGCGGCGCTTGGCCGAGCGCACGGTGCGCGGCGGATCGTCCCAGGCGCCCCCGCGGGTGGCGCGGTTGCCCTCGCCGGCGCCCCAGGGGTCCACGGCGCTGCCGGCGTACTCCTGGTAGGCGTCATGGCACCACTCCCAGACGTTGCCGGCGCTGTCGTGCAGCCCCCAGGCGTTGCTCGCCAGCAGCCCCGTGGCGCGGGTGCCGGCGTCGCTGCTGCCGCAGTACAGGGCCTGGTCGTCCAGCAGGCTGCCGTCGTCCAGGGTCAGCGAGCCGTCGCAGAGCTCGGCCGTGCCGGCCGGCAGGTTGCCCCCCGCGGGGAAGGCGTCCGCCCCCCCTGCGCGGGCCGCGTACTCCCACTCGGCCTCGGTGGGCAGGCGGTAGCCCGGGCAGGCGTAGGGGCTGGCCCAGGCGGGGTCCAGGGCGCAGGCCACGCCGCCGCCGGAGCCGGTGCAGGCGTAGCAGGGGGCCACGCCCATGGCGCTGGAGACGGCGTTGGCCAGGGCCGCGGCCTCGTGCCAGCTGATGTTCTCCACGGGGCAGGCGGCGCAGCCGCTGTACCAGGAAGGCTGGTAGCCCATCAGGGCCCGGAACTGGTCCTGGGTGAGCTCGTGGGAGCCCACCAAGAAGTCCTGGCTGAGGGTGACCTGGTGCCGGGCTTCGTCCTCGTAGCGACCCTCTTCGTCGCTGGGGCTGCCCATCTGGAAGCTGCCGGCGCAGGCCTGGACCATGGGGATGCCCTGGTGCTCCGAGGCCGCCCCCGGGGCGCAGGGGACGTCGGTGTCGGCGTCGCTGTCCGCATCGCTGTCCGCATCGCTGTCGGCATCGGCATCGGCATCGGCGTCGGCGTCGGCATCGGCGTCGCTGTCTGCGTCCCCTTCTACAGGCGGCGCGCTGTCGTCCGGGGCGTCGTCGCCGCAGGCCAGCAGCAGGGCGGCCGCGAGCATCAGGGCGCAGGGCAGCGGGCGCATGGCGGCTCCGGGGTCGGGTTCAGAGGCTCCGCGCGATGCGGAAGCCCTGGCCGTGGCAGTGCAGGGTGGGGGGATGCATGCGGCGCGGCGCGATGCGGGTGTCCTTGGCCGGGACCACCCAGGAGCCCCCGCGGGTGATGCGGTCGCGGCCGGCGGGGGGGCCCGTGGGGTCGTCGACCGGGCCGTCGGGGTAGGGGGCGTACCAGTCCCAGACCCACTCCCAGACGTTGCCGTTCATGTCGTACAGGCCCCAAGCGTTGGGCTGCTTGCCGGCCACCGGGTGGGTGTTGTTGCCGGCGTTGCCCTTGTACCAGGCCACGCTCTCGGGGGTGTGCGCGCTGGCGTAGGGGCTGTCGCCGCCCGCTCGGGCCGCGTACTCCCACTCGGCCTCGGTGGGCAGGCGGTAGCCGTCGGCCTCGGGCAGCCAGATGATCTCCATGAACGCCAAGGGATCAGCGCCCCCCAGCTGGGCCACGGACTGTACTAGGGGGCGCCCGCTCCCTCCGGCGGCCAGCGGCTCGAAGCGGTAGGCGGGCGCGAGGCCCTCGGCCTGGCTCAGGGCGTTGCAGAAGCGGACGGCATCGAACCAGCTGACCTCTTCGATGGGGTGGCGGGCGGCGCCTTGCAGCTGGGCGAAGGACGCGGGGTTGGTGCCGGTGATGGCTTGGTACAGCTCCTGGGTGACCTCGGTGGCGCTGATGGAGTAGGGCCGGGTGAGGGTGACGGGGTGCAGGGTCTCGTCGGGGTCACGGCCGGCCTGATCCGGGGGGCTGCCCATCTGGAAGCTGCCGGGGGTGATGGGCACCATGGTGAAGCCGAAGGGCGCCAGCGCGGCGCCGGCCCGGGAGCGGGGGCCGCCGCAGGCCAGCAGCACGATGGGGACGATGGCGGCGAGGGGACGGCGCATGGGGAGATGGTATCCCATGGGTCAGGGCACCGCGGCTTCGGCCTCCAGCCGCTCGAGCATGGCCATGATCTCCAGGGCCTCGGGGTCGCCGGGGTGGTTGGCCAGGGCTTGGTCCAGCATGGCGCGGGCCTGGTCCAGCTCGCCCTGATCCATCAGGATGCGGGCCATGGCGTTGTACTTCTCGAAGCCCAGCTCCGGGTTGAGGGCGATGGAGCGCTCGAGCTGCTCACGGGCCTGCTGGGTGCGGCCTTGGCTGAGGTAGATGAGGCCCAGGCCCTCGTAGGGGCAGGTGGCGGGCTCGCCGCCCCGGGCCAGATCGCGGGTGTAGGCCTCGGCGGCGTGGGCGCCTTGCTCCCGGTGGGCGCGGAGCACCTCGACGGTGGCCTGGACCAGGGGGTCGTCGGGCCAGGCCGCGGCCAGCTCGCCCACGCGCTGGCTGGCTTCTTCCAGCCGGGACAGCTGCATCAGGGCCAGGCCCGCGCTGACGGTGGCCAGGCGCTCGCTGGGCTGGCGGGCCAGGATGGCCTGGTGGTGCTCGAGGGCCAGCAGGTGATCCCCCTGGTTGGCGGATGCCCAGCCCAGGCCCAGGCGGGCGAGCCACCAGGCGAAGGGGGCGGCCGGGATGCCGAGCCCGCAGGGGCCGCCCCCTTCGGTGGGGCCGAGCAAGGCGCCCGCGGGTAGCTGGGGCTCGGTGAGGGCCAGCAGGGGCTGGAAGACGAGCGCGGCCTGGGCATGCTCGGCCACCGCCAGCAGGGCGTGGCCCTGGACGGCGCGCAGCAGGGGTGAGGGGGGCAGGGCCTGGGCCGCTGCGAGGGCCGCCTGGGTCCCGGCGGCGTCCCCCGCCAGGAGCAGGGCCAGGGCCTGCACCGCGGCGGCGTCGGGATCGTGGTCGGAGGCGACCAGGCCCTGGGCGCTGGGGAGCCGGCCGGCAGCCAGGCAGCCCAAGGCCTGGGTGGGGGTGGCGAGGCCGTCTGTGGGTGCGCCGGGGGAGGGCAGGGTCTGCAGGCTGGTCCAGAACACCCCCAGGGCCTGCCAGGGCTCCTGAGGCGCGGCCGGCTCGTGGGCCTGGGGGGCCGGTGCGTGGGCCGTGGGGGTGGGGCCTGCGCAGGCCAGCAGCGCCAGGAAGAGTCCGGGCAGGGCGCGCTTCACGGACGCCGTCCGGGGGCAGGGGGACCGTCTTGGGCGTCCTCGGGGCGTTCCCGTTGGCCCGGGCGCATCACGGGCGGGGGGAGCTCCCCAGCGGGCGGCTGTTCAGGCTCGCTTGGGCGGGCGCCGCGGGCCTCGGGCCAGGCGTTCAGGTCGGTGCGCAGCTCCTCGAGCCCCACCCGTCCGTCACCGTCCTGGTCCAGCAGGGGCAGGAGCGCGGCGGGGTCGCAGGCCATCAGCTCGGCCTGCCCCAGGCCGCCGCTGGCGTCCGTGTCGAGCTCCCGGAAGATGCGCAGCACCGGATCGGAGATCCTGGGTTGGCCCGCGCCCGGGGCGGGCGCGGGGCCGTCGCAGGCCCACAGCCCCAGCAGGAGGAGCAGGGGGGCGCGGGTCATGGGGACGGCTCGCGGGGCTCGGGGGACCAGTAGCCGCCCTGACGCAGGGCCTGGCGCAGGGCCGGATCGTCGGCTCCGGGCTCGACGGCGCCGAAGCGAGCGAAGCGCCCCGGGTGGCTGGGCCAGGCGGCGATGACGCGCTGCAGATCGGCCACCCGCTCGGGGTGCTCGGCGGCCAGATCCCGCGGCGCGCCGTCCCGGTGCAGGCTCCAGGCCAGGGCAGCGCCCTGCTCGGCGCCCTCGACCCGGCGACCGCGCAGCTCCCAGTCCTCGTCCCGCACCCAGTAGCAGCACAGGGACGCGCCGCTGACGGCCTGGACGGAGGGCGCGGGGGCGCGGGGGTCCAGGGCGCCCAGGAAGCTGTGGACCTCTGTGCCGGCCGGGGGCTGGATGCCCAGCCGCTGCAGCAGGGTGGGGCCGAGGCCGGTGAGGGTGACCAGGCCGTCGTAGCGCGGGCTGGCCTCAGCGCCCGGCAGGCGGATCACCAGAGGCACGTGGAACACGGCGTCGCCCACCTGATCGTCGTGGTGGAAGCGCAGGTCCTCGCCCAGGGCCTCGCCGTGGTCGGCCAGCACCACCACGATGGTCTCGTCCAGCAGGCCGCGCTGCTCCACCTCCCGCAGCAGGCGCCCCAGCTGCAGGTCGGCGGCGCGGATGGCGGCGTCGTAGTGGGCCACCAGGTGGGCGGTGTCCGCGGGGTCGAAGCCGCCCTGGCTCAGGCTGGCCTGGACCAGCACCAGGCTGGAAACCAGGCGGGCGCCGTCGGGGCCGATCTCCAGCAGGGGACCCAGGCTGGAGCTGGCCAGGCGCTGGGCGGCGCTTGGATCGATGGGGACGCTGGCGCCGTCGCGGTGGGCCGCGAGCAGGGCGCGCATGGCCTCGCGCTGGCTCCGATCCCGGCGCAGCTCGACCCGCTGCCCCCCGGGCAGCTTCACCCAGTCCAGGTTGGGCTCCACCAGCAGGCGCGGCGCGTCGGGATCGGCCCCCGCGTCGCTGGGATCGGTGAAGCGCTCGGGGAAGAAGGACATGCAGGTGCGGGTGTCGCCCCGCAGCTCGCAGGGGTCGTCGCGCACGGGGTTCTCGGCCTGGTGCAGGAAGCCCCGGTAGGCGGGGTCGTACAGCTCCGCGAAGGCCGCCGGGGCTGCGTAGGGGGTGTGGGCGTCGTAGCCGACCACGGTCAGGAAGAAGGGCTGCTCGCTGTCGAGGGCGTCCAGCCAGGCCAGGGCGCCGTTCACCGCCGGGGTCATGGGGCTGGCGGCGGTGATGTGCTCGTGGGTGGCGAAGCCGCGCCCCAGGCCGGTCTCGGGGATCAGGTGGGGCCCCGAGGTGAAGGCGGCGGTGCGGTAGCCGTAGGCGCTCAAGGCCTCGGCCAGGGTGGTGTGGGCGGGGTCGAGCTCGCTGCGCAGGAAGCCCACCCCGTGGGACAGGGCGTCGCGGCCGGTGAACAGGCTGGCGTAGGCCGGCAGGCTCCAGGCGGCGGGGGCGTAGGCCCGCTCGAAGGTGGTGGACCCGGGCAGGGCGGCCAGCTCGGCCAGGGACGGGGTGGTGTCGCGGGTGTAGCCGGCCAGGCTGGTGTGGTCCCAGCGCACCGTGTCCAGGGACACCAGCAGGATGTTGGGCCGGGCCGCGGGTGAGGCCTGTCCCCCGGGCTTCACCGGGGCTGGGCCGCAGGCGCAGGGCCCGAGCAGCAGCATGGCGGCGATGGCGTGGCGGAGGGTAGCCATAGGCGCAGCCTAATCGTTGCCCAGGGGGCGTGGCTGTGCAGCCTCCCACGTCCGCAGCCCTGGCTCGAGCTGCCGGGCGAGGGCCTGGCCCAGGGCCCGGTGGGCGCGGGCGCTTGGGTGCTGGTCGCCGGGGAGCACGAAACGATCGGCCAGATCGATGCCGTCCACGGCCCGGTCCAGGCGCAGCACCTGCAGGCCCGCCTCGGCGGCGGCCGCGGCGGCCATGTCCAGGATGTCGGCCCCGTCGTCGGCCCCGGGGGGCACGAAGCTGGGCAGCACCACCACGCCGCAGGCCTGCCGAGCGTCGGCGCACACCCCCGCCAGATCCCGGTAGCGGTCGGCCACCTGGGCCTGGGAGCTGCGGGCCCGGATGAGCTCCACCTCGCTGTCGTAGCCCTCGAGCAGGGCCGCCCCCAGGCGTCCGCGCTCCACGGTCCGCCACAGCTTGTTGAACAGCCAGCTGTGCCGCCGCAGGCCCGCCTCGCCCCTGGCCCAGGCCGGGGCCTCGAGGGAGAGCCGGGGCAGGGCGTGGTCGGGGTCGGGGTAGCTGATGGGCACCAGATCGTTGACGTAGAAGAAGACCAGCAGCAGCTGGGCCTCGAGGGCCAGGCCCCGGTGCTCGATCCAGCGCAGCTGCTGGCGCAGATCCCAGCTGGGCACACCCGCGTTGATCAGCTCCACCCGGTGCTGGTCGGCCAGCAGGTCCTCGGCCACGGCCAGGAAGGTCTGGTCCGCGGCTACGCCCTGGCCGAAGGTGACCGAGTCCCCCACCCCCAGCAGGCGGAAGACCCCGGGCTCGGGGGTGGGGGCATGCTCGCCGCCCCGCAGGCCCAGGGACGAGGTGCGCACGGGCTGTTCGAGCAGCAGGGCGCCGTCGGTGGCCCGGCGCCAGGTGATGCTGCCGGACCAGTCGGGGCGCATGACCACCCCCAGATCCCGACGCTGCAGACCTTGGGGGGGCGGGGTCCAGGGGGCGGCCTCGAAGGCATCGGAGGGAACCCACTCCACCACGAGATCGTCGGCGCTGGTGGGCGAGCCCCAGCCCGCGGCGCGGCAGCACAGCTCCGCCATGACCAGGGCCAGCCCCGTGGCTCCCAGCACCAGCCCGAGCCGCGCGAGCCAGCGCTTCATGGGCTGTCCTTGGCGGGCCGCTGGACCGGGGGCGGGAGGTCCGCCTGGGGAACGGCGCGGGGGGGGCTGGGGAAGGCGTAGCGGGCGGTGCCCTCGTCGGGGTAGCGCTCAGGGGGGCCCAGGGCCGCCTCGAGCCAGGCGGCCAGGGGCGCGACGGCGCTGGGTGGCAGGGCCTTCTCGTGTACCACCACGAAGCGGTAGCGGTTGCGGGCGTACCAGCTGATGGAGGCCTCGGTGGAGGCCGGCGGCCGCGTGCCCTTGCCCTGGATGAGCTCGATGGCATGGATCATCAGATCCGTGCGGTAGGGATCGCGCATGTGGTTGCCCTTGTCCACCAGGGCCAGGCCCTTGCGGTGGAAGGCCTGCCAGAAGATCTGCCGCTGGTTGAGCTCCTGGAACGAGGCCGGCCACACGGGGTCCATGCGATCCAGGAAGCCGATGTCGCAGGGCAGCTCCACGATGCCGTACAGCTCGGCGGAGGCGGGCAGATCGGCGTAGACCCGCTGCAGCTGCACCCGCTCGGTCTCGAGGGGGAAGGGGGCGGGAGAGAGCATGGCGAAGTCCGCCAGCAGCAGGGCCGCTGCCCCCGCCAGGGCCAGGCCTCGCCAGCGGGTGGGCAGGCGCTCCACCAGGGGCGTGGACCCCAGAGCCACCAGCAGGCCCAGGGCCAGGAAGACCACCACCACGAAGCGATAGCTGAACACCACGGCGCTGGCGTCGGGCAGGGCGTCCAGCAGGCGCAGGGGCAGGGGTAGGCCCAGCCTGGAGCCCGGGAAGTGTCCGAAGCGGCCCATGGCCAGCAGGGCGAAGACCCCCGCCAGCAGCGCCAGCGGCACGGCCCGCCGTCGCAGGGCCCAGGCGGCCAGGGCCGCCAGCAGCAGAGTGCTGAGCCCCAGGTAGGCAACGTGGGTCTCGTCGGCGATGGCGGTGCCCATGTCACCCCAGCTGGCGCCGAAGCCCAGCGCCCGGGGCCAGATCATGGCCGGCAGGGTCGCGGCCAGCTCGGCGCTGCCCCCTGGGCCCAGGCGGGAGGGGGAGAGCAGGCTGAGGTTGCGGCCCTGATAGACCGGCAGCAGCTGTGCGCAGGCCACGGCGGCGCCGAAGGCGCCCACAGCCAGCAGGCCCCCGGCATGCAGCCGCGCGCGCCAGCCCCGCTGGGTCCACAGGCCCGCCACGGCGAACAGGCTGGTGGCGATGGCCGCGAAGATGAAGTTGTAGGGGCTGGAGGCGAAGCAGACGAAGGCCAGCAGCCAGCACAGGGGAACCCAGCGCAGGCGACGGTGGTGGCCCAGCTGCCAGGCGCTCAGGGCCAGCAGGGCGATCCATGCGTGGTTGTACTTGGCCATCTGGCCGTTGCCCACGACGCCGATGATGTAGGGGTTGAAGCCGTAGATCAGCGCCGCCAGGGCCGCCCCGGCCCGGCTGGCCCCAAGGGATCGAGCCAGCAGCCATGCCGCCCAGGGCGCCAGGCCCAGCACCAGCAGCACCGAGCCGTTGAAGCTGGCCACCACGGGCAGCACCCGCCGCAGGGCCACCCCCACCGCCAGGTTGAACCAGCCCAGGAAGACCAGGGCCCCGCCCCGGGGGAACTCGAGCATGGGGGTGACCAGCTCGCGGCCGGGCGAGGTGTCGGCCAGGTCCCGCAGCTCGAGGTAGCGGCTGTCCTCGAGCCCCATGGTGATCAGCTCCATGGCCCAGGCGTGGGACCAGTGGAACTTGCCCGCCAGCATGGTGCTGTCCGGAGCCAGCACCACGGGCAGGGTGAACAGGCAGGCGGCCAGCAGAGAGAGCAGCAGGGCCGCCGCGCCCTCCAGTGGGAGGAGGCGGATCAGGGGACGGCGGGGGGGGGCGCTGGGGCTCGGGCCGGTCATCCCGGAGGCCGCTCGTGGGCTGGGGTTTCGCGCGCGTCTTTGTGATAGGCATGACTTGTCTATGCCCCCTTCCATGGGACCTCAACCGGAGAGAGCCATGCGCCCCCATGTCCTCTTGCTGTCCGTGCTCGCGGTGGCCGGCTGCAGCGATCCAGCCGACAACTTCATCATCGACCCCACCGTGGTCCCCACCCGTCCCGGCGGCAACCCCGGCGACGCTCCCGGCCAAGGCCCACCTCCGGGCCAAGGCCCACCCCCGGGCGAAGGTCCTCCCCCTGGGGGCGACGCCGGCGCGGGCGGCGATCCCGGCGAGGTCCCCTCGGACATCCCGGCGGGCACCTGCGTCTCCACCGGCGTCTCGTCCCACTCCTACAGCTTCGAGGCCGGGCATGGCGTCGCCCTGAGCGGCGTCATGGAGTACGGCGGCAGCGTCCAGGGCCAGGTGTTGCTCGAGGTCACCACGGTGGCCTCCGGGCCCACCAAGCCCGAGATCCTCTACCACTTCATCTGCGGCAGCACGGGCGAGTTCACCGCGGAGCTGCCCCCGGGCCTCGGTGAGGTGTTGCTGGTGGCCTACATCGACGAGAACGGCAACGGTCCCAGCGAGGGCGAGCCCGCCGGCCGGCTCGCCGATCCCTTCGACGCCAGCTCCGGCGCCGTCCGCGGGCTGGTCGTCCCCATGCGCGATGCCGCCGAGCTGGGCGTCTACACCATCTCCAACCTCGACGCGCCCCTAGGCGCCGGCGGCCCCCCCGCCGACGAGGAGTCCACGCCCGGCTCAGAGCCCGGCCAGCCCCCTGCTGGCGAGCCTCCACCGGGCGACGGTCCACCGCCGGGCGAGGGCTCGGCCCCTGCTGGCGAGCCCCCCGAGGGCCAGCCGCCTCTCGTGGGGGAGCCTCCCCCCGCCGGGTGAGCCGCACCCTTGGGCCGCGCGTCGAGGTTTCCTGTTCTCCTGCATGGCGATAGCATGGCTGGAATGAGACCTTTCCATGCCGCCCTCCGCTGTCTCTTCTCCTTGGTGGTCGCGGCCGCGCTGGTCGTGGCATGTGCCGCCGACCCCGCGCCTGATGCCCCCTCGGCGAGCCCCCCCGAGCCCCGGCTCGGCGTGGTGCAGCCGGGGACGGCGCCACGCGCGGCCATTCGGGTCGCGGATCTGTCGGTCTACAGCAACCCCATCTCACGGGCGGTGCCTTCCTACGACCAGGCCTTGGCCCTGCTGGAGCGTGGGGTGCGGGAGGACCGCCGGGAAGACCTGCAGGCTGCCGAGGCGCTCCTGCTCGACGCCTTGGAGGTCGTCGCGGCCCGAGAAGACGCCTCCCTGGACTGGCTGCTGGCGCCCGACCTCGCGGACTCTCCAGGCCAGCAGCGGCGGCCCACCTACCGGCTCGTCGGGCATCTGATGTACCTGGCCTGGGTGCGTGAGCGCTCGGGGGATGCCTCCCTGCGGGATCGCCTCGTGCAGGCCTCGGTGCTGGACCCTGACGCCTACGCCTTCCACTTCGGCACCCGCGCGGTGGACGAGGTGATCCGCTTCGAGCAGCTGGACGCCTGCTTCGCCCTGGCCACCACCGTGCAGGGGGGGCTCGAGCGCTGGCGCTCCGACCACGGCGGCCTGTACCCCGAGACCCTGGCCGAGCTCGTGCCCGAGCTCATCCCCGCGGTGCCCGCCTGCCCTGCCGATGGGGTCAGCTACGAAGAGCTCTATGAGCGCATCGACGGGGGGCGAGACTTCCGCTTGGTCTGCCACGCCCACCAGGCCGTCAACGACGGGCCCCTGTGCGTGGGGCCGCGCTGCGGCGCCCCCGTCAACCCCGCGCTGGAGCAGAGCTTCAAGATCTACCCCATGCTGCTGGGGTCCTTCCTGGACGCTGGGCGTCGCGACCTGTTCCTGCCCCTGCTGCTCGAGCGCGCGCAGCTGCAGCCGGGCCAGGTGGTGGCGGACATCGGCGCCGGGGCCGGCATGTTCACCATCCCCTTCGCTCAGGCCGTGGGCCCCGGGGGCAAGGTCTACGCCGTGGACATCAACGCCAGCGTGCTGGCCTTCGTGCAGGCCCGCGCCCAGAGCCACCCGGGGACGCAGGTGGAGACGGTGCTCTCGGTGCGGCCCGACGTCACCCTGCCCCCTGCCAGCGTGGATGTGGCCTTCATCATCCAGACCTACCACGCCATGCTCGACCTGGACCGGCCAGCCAGCCCCGAGGTCTGGCGGGACCGGACGGGGCCTTGGATGCGCACCGTCCACCAGGCCCTCGCGCCAGGCGGCCTGCTGATCATCCAGGACGGCGCTGACAAGATGGACCCCGATAACGTCGCGGCCAACCTGGCCACCCTCGGCTTCGAGCTCGTCTCCCTCGAGCGGGACTGGGACCGGCAGTACATCGCGGTGTTCCGACGGAGCTGATCCGCCGCTTCAGCGGCCCTCGATCTCCCGCAGCAGCTCGGCGGCGGTGGGGTCCGCGGGGAAGATGGCGGTGGCCTTTCGCAGCAGGGGGGCTGCGGCCTGGTCGTCGCCCTCGGCCAGGTACAGCTGGGCCAGGCCCAGGTACTTGCGGTACTCGATGTCGGGGTTGATGGCGATGCCCTGCTCGAAGCTGCGCCGGGCGTAGTCGGAGCGCTGTTGTTTCATGTAGATCATGCCCAGCCCCTCGTAGGGGCAGGTGTGGTGCAGCGTGGGCGCCGGCCGTGAGGCCCAGCCTGTGGGGCGTCCGTCCTGGGGCGCTGGAGCGCCGCCAGGGTCGGAGCCCACCAGGGCGTCCCAACCCCAGCACACCGGCGCCCCGTCGTCGCGCACTCCGCAGCTGTGGTAGAAGCCCGCGCTGATCAGGGCGAAGGAGCCCGGCGGCGGGCTGGACTGGCCCACGGCGTCGTGGCCCCAGCACTTCGGTCGGCCGTCGGCCCCGATGGCGCAGGCATGCTGGTAGCCTACCGCCAAGGCGGTCCAACCGTCCCCGGCGGGGGTGGCGGACCCTGCGGACTCGCCGCGGGCCTGCTCGAGGGCGCAACCCCAGCACTGCAGGCTGCCGTCGGGTCGCAGCCCACAGCTCGAACACTGGCCTACGTCCACGTCTACGAAGGGGCCTGGAGGTGGCACGAGCTGGCCGTCCTGGCCGGAGCCCCAGCAGGCTGCGGAGCCGTCGGGGCGCAGGGCGCAGCTGTGGCTGTAGCCTACGGCGACCTGCGCGAAGGGGCCGGGTGGGGGTGAGGTCTCGTCGGGCTCCCGCCATCCCCAGCAGGTGATGCCGCCGTCGTGGGCCACGGCGCAGCCGCGGTCCAGGCCGAGGTCCAGCTGTGTGAATGCGCCCTGGGGAGGCTCGAGGGAGCCGGCGAAGCCTCGGCCCCAGCAGGCGATGGCCCCGTCGTCGCGTAGACCGCAGGCGTGGTGCATGCCCACCGTGACCTGGGTGTAGGGGCCGGCGGGCGCCTGCACCGCGGGCTGGTCGGGGCCGGCCCAGCAGGTGACGGCGCCGTCGGTCGCCAGGCCGCAGCTCATGGTGCCGCCGGCCTGGATGTCCTGCCAGCCCCCGGCGGCGGCCGGGGAGGGCTCGACCGTTGGCGCGGGGGCCGCCGCGGGCGCTCGATCGAGGGTGGTGGCGGCGGGCTCTTCGGGGCCCGAGCAGCCGGCCAGCAGGAGCAGGACGCTCAGGGTGTGGCGCTGCTGCTTCATGGCCCCTCCCCTAGCCGGCTCCGGCCCGGGAGCCCTGGCCGGATGCTGCCGAAGGGGTTGCCGCTGCTCAGCACGGCGTCGCTGGCGCCCAGGTAGCCCTCCCATCCCTGGGCGGCGGCCTCGAGGGCCGGGCGCTGGGCGGGATCGAGGGGGAAGACGGCCGCGCCGTCGTCGAAGACCAGGCCCGGGCCCAGGAAGGCCTCGAGGCCGGCGGCCCAGGAGCTCAGCTGCTCGGTGGTCAGGAAGGGCGCGTGCAAGACGACGAAGCCGTAGCCCATGCCCCGCAGGCCCTCGGCGCTCCAGGCCTGGCCCGCGGGAGGCTCGGGCCACAGGTAGCTGGCGTCCTCGTGCTGGGTGGCCTCGATGGCGGCCACCAGGGGCAGCTCCCGGGCCACCGTGGGGGGCACCCCGACCCGGATGGCCATGTCGATGGGTCGGCCGTGCACGGTCTGGTGCCAGAAGTAGACCCGCTTGTCGTTGCCGCCCCGGTAGATGGGCAGGTTGAGCACGGCCCCCGGGGCCTCGAGCTGGGCCAGCAGCGCGGCGTGGGGGGCGGGGTGCAGCTCCATGGTGGTCAGGGGGATGGCGTAGGGTGGGTAGAGCAGGATCTCCGCCAGCGCCAGGCCCGCGATCCCCGCCATGGCCGCCCGGGCGGTCCAGCGCGCGCCTCGCCGCCGCCCCCGGGTGAGCAGCGCCCCCACCGCCTGTAGGGCGAAGGCCAGCCCCAGGGCCAGGAACATGCCCTCGGGCACGGCGAAGCGGTGGGGCAGGGTCATGCGTGAGATCAGGCTGTGGCTCTGGGCCAGGTAGGCCCAGGGCAGGAAGATCATGTCGTCGGGGGCCCCCACGGGCTGGCCCTGCCAGCACAGCACAGGGCCCAGGCTGAAGACCAGGAACAGCAGGGCGAGCAGGGCGCTGCAGCCGGCCCAGAGCAGGGGGGCGCGATCCACGGGCCGCCCTCGGCCGGCCCATGCCACCAGGGCGGGCGCCGCGATGGCCAGCGCCAGCAGGGTGAAGCCCGGGTAGATCAGGTCCTGGAAGGGGGGGACGGCCTGGGCCAGGGGCAGCTCGGCCATGGGACGGAACAGGTGGACCAGATCGCTGGTGTTTGGGGGCCGGAGGGGGATCTGGGGGTCCACCAGCGCCAGGTTGTCCGCCGAGGAGAGGCTGGCGCTGACCAGCCGCGCGATGGGCAGGAAGAGCAGGCTGCCCAGCAGCCCGCCGCCCCCCAGGGCCGCCAGGCGCGGCAGCAGGGGCCGCTCGCCCCACCAGGCCCACAGGCCCGCGAGCACCATCGAGGGCATTGCCAGGGCCAGGGCGAAGCCGAAGTAGGGGTTGTTCAGGGCCAGCAGGAACACCAGCGCTCCGGCCAACAGCGCGCTGGACCAGCTGGCGCGGCGCAGGGCCCGGATCAGGCCCCAGGCGGCCAGGGGCATCCAGCCCGCGGCCAGGGCCTCGAGGTTGCCGTTGTAGGCCTCGCCCAGCATGTGCGGATGGAAGGAGAACGCCAGGCTGGCCAGGGCCGCCGGCCAGCGAGCCGCCCCCAGCTCCCGGGCCAGCAGGAACAGCCCCGCCCCCGCCAGCAGGAACAGCAGCAGCTGCTCGGTGAGCACCGCGGCGGGCACCCCGGCCAGGGCCTGCACAGGCAGCAGGGCGATGGCCCACAGGGGGTCTTTGACCCACAGGGTGCCGCCGGCCGGGTGGTCCAGGATGTCCAGCCGGTAGGGGAAGCGCCCCGCCTCGAGCAGCTCGTGGCGGAAGCACCAGTGGTGCCAGACGAAGGCCCAGGTCTCGGTGGTGACCGCCCCTAGGATGCGGCCTGTCCCCGCCAGCGCGTCGCGAAACAGCAGCCCCAGCACCGGCAGGTGCATGGCCAGGGCCAGCAGCAGGCCGCGGCCGTCGATCCGGTCGGGCGGTGGCGCGGCGGTGGTGGAGCCCGGGGGGGTCGGCATGGTTTCTGGATAACCCGAGGGCGAGAAACTACTGTAGAGCCATGAAGTCTACGACCCGCTCCGCTGCCTTCGCCCTCGCCTCCCTGCTCGCCCTGTCCTCGCTCGGCGGCGGCTGCGACGGCGCCTCCGTGCCCGCCCCGGATGCACCCCCGCCCGCTCCCCGGAGCCCCCCCGGCCACCAGCCCGCCCTCACCCCTGGCGCCCCGCCCGCAGACGGCCAGCCCGCAGACGAGTGGCTGGCGGTAGAGGCGGCCTACGAGCGGATCGTCACCGTCGAAGACGGCGTCACCATCGTCACCACCTCCGCCCGCACTCAGGAGGGCAAGCACGGCCTGCAGAAGCTGCAGACCGAGGGCGACGCCAGCCGCGACGCCAGCCAGCGGCCCCAGGAGGTCATGCGGCTGATGGGGCTCGAGGCCGGGGACGTGATCGCGGACGTGGGCTGCGGCGCCGGGTACTTCTCGTTCCACTTCGCCGACGTGGTGGGGCCCGACGGGCTGGTCTACTGCGTGGACTCCGACCCCAACGCCGTCTACTACGTCAAGGACCGCATCCTCGAGCGGGGCGTCGGCAACGTCCAGCTGGTCTACTCGGCCTACGCCCACACCCTGCTCGAGCCCGGCTCTTCGGACTACGCCTTCCTCTGTGACGTGCACCTCTTCGCCCGCCCCGGCGTGGTGGAGAACCAGCACTACATGGACAGCCTGCGGGGCTTCTACGCCTCCATCCACGACGCCCTGAAGGCCGACGGCAAGCTGGTGATCCTCGAGGCCACCAAGGAGCATGCCAACGGCCGAGGCGTCGATGAACAGCAGATCGTGGAGCAGCTGGCCCCCTTCGGCTTCGCGCTGGAGCAGCGCCTGCCCATCACCCAGCGCACCCAGTACTTCTTGATCTTCGGCCGCGCCGAGGGCCCGGTGACGCCCCCCGATCTGGCGCCTCAGGAAGCCCCCGCTCAGGCCCTCGCCCCTGAGGTGGCCCCCCTGAACCGCACGGTCGAGGGTGACCCCGCCCGCTGCCCCGCCACCGCCATGTCGGTGGAGGCCCACAGCCTGGTTCCCGGCAGCGGAGTGCTGGTCAAGGGCAGCACCAGCTACGGCGGCCGCGCCGGCGGCGCGCTGCTCATCGACGCCCTGGCGCCCAGCGGGGAGGGGGGCGCCATGAAGGGCGTCTACCACGTCATCTGCAACGGGCTTGGGCCCTTCGAGCTCGAGCTCCCGCCGGATCTGGGTACGGTCCAGCTCATGGCCATCATCGACCACGACAACACCGGCCCTGGGCCCGGCGACCCCGTGGGCGTCACCGCCCAGCCCATCCGCGTGGGCGTCGAGCCCATCTCGGGCGTGGTCATCCCCATCCTGGACGACCCCCCCGCGGGCTCCCTGGGGGCCATGTTCCAGTGAGCTCTCCCCTGCCCCTGCTGTCCGCCCTGCTGCTGGTGGGCTGCACCCCGGAGCCCGGCCCCGTCGCGCTGTACCTGCGCCAGGGCCGCCCCGGCCCGGCCGTGCGCTTCGGCCGGGTGGACGTGAACTCCAACGACTTCGGCTCCCTGTCCACCGAGCCCCCCGCGGCGGGTGAGGATCGCAGCTGCGGCTCGGTGGTGGCCTTCGGTGCGGCCGAGGGGCTCGTCCGTCCCGACACCCTGCACGTTCGCGAGGTGCTCTACCAGCTGTGGTGGTACGCGGGCTCGGGCCGCGGCCAGCTGGGCCTGAACGCCCCGGGGCTCCCCGGTCCCTTCGCGTCTCTGCCGGTGGTCGCCTCGGGCCTGCTGGCGGGCAACGCCCCCCGCGGCGCTGGCTACTCCCTGGCCCAGGCGCGGCTCCCGGTGGACCTCGAGCTCTCTGGCGAGCAGCTGGACGGGCTCTACCTGAGCCTGGACGTGGGCGGGGCCTCGGTGAAGGTGGCCAGCTGTGCCGCCGCGCCGTCCTTGGTGATCCTCAACCCCTCCCCGGCCTTCGACGCGGGGGCTTGGTCCCAGGCGCCCAGCTGCCTGCCCCCCAACCTGGCCCTGGAGCTTCCCAGCGTCGATGCCATCCCCGCCCCCACCTGGGAGCGCGAGCTCGAGCAGGGCGGCGTGGTGGAGTCGCTGGCGCTCGAGGGCGAGGCTGTGCTGCACCGGGGTGATCTCGAGGTGCGCGGGGAGCTGACCCTGGTCGGTGCGCGCCTGGTCCTGGCCCCCGACGGCGCGGGCGCTCCTCCCCGGGTCCTGCTGCGCCCCGGCGCCAGCCTGCGGCTCTCCGCCGGCGCCGAGCTCACGGCCCAGGGCCCCCTGACCGGCTTCCACCTCCGCGCCGAGCCCGGCAGCCGGGTGGAGATCCTGGACAGCGCCGTGCGCTGGGGCGGCTTCCTGCGCCTGGGGGACGACGGGCGGGTGCTGCCCACCGAGGTGGCCCTGGACCTCGAGACCGCCGATGTCGTGCTGCGGGGCAGCCGCTTCGAGGGCAACATCGTGGCCCTGCGCCTCTCCGGGGGCGGCGCTTTGATTGAGGGCAACGCCTTCGCCCGCAACGCCACCGCCATCGAGGCCCGGGGGGCTGGGGGACGCGTGGTCGACAACCACAGCTACGGCGATGGCCTGTTCTTGCGGCTGGACCACCGCAGCGCGGGCTGGCAGGTGCTGGACAACACCCTGAGCTACAGCCTGGACATGGCCCTGTGGCTGGACGGCGACGGCGCCCAGCACACCGTGCGGGGCAACGCCATCGTCGACGCCAACGCCGGCATCGCGGTGACCGAGCGAGGCGACTACGCCGTGATCGAGGACAACCGCGTGCGCACCTGCCGCTACCCCATCGTGCGCCACGGGGCCGAGCCCGATCCGGCCATCCTCGCGCGCAACCTGCTCGAGCAGAGCGCCTTCGAGGGCTGCCCGCCCGAGCCCGACTAAGCAGCCCTCGGGAAAGCCCATGCCTACTGCGGCCCAGCAGTCGCTACTGCGACAGGCGTCACTCTCGCCGCCAACCTCGACGTACGTAAAGTACGCCTTCAACCGGCGTCGCTTCGTGCCACCTGTCTCGCTACGCGCCTGCTGGCCCTCGCTACGGCTGGGTTCCTCCGCCTCACGGCGGAGCTCTTCCGACGTCTGCTAAGGCGCCGCCACCGCGGTCACGCGCATCCAGCCCACCTCGCCCTCGAAGATCAAGATGTCCCGCTCGGTGACGGTGAAGCCGGCGGCCTCGAGGGAGCGCTCGAGGATGGCGAAGTCCAGGGCCAGCTCTCCCGGCTCGAAGGGGAAGCGGGCATAGTGGCCCGTGCTGGTGAGGGGCCAAGGATGCTTTGGGTCGGCGGTGGCCCGCTCGGTGCGGAACTCCGTGGGCAGCCTGTCGGCGTAGAACAGCAGGTGTCCGCCGGGGCGCAGGGCTTGGCGGATGGTGATCAGGCTGCGCAGGGCGTCGGGGTCGAGGATCGGGGCCTCGCCGGTCGGGTCGCCGTGGGTGCGGGCCTCGAAGCTGGAGACGTTGACGATCAGGGCCAGGTCCAGCGCGCCGGGCGGCAGCTGGCTGTGGTCGTTGTCGGCCACGGTGGGCTGGATCCGAGTGCCAGGCTCGAGGCCGGCGGCGCTGAGGATGCGCTGCATGAAGCTCAGGTTTTCTTCCACCGTGTCCACGGCGTACAGCTTCTCGAAGGGCACCCGGAGCTCCAGCAAGGCCACCTCCACCGCGCCGGTGCCGCAGCCGATGTCGGCCACGATCCAGCCGGGCTCGATGCCGAAGCTGGCGATGAAGCCGTCGGTGGCCACGGCCCGGCTGAAGAGCTGGCGCACCTGCCCCTCGGTGGCCCGGGCGTCCCGAAGCAGGTCCAGCATGGCGTCGAGCTCGGCCTCCGGAGGTGGGCGAACGGGCATGGAGCGCAGCACCTGCCACTCGTCGGGCTCCCCGTTGGACCCGGCCTGTGGGTTGGGGGCAGGCGCCGAGGCGAACTCGCAGCGCCCCAGGCCCGCCGCATACCAGCCGTCGGCGTCATGCAGGATGGCATGCTCGGTCTGGGTGACGGCGCTGCGCAGGCGGTGGGTGCGCACGGGCTCGAGCGGATCGTCCACCAGCAGCAGCAGGGTGCAGTCCTCTGGATCCTGGCGCAGCTCGATGGGGCCTTGGCGCTCGAGGGGTCTGCGGTGGCCCATCACCCGCTCGAGGAAGGCGTCGCGCTCCCGGGTGCTGGCGGTCCGGCGCCCAGTCCACAGCCGCAGGTAGCGGGAGAGCAGGTCGGCGGGCAGGTCCGCGGGGGATGCGTGGACCAGGACGATCTGGGTCTGGGGGGGCGCCTCGCGCACCTGCTGAACCACGGGACCCGGGACCGACAGGGAGGTGGCTGAGGCGGCGATGGCCTCGCTGGTCTCGCTCCTGGCCTGGAGCATGCACAGGCCCAGCAGAGCCCAGGCCGCCCCCAGCAGCGCCAGGCGCTGCCAGCGGGAGCCCAGCCTGGCCTGCAGCCCCGCCAGGCCCACCCCCGCCAGGGCGCTGATGGCCAGCACGGCGAGCACCGAGATGTCGGCCAGGCGCTGCAGGCGCCAGATCAAGGGCAGCCCGGCCACCGCGGCCCCGATGGAGTCGGCCGCCAGGGTGACCACGCCGAAGCCGCCCAGCATCAGGATCGCCAGGCCCGCCAGGAAGCCCAGGCCCTGGTGGGGCCCGTCCCGACGTCCAGGCAGGAAGGCGGTGAGGCCCAGCCCCACCGCGAGCAGGGTCCAGGGGCTGATCACCCCGTGGCGAGCCAGCAGCACCGGGGCCGCCACCTCGCGGCCGATGGCCTTGTTGATGGACGCCTGGTTGGGGCTCCAGAACTCGGTGAGCTCGTAGGCGATCAGGGGCGCCACCAGCAGCAGCCCCAGCCCGATCACCCCCGCCACCCGCAGCACCGCGCCCCGGCGCCCGGGGGCCGCGGGCCATGCCTCGCCCTCGAGGGGCCGCAGCCAGCACAGGGCTCCCCACGCCGCCGCCGTGGGGACCGCCGCCAGCCAGAAGTACTGGTTGGTGACCCCCATGGCCGCCAGCACCAGCCCCCCCAGCAGGGGCCAGGCCAGGCTGCGACGCTCCCGCATGCTCACCAGGGCCCACAGCAGCAGGGGCAGCTGGAAGAGCATGGCGTAGTCCAGCGAGTCGATGCGCATGGTGTTGGTGACCATGGGCCCGAAGGCGAACAGGGCCCCGGCCCACAGGGCGGCCCCGGTGGAGCGCGCCAGGCGATGCACCAGGCCCGCCGTGCACAGCCCGGCCAGGACCCAGCAGCCCGCCAGCGTCAGGTTGTAGGCCCGGATGGGATGGGCGGTCTCGAGCAGCCGGGCCACGACGGCCAGGGGCAGCACGTTGAACTCGAAGTACTCTCCGCCCCGCGCGCCGGTGCGCAGCCAGCCCTCGAGCATGGCCAGCAGGTCCTCGAGCACAGGGCCCTCGGCGATGACCAGCTCGTCGATCTTGTCGAAGTTGTTGGCGAACAGCACCCGGGTGTCGAACAGGTAGCTGTCCAGCCAGGGCAGGAAGTAGCCGGCCACGGCCAGCACCAGCAGGGCGTACAGGGGCAGGCCCAGGCCCAGGGTCAGGGCCCAGGAGCCCAGGCTGGGGTTGCGGCGTCCAGAGGCGCTCACGGCAGCCAGCCCTGGGTGCGGATCCAGCTGGCGAGCTCCTCGGCCATCAGCTGGTGGCCCTGGGCGTCCGGGTGGCCGCCGTCGTAGATCAGGGGCTCGGCCGCGTGGGGGTTGTCCTCGAAGAAGCGCACGATGGAGGGGGCCAGGCCTTCGCGGGGGGCGGGGGCCTCGAGCAGCACCGTGCGGTCGGGCAGCAGCAGGACCCGCTGAGACTGGGCGTCGAAGTCGCCCAGCACGCCCGGGGCCCGCTGGGCCGCGCGGAAGGCAGGCGTGAGGTCGAGCAGCGCCAGGTCGCTCAGGCCGGCGCTCACCCGCTGGATCTCCAGTGCAGCCTGGGCTTGGGGGAGGGCGGCGAAGCTGCTGCGGGGGGGCAGCACCACCGCCACGGGCACCGGCGCGACGGCCTGGGCCAGGGAGCGCACCGCCTGCAGGTAGGGGGCCACCGCATCGCCCCCGCCCGGTGCCTGGGGCTGCTTGACGAACAGCACCAGATCGGCGTCCAGGCTGGCGGCATGCTGGGCGGCCCAGGCGGCGACCTCGGGGGGGGCGGCCGCGGGCATGCCGCCGTTGATCACCTCGACCCCGAGCTCTTCGGCCAGCAGGGCGGGGTAGGCCTGCTCTACGGGCAGGCCCCAGCCGAAGGTGATGGAGTCCCCCGCGCACAGGATGCGGAAGCTGGGGGGGGGGATGGCGGGCTCGGGTCCCCGCAGGCCCAGGCTGTTGGTGCTCACCTGGAAGCTGCGCCGGCGGGTGAAGCGGGCGTCCAGGTCGGGCTGGGCGAGCTCCTGGGGATCGTGGGGACGGTCGGGGACCCAGACCCACTGATCCCGCAGGTTGGGCAGCAGCAGCTGTGCGTCCGGCCCCAGCTCGTCGGCGTGGCGGGTGATGGTGGCCGAGCGCACGCCGTCGCGGTGGCGCTGCCAGGTGATCCACGCCCCCAGGCTCAGGGCCGCGACCCCCACCAGCACGGAGACGAACGGCACGAGGTGGCGGGGAGGGCTCATAGGATGCCGTAGACGCCCTGCAGGGGGTTGGCGTCGGGCTGGCTGAGCCAGAGCCACAGCGCCACCGCCAGCACCACCAGCAGCGCGCCTGCGATCCAGGGGATGGGAGAGCCACGGTCCATGGGCCGGAGCTTAGCTCGAGTCACGGCCCCAGGACCGCGTCGGGGCCCAGCAGCGCGCGGGCGCGCAGGACCATGGGCTCGCGCGCGGCGGGGTCCAGGGCGAAGATCAGGGTGCCCTCGGCCAGGATCAGCGGGGGGCCCAGCACGGGCTCGAGCTGCGCTCCGTAGCTGTCCAGGCTGCCCAGACGGCCCTGCTCCAGCAGGCCCTGGTGTACCACCACGAAGCCGTAGCCGGCGTCGCGCATGGCCAGGACGCCCCAGGGATCTTCGGGGTGGGCCTGAGGGTCCCAGGCATCGAGGGCGGCGCGCCGGGCCGGGCCGCCCACCCGCCACAGCAGGGGGATGGCGTCGACGATGCTCGGGGGCTCGGTGATGCGCAGGGTCATGCCGATGGGCCGACCGTGCACGGCCTGGTGCCACAGGCAGATGCGCTGATCGTGGCTGCCCAGGTCGAAGGGCAGGTTGAGCACCGCGCCGGGCTGCTCGAGCTCCGCCAGCAGGCGGGCGTGGTCGGCGCGGGGTGTGGCCGTGCTGGCCAAGGGCACCGCGTAGGGCGGGTAGATCAGGATCTCCGCCATGGCGCCCAGGCCCAGCAGCACGGCCACGGCGGCGCCCTGGCCCCTGGCCCCGCGCCCCCACAGCCCGTGCAGGGTGGCCGCCAGGCCCAGGGCCAGGAAGAGGGCAGCGGGCACGGCCATGCGGTGGGGCAGGGTCATGGAGCGCAGCAGGGGCTGGGCCGAGCTCAGCCAGGCCCAGGGCAGCCACACGATGGAGTCGGGGGCGCCCACCACCCGGCCGTCGATGCTCAGGGCGGGGCCCAGGCTCAGCACCAGGAAGCCCAGCCCCATGGCCGGCCACCACCAGCGCCAGGGCCCGCGGGGCCCCAGCAGGGGGGCGGCCAAGGCGCCCAGCAGCACCAGGAAGCCCGGGTAGACCAGATCCTGGAAGGGCGGGAACTCGGTCTGCCAGCGCAGGGGCGCCATGGGGCGCAGCAGGTGCAGCAGATCCGTGGTGTAGGGGGGCATCAGGGGCACCTGCCCCTGGGTGAGCGCGTTGATCTTGTCGGCCGCGGCCATGCTGGCCTGGATGGCCATGCCCGCCGGCGCGAAGAGCAGCAGGCCCGTCCCCACCGCCGCGCCCAGCCACGCCAAGGCGCGCCAGGGCGGCCCCAGCGCGCGCTGTCGCCACAGGCGCTGCGCCACCAAGGGACCCGAGACCGCGGCCATGGCGATGGCCCAGTACTGGTTGGTCAGCAGCAGGGCCCACAGGGCCGCGGCCGCCACCGCCGCCGTCGCCGGCCCCGGCCGCCGCAGGACCACCAGCATGGCCCAGAGCCACAGGGGCTGCCAGCAGGTGTTCAGGGCCTCGATGTTGCCGTTGAAGGCCTCGCCCAGGGTGTGGGGCGCGAAGGCGAAGGCCAGGGACCCGAGGATGGCGGGCCAGCGCCCCAGGCCCAGCTCCCGGGCCAAGAGGAACAGCCCCATGCCCGCCAGGACGAACAGGCTGAGCTGCGAGGCCGTGTACGCGGCCGGAATCCCCGCCACCAGCTGCACCGGCAGCATGGCCACCAGCATGATGGGATCCTTGAGCCACAGCACCCCGCCGTGGGGGTGGTCCACCAGCAGGGTCTGGTAGGGCCAGCGGTGCTCCACCAGCAGGCTCTGGCGCATCCAGAAGTGGCCCCACAGGAAGGCCCACAGCTCGGCCGAGGAGCTGCCCACCACCCGGCCAAAGCCGCTGGCGATGGCGTCCCACAGCAGGACCAGGGCCACCCCTGCATGGATCAGCGCGCAGGCCAGCAGCCCGCGCCCGTCCAGGCCCGGCGTGGCCGGATCGCCGGGCGTCCGTCCCTGTGGGGCCGGTGCCGGCGATCCTGGTGCGTCGTCGCGGGGCATGGGGTTCGATCCTCCTGTGCTCATCCTGTACCATGGGGGAGACTTCCGGGGCTCCCCGCCCCCTCCCGCCCGCGGAGAACTCCCATGCGCCTCTTCCTCTGCTCCCTGTTCGTCGTCGTCACCATCCCCCTGGCCAGCTGCGGTGAAGACTGCCCCGTGTGCGATGAGTGCATCGAGGCCGACACGGACACCGACGCCGACGCCGACACGGACACCGACACCGATGCCGACAGCGACGCCGACACCGACGCCGACGCCGACGCTGACACCGACGCCGACGCCGATGCCGATGCCGACGCCGACGCCGACGCGGACGCGGACGCCGACGCCGACGCCGACACCGACGCCGA
>ERZ890953.130-NODE-130-length-44367-cov-7.985534_pt1 | contig 44367 bp, 43 predicted proteins | sample MGYA00521264_ERZ890953 | MGnify/ENA primary metagenome ERZ890953 (study PRJEB32303, sample SAMEA104408629) | aquatic metagenome | biome: Brackish water; feature: Chemocline; material: water | place: Baltic Sea | collected 2014-10-26T21:54:00 | depth 200 m ...
ATCTTAAAAATATGTTTATTATTCAATTAAGTTATTTTTAAAGTAGATTAGTTTATAATTTCACTAAGCAATCGTTATAGTTAACGAAAGCAAAATAAAAATTTATTTATTACAATACAAAAGGATATATTATGGCAGAAACAAAACAAGGTTTAGTAGATATCGCAGAATCACAAATGGATGCAACAGCAGATACAATAGTAAGTGCACTTAATACATTAGAAGGTCAAATCAATTCAGCTCGTGAAATTGGTTCAGATAAAGCTAAAGTTATTGTTAGTGGTTTTGGTGGTGAAAACAAAATGGCTGAGTTAATTGAAAAATTAGCTGGTTACATGGGTGAAGCAGCTGGTGCTGGTATGGCTATGGGTTCTGTGCCTATGGTAGTTATGGCTGGTGCAGCTAAAGGTGTTTATAAAAAAATGACTAACGACTAGTCTTTATTTTTTCACACTTCATTCCAAAGCATCTCAGCTTTGGAATTTTTCTTTTTATATTCCCATTTACTTATTAAAATCCAATTCTAAATTCCATTTTCCATCTTCATTTATATTTAATTCATATATATGATGTATCACTAATATTACTAATTAAGAGAAGTTATAATTATAATATGATACAATTATAAACACTATAATATTTTATTAATCTGAGGAATATAAATGAAAATAATAACTATTTTAATTATGCTGTCAATAACTATATGGGCTCAAAATCTTACTCTATCTGGAAGTGTAATTTCTGATAATGAGAAAATGATTACGAGTAGATTTATGGGGTTTGTAACGGATGTTAAAGTATCTGAGGGGGATTTTGTAAAAAAAGATCAGCTTCTATACTCAATTGATTCAAGAGAGATTGATTCTGCCGTTTCTCAAGTTAAACTAGGTATCTCAGAAGCAGAAATTAGTGTACAAATGCATCAAAACCAGTATATCAATATAAAGTTAAACCTAGATAGAAACAAAAGACTTTTACAAAAAGATATGGTTTCTAAGTTTGAAGTTGAAAACCTTGAACTTGCAGCAAAAAATTTAAGTGACATGATTGAAATAGCGAAACAACAACTCTCTCAAGCAAAAGCAAAACTTCAAGAGGTTGAGAATCAGTATCAATATTTAAATGTTCAAGCTCCAAATAGTGGTGTAATAGTTCGTAAAAATGTAAAAGCTGGTGAAATGGCTATGCCAGGAATGCCAGCAATTGTTCTTTCTGATTTAAGCAAATTGAAAATAATTGCAGAAATATCTGAAAGTAATTTAGCATATATCAAATATGGCACAAAAGTTGTGGTGAAAATCCCATCTTTAAAGTTAAAAACTATAGGTACAGTATCGGCAATAATTCCGAGCTCAAATCCTATGACACATACTTTTAAGATTAAAGTATCTTTTAGTCATGCAAAAGTTTCGGTATATCCAGGAATGTATGCGACTGTAGATATAGCGGTACAGTAATATGACAGAAGAAGATTTACAAAAAATAGAAACAACTAATAGTGCTGGAAAACTAGCAAAAAGTTTTTTATTTAATCCTTTAACAATTGTTTTGGCAATTTTTATTTTAGCACTAGGTGTAGTTGCTCTACAACTTATGCCAAGAGAAGAAGACCCTCGAATTGATATTAGTGCAGGAAGTATTATAATCCCAGCCCCAGGGCTTAATCCCAAAGAAATCAATAAAATTATTACAGAGCCACTAGAAAAAAAACTTCGTGAGATTGGTGGAGTTGAACATATTTATTCGATGAGTATGCCCAATGCATCTGTTATTAATCTTGTTTATTATATTGGTGAAAATAGAGAAATATCCAATGTAAAACTATATGATAAGATTATGCAAAATATGGATGAGATGCCAAAGAATGTTATGCAACCGCTTATCAAACCATTTGATATTGACATTAGTATTCCTATTGTGAATATTGCTTTTTACCAAAAAAATAAAAATATTAGCTATCAAGAGTTTTTAGCTTTTGTGCAAAAAAGCCAACTAAATATAAACGCTTTATCAAATGTTTCAAAAACAAACTTAAAAGGTGAAAGAAAAGAGCAGTACAATGTAGAAATTGATATTCATAAATTAGATGGATATCATGTATCTTTAGGTCGGGTAGTTGAAGGAATACAGTCAATCGCCGTAAGAACTCCAAGTGTAAATGCTAAAACAAGAGATAATAAACTTGTAGTTATGGGAATAAAAGATGTCTTAGAGTCTATAGAGGATGTAAAAAATATTATTATTGCTCAGTATATGGGAAGCCCACTTTATCTTAGAGATATTGCAGTTGTAACTGATGGTATAGAAGAACAAAAAAAACAAAGTGCTCAAATAATTTTAAAAGATAGAACTATTCATGACCAAATAACTTTAGAAATTTCAAAACTTGCTGGAACGAATGCGGTGGAAGTCTCCGATGAAATCAAAGAATATTTGCTAGAACACAAAGAGGTCATGGAGCATTTAGGAATAGAATACAAAATAACAAGAGACTATGGAGTTCGTGCTGATATTGCTGTTGATGAACTTGTTCATCATATTATTATCACAATTGCAATTATTTTTATAATGCTGATTGTATTCTTGGGTTGGAGAGAATCACTTATAGTTACTTTTACTATTCCAGCTATTTTAGCAATTACTCTTTTTGTGGCCTATATTAGTGATCAAACAATCAACAGAATTACTCTGTTTGCTTTTCTTTTATCTCTAGGTTTGTTAGTTGATGCCGGTATTATTGTTATTGAGAACATTCATAGACATCTACATGATAAAAACATTAAACATAACTCAATGGATGAGTTACTTATAAAAGCAACTGATGAGACAGGTGGTCCGACAAATGTAGCAACTTTAGCAATTGTTTTAACAATTGTTCCTATGGTTTTTGTTGGAGGTATGATGGGTAGTTTTATGAAACCAATTCCACTCAATGTGCCGGTAGCTCTTATAGCATCACTTTTTGTGGCATATATATTTGTACCTTATTTAAGTAAAAAACTACTAAAAGATGAAATAAGTCATGAGTCTGATAAGGAGATGAAATAATGAGTAATAGTACACATAAAAGTAGTAAGTTTGAAAATTTTATCTATCAGATACTTCAAAAACCATCTAAAAAATTCTTAGTGGCTATTTTAGTCTTATTATCTTTAGTAGGCTCTATAATGATGATTCCTAGTGAAGCTGTATTAGTTAAAATGCTTCCAAGTAAAAGTGCAAATACTTTTAATATCTATATAGATACTTTGGTAGGAAGTTCCATAGAAGAGACTACAAAAGTGACACAATGTATATCCTCGATACTAAGCAAAGAAGAAGCTGTGGCTGATATTGAACTTTATTTAGGTGAAGGGTCCCCTCTTGATTATGCTGGATTAGTTAAAGGAAGTGCCCTTAAAAATGCTGAACACTATGCTGAAATGGTCATTAATTTAACCGATAAGCATGAAAGAGAAGAAAAATCATATAATCTTGTGCATAGATTAAGACCGATTATTCAAGAAAAGTGTGAACCAAGAGATAAACCAATTAGCATTCAAATGATAGAGATGCCATCAGGTCCACCAATGCTTGCGTCTGTTGTTGTTGAAGTGTATGGTGACAACACTAAACGTCTTGAAGCATTATCAAAGCAAGTTGCAACCGTTATGGATACTACAAATGGTCTTGTTGATATAAATATTATGGCAAACTATGTGCAAAAAGAGTATAAGTTAAAACTCAATACTGATAAAATTACTAAAAGTGGTTTGAGTGTTTCACAAATTAACAAGATATTATATTTGGCATTTGAAGGTATGGGTGTCGCTGTAAAAAGTACTATGAAATCAAGTTCTCAAATTCCTATATTTGTAAAGCTAAATGATGAATCTATAAGCCTAGATGAAAATAATTTACAAAATTTACATATAAAATTAAGTGCATTAAAACTAATGAATAAACAAGGGATGATGGTACCATTAACTGAAGTAATAAGCTTAGAAAAGTCATTATCTGATCCTATGATATATCATAAAGATTTACATACGATGGTCAATGTTACAGCTGAGACTGATATGGTGAGTCAGGTTTATCCATTATTAGATGCTAGAAAAATCATGATTGAGCTTTTTAGTATGAATTATGATGTAGAAGAACAACTTGGACTCAGTACTTATATGTTTGACTTAAAACTTAAAGATAAAGAAACAGGTGCGAATTATCTTATTCGTTTTGATGGTGAAATGAAGGTTACTTTAGATACTTTTAGAGATTTAGGTACAGCATTTATAGCAGCATTACTACTTATTTTTATTGTTTTTGTAATTTATTATAAATCATTTGCAATTAGTGGTATTATATTGGGTGGAAGTTTTTTATCTATAATTGGTGTAATTGTAGGGCATTGGGTAGCAGATATTGTTACAGTAGAAACATTCTTTTTAACAGCAACCTCATTAATAGGATTTATTGCACTTATGGGTATTAGTTCAAGAAACTCACTTTTGATGGTAGACTTCGCACAAGGGCTCATTAAATCTGGAATGGATAAAAGAGAAGCTATTGCTCATGCTAGTGCTACGAGAGCTAAGCCTATTATGCTAACAGCAATAGCAATTATTTTGGGTTCAGCACTTCTAACAAGTGATCCGGTCTTTGGCGGTTTAGGTGTTGCTCTTATATCTGGAACTGTGGCTGCTGTTATTATTTCACTTATCTTTATACCTATTTTAATGGATAATACTAAATCTATATAAATAAAATTACAGCTAAATTTAATTGAATTTAGCTGTTAACTCTTATTCAAAAAAATATTTTACAATGTAAAAACCACTTCCAGCCATTAAAATTGTTCCAAAAAGATTTAAAGACATATTGATTAAAGCTAATGTAATGCTACCAGCTTGAAGCATTAAAAAGCTCTCAATCGCAAAAGTTGAGTAAGTTGTAAGCCCACCTAAGATGCCAGTAGTCATAAAAGACTTTGCATGAACTGAAAAAGCTGTTGAGTAAACAAAATAAGATACTAATAATCCCATAATAAAACTACCAATCAGGTTCACCCCAAGTGTCCCAAAAGGTAAATCATGAGGCAGTTTACTAGATATAAGACCATTTAAGTAAGCACGAGATACAGCTCCTATAAAACCACCACTACCTATGGCTAGGATGGTTTGCCAACTCATCATCATACACCTTCTGCATTTTAGTTCTTAAATTGTTTAACCACTCTTTATCTGCTTTATTTGCAACAAAAGAATCTAAGTAGATAACAGTTATATCTTTTGGTTGATAGTAAAATTTTTTAATATCATAACAAGCAGAAGTTTCAATAAGTACTATTGGTTGTACTCGTAGTTTATATTTGTCAGCTATAACTTTTGCACCAGATTTAAAAGGTAACATCCTTCCATTACGAGAGCGTGTGCCTTCTGGAAACATTGTTATTACTCTATTTTTAGCAAGTCTATCTTTAGCAGCACGAAGAAGCTTAACGAGTGATGTCTTACTCTCTCTTTCTACTTCTATATCCTCTGGCAAGCTCATTGCTAAACCAAAAAAAGGAACATCAAAAAGAGCTTTTTTCGCAACCCAAGCTAAATCTTTTTTTGTCGTGGTTTCCATTACACCAATATCTAAATCACTTTGGTGGTTAATAAGAAACATTTGTGCTGAATCATCTTCAACACCTTTGGTGGTAGTAGAAAAAAAGATGGTGAGTCTAATAAACCATGCAGCTAATTTACGAGCATAAGGTCTTGGGATAAAAAAATGAAAAGCAATAGAAAAGGTTAATGCAATAAATATAATAATTGTTGCAATAAACCAGCTAATATGAGCAAATATCTTCATTTTTGACCCATCCTATTTTATTGTTGTGGAGTTTAACTTTGACAAAACCTTTTACTTTACCTTCTTTTGGTAAGTTATATTGACTTTTAGTTGTTTCAAAAATTGTTCCATTATGCACAGGAAGAAGATGTAATTGACTGCCTTGTTTAATACAAACATCCTTTTGAGGAATAGAAAGATAAATAATATAAGCCAGTGGAATCATAATAAATATTAGGTAAACATATTTTTTACGCCATAAAATAAAAAGAAAAGCAATTAATGCTATACCTGCAGCTATTTTCATTTTAAGTAGTTCATGAGATTGATTTTTTGGTTTGAGATCACTCTGAGTAACTACACTATCATCAATGACAATAATTGGAATATTTATAAGAGAAAACTTATTTTCTTTGAGATTAAAATAAGAAAAAGAGAAATTTTCTAACTCTTTACTAATAACAACATAATAGGTAATTTTGGAGTCATTGTAAGAAGTAACACTTGTTTCTATACCTTGTTTTTTTACTTTATTAAAGTGCATAGCTTTGATGTTCGAGTTGCTTGCTTTTGCCACAATAACAACAATATTATTTTTATCATCATACTTTGTTGTTTTATACTCAACAAGTTCAAATGAGTTAGCAATTATGTTTGAAAAATTCTTTTTAGGATTTAATGTAACAACATTAAGTTTTTTACCTCGGAGTTGAGTTGTATCATATTGGACATTTTCATTTGTATATTCTGTGACTAAGGAGGCTTCTATATCCGGTAGTTTTGCATTTCTTTGGGTCGTAAGAAAGTGAAAAGTTTCATAATAATATTTTCCTATATGTTCTCTAGTAGGTATTTCATCTAAAACTTTAACTCCATACCCATTAGATAATTTATAATTAATATCTGTAAACTCTTTGACTGTAGAGAGTGCTTTGATGGTAAGAGGAAAAATTTCTCCTTTTAAAACTCTTTGTGGTACCTGATCAAAACTAAGGTACAAGACCTTATCAGCTAAGAGAGTAACAGTAAATAAAAGAGTAAATAAAAGAAGTTTTTTCACGACTCTAAAAAGCCTTCTAGCATTTTTACACCATCATCAGAGCCAAGTAAAAGCTCCATAGCACGTTCTGGATGAGGCATAAGACCAAAAATATTTTTTTCTTTATTACAAATACCAGCGATTGATTCTACACTACCATTTGGGTTCTTAATATTTCCATCTTTGTCTGTATAGTTAAGAAGAATTTGATTATTATCATGTAGTTCTTGTAAACCTTCAGAATCAATAAAATAGTTACCATCATGATGTGCAATAGGAATGTTGAGGACATCCCCTTTATTTAGTTTTTCTAAAAATATATTATTATTGTTAGCAACTTTAAGATGGTGGTGTTTAGAGATAAAATGCAAACCATCATTGCGCATAAGTGCACCGGGGAGTAATCCAGCTTCTGTTAAAACTTGAAAACCATTACAGATTCCTAAAACTTTACCACCATTTTTGGCATATTCTGAGACTGCTTTCATTACAGGAGAAAATTTTGCAATTGCACCACTTCTAAGATAGTCACCATAACTAAAGCCACCTGCAACAACGAGAAGGTTAGTGTCAGTTGGGATAGACTCAGACTTATGCCATACGATTTCAGTTTGAGCACCCAATTTTTTAAAGGCATGTTCAGTATCATATTCACAATTAGTACCTGGAAATTGAAGGATAGTTACCTTAGTCATTATACTAGCTCTATCTCGTAATCTTCAATAACTGTATTAGCTAAGATTTCTTCACACATTTTTTCAACATCACTCATAGCTTTTTCTTTATCATCTGTGCTTAGTTTTAAAACTATTTGTTTTCCAACTCGAACATCATCTACGCCAGAAAAATGCAATGAATTAAGAGCATGATGTACCGCTTTACCTTGTGAATCAAGTACACCTGCTTTTAAAGATATATTTACTATAGCTGTTATCATGTTTGTTATCCTAAAATTCTGTTTAATACTTGCTCGTAAGCTACTGTAACTCCACCAAGACCTTGGCGAAATCTATCTTTATCCATTTTTTCACCACTCTCAACATCCCAAAATCGACAATTGTCGGGGCTTATCTCATCTATTAAGATAATATTACCATCTTTGTCTTTTCCAAACTCAAGTTTAAAATCAACTAGATTTAATCCCTTATCTGCAAAATAAGGTTTTAAAATATCGTTTATTTGTCTTGCCATACGACGCAATTTATCGAGCTCGTCTTGGTAATCAACAAGACCTAGTATTAGTGCATGTTGGTCATTAAGTTTAGGATCGCCTAAGTCATCATCTTTATAATCAAATTCTACTAAAGTAAAAGGTAAAATCGTTCCATCTTCTATGCCCAAGTTACGAGTTAAGCTTCCAGTAGCAATGTTTCTAACAATAACTTCTATAAGAATTACATCAACTTTTGTATGTAACATATGGTTGTCATCTATCATCTCTACAAAGTGAGTTGGTATACCATTGGCTTCTAAAAGTTTGAAAAGTTCTGTTGAGATTTTATTATTAAGTGCACCTTTCCCTGCTTCACTTGATTTTTTTTCACCATTAAAAGCAGTTAAGTCGTCTTTAAATTCTGAAATCACTAAGTTGTCATCATCTGTCAAGAAAAGTTTTTTTGCTTTTCCTTCGTAAAGTAATTCTCTTTTTTCCATAAAAAATTATCCTTTTATTATTACTAAAGCTTTTATAATATCAACAGCCTCTTTGAGTTGAATATCTTTATTAAGCATTTCGGGTGTAATTATATCTTTATTTACTTTTTTATCTTCTTTTGTTGTCTCTTTTTTAGTATCAACTTTACGAAGTTCTTCTTTAAGATGCTTTTTAAGGTCAGCTTCTTTAATAGCAAACTCATTTTTATGAGTTGTAACTTCACCTGGAGCAACTATAATATCTGGTTCTACACCAACAGCTTGAATAGTTCTTCCACTTGGTAAGTAGTACCTTGCAATTGTGAGCTTGATTGCTTCACCTTTTGTGATTGGAAGAATAACTTGAACACTTCCTTTACCAAAAGTGTTTTCTCCAACTAAAACAGCACGTTTGTGGTCTTGAAGTGCACCACTAACAATTTCAGATGCACTAGCACTTCCTCCATTAATGAGTACAACCATTGGAACTGTTGTTAAAGTTTTATTTGAAGATGCTGAGTATATTTTATCATCAACTTTCTTACGACCTTTTTGTGAAACAATTTGTCCTTCATCTACAAATAAATCTACTAAATTGACTGCTTGGTCAAGTAAACCACCAGGATTATTTCTTAAATCTAGAATAATTCCTTTGGTAAAAGCTTTGTTTTTCTTTAAAGCTGTTGTTACATCTTGTGCAACTTTTTTATCAAAACTTGTTACTCTAATATAGAGAGTATCTTTGCCTATTTTTTTAGCATAAACAGATTCAATAGTTATAATACCACGAACAATATGAATCTTAAGAGGTTTGAGCTCATTTTTACGTACAATTGTTACATCAATAGGCTCTCCAACTTTTCCTCTCATCAGAGAAACAGCTTCATCAATAGTCATTCCAATTGTTGATTTTTCATCTATTTTAAGAATAATATCACCTGATTTTAGACCTGCTTTATCTGCTGGAGTATCATCAATTGGTGCAATTACTGTAAGGGCACCATCTTTCATACCAACAGTAATTCCTAAACCACCAAACTCTCCGTTTGTTTGAACTTTGAGACGTTTATAATCTTTTTCTTTCATGTAGTTGGAGTGTGCATCAAGATTTTTCATCATACCATCAAGTGCTTTGTCAATTAAGTCTTCAATTGTAATTTCATCAACATCATACTGCTCAACTATACTGAGTACCTTGGTAAATTTTGTATATGCTTCTAGTCTTGAACTTTCTTCATCGTTTACACTGTTTTTAGCAGAAAGGTTTGAAGAGAAAAGTAGGCTAAGTGCAAGTGTTGCTGAAGCAAAACCAAAGGTGATAAACTTTTTATTTTTCATTGGAGTTCCATAAAATAGATTTTTAAGAATTTATTATACCGACTCTTATTAAACACTAAAATATTTTAGAGTATAATGTTGCCAAAGTTAAAAACTAAGGTAATTTACTGATGAATAATGTCATTTTAATTGGATTTATGGGTGTAGGAAAGGGTAGTGTGGCTCGAGAAGTTGCAAAAAATTCTAACTACATGATAATAGATACAGACGATTTAATTGAAAGTATCGAAAATAGAAAAATAAAGCATATTTTTAAAGATGATGGCGAAGCTTATTTTAGAGATTTAGAAAAAAAAGTTGCTTTATGGTTAGAAAAAAGTGTTACTAACACTTTAATATCAACTGGGGGCGGTTTTTATAAGCAAAAGAATCTTAATAAAATAGCTACAATAGTATTTTTAGACTCACCATTTGATGAGATTATAAAAAGAATTAAAGAACATCCTAATGCAGCAAATAAACTCAAGAAACGTCCACTTTTAAGTGATTTAAAAGCAGCAAAAGCACTTTATAAAGAGAGACGACCAGAGTATTTAAAACTTTCTGATATAGTTATAGATGTAACCAATAAAAGTGCAATTGCTTGTGCTAAAGAATTACTAAAAAAGGTAAAAAAACATGCGTAAAATATTCTTCTACATGATAATGCTTTTAGCAACATCACTTATGGCAAATGAAATTCACTGGGCAAAAGATTTTGACTCTGGAATAACTCAAGCAAAAAAAGAGAACAAACCAGTTATGTTTGTCTTTTCTCGTCACACTTGTAAGTACTGTATTATCTTAGAAAAAACAACTTTTTCTGATGAGAGAGTGATTAAAAAGCTTAATCAAGATTTTATCTCTATTGTTTCATATACAGATGAAAATGATTATACTCCAAAAGAGTTATGGAGACCAGGGACACCTTCAACATGGTTTTTATTGCCAAGTGCTCAACCAATGTACCAACCTCTTGTTGGTGCCGTTGATGCTGAGAATTTTTTAAATGGTTTAAATATCGTCAAAACTCAATTTGATACAATACAAAAAAGTGGAAAATAAGCTATGATATTTACAACTGTAAATGATGTTGATTTTAAAGTAAATTTTGAAGAGCTTCTTGGTCGTGGTAAGATGGATATGGCTCATGTAGGTTCTATTGTTGCTGGAATTATAGATGAAATTAAAGCAGATAAAAATATTGCTTTAAAAAAACATATTGCAAAGTTTGATAACTGGACTCCTATATCTGATAAAGATTTAAAAATTTCTACAGAGTCAATGGAAAAAGCATATCATAATATAGATGTTAAGTTAAAAGATGCACTTCATTTAGCTTATGATAGAATTAAAGTTTACCATGAAAAGCAAAAACCAAAATCATGGTTTGATACTGAAGATAATGGTACGATTTTAGGACAAAAGGTAACTGCTGTTGATAGTGCAGGGCTTTATATTCCTGGTGGAAAAGCTGCTTATCCCTCTTCATTACTTATGAATGTTATTCCAGCTCAAGTAGCAGGGGTAGAAGAAATAGTGGTTTGTACTCCTACACCAGATAATGAACCAAATGAACTTTTACTTGCGGCTTGTCATCTTTGTGGTGTGAGTGAAGTTTATAAAGTTGGAGGAGCTAGTGCTATTGCTGCTATGGCTTATGGAACTGAGACTATTCCTAAAGTAGACGTAATTACAGGTCCTGGGAATATTTTTGTAGCAACTGCAAAAAAAATGGTTTTTGGTGAAGTCAATATTGATATGATAGCAGGACCAAGTGAGATAGGTATTTTAGCAGATGATAGTGCTAATGCAAATCACTTAGCTATTGATATGCTCAGTCAAGCTGAGCATGATGAGATGGCAAGTTCTATTTTAATAACCCCATCACAAGCATTAGCTGATGCTGTTAAAGTAGAGATAGAAAACTGGTTAGTAAAACTTCCTCGTCAAGAGATAGCTCGAAAGTCTATTGATGAACGTGGGGCAATTATTGTTACTACAACAATGGAAGAGGCAGTTGATTTGATGAACCAAATTGCACCTGAGCATTTAGAAGTGGCAACTCTTAGTCCTTTTGAGCTGTTACCTCTTATTAAACATGCAGGAGCAATTTTCTTAGGGCATAATACTCCAGAAGCAATAGGTGATTATGTGGCTGGACCAAATCATACACTACCAACAGGTGGAACAGCTAAATTTTACTCTCCACTTGGAGTAGAAAATTTCATGAAAAAAACATCTATAATCTCATTTAGTAAAAATGCTATAAATGAGATAGGTGAAGAGTGTGCATTGATAGCAAAAACTGAAGGATTAACTGCACATGAGCAGTCTGTAAGAGTTAGATTAGACTAACTCTTATATATTAAATTGTTTAGAATTAGTTGAGTTCTAAACAATCACTAATAGAGTATAGCCCTTTCTCTTTATCTGCTAACCACCCTGCAGCTCTCAATGCACCTTTAGAGAAGGTACTTCTTGATGTTGCAGTGTGATTTAGCTCAATAAATTCACCCTCATTATAAAAACCAACTGTATGACGACCTACAATGTCTCCACCTCTGAGAGCCATTACTGCTATCTCATCTTTGGTTCTCTCACCGATATTTCCATCTCTCCCACTTACACGTACTTTGTTTATGTCTAAATTTCTACCTGCTGCAGCTGATTCACTGAGAGTGAGTGCTGTTCCACTAGGAGCATCTTTTTTGTGTCTATGGTGCATCTCTACGATTTCGATATCAAAGTCTTTAAGAGATGCAGATGCTTGGTATACAAGTTTGTTTAAAAGTGCAACACCTAAAGACATATTGGTTGCATATAGTATAGGCATAACATCACTTGCTTGTTTGAGTAGGTTTAATTGATGGGGGCTAAGTCCTGTTGTCCCAATAACTAAAGGTTTGGGTGTTTTTATAGCTTGTTCTAATAAAAGTTCACATGCATCAGGTAAAGAAAAATCAATTACAATATCACAAGCACTTAAAAAGGATTTCATATCTGCTGTGACCAATACAGAAGGATCTATAGAAAAATCAAGACTATTTCTGACATAAACACTACTAAGACTCATCTCTTTCGTCTCTTTTAGATTTTCTAAAAGTAGTTTACCAACTCTACCACTTGCTCCAAATACACCTACTTTAATCATTGTGTCGCCTTTATAAATATTTTTAAAATGATACCAAAGATTGAATGTTATTTTCCTTGCATATCAACTAATTTTTTTATGATTGTTTTCATAAGTTCATTATGTGTTTTTGGATTTTCATCTAAAAACCTTTGAAAAACTGGTTTAGAGATAGTTAGGGCAGTTAATTCAGTAATAGTTTTTACTGATACTGTTCTTTTAATATCACCAAGTATTGCAACATCACCAAAGTAATCTTTATCTGAAATAATATTAATTTTTTTACCATCTTTTTCAATTACTGCTTTCCCAGAAATAATAATAAATAGGGTACTTCCTACTCCACCCTGTTCAATAATATATTGTTTTGGTATAAACTCTTGGAGTGTTGTTGATTCTGCAAGTAATTGTAGTTCGTGAAAAGTTAGGTTATGAAAAATAGAAACATCATTAAGGTGCATCATTCTCTCTAAAATAGTAAGTTTCTGAGTACTTAATTGTACTTTATACGCTAATTCAGTTACTTTTGAATCTTTACTCTCAATAAATGGTTCAAAATTTATATTCGATGCAAGTTTAGGATATTTTACATAGAGAGCTAATAGTGCTGCTGAAGATATCTGTATAAATTCATGTGATAATAAATTTGTTAATATATTTTTATTTTTATATTTACTTGCTTTTTTACTTTTAGCAGTAAATTCTATTCTCAAGCAGAGTAGTTTTTCTGCTACGTCATCATCCATAAAAGATAAAGTCTCTTTTGATAACTCGAAATTATCTGGGACTTGCTCTCCTTTTGCTATCTTAATAAGTGTATTTAGTGTCTCTTTGTTATCTTTATAAATAATAAAAAGTAAGGAAAAAAGGTCTTTTGAAACTAATCCAAAGCTAGCTCGAATAGCATATTTTAAATAATGAATTTCACGGGAATCATCATCATAAATAGAGTTTTGTAACTCAATAAGTTCTGCAATTTTATCTGCAAGTTGAATGATGTTGGAATGAATTTTTTCATCAGTATTAAATATACTATACATGATTTCCTTATGTAACTCATCTGAAATACGAAACTGCTTTTGTAGTGATCTTATATAGTTTATATCTAGTTCTTCATGTGAATTTAATGCTTCGAGAATCATCTCTTTATAACTCTTAATTTGATATCTCTTTTCACTCGATTTTTCTACAGTTTCATCAAAAAGATGCTCATCGTTGAGTTTAATAGTTCGCATAACATTAAAATGTTCTTTTTTAGAAATACCTACTTGCTTACGTAATATTTCTATGGTCTCTTCGCTATTTTCATCTAAAATACCATCTTGAAGTAACTCTCTAATACTCTCCTTATATGTCTCAAGCCTTTTGTTCATATCCTTATTATCATTGATGTATGTATAGTAAATCTCTTTTAAATTAAAAGGTATAGTTTTATCATAATTCCATTTTTTGATAATTTTGAGTGCAAATCTCTCTTGAACGAAATAATTTTCTTCTCTAAATACTTCTTTATAAAAAATAATACTAGACGAGAAAATAATTAAAAAATAAAATATAGTATACAGAATAGGATAGTGTTGATAAGAAGGTGCTCCGGCAAAAGCATAAAAGGTGTTAAATGCTATGAATGCCGCCGTAACTTTCATCCGATGTTCAAAAGTGGTGTAACTAATTTCTCTAAATATTCTTAGCTTCCATAACAAAATTTCAGCATATTTAAAGAGATAATAACTTAGTAATGAAAAAAGTGCTAGAGTTAATGGTGCAGCTATAAAAAGAGGAATATAAGTTGCGAAAAAAAATCCACTTGACATTAATGCATAAGTATCATGTGTCCAGTCACGGCTAAAATAGTATTCATAACTTCCTGATTGAAGGTAAAAATAGAGATAAAATCCTAAAATCATACCTGGAAATGAGTAAAATACAAAACTTTTTTGTTTGTTTTCTTTCTCTTTCCAATAATTACTTTCCATATCAATATCAGGACAATTTTTTTTACAAGCTGTACATGTAGAACATGCTGAGTTATGAGTATAATTTTTAGCATTTGAGACACAATATATTCTCTCAACTACACCAACAGGGCAAAAAAAGTTACACCAAGATTTTCCTGTAAAAATGAGGTTGGTAATAAAGGCAGATGCAAAAATAAAGATAAAAAAGAGAATAAGGTAAAAGTCATTAAAATTGATTGTGGTTAATCTAAAGGATAAGGCTGCAAAAAGAAAAAAATATTGAACAGTGTAAAAATTATTTTCAAACCACTTAGGAACTTTTCTTTTATTGCTTAAATTGATTTTTTGCGCTATTTTTGAAACAGTCGCAAGTGGACAAACATTTCTCCAGTTTGAAAACCCTATGAGTAGGATAAGCAAAGGCAAAGGAGGAACAAGAATAGTCCAAACCAATGCAGTTGTATCATCAAAGAAAAATAAAAAAGGTACACTAATAATTAGTGTGAAAAATAATATAAGCTCTGAGCTATTATTTTTCCATAGGTGTATCATCTCTATTGCCCCATTCTCTCATCGAAGCATCATATATTTTTACATCTTTAAAGTTTAAATGTTGGTGCAAGATATACCAGTTAATAGAAGCTTCAAGCCCACCAGTACAGTAAACGATTACTTCTTTACTTTTTGTTAGATTATTTTGATTTATATAAATTGCTTTAAGCTCTTCATCTGCTTTGAGCATATAATCACTCCCAAACTTGTCGCCCCAAAAACTACTTTTTGCTTTTGGAATATGCCCAAGTCGTCGCACTCCTTTTGATTGTGCTTCTGCATCATAATAACGTTTTGGACGAGACTCTATCATAGAAACTTTACCAATGCTTTTTTGAACATATTTTAAATCAACTAGAATATTGGGATTAAATTGAGCTGTAAAATTACCTTCTTTAATATCCTTATCTGCTGTAGAGATGAAATCTTCATACTCTTCTATCCACTCTGTATATCCACCATCTAATATTGAGATATTTGTAAAACCATTGGTGATAAGCGATAGAGCTATATAACCAGCTTTTAAAATCTCTTTAGTTTTATTGTGTCCATAGATAACTACACGAGAGTTGTTGTTTATCCCTAAAGCACGAATGAGTTTTTGGATCTCTTCTGGTGATTTCATAAGTTGGTAAGGTCCAACTTGCTTACGAAATTTTGAAGCATCTACATTTATAGCACTTGGAATATGACCTTTTTTAAAGGTCTTTAAATCAGTAGTGTCAAGTAAAACAGTGTCTGTTTTTATGATAAGTTCTCGTAACTCTTTTGGTTCAATAAATGCTGTTGAAGCAAAAACAAATGTTGCAGAAAAAAGTAGTGAAAGAAATAATTTCATGATGTTCCCTTTTAATTTATAATTTATTATATCTAAATAAAATCACATGATGATTACAATATTGGTGAATTTTCCACCAATATTATTAGTTCAATAATTCATCCACATATGATATAGCAGAAAGAGCAGCAACAGCACCATCACCAGCTGCACTTACAACTTGTTTTGGAGCTTCTTGGCGCATATCACCAGTTGCAAAGAGTCCTGGAGTTGATGTTTTCATACTTAAGTCAACTTTTACTTGCCCCTGATTATTCATATCACATAAAAAGCTTCCATCTTCTTGTATAAGCGTTTGATTGTTAACATCATTTCCAACAAAAGTAAATACACCGGGTACAGCTATATCACGAATCGTACCATCTTGAAGTTTTACTTTTAAACCAGTAACACCCATAGCATCACCATACACTTCATCTGGAGTTGCATTTAAAACTAACTCTATATTTTCTGTGCTTTTAATTCTTTTTACTGTATTTGGAGCTGAACGAAATGTATCACGTCTATGAACTAAATAAACTTTTGAACAGATTTTTGCAAGGTAAAGTGCTTCTTCTAGGGCAGTGTCTCCACCACCTATAACAGCAACTTCTTTTCCTTTATAGAAAAATCCATCACAAGTAGCACATGTACTAACACCTTTACCAAATAACTCATCTTCACCATTAAATCCAGCACGACGAGGAGAAGAACCTGTTCCAATGATAACACTATATGCCTCAGTTGTTGTGTTGTCTTCTTTATGAATTGTAAAAATATCACCTTCTTTTGTGATACGAGTAACATTTACCATCTCATGAACTAAACCAAATTTAGAACACTGTTCTGGCCAAGGAATCATTAAATCCATCCCTGTAATCTCACCTGTAACACCAGGATAATTTTCTATCTCAGAACTTTGAGTAATTTGCCCACCAGGCATACCTTTTTCAAACATAACGACATTTTCTAAACCACCACGAGTAGCATAGAGTCCTGCTGTAAGACCAGCAGGTCCACCACCAACGATTGCACAATCAAGTATTGACATTTTTTTTCCTTAAAGTGTATTTATTGTTTTTGATAATTCATCTAAATTATCTAGTTTTCGTATCATACTATCTTGTTTATAAAGAGTATCTTTTACTTTTTTTATAATAAAAATAGATGGCGAATTGTATATATTAAATCTTTGAATAAATTTGAGTGAAGTGTTCGTTCCACTTCTTAAAAAAGTTGTTGTAGGTGAATTTTTTTCTACATGATTATAGTAATCAATAGCAAGTATTTTAATATTTAAATCAGTATGCTTTAATTGCTCTACAGTGTTTTTTTCTTTTGAAGAGTACAAAACAACAATATATTTATCGGCTGTAGGTTTAAAGAGATCACTTTTTTCGTAAAAGACCCAATCTTTGAAATCTATAAATTTATATTCTGAAAATTTGTAGTTGAAATAAGCAAAAGCAAGTGCAATCATTGCTGCACCAAAGAAAGAAGCTAAAAGAGTAGAGACTGAAAGGAGGCTTTTGCCTCGCTTTCTTGCCATCTTTTAATCTTTAAAAATTACGCTAAAAGAGCGTCAATTTTTGAAGCTAATGCAGCTTTACTTTGTGCACCAACGATTTGATCTACCATCTCACCATTTTTAAAGAACATGATAGTTGGAATAGAACGAATACCAAATTTAACAGCGATATCTTGTTCTTCATCTGTGTTTACTTTACAGATGTTAGCTTTTCCTTCATAATCTTCTGCTAATTCTTCAACAACAGGAGCAATCATACGACAAGGTCCACACCATGGAGCCCAAAAGTCTACTAGAGATACACCCTCTGCAAGCGTTGCTTCAAAATTTGCACCAGTTAATTCTACATATTTACCCATTAATAAATCCTTATTTATATATTTAATCTACAGCATTATACAAGGGGATTAATTAAAATGAACTTTACTCCTTAGGTAAAGTATATTTTTAATACTTAAAATTGAAATAGAGTGGCAAGTCCAAAAATAAACCCTAAAGAACCGTATAAAATAAGTTTATTAAAATAGGGACCTGCAAAAGAGTAAAACATATCTTCAAGTTCTTTAGGGTGCATCTCTTGAATCTCTTTAGTAATTACTTTTTTAAAGTCGATAGCACCCATTAGTTCCATGATTTTTTTATCAATACTTAAAAAAGCTGACTCTATTATAATGTCTAGCATGTGGTCTTTTAATTTTAAATCAAGTATGTTATTAATATGTATTAAAAATTCTTTAAAAAATGGTACAAGAGTGCTACGTAACTGCTCCTTATCTTCTCTAATATCATGTAGAAATTTTTCTAAATCATCTTTGAATATTTTTTTATCTAAAAACTCTTCTTTAATAAAAAATGTAATGAATTTATTGAGAATATCTTGAATGTTTTTTTGAAATATTTTAGATGATTTGAGATTATTTTGTAAAAACTCAAATTCATTTATAAGTATCTTTTTGTCAACATTTTTTAAAATATCACCAAGACTTAAAGAGTGTAATATGTCATCTAAAACATCATTTTTCATAAAGTTTTTGATTGTAATTAGAATTTCTTCATTCTTTAGCTCTATATTATCATGTAGAGTATTTGTAAGGGCTTGAATGTTTGGTTCAAATACTTTATTAATATCTAAAAGAGAATTTATATTAAACATTTTGAGTATTGATTGGAGTTTCATATCAAATACCCTTTCCAAAAATAACTTCATTGTAGATAAAAATGCTCTTTCAAACTCTGGATCATTGAGTATAGCATCTGTTAAATTGTCAATTTTTTCTTGTTTGATTACCTCGTTTGTGTATCCTAAATCGAGGAGTTGAGAGTTTAGAATTTCTTGTATAATATTATTGATTTGATTGAGTTTGTTATTTATAAAATCAGGAATTTCTTTATCTAAAATAATATCGATAGTTCTATTTACGTCTCGTTTGACTGCCCAGCCCATACCAAAAGGAACTTTTTGCATAATTTGTTTTCGGATGATTTTTTTATTTTCTCTGAGTAGGGGCAAAATAGTATCTGTAATAATTGCTTGGAGATTACTCTCAATTATTCTTGGAAGCATTCCATTTATCATATCTGAGAGTTTGCTATGTGTACCAAATTCACCTTTTGTAAAAAAACTGAGCAATTCATTGATTGTACTATCACCGTAAAAGAGATTCAGTACGGAGTGATTCATACTTAGGCTTATTTTTCTTTTTATATCACTATCAACAATATCATTTAAAGTGGTATTTTTTGCAAATTTTTGAAATTTTTCATCTAAATTAATAGCAAGTAGTTCTCTCTCTTTTGAACTGTTGAGAAGTTTCATTGTAGACTCAAAGGTCATATCTATCATTTTATCCAAATGAAAATATAACTCTTTGTCCATAAAAGTTAAAGATTTATCTCTATGTATAAACTTATCAAAAAGTTCATACATTATCTCTTTAAAATCTTTTTTCATAATTTCTTTATAGATTAAACTACTCGCACTTGATGCATATTTTTCTCTTTTATCGTAATAATCCATTGAAATATTATAAATTTTATCATGTATCATCTCTTTGTTTTTATCTAAAAAGTTAAAGATAAGGTTGATAGCCTCATTTGAGACATCATCAATATTTGAGTTTTGGTGGATAATTTTATCTAAAATGGCATAATTATCTTGAGCAATATGCTCTTTGATAAAACTTTTAAGATTTTCACTATTATTTTTAAAAAAATCTTGAATTGATGTGCCATTGAGCATAAACTCATCGACAAATTCAGACATTTTGGTTGCCATTTTATCTTTGTTACTTGGTAGAACTCCCTCACTAAAAGGTACTTTGAATTTTCCTATCTTTAAAGGAGTGTAGGGTTGAAAAAGCATTTTAATAGCAAGGTAATTAGTGGCAACACCTACAATGGCATAAACAAAAGGATTTATCCATATTGGCATAGAAATAGCTCCCACACCAGCACCTGCTCCAGCACCTAAAACAGCTCCAAAATAATTAATTGGTTTGAGCTCTTCACCCATAAATTCTTCTACCATCTCTTTTATCTGTGTGGGTTGTAGTTTGGTCAACTCTTTTTTGACAGCCTCGCTTACATTGCCTCTTAGTATCTCTTCGAGATTATCTATTATAACTTTAATCAGAGCATGTTCAATGGCAATATAAACCTCCTCACTCTCAAGATAACTAATAATTTCTTTGATAGATTTTCCATAAACAATATCATCTATATATTTTCTATATTCAATATTTAGTTCATCAATATTTATGACCTCTTTTATGGGTTTATGCAAAACCTTATTAGAGTTTTCTAAGATAATATTGAGTAGTTTATCTTCATCAATTAAATTCGTGAGCTGCTCTGAAAGAGTCTCTAGTCGCGATGAAAATATATTTTCTACTGTTTTGAGTTTAAACTCTTCGATGAAGTTGTCTGTCTTTTGTATAATAAAGTTTGTGAATTTTTCACTATAAAGAAAATCTGTTTTTATTTTAGTTATGGTTTTTGGGATTATCTCCTCTTTTATTTGTCCAATATCAATATCTATATACTCTTTGAGATGTTTATCTAAAATCGTATTTAAAAGATAATAATCTTTTTTTGTGTCAACATTCTGGAGATTTTTTATGACATGTTTTGTCACTTTCTCTGAAGTAATTATCCCTCTATTTGAAACTTTTGTGTATAACTCTCCAATAGATTTATTTTGTAATATATCTATGAGTTGATTAGAAATTTCATCTTCAGCCTTGCCTCTGTACTCATTCATATGCTGTTTTATTTTATTTAAAACTTGAAAATCAGCAACAAGATTAGTGTAAAAGATATTAACAACTTTTTTCTTAAAATCTGCAAACATACCATCACTCAGAGCTTTGTCAATTGAACTATTTATTAAAACTTCAAGCTCTTTTTCATTTTCATCGATAAACTCAATAATTTTATAGATGATATTTGGTAGTTTGTTTTTTATAAAAGATTTTATGGACTCTTTAACTTCGTCACCTACAAGACTCAGAATTGAAACATCAACTTTTTTAAGAGCTTCTAAAACAGCATCAATACTATTTTGTATCGCAATATTTCCCTCTTTTGAGAGGGCAATAGCAATAATCTGATTTAAAAATTCTTTTGTTGAACCATCATTTGTTGAAAAAAGTTGTCTAAAAGTAATCTTTTGAAACTCTTCTTTTGTTGTATTTAAAACTTTATCAATATCTATGAGTTCTAAAAGCTTGTAAACAGTAAGGTTTATTGACTTATCATATTTTGAGACATTAATATCATGTAGAATATCATGTAGGTTTTTTTGTAGTTGTTCAAAGAGCTCTTCGCTTATAAGCTTGTTGCTTTTAAACTCTTTCATAGCTTTGAGGGAAGTACTGAGGTAGTCACTTTTGTGCTTATGTAAAAGTTTACTTACCTTTTTACTAAAATGAAGAGCTTGCAGCGAAGAAATTGCACTTTTTACAGGTCTTAGAGCTATTTTCTTTTTTATTGCTTTTGTATGCTTTTTATTTTTTTCTAAAAAGTTAACTGCATTATCTGTTGTAGTATCAATTCCGTGTATCTCTTTTAAGGCAATAGAATTTTTTGGTAAAGAGTATAAAAACATATCTTTTATCAGCTCTTTTATATAGTTATGAAAATTCTCAGATTGAAACTCTTCTTTGAGAGTAGAGTGGTTGATTAAATCTTTTTCAATAAGTTGTGCCATATTCTCAACAAACTCATCATGTGTATCTTCTATGATACCACCAAAACGACCAAAATACTTTTTAAAAAGCATTTTAATAGCAATATTATTCGTAATATAACCAGTACCTGCACCGGTTATAGCATTTATGAGTATGTTATAAATCATATTGATATTCTAGCTCAATGTTTATTTACAATGACTTTTTGGTATAATTTTAAAAACAATTTAATGGATTGAAATATGAAACTTAAAATTACAAAAGGTAAACTTGGTGTCCGCCCTGATATAGCAAAACCACATCCTGGTTTTTTTCATGAAGTACAAGAGGAACGATTTAGAAAATTGGTTAATGAGCATTATGAGTCTATAAAAACAAGTGATATTGCTTTTTTATTTCCTGTTTTTGATGATGAAGATTTTGCAGAAGCACAAAAACATGCGGCAGATTTTCTTATAGAGATTTCAGGTGGACCTGATTATTTTACACAAACTCGTGGAGCACATCAAATAGTTGGTCGACATGCCCCTTTTCGCATAGATGAAGATGGACGTAAGAGTTGGCTTAAACTTTATATACCTTTGCTTGAGGCTTTAGAAGAAGAGGGAATAAGCAAAAAATACATCAAATCTTTTTGGAAGTATCTTGATATTCACTCTATGTGGATGGTAAATACTAAATCCCCAAAGTTTGGTAGAAAAAAATAAAAGTTTAAAAGCGAGTAAAGTAGCGTTTTCTTTTTATAAAGTAAGCACACTCTGTATATCCTACTTCTTTTGCTAGAGCTGTTATTTCCTTATTAAAAAGAGCAACTTGTTCTGGTTTATGTGCATCAGAGCCAAAAGTTATGGGAATACCAAGTGCATAAGCTTGTGTTAAAAGTGCTTTAGAAGGGTAGGGCTCTTGAACATCTTTTCTATATCCTGCCACATTGAGTTCTAAAACCATATCAGATGCTTTAATAGCTTTAAGAGCATCTTTTGCCATAAGTGTGATGTCACCTTGGGGCATAAATTTAAATACTTTTATAAGATCTAAATGTCCTACAATATCAAAAAGTTTACTCTTTGCCATCTCTTGGATTGTGTCAAAATATTTTTGCCAAATTTCGTCAATATCTTGCTCTTCCCATCGTCCAATAAATTCCGGATTATCAAATCCCCAACCCTCTAAAAAATGAACAGAACCAATAAGATAGTCTACATCAGCTTCTAAAACTCTTGTGTCCATATGTCCCTCAAGATAATCAACTTCATATCCTAAAAGTATCTCTATTTGTGTTTTGTACTTTTCTTTATTTTGCAGTACTGCTTGTTCATACTCTATCATTTGCTCAAATGTCATACGATATTTTGGGTCAAAATCCATAGGAGCATGATCAGAAAAACCAAGGTATTTTGTACCTGAGTTAATAGCTTTTTGTATGTACTCATGCATTTGTCCCTCAGCATGATTACAAAGTGGAGTATGGTTATGTAAATCAACTATCATTTATTCTCTCATTTATATATTTTATGCTATTATAGTGCTAATTTAATAAATTTTACCAATAACATGGAGATTTTATATGACACAAGAAGAGCTAGATGCATTAATGAGTGGTGCAACAGACGATATAGATGCCCTGGATGATGAACTTGTAGAAGAAGTCGATGATGAAGATTTAGATGATTTGGCATTAGAAGAGGGTGTCGATGAAATGCCACATGGTTATAGGGATGATACTGCACATCATTGGCCTTTACCCGCAACGGATGAAAATAAAATGGTACATCAACTCGATGATGTAACAAAAGAGAGTGAAGAAAAAGCAACAGAAATTTTTGACATTATTGAGACTATTAGTGCTGATTTGATGGATAAAGAGGAGGAGATGCAAAGAGTTATAGAGACACTTACTAGCAATGTGGGACTCTTTAACACACTGAGTGAAAAGTTTCCTGATGTCGAAGCTTTTAAAAAACAGTTAGAACTTAATAGAGCAGCTCTGAGTGATGCAAATGTTACAGTAGAAACTATGCAAAATAGTGGAGATTCTATTATGAATGTCATGGACATTATGCAGTATCAAGATATTCACCGTCAAAAAATTGAGCGCGTTATAAATGTAATGCGTGCACTCTCTAAATATATGAATACTCTTTTTGAAGATAAAATTGAAGATGAAAAACGTGTCTCTTCTGCACACCATATTGCAGGAGATACTCATAGTGATTTAGCATCAACTGATGATATCGAAGCACTTCTTGCTCAGTTTGGAAGCTAATGAAAAAAGTAGAATTACTCTCTCCTGCTGGGACATTAGAAAAACTGAAAATTGCATTTGACTTTGGTGCAGATGCTGTTTATGGCGGTGTAAGCCACTTCTCTTTACGTATTCGCTCTGGAAAAGAGTTTAGTTTTGAGGATTTTGAAGAGGGCATAAAATATGCCCATGAGCGAGGTAAAAAAGTATATGCCACTATAAATGGATTTCCTTTTAATTCTCAGCTTTCACTTTTAAAAAAGCATATCGTAAAAATGGGTGAACTCAAACCTGATGCTTTTATAGTTGCAACTCCTGGTGTTTTAAAACTGTGTCATGATTTAGTCCCAGATATGCCTCTTCACCTCTCCACCCAAGCAAATGTAATGAATGTTTTAGATGCAGAAATTTATCATGATATGGGAGCGACTCGTATTATAACCGCTCGTGAAATTTCTCTTAAAGATTTGATTGCTATTAAAAAAGAGTTACCAAACTTAGAGCTTGAAGTTTTTGTGCATGGAAGTATGTGTTTTGCATATAGTGGAAGATGCCTTATCTCAACACTGCAAAGTGGTCGTGTACCAAATCGTGGATCTTGTGCAAATGATTGTCGTTTTGAATATGAAATGTATGCAGCAAATCCTGAAACAGGAACACTTTTTAGACTTGAAGAAGAACCAGGTATTGGAACTTACATAATGAACTCTAAAGATTTAAATCTTGCTTCACATATGAAAGAGATATTAGATAGTGGTGTAGTTGATAGTGTTAAGGTAGAAGGACGAACAAAAACAGCTTACTATGCGGCTACTACTGCTAAAGCTTACAGAATGGCACTAGATGATTATTATGCTGGTGAATTTGATGATGAAAAGTACCAATATGAACTGCAATCACTCCAAAATCGTGGTTACACAGATGCCTATCTCATCTCTCGCCCCTTTGAAAAACATGATACTCAAAGCTTAGATTTTAGTATGCAACTAGGAACTCACCAAGTGAGTGGAGTGGTAAATGAAGAGGGAACACACTTTTTATGTAAGTTTAAAACAATGCCAAAAGATGAAATAGAAGTAGTTTTTCCTCTGGGTTCTCATGTAGAAATTGTAGACAATGAAATAGGTACAACTTATAAAAAAGATGGAAAATTTTATCTCTCGTTTAAACAGTTAAAAGCACAAAATGGAAAAATATATGAAGAGATTCATAGTGGTAACACAAATGCTATAGAGTTACCAACACTATTTCCAGCTTTTACTTTTTTTAGAATACCAGCGAACCATGAAATGGGGACAAATCCAAAAGCTTAAAAAGTGTATAATTACACATATAATTTAAATATAGGGAAATAAATGAAATTTGTATCGATAGTAATAGGCAGTAAGAGTGATTATGAGGTAATGAAATCGTGTTCAGACACACTAGAAGCATTTGGGGTAAGTTATGAAATGATTATTTCTTCGGCTCATCGTTCACCAGAGAGAACTAAAGAATACATTAGCAAAGCTGAAGAAAAAGGTGCTCAAGTATTTATTGCTGCTGCTGGAATGGCAGCTCATTTAGCAGGTGTGTTATCATCAAAAACTGTTAAACCTATTATTGGTGTGCCAATGTCTGCATCTGCTCTTGGTGGCATTGATGCTCTTTTATCAACTGTTCAGATGCCAGCTGGAATGCCAGTTGCTACAGTAGCAATAGGAAAAGCGGGAGCTATAAATTCTGCATACTTAGCGATGCAAATAATGGCTTTAGAAAATGAAGAATTAAGTATAAAACTTAAAGAAGATAGAATATCAAAAGCTAAAAAAGTTGAAATGGACTCACTAGAGATAGAGACACTTATTAGCTAAAAAGGTTACAGATGAGCTGGATGCATGAAGATGAGTATTGTGAGTTAACGGGTTTACATATGTCTGCTATTGATGAAATGGTAGAACATGGTAAGTTAAGCATAAAAGTGGAAAATGGCATTCGAATGATTGACCCATCAAAAGGAGCTACAGAATCGGTAGTTCCTGTAAAACTTCAAGAGCTTGCTCAAAGAAATACTCATGAAATGATGGTGCAACCTGCTTTTGTTGAAAAAACAATAGGTACTATTATTAATCTTCATGAAAAAGTTCTTGATGCTAAAGATGAAACTCTCGAAGCTGTAAGAGTTGAGAATAGATTTTTACGAGAAGCATTAGAATCACTTCAAGAGCTTTATGATGAAGATAGAAAAACTATTCATACACTTCAAGAACAACTCAAACTCTCCCAACAAGAAGTAGAATTTATGCGAAGAAAATATAAACTCATGTGGAACAAAGCCATAGATGAACATAGTAATTAATGTTAATAGATGAAGCTTGTGTTGCTTGTATAATCAACCAAAGTGCCAAGGTAGCTGATGCTATTAGTGCAGATAAAGATTTAAAATCTCTTTTAACATCTACAGTTGAAGAGATGAGTAAAAATTTCTCTTTTACAAATAATCCCCCTGAAATTGCTGCTGATGTTTATGAAAATATGGCTACTCTCGCCAACAAAGATGACTTATATAAAGAAGTCAAAGAATCAAGTACAAAAAAAGCACTCTCCTTTGTCCCTTTTTTAAAAGAAGAGTTAGCTCAGAGTAAAAACAAACTCTTAACAGCCACAAAAATTGCTGTAGCTGGTAATGTTATAGATTTAGCAGCTGAGGTAGAGTTTGATTTAGAAGAAGAGTTAAGCAACATATTTCACACTCAGTTTCTACATGATAATTTAGAAGAAATGGCTCAACAATTGTCATCAGCACAGAGTGTTTTAGTGCTAGGAGATAATGTAGGTGAACATATTTTTGATTATGTATTTATAGAGACTCTACAAAAACTCTATCCAAATATATCCTTTTCTTACATGACAAGAGGCACTCCTATCATTAATGATGTAACTATCAAAGAGGCAAAAGAGGCTGGTTTTGATAAATTATGTAACTTAGTAGATAGCGGTGTAAATACTCCTGGATTTACCTACAATCGTGCAAACAAAGCATCACAAAAACTTTTTGATAGTGCAGATTTAGTCATAAGTAAAGGTATGGGAAACTATGAATGTTTGAGTCCATCACATAGACAAAACATCTGTTTTTTACTCAAAATAAAATGTGGTGTGGTTGCAAACTCTTTAGATGGTCAGATTGGCGATATAGTTTGTAAAATGGTGTAAGCTTAGCTATAATTTCATAATTAAAACAATAGAGGCAAAATCCACATGATAACTTTTAGCGAAATGTTACTAAAACTACAAGAATTTTGGATGAAGGAGGGGTGTAATATTGTACAACCTTACGATATTCCATCAGGAGCGGGGACTTTTCACCCTGCTACTTTTTTACGTTCACTTGATTCTACTCCTTGGGCTACTGCTTATGTTGCACCATCTCGTCGTCCTACGGATGGTCGTTATGGGGAAAATCCAAATAGACTTGGTTCATATTATCAGTTTCAGGCTATTATTAAACCATCACCAGACAACATTCAAGAGCTTTATTTAAAATCTTTAGAGTATCTTGGTCTTGATGTGAAACAACATGACATTCGTTTCATAGAAGACAACTGGGAATCACCAACACTTGGTGCTTGGGGTCTTGGTTGGGAAGTTTGGCTCAATGGTATGGAAGTAACTCAGTTTACATACTTTCAACAAGTGGGAGGCATAGAGTGTAAACCTGTAACGGCTGAGATTACTTATGGAACAGAGCGTCTTGCAATGTACTTGCAGGGTGTTGATAATATTTTTGATATTGTTTGGAATGTTGACAGAAATGGTAATAAAACACTCTATAAAGATGTGCATAAAGAGAGTGAAATAGAGTTCTCAAAATACAATTTTGAAGTAGCAGATACAGATATGCTTTTTGCCGAGTTCAGTGCAAAAAGTCAAGAGTGTGAAAGAACTCTTGAAGCAGGACTCCCTCTTCCTGCTTATGATTTATGTATGATGGCATCAAATACTTTTAATGTTTTAGATGCAAGAAAAGCAATAAGTCAAACTGAGCGTCAAAACTACATCTTAAAAATTCGTGAATTATCTCGTGGATGTGCAGAACTTTACAAAGCTCAAGAGCCAGAACGTCTAAAAAGAGTTAATGCATAATTAGTCTACTTAAATATGGCAAAATGCCATATTTTTAAAATATTTTTCATTTTTGTGTACAATGTAACTTATGAAACACTCAAAAGATATACAGACAAAATTTGACAAACTTGGTATTAGTAGTTTCTGTGAATTAGTACTACTTATTCCCAATGCTTATGAAGATTATCGACTACATGATAATTTAGCCCCTCATACTCATCAGCTCATAGATGCAACCGTAGAATCGGTCTTTCGAGCACCAAATACAATTCAGATAACTTTTTTTGTGCATAACTTTGGACATACTATTACCGGAGTTTTATTTCGACCTAAACCTTATATGATGCATCAGTTTGTAGTGGGGAGTCGTGATTATTATTATGGCATGATAGAGTGTAAAATAGGCTCTTGTAGTATGAGTATGCCTAAGAAAGTAACTTCAATAGGTGCAATCACTCCAAAATACAAGTCAAACCTTAGAAGTGATGTTATGGCTCGTTTGGTGGCCAACAATTTAAACCTTGAAGTATTAAAAGGTGAAGGACTAAAAGAAGATATAGCTGAAGAATTATTAAAACTTCATTTTCCAACACCTGATGTTTTAGAGTCTAAAGAGTTAAATGAAAAAACTCTTTATGCACTAAAATATACAGAACTCTTTGTTTATATGAAACAACTCTCTGCAAAAAGAAGATACTTTACCCCTTTGAAATCTCTACAAAAAAGTTATAAAAAGTTTTTAGAGAGTCTGCCTTTTACTTTAACCAATGAGCAATTAAGTACCATAGAAGATATTAAAAATGATATAGCAAAAGATGTGGCAGCAAAGCGTATGATAGTGGGTGATGTTGGGAGTGGTAAGACTATGGTGATTTTAGCTTCTGCCTACATGATAAATAAGCACCGTTCTATTTTAATGGCACCAACAACTATACTTGCAAATCAACTTTTTGAAGAAGCAGAGAAGTTTTTGCCTCATTTAAAGATAGTTTTAGTCACTAACAAAAGTAAAAAACAAGATTTAAGTGAGTTTGATTTTATAATAGGGACTCATGCTCTTTTATACCGTGATTTACCCCAAGCAGCACTTGTGATGGTAGATGAACAGCATCGTTTTGGAACACAGCAGAGAAATATGTTAGAAAAGTTAGTAAGTTCTGGTGAGAAAAAACCACACTATTTACAATACTCAGCGACTCCAATTCCACGAACTCAAGCTATGATAGAAACCGCTCATATAGATGTAAGCCTTATTACAAGTACTCCCTTTATAAAAGATATAAAGAGTCAAGTTATACATAAAAAAGATTTTACAGATTTACTAAGCCATATAAAATCTGAAATAGAAAAAAATAACCAAGTCCTTTTAGTCTATCCTTTAGTAGAGCAGAGTGAAAATATTGACTATCAAAGTATTGATGAAGCCCGAGCATATTGGGAACGAAATTTTGATGATGTTTATGTGACTCATGGAAAAGATAAAGAAAAAGAAAAAGTTTTGCTAGATTTTAGAGAAAATGGCAAGATTTTGATAGCAACAACAGTTGTAGAAGTGGGCATCTCTCTACCTCGTCTTACAACGGTAATAATTGTTGGAGCAGAGAGACTAGGACTCTCTAGCTTACATCAACTCCGTGGTCGAGTAAGCCGTACAGGTTTAAAAGGCTACTGTTATCTCTACTCTAATCAAGAAAAATCAACAAGATTAGATGAGTTTGTGCAAACAACAAGTGGTTTTGATATAGCAAACTTGGACTTAAAATTTAGAAAAAGTGGTGATTTACTCAGAGGAGTAAATCAGAGTGGGAGTCAGTTTAAATGGATTGATTTAGCCCAAGATGGAGAAATTGTTCAAAAAGTTAAAGCGAACTTATTAAGCTAAAGTTTTATCGACATATATTGCTTCTTCCGCAAGCATATTGTCCATGACAATAAAGAGTTCATCTGATGCATTTTCCATGCGAATGAAGTTTTCTTTTATATCTTCTTTATGCTTGAGTAATCCATCTTTTTTGACTATTTCAAAACTACTTGCAACAGCCTCATGAACCTCGGCATGAGGCGCTAAGATTTTTTGAAAGTTTGTTGTGTGTCCAAATTGTGACTCTCCTTCACTGTTATACCATTTTCCAAAACGACAAGTGTTGTGATCTGTAATCTCACTTGGATTGTGTAAGTTTTGGTGTGCAGCTGCTTTAAAAAGAATATGGTCGATTTTAGCAAGTATAAGAAAGTTTTTGTTTTTCATTAAGCGACTTGAACTTAGTACTGATTCCGATGCCTTGTTAAACTGCGTAAGTGACGCATAAAGCGTTTCTACATTCTCTGATGAGACGGAAGCGATATGATTTAATGACTGAGAGTTGTCTAACATACCATTTGCTTCTTGTTGTAGCGTTGAGATGGAGATGCTTATCTCATTTGTCGCTTTTTGAGTTCGTTCAGCAAGTTTGCGAACTTCATCAGCAACAACGGCAAATCCACGACCATGCTCACCTGCTCTAGCCGCTTCTATGGCTGCATTTAAAGCAAGTAGGTTTGTTTGGTCGGCAATGTCTTTAATCAGGTCAATTACAGAAGTAATCTCTGTGGTTCGACTAGTAACTCCCTCGATAGACTCATCATTGTGAGCAATGATTTCTGAGAGTTTTTGAAAGTTTGTGTTCATTACTTCAACTACTTCGTTGTTAGAATGCGAAAGTGAAGTAGTTTCTTGTGATTCGAGGGCAAGTTGAGAGAGTGTTTCGTTTGTATCGACAATTTGCTCTTGAATACTTGCAAAGTTGATAAGTAAACCTTTTCCAGTCTTGGAAAGCTCTAAGAAAAATTTCTCCTCTTCACGTTTGAGATACTCTTCTTTCATTGCACCTATAGATATATTTACTAAGTTTGCTGTTTTAGCAAATGTAGGATTTAAACCGGTTGCGTGGATTCTTCTGAAGTACTTGTTTTGGGAAGCATACTCTATGGAAGTGTTGATTTCTCGTAATGTTGATTCAAGTTGGTCAAATAAATCATTTACATTCCATGCAAGCCAAGCAAGTTCTCCTCCTCCTTCTATGAAGTGTTGACGGTTTTCAAAGTTTCCATCCAGAGCAGCAGTTTTAACAATTTTTGATGTTCGGTCGATACTCTTTTTTGTGATATGAATATGTTTATATGCATATAAAGCAATGGCAAAGTTTAAAACATTAAAAAAAAGTACACTAACATGAATCTCAAAAAAAGTAACAGAGACTAAGATACCAAGTAGTACAACCCCAATATGCGCATAATTTGCATAATGTAATTTAGAAAGAGAGGATAAATTCATCATAATTAACTCCTTTTTCTTTTAATAATTTATTCATTATTTTTTCACTAGCAGGTAAGCCACCCGTTTTTTCAGCTGACAAAAGTGAATTATACAGGGGTATAATAATATTTAGAGCTTCTTGATGTGGTTTTCTTCTTGCTGAGTGATACCCAATTTTTTGATTGTTTTTATGATTATAAGATGGAGTAACATTTGCTAAAACCCAATAGTAAGAGCCATCTGCACATAAGTTTTTGACATAAGCGTGAATTTCTCGTCCATCTTGAAGATAGGTCCACAGATATTTAAAAATAATTTTAGGCATATCTGGATGACGGATTATATTATGTGGTTTTCCTATTATTTGCTTTTCATTTAAACCAACAATATTAATGAAGTTACGATTTGCATAGGTGATGACTCCCTTGAGGTCAGTTTTTGTTACAAGGAGCTCATTTTCATTAAAAGTCTTCTCATTTTGAGTGGGTTTTACATTCATATAAATTCACTTTGTATAGTTTTGTTTTATTCTATCAAGTATGAGTTTAAAGCTTGCTGTGAGAACTGTTTCGTAGCCATAAATAGCCGGTGACACCGGCTATTAAAGAGGCTACTAAGATTCCAATTTTTGCTTGAAAAATTAGATTTTCTTGTCCTAAAAATGCTAAGTCTGCGACGAAAATACTCATAGTAAAACCGATACCACCCAAGAGCGCAACGCCAAAAATTTGCTGCATATTACTATGCTCTGGAAGTTTTGCAATACCTAATTTTACAGCAAGAAAAGCCACTCCCCCAATACCAATAACTTTACCAAAAATAAGTCCAAAAATAATCCCAATGGAAATAGGTTGAGTAAGAGTAGTGGAAATTGCTGAAAAATCTATACTAACACCAGCATTAGCTAGGGCAAAAAGAGGAATTATAAGTAAACTTACAGGTAGATGTAAAGCATGTTCAAGTCGTGAAGCGGGAGAACCAACAGAATCAATTTTATCTTTAATATTAATCAAAATAGCTTTTTGTTTTTCATGAGTTGTATAATCTGTAGCAACGGGATAGTTATCGTACTCATCTAGCATATTTCTTGTGTGGTTGGTAAAGTCGGTAGGTGTCAGTTTTGGTTTGGAAGGAATGGCTATAGCCGCAATAACTCCTGCAATAGTTGCATGAACACCAGATTCGAGCATAAAAAACCACATTGGTATGCCGAGAATAAAATAAGCGAGAATGGAGTGAATACCAATTCTGTTGAAGAGAAGCATCACAAGAAACATAACTCCAGCAAGTGAAAGTGCTATAAAATTGATTTCATGAGTGTAAAAAATAGCAATAACTAAAACTGCACCAAGGTCATCAACAATTGCAAGAGCTACTAAAAAGGTCACAAGAGAAGTAGGAACACGATGTCCAAGAAGAACAAGTGCACTAATAGCAAAAGCAATATCAGTAGCCATTGGGATACCCCAACCATTTGCACCAACTCCACCATGATTAAAAAAAGTATAAATGAGAGCAGGAAAAACCATTCCTCCAATAGCTGCAAGAATCGGTAGAAGAGCTACTTTTAGATTGGAAAGTTCTCCTATTAAGATTTCGCGTTTTATTTCAAGACCAACCATAAAGAAAAATACAGCCATAAGTCCATCGTTTATCCAGTGATGAATAGTGTGTGAAAGTTGCCAAGTTCCTACATTGCAATCAACACTTGTATGAAAAAAGTGATTATACAAACCAACTAAAGGAGAGTTTGCAAAGATAAGAGCAAATAGTGTCATAAACAAGAGTACAAGACCGGTAGTAGTCTGTGCATGAATAAAATGTTCAAAAGGTGTTGATACTCGCTCAAATACTTTTTCCCATGGAGCATAGAGTTTCATTGCTTTTTCCTTAAAAATAATATGTTTGATTATAACTAAATATAAATAAGTTTAAAATATGTGTATAATGTTTTTATGAATTTAGAAGATATAAAAGATAAAACGATACTTTTGTTTGGAAAACCACGAGCTTTTTCAAAAGATGAGTTTGAATCACAGATGAAACATCATAATGTTACTATTGTTAAAGAGATTAATGATGAAGTTATTTTAAGTGTTGATGGTAGAATGATGACACCTTATGAGCAGATAGCGAGTGATGAGCTTTATGAAAAAGGTGGCATGAACACTGCAACTATTGATGAATTAGAAAGAGCACTTGCAAAAGAGATAGATAAAGATACACTGCTGATGAGTTTGAAATTATCACATGATAAAGAGCGCTTAAAAAGTGCTATAGAAAATAGTATGCTTAATGATGAAATCTTTTTTGCTCTGATGAAAATGTACTCGTGGAGCGGTGAGGACTTTTTTGAAAATGATGATAATCGTGATGTAAGTGCTGCTTTTATTGCTCGTTTTTATGAAAATATTGAGAGAAATCATAATGTGCAGTATGCAACCACAGGCTTTATCCATTTAGTGGCTCAAGCAAAAAGTAGTGATGTTTTGTTGGCAATTTCCCTTCTTGAACCTCTTAAATATCATCCAAAAATAAAAACTGCCATTGCTATGCACCCAAAATGTGACCCTTCTATGCAAAAGCGATTTTTTAAAAGTGATGATGCAAAAATATTAGAAGCTTTGAGTCTTAACCAAAATTTGGATGAAAAGCTTATAAAAGAGTTTGCAAAAAATGAGTATCTTGGTCTAAATGTAGCTAGAAGTATTTTATTAACAGATGAGCTTTTTGAATATCTCAAGAAGTTTACTTTAGGATTAGCTCAAAATGAGACTCTAAGTGAAGTTATGCAATTAGAGCTTTTAAATCTACATGATAATTTTGTCAATTTGGCTTTAGCAAACAATAATTTTATAACTCTGAGTATAATTCAAAAATTACATGATAATAGTGATGAAGAGCTTAAAATGGCACTCTATAAAAATAGTGCAACTCCACATGATATTTTGAATGAGGCTTATAAAGATGAAAATTATCATGGTGCTTTGGCACAAAATGAAAACACTCCAGTTGAGATACTTTATCAACTGCAACTAGATGCTAGATATGAGCGAATGGTAAAAACAAATGCTGGATTTGGAAAACATATTCAGGGTGAAAATATAGGATGGTTGGTTTAATGAAAGCAACAAATTTAGTAAGAAGTATTAGTGCATTGGTAGAACAAAAAGTACCGACTTTTCTTTGGGGTGCACCTGGAATTGGAAAGTCTTCTATTGTCAAACAAATTGCACATGATAATGGGCTTGATTTTATTGACTTAAGACTTGCTCTTATGGATCCAACAGATTTAAAAGGTATCCCATTTTACGATAAAGAGAGCCATACAGCCCTCTGGGCACCACCAGCATTTTTACCAAAAAAGGGTAGGGGCATTTTGTTTTTAGATGAACTAAACTCAGCACCTCCTTCTGTACAATCTTCAGCTTATCAGCTAATACTCGACCGTCGTATTGGAGAGTATGAACTCCCTGATGGTTGGGCAATTGTAGCTGCTGGAAATCGTGATGGTGATAGAGGTGTGACTTATAGAATGCCTGCACCTTTGGCAAATCGTTTTGTTCATTTTGAAATGGAAGTTGATGTTGAAGATTGGAAATATTGGGCTTATAAAAAAGAGCTTGATAGCCGAATAATTGCATATATATCTTTTAAAAATGAGCATCTTTTTACTTTTGATGCTAAAAGTGATACTAAAAGTTTTGCTACTCCAAGAAGTTGGGAATATGTGAACAGTATCTTAAAAAGTGCTGTGAGAGAAGATATTCTTTTAGATGTTTTAAGTGGTGCTATTGGACGAGAAGTTGCTGTAGGATTTTTGAGTTTTGCCAAAGTGATGAATAGACTTCCAGATATAGAAAATATCCTTAACACAGGTGAGGGTGAGTATAGTGATGAGGTGGATGTACTCTATGCTTTGAGCTCTGGACTAACGAGCCGAGTTCTACATGATAATTATCATGTAGAAAACCTTTTACACTATTCTTTAGGATTAAAAAGTGAATTTGCAGTAATGATTGTGCAAGATTTACAAAGAAATGGTGTGCAAATGGAACACTCTAAAGTTTTTAAAGAGTGGGTGAAGAAGTTCGCATATCTTCTGACATAAAATGAAGCAATCTCAAAAAATATCACAAGCTAAAGCAAAACTTTTAGTTGATTATCCATACTTTGGAACATTGGCTTCAAAGATAGATGTTGTTATTAATGATGACATAGAAGCCTTTAAAAGTGATGGAAAAAAAGTTGAAATAAACAGCGATTATCTTCAAGAATTAGAACTTAGCGAGATGGAATTTATCTTTGCTAATGGTGCAATGCATGCAAGTTTAGCCCATGAAGCTCGTAAAAACAGTAGAAGTGGTTGGCTGTGGCAGATGGCAACTGATATGGCAATTAATGATATGCTCGTTGAAAATGGGCTTGATATGCCTTATGGTGCAGAGTATAGAAAACGATTCAGTGGGCTTTATGCTGAAGAGATTTATGCAGAACTTAAAGCTGATATTTTGAGAGATGATGAAGATTTGGAGTATGAAGCTGACAATGCAGATGATGTTCAAGATAATAACAGTAGTGATACTCAAGAACAAAATAGTGAATCCCCGCAAACCCAAGAAGAACTTCAAGAAGAGATACTCCAAGAGCAACTTCTAGCTGAAGAAGCTATATCTCTTTTAGAGTCTGAGTTTAAAAAAGGGGAAGCTCCCCGTGAAATAGAACGTTTTTTCAAACTTGATTTTTTTGGTAAAATTGATTGGAGAGAGGAACTAAAATCTGCCCTTGATAGATACTTTAGAGATGATTACACACTGCTTCCTCCAAGTAAAAAACTTCTCTCTTATGGGATTTATCTGCCCTCAAGTATCAGCCAGACTTTTAGGCTTGTGATTGCCATAGATAGTTCTGGTTCAGTAGATGAAAAACTTTTAAGTGAATTTTTAAGTGAAGTGAATTTTCTCATGTCTTTAGTTCATAATTATCAAATAGAGCTTCTTGTTTGTGATGATAAAATTCGCTCACATAAAACTTTTTATAGTGGTGATAGTTTAGAAGTAAAACTGGAGGGTGGGGGAGCAACTGATTTTTCTCCTATTTTTGAGTTTTGCCAAAGAGAGTTCGATGATGTAAAACTACTCTTGTATTTTACAGATTTAGATGGATTTTTCCCTAAAATAGTTCCAAGTTATGAAGTGAAATGGGTGACACTAAAAGAGAAAGAAACTCCCTTTGGTGAGTTGATTATTTTATAGGTCATCAAAATTTACATCATAAGTTGTGAGCATTTGAATGTACTCTAAGCTCTCTAATGTGTTGTGAATTCTACATGAGAATTCCTCTTTTGAGAAAGGTTTTTTGATGTAGTCATTAGCCCCTTTTTTTAAAAAGATTGCTAAAGTCGAGGCATCATTATCAGCAGAGAGAACTATGATAGGTAACTTTTTTTTATCATACATTTTTCGAATCTCTTGAGTAAGTTCTAAACCATCCATTACTGGCATATTGTAGTCTGTTAAAACTAAAGAGATGTCATCATAAGTTTTGAGCATTCCTAAAGCTTCTTCTCCATGGGCTACAGATATTACCTTAAAGTACATATTTTCTAATAATCCTTGCATCAGTTTTCTTGTAAGCATTGAATCATCTACTAATAGGATAGTATGGTTTTTATTTTTTTCTAATCTTTGAAGGCTTTGAATAATATGCTTAATATCTTCAACACCACTTTTATTGACATAATCAATAATGTTTTTCTTGAGCATTTGTTCTCTAAAATTTTTGTCTATATTTCCACTTAATACTATAGCCTTTTGACCTTTTGACAGAATATAATCTACCACTTCGCCATTTGGTGCATCTGGTAAGTTAATGTCTAGGAGTGTCGTAAAATAGTTATATTTGTGCAAAAAAAGTTTTGTTTCTTGGAGGGAGTATGCAATATCTACTTCATAATCTGAGCTATCTTTAATTTTTTTTGCAATTAAGTTAGCAAGTGTTTTATTGTCCTCTACAATTAAAATTCTATTTTCCATAAAAAGTCTCCAAACAATCTTTTGAGTATGTTACTCTATTTACCTGAATTTATAGTGAATATGGCTAGAATTCGCTTATGAAATTTTTAGATGCAACAATAGATAAACTTCAAAATAGTACAAATGTTTTTTTAACTGGTGGTGCTGGGGTTGGAAAAACAACTATTACAAAAGAGATTATAAAACATTATGAAGATGAGGCAAAAAAAGTTGCAAAATTAGCATCAACTGGAATGGCTGCAACTCTTATTGGGGGGCAAACACTTCATAGTTTTTTAGATTTGGGCATCGCATCAGATATTGAAGAGTTGCAAATAAATGGCAAGTTTGAAATAAAAAAGAAAATTAAAAAACTTGTTGAGAGTATGAGTTTAATTGTTATAGATGAGATCTCAATGGTGAGCGATTCACTTTTTGAGATGATAGCTTTAAGATTAGAACAAGCCTCTTTTAAGGGTACACTTTTAGTAGTTGGTGATTTTTTACAACTGCCTCCTGTTGTTCGTGGTAGTAGTGAAGTGAAGTTTGCTTTTGAATCAGCTGCATGGCAAAAGTTCATGTTTGCCAAAGTTGAACTCACTCATATTTATAGAACTGACGATGTAAGGTTTATAGAACTTCTGCATCATGTACGATTTGGTTTTGTGGATGAGAATGTGCATAATCATCTTAATGAATATATCAAACCACTACCAAACGATTTGAGTCAATTTACTTTTTTGTTTGGTAAAAATATTTCAGCAAGCATACATAACAAAACTCAGTTAGAATTTATAGACAATGAACTCTTTGTCAAAGAAGCACAAGTCGTAAAACATCTTAAATCGACAAAAGATAATGAAATAGAGAGGTTTATGAATGATGCTAGAATTGAGAAAGACCTAGAGATAAAAGTAGGCTCTCCAGTTCTCTTTACAAGAAACTCTTGGAACTATTTTAACGGTGAACGTGGGATTATTTTAAATATAGATGATAGCTATGTTTATGTAGAAAAAAGTGATTCTAAAGTCGTAAAATTAGAGGTAGTTGCTCAAGATAAAACAATGTGGAAAGAGAAGAGTGTAGGGGGTAAAAAAGAGTTAGTAGAAGAGAGTTTGTTTAGTGTCTATCAGTTTCCTATAAAACTAGCATTTGCTATAACAATCCATAAATCACAAGGAATGTCCATAGCAGACTTAATCATACAAACCAATGAAATCTTCGCCCCCTCACAGTTTTATGTAGCACTTTCACGTAGCTCCAACCCAACAAGATTAACACTAATCGCCCCTCAAACACAGTGGTATAACTTAGCCTTTGTGAATCAGAAGGCTTTGGAGTTTGTGAAAATGGAAACTAGTTGTTAAAAAAGATAGATAATGGCATACTTTTTATGCTTGGTAGTGCCCTTATCTCAGCACTTAATGGAGCAGTTGCAAAAATACTTTCAGATGATATGTCTGCTATGGAGATAGTTTTTTTTCGTAATATTATTGGTGTGCTAATTATTTTGTACACTCTAAAACATACACCGCCAAAACTCAGAGGTGGGAAATTTCATCTTCTTTTTACACGTGGATTTTTTGGTTTTTCGGCAATGATTTTGTTTTTTTATACTATCACTGTTATACCACTTGGAGAAGCAATTACACTCAACAAAACATCACCTCTTTTTGTTTCCATTTTAGCTTATTATCTTTTAGGTGAGCATTTAAGTAGGAGAACTCTCTTTGCTCTTTTAATTGGTTTTGTAGGAATTATTTTGATTACAAAACCCTTTGATATGAGTATCTCTTATGAACATATTTTAGGTGTGTTGGGTGGTTTTTTTGCAGCTGCAGCATACACTACAATAAAAAAAATCAAAGATATATATGACTCAAGAGTAATTGTTTTATCTTTTGTAGGTGTTGGAACTTTGCTTCCTGCTCTCTTGTTCGCTATTGCACCATTTGTAGATGTTCCACAAAAATTAGCTTTTTTGTTTCCAGAGTTTTTAATTCCAAGTAGTTTTAAGTTATGGCTATTTATAGCTTTTATGGCAGTGATTTCTACACTTTCTCAATGGCTTTTAACTAAAGCATACAGTGCCTCAAACCTTAGTATAGTTGGAGTGATTAGTTATACTAATATTCCTTTTGCCATTGGTTTTGGATGGATGCTTGGTGATACTTTTCCAGACTCTTTGACATTTAGTGGAATAGGTTTGATTATTTTAGGTGGTATTCTAGTCGGTATGAAAAAATCTACATGATAATTTTTAAGTCAAGATTATATTATAAAAATGTATAATCTAAATAGTAGTAAAAAAGAGTTATAAACCCTTACCGTAGAGACTAAAGGAAAGATTATGAAATATATAGTAGTAAGTTTATTTATCGTTTTTGGATTAAATGCTTGTGCAAATCATGTAGATGATGGGTACTATGATAGGGCAAATAGTGCTAGTGAAAAAGCACATGATAAATTGGATAGAGATTAAATATATTAAGTTGTATGCACTTTATTCTCAAATTTTATAATTTCATTATAAGGTACAGGTTTCCCAATATAATAACCCTGAAAAAAGTCAACACCAATCTCTTCTACAATCTGTACAATCTCTTTATGTGACACAAACTCTGCAATTGTTTGCATTTTTGCTGTTTTTGCGAATGAAACGATTGTTTCTGCAACAAGGCGCATGTGTTCGTTTTTGTCAATGTCTTTAACAAGTGAGCCATCAATCTTTATATAGTCAATATCGAGTCTTAAAAGGTATTCAAAATTTGAATATCCTGTTCCAAAATCATCTATGGCAAGTTTACATCCAAATCTTTTAACTTTTTCTATAAAAGCATAAAATTCATTAAAGTTTTCAATCCCTTGCGTTTCAACAATCTCAATCACAATTTTGTGACCGATATTGCTAGTTATTATACTTTGCATAAAGTGGTTAGCAACCTCTTTATTTAGGATGTCATCTATTGTAAAATTTACTGAAAATTCATAATCATGAGCTTTTGCAGCTTCAATAGTCTTGTCAATCATAAGCATTGTAATTTTTGAATACAGTTTAGCTTTTTTTGAAATTTCTAAAAAGAAAAATGGGGGGATTATTTCCCCGTCAGGTTCTATAATCCTTACCAGTGCTTCAAACTTCTCAATTTTTTTAGTATGTTGACTATATATAGGTTGAAAAAATGCAGTAATTCTATCTTCTTCCAGCGCTTTTTTAATTTTCTTAGTCCACTCTAGATTATTTTCATACTCTTTTTCAACATTAAAACTTTTACTATATGTAACATAATTCTTTTTTGATTGCTTGGCCATTTTGAGTGCTATATCCGCATCAATAAACAGCTCCCCTTTCTCTAATCCTATACCGGTGGTAACCCCAAGAAGTATCTCATACTGTTGGAAAAATATGGGCTTTTTTGTCAGTTCTTCTATCAATTCTTCAATTATCTTTTCAAATTTTTCTTTGTTGAAGCATTCTCTGTGAAGAAATGCAAATTGGTCTCCTTGGAGTCTGTATGCTTCAGCAGCGTATCTATTTGCATATTCTAGTAGTCTTTTAGATAGCTCTATAATAACATAGTCGCCTATCTCATGTCCGTAAAAATCATTAATCTCTTTAAAAGAGTCAATATCGATAATTGCTAATGAAGCACTTTTACTAGTCTTAATGTCGTTTAAAAGTTTGAAACGATTACCAAGTTTTGTAAGGCTATCTGTTTCATAGTGTTTTTCTAAGGTTTCTCTTTTTTCTACAAGTTCTGTAGTATCGTAACGAGAAGCTATATATTCGATAATATCTCCATTTGCATCGAGTATGGGAATAATGGTCTGGTTAAAATAAAATGGGCTACCATCTTTTTTGACGTTTTTCATACTGCCTTTCCATATATTTTTACTCTGTATTGTTTCCCACATTCTTTTGTATATCCAAGATGGAGTATCTTTATGTCTGAAAATTTTGTGTGGTTTTCCGATAAGTTCTTCTTTCGTATATCCTGTAATGCTGCACAGGGCATCGTTTACATAGGTTATCTCTCCTTCAAGATTACTTTTGGAGACATAAGCACTGGCATCCAATGCTTTTTTATACTCTATTAAAGATCTTTCAGCATTTTTTCTTGCATCGAGTTCAGAGGATAGATTTAAAAATGATTTATAGCGCTGATCTTGCATTGTATTGATAGCTTCTGTCAGATTATCAAGTTCGTCATGTTTGGAAGTTGAGATAACTTTATCGAGATTCAATTGCTTAGGTTTACTGTCGATTCTCAATGACTTTGTATGTTTTGCTATTTTTTCCAGATGACGTGTTACCAATCTTTGGAATAAAAAGAGTATAAAAAATGAAGTGAGAAAAGTTTTAATAGCCTGCGAGAATAAGATAACGATGGTTTTGTCAATAAGCTGTTGATAAAGCTTATTTAAATCAGCAACGACAGTAAGCTCTCCCAAGGGAATCTCTTCATAATCATGCATATATGTCAGTGGGATTTTTTTTACCATAAAATTTTTCTTTATCTCGTTGCCGCGTTCATAGTGCTTGCCTTCTGTGAGAACTATTGAAGTGTATCCAATATCTTGCAGATTTAAAATTCCCTCAAGCTGTAAAAGTGTTTGTGTATCGTCATATACCCAAACACTTTGGTTGATACTTGCAATATAACCGGATTCTATAAGAGAAAATTGTGTGTCTATTGATTTCATACCATTTCTGTAGTCCATATAGAGCTGGATTATAGTGATTATTAAGGTGATAATCGTACTGAAAAGCAGTGTCAGCAACATTAACTTGAAAGATACTTTTCTATCTGTAAAATAGTTATATAGAAAGTTTTTAATCATCTTTCATCCTTATAGAATCACTTATATTCTTTTCCAAATCTTGAAGAAAATTATCACGTATTTTTTTATAAGTACCATCCTCAATCATTGAGTTGAATGCTTTTTCAAACTGTGGTACAAGTGCTTGATGCTTTTTATGCAGGTGCATATATAAAGGGCGAGATAAAAGAGGTTTTGAATTCATAAAAAAACCTTTTTCCTTTGTCTCACTTAAACCTGTAAGAAGTGCGATTTTACTTGTCACGATAACATCAAGCCGATGAGTAGAGAGCATTTTTATAAGGGTTAGATGATCAGTTGTCTTAGTGGGTGAAAGAGGATTCACATCTTCTGCCATTTGTTCTGCAATTTTCATCCCTCTGATAACACCTACATTGAAAGGTTTAAGATCAGAAGGCTTTTTTATATTAAGATCTTCTCTGCTGAGTACAACAAGGTCTATTGAATGGATAGCAACTGGAACACGAACCAGATTAGGGTAGAATTTATTTAGTTCCCAAATTCTTGCTGCTTCTCCATCATCAATACCGTTATTGGCATTGATTAAAGAACGTTGATTGGGAAGAGTTTGGTATTTAAGTGGGATATCTGCTCTTTTAAAACCCTCTTTTATGATGGATTCCAGCAGATGAGTTTCAGGTACACTGTATCCTGAATCTATAGTCAATACATGTTCTGTAGCATGTAAAATTGAGAGTGTAAGCAGAAAAATGATTGTAATTTTAGACATACTCTTACCTTTAGAATTTATAGGAAATTACAAGGTCTAAATCTAGAAGTTTGACCTGTTTACCTTCATAGAAATATTCACTTGTCTTATAAATAATACCGCTCAATATATTTATTGATTCTATCAGATTATATGATAAAAGTAAAGCAGACTCTTTAGCATCTGCCTTAGGTTGTGCCGGTATTTCAACTGGTTTAGCTGGTAAAAATGACCCTTGTGTTGTTGAGTGTCCGTAGTCAGCATGGCTTACAATTATTTTAAAATTTTTTGTAAGTGCTACATGGAGACCTAATTTAAATGCATCAACATTTGCTCTGTATGCATTTTTGGAAAAAAATGACGAGGTATATGCTGGATCACCTCCCCATGGATTTAGTAATTTTGCATTGCCGGAATGATTACCTGCTATATATGCAGAGATGTTCTTGTAATTGAGACTTACTTTGAGACCAAAGAGGCTTGCACTGTTTGCATCAAGCCAAGCTGAAGCTAGATTCTCTCCTACACTGTGTACATTTAAGTATTGTGTTGAGACAGAGTAAGATACATCATTATATTTATTTTTATAAGCGGCATCAAGATAGAGCATATTAATGATATCGTATGCATAAAAATCCCATAGACGTAGAGTAATGTTAGGTAGTGATGTGTTTATGAGAGCAAAGCCTGTAATACCATTTGTTTGGGCTGTACTATCAGCTAATATTTGCTGCTCAATTGGTAAAAAATCTCCCCTGATGTCTATTGCACTTTGTGTAGCACCTGCCGTTTTTGTAGCCTCTCCTATTAGTCCAAACTCCACTGGTGCTCTTGTGCCAAATGCCATTTTGTTGATATGTAAAAGGACAAATTCATAATTATCACAGCTTGTGTTTGAATAATAAAGAGCTTCGAACATGTTTGGCATATATGTGTAAATGGCATTAGTTAAGGGTGAGTCGATTTTCTGGTGTCCTACAATAACATGATGCTGAGAGTCTTTATAAAACAGGTTTAACTCTCCCAAGACAGCTTTAGCCGAATAATCTTTTGTAAAAAATCGTCCTGCTGCACCTATTGTATCTGGGTCATCAAAGTTATTAAGTCCTGTGTCTTGTGTGTTTTTTTTGAAAACTTTTGACCCACCTCTGTAGTAAATAAACTACACTTTTATTGTA
>ERZ890953.131-NODE-131-length-44193-cov-6.453034_pt1 | contig 44193 bp, 46 predicted proteins | sample MGYA00521264_ERZ890953 | MGnify/ENA primary metagenome ERZ890953 (study PRJEB32303, sample SAMEA104408629) | aquatic metagenome | biome: Brackish water; feature: Chemocline; material: water | place: Baltic Sea | collected 2014-10-26T21:54:00 | depth 200 m ...
GCTCTCTGTGGCTACAAATGCCCCCACAAAATTTGCAGTAGAGATGCTAACTCACCTAAATGTTGCACATCTTTTTGATATGATAATTGGAGCAGATAAGGTAAGTATGTCTAAACCAGATCCACAAATGTTAAATCATATACTCTCACATTATAATTATATTTATTCCCAAGATAAAGCTTGGATGGTGGGTGATAACTCTAAAGATATGCTTTGTGCAGATAATGCCAATATAGAATCTATTTTCGTAACATGGGGTTTTTCTTCTCACTCTGAGTATGAAATAACGATAAAAGACCCAAAAGAGTTATTAAATATAATTTTATGATAAAATAGTAGGATTAAAATATCTTATAAGGGTCTATAATGTTTGCAAATGACTTACTGTTAGCATTTTTATTTATGGCACTTCTTTTTTTACGACAGATTGCTATACTTAAACAACCAAATAAAATTAACTATGCACCTCTTATGATTGGGATTGGTGTGATTAGTTCAGTTGTGCATTTTATTATTCATCCTGAGAACCAAAATGCTATTTTACTTTTAAGGGAATCTTTTTTTCCTATACTTGTTTCACTTTTGCTCTATATTGTCTTAAATATTTTACACCAAACACAAGAGTCTGAAAGTGCAAGAACACAAGATGATTTTTTAAGAGTCTTAGTCTCTGAAATAAGTGGACTCAAGGATTTTATGTCAGATCTTGAAAATAGAGTCTCACTTTCTCAGCAGGAAGATCAAAAAGTCCAAGAGGCTGTAAGACAGAAATTCAAAGATGATATTAAAGCCCTTAATGAAATTAAAATAAATCAAGATAAGTTTGCTATTAAGTTTAAAGAAATGGAAGTGTGGCATGATGATGTTTCTGAAGGGTTTGCACACTTCACAGAAGTACAACTTCCTGAACTCGATAATGTTGTACATAAACATATTGACATTTTACGTGTGGCTGAACAAGACCATTATAATCAAATAAAACTAGCACTCAATAAAGCAGCAGAAAACAAGGTTGATGTATCTGATGAACTAGAAGAGCTTAAACAAAAGCTAGGTAGTATGAAGACACTCTCTGAGGATATTGCAAAGTCTATAACAAAACATACTCTTGAGCAATTATCGGGCTTGATAAAATCATTTGAAGTTCAGATAAACAGTCTCAAATCTCAGTCAGAAGCTGTTAAAACATCATTAGATGAGGGTGAGAGTACACTTGATTCAATTAGAAGTAAAAGTGAGCTTATTATGAAGCAGATGATACTCTCATCTAAAAAAATGAGTGAACTTGAAAAGCAGAGTAGTGGACTACATGATATCCATAGCGATATTAAAGGTTTACTGGGTGATATAGAGATGGTTAAATCAGATTATGTTAAATCACAATCTCAACTAAATATGATATCAAAAGAGATAGCTGCATCAAAAGATGAAAAAATTGATGTTATGAAAGAACAGATAGAGTCTCTTGGTGTATCTTTGTCTAAAAAAGTAGATGAGTCACTTGAAAAACTGCATGAACACTATCATATTGCAGATGATGATATTACTCAAAGTGTTCAGCGTTTGTCTCAAAAGGCTAAATTTAAAAAAGGGTATGGTGAGTTTGAGTCTTAGGAAATAGGCTCTTCAAAATAAAAATCTATCTCCTCTTTTATCTCATCAATAGCTTGTGTCGCTGGTTTATAAATTGTCTTTGTAAAGTTTGTATCATCTATCGCCCAACTAGGTTCTAAATTGTTGAGTATTGACAAACTTGTTGCTTTTGCCATATGATTAACTTCTATTACATTTCCACTTGTTCCGATTACAACTATAACTTCACAATTTTGTACATGATAATTTAAGAGTTCATACTTGGGTGCAGCTTCTCCAAAGAAGACAATATTTGGTCGCAAAGCTCCACTGCACTCTGGACACTTTCCATTATGAAAAGTTTCTTGGTTTTTATAGCCAACATCAAAAATCGCATCACAGTTTTGACATCTAAGCTCTGGTAAATAGCCATGTAGATGAATTACATCTTCACTCTTCATACCAGCCTTTTCAAAAAGATTATCAATATTTTGAGTCATAACAATAAAATCATCTTTGTACTTTTCTTTAAGTGATGCAATTACTTTGTGAGCATAGTTAGGCTCTTTAGATTCTAGTTCAGAGCGTCTTTTATCGTAAAAATCTATGGTAAGTTCGGGGTTTGTCAGCATACTATCATAGTTACAGACTACTTTTACATCATACTCTTCCCAAAGTCCATCGCTCTCTCTAAAGGTACTTATGCCTGATTCCGCACTGATTCCCGCACCACTAAGAACGAGAACCTTTTTCACAGTTTTACACTCTGTGGAGGATTGGTTTTAAAAACTTCTTTAAAGCCATTAGCTCGAAGTTCTCTAGCTTTTCCTTTTGCATAAGGTGAGAGGTAGTAGGCACGTTCTACACATTCATCTATATCATAATTATTGTCATACATAAAAGCTGTAGATTTATCTAAGCGGTGGATTTGTGTAGAAATTGCTCTTACATAAGCAATAATTGCTTTATGATGTCTGTCATATTTATGTCCTATACCAAAAAAGACAAATTTACCACTTAAGCGAATATCCGTAACATCCATATAATTGAGATTTTTATCATAACGTGTAAATTGCCCTGAGCTGTATTTATCTAAATCAGCATCAAATTCTTCCATAATCGGAGTTGGTTCAATATTTTCACGATTATAGTTAAAAAGGTATTTTATCTGTACAAGCTTTCCCTTATGGTGTTGCTTCAAACCAGCATTAAGTATATAAGCTTTTGGGTCTTCATTGATGGCTACAATTTCATCATATTTGTCAAAACCATCTTCTTTTAAATATTTACTCATTTTATAACCAATAGGACTAGTTTCAGGGTTAAACAAAATAATAGTCCCTGCTACAGTTTTACGCTTTTTTTTGAGCATATTGTTTACATCTTCAACGGTAATTTTTTCATCTTCATTTTCATTGATATAAATATAATGTTCGACTAAGTAGTCCATATCAAAATTGGTAGAATATTTTCCAAATACTTGCATTTAAAATCCTATTACTTTGTAATTATTGATGAAAGTATACTATAATTCGATACATGATTTATATAGCTTTCCTATTTTTCACCATAATAATCTTAATCTTTGTCTTTTACCAATGGCAATATTTTATGGTTTTTACTCCGACTTTTCGTCGTGGGGAAAAACTATGTGATAATTGTGGTTTTCTAAGTATAGTCACAGATGACAAAATAGAACTTGAAGGTGCAATTTATGAGCCAAAAAATCCAAGGGTAACTCTGCTTGTTTTTGTTGGTCGCAGTCATGATAGTGTTGGTTTAATGTCCAAATTATCATGTAATTATCCAGATGTTAGAGTAATTAGCTTTAACTACCGTTCTTATGGGAATAGTAAAGGGGTTGCGAATGAGAAAAATTTACTAAAAGATAGTCTTAAAATTGCTGAGTTAGTACAAAAAAATTATGGTTCATTTTATACCCTTGGTTTTTCACTTGGCTCAAATATAGCCTCTTTTATGGCAAGTAAACATCCTACAAATGGACTTTTTTTAGTAGGTGCTTTTGACTCTATTGCTTCTTTGGCTAAAACAAAGTTTGTAGATAAAAGTTTTTTTCCTATGCTTAATTTATCTAAAGTGTTTCGATACAAATTTCCAACAAGTAAATATGTAAATAGCATAGAAGCTTCAGCTTGGTTATTTGTAAGTACAGATGATGAGACTACTTATATACAAAATGCTAGAGCTTTAAGAGATAAAGTACAAAATTTAGCAGGATATTATGAGCTTGAAAACCTCTCTCATAAAGAGCTTTTATGGGATGATGAAGTAATTTTAAAGATTAATGAGGTTCTACATGATAAAAGCACTTTTTAGTTCAAAAAGTTTTCTAATATATTTTTTTATATCTTTAGTGGCTATTGAATTTTTAGCTACAACAACAACGGTGCATATTGAGCTTGTTGAGAGTATGTGGGATAAATCAAATCATTTTATAGCATTTTTTGTTTTGTATATACTCTTGTCTTTGGGTTATCAAAATTTAACTCTTGTTTTTAAAGTTGTTTTACTTTTTGTTTTTGGCTTACAGATAGAAATAGTTCAAGAGTTAAGTGGGAGAAGTCCGTTTTCTACTTTGGATATGCTCGCAGATAGTATTGGAATACTTGTGGGTATTTTAACTATCTACTTTTTCAAACAAACAAAATTTTATAAAAGTTTTTTCATAAGTTCTATATGATAATTCTCTTGATAGTTTATAAAATCAAAAAATTTAGAGAGTTCTTCATCTTTTATAGCATCACTTAACTCTTTACACATCACTTTTGCAGCCTCTTCTTCGGCTATACCATCGATGACAAACTGTTTTAAATCCTTAACAATATAAGTCATTTCGTGAAGTTCGCGAGGTAGAGCTAAGATACCAAGTTTTGCCATCATATTACCAAAGGATTTAAGATGAAAATGTGACTCATCTATAAGGTCTTGAAAAACATTAAAATGAAGTGTCTCTTTAGTTCTTGCTTGCATATAAGCATAGATAAGAATAAGCTCATACTCCTTATAAGACTCTTCAAATAAAAAGAGTGTGAGTGCATCAATTTGCTCTTGTGCTAAATTTTTATCTAGCCATTTTCTTTGCATATTAAAAGCAGTTATTTCTTTGTTGTTTGTTTTATTTTTGAGTAATTGTGAAAGATATTCTAGTAAGTATGTGTCATCTGTTTTAACTCGTTCTCCTAAAATAGTATCAGGATAATCTGCTCGGATATCTTCAATCTCTTTAACTAAAGCTTCAACAATTTCAAAAACAGTATCTCTTTTTAAAAGTGTCATATCTCTATAGTAATCATAATTATTACCACTCTCTAGAAGGTTACTTCCAAGCCATTTCATATGACGAAAAGCAATTTGAGAAAAATCATAAAGACGGGCTTTTATATCCTCATCATTAATAGCAAAAGATGCAAAAGTTATGCTCAACCAAAGCTCATGTTTTTGTTTATATATATTACTCATTTTCTTCTCCATTTTCCATATTTGTTGTTTCACAACTATCTTTCATTTTAAATAGATGAAGTTCCTCATCCATACCATTTTTAATATTTTCATAGTTTTTTAAAGAGGCTATAAAGGAGCTAAAAACAATATCTGCACAAATTTGTTGTTGCGCTGAGAGTTGCCCTAATTTTTCATGCATTTTCTCAATAGCACCATTAGCATACTCAGTGTCATTTCCTATTATCATGTCACTAAACATTGAGCCAATTACCACGGTATCTTGGCAACCATTAGTAGCAAATTTTGCATTTTTGACTATGTCACCATCAAGTAGAGTATAAAAAATTACATACTCTTTTGTCTTTTCATCAAGTGCTACACCAACACCGTTGGCATCATCTAATTTTCCATAATTTTTAGGATTCATAAGGTGTTCTAAGGTTTCACTATTTATACCCTCAGGCATCTGTACATTTTCAAACATTAAAGTTCTATTGTCTTTTTAAAAGCAACGATTTGTGCATCAATATTGAGATTTTTCTTTAAGGCTTCTTTGAAATTTATTTGGCTCTCTTTTTCTCCGTGTATCAAGAAAACTTTTTTCAGATCTTTTATTTTAGAAATCCATTTTAAAATACCATCATGGTCTGCATGAGCAGAAAAGCCGTTTATGGTATGTATGGAAGCTTTTACAATGATATCTTCATTGTAAATATTAATCCATTTTGCCCCGTCTACTATCTCTCTACCTAATGTTCCAACAGCTTGATAACCTACAAAAATTACCGCATTTTTGTCTTCCCAAATTCTGTGCTTAAAATGCCTTGTAATTCTTCCACCATTGCACATACCGCTTCCAGCTATTATAATAGTGCCACCGACAAACTCATTTATAGCCTTTGAAGACTCTGGAGTTTCTGTATAAACAAGTGCATCAAAGTTAAAAACATTGCCCTTTTCTTTTATATTCTCTTGAGCGTTGTTATTTAGTTGTTCAGAATAATGAGAGTAAACTTCAGTCGCTTTTGTTGCCATAGGACTATCAAGAAAAACCTTGCATTTTGGAAGTTCTTTACTGTCATACATATCTCGCAGTATGTACAAAAGTTCTTGTGTCCTCTCAACTGCAAATGATGGTATCAGAACATTTCCATTAGCTTTTAAAGTTTTAATGACTACTTCTTTAAACTCTGTTATAGTTTCATCAAGTGATTTATGATTTCTATCGCCGTAAGTAGTTTCTACATATAAAGCATCCGCTTTTTTGCATTTTTGTAAATTTGGAAGTACCAAGTCATTATTGTTTCCAATATCGCCAGAAAATACAATGGTATGCGATTTTCCATCTTCCATATAGGATATCTCGATAAATGCGGAGCCAAGTATATGACCAGCATTTCTATAAACAACACTTATTCCTTCACAAATATCAAAATACTCATCATATTCCGGATTTATCCACTCCATATTAAAAGTTGTTTGAACATCTAAAGGTCCATATAAGGGTGCTTGCAATTTTTTTTCTATCGCTTTGCGTGCTGCTTTTCTATATTTTGTTTCAAAATCTTCATTCATAATTTTTGCACTGTCCATTAGAATGATGTATGCTAAATCTTTGGTTGCAGCTGTTGTATAAATCTTGCCACTAAAACCCTCTTTGACTAACTTAGGAACTCTACCTACATGATCAAGATGAGCATGAGTGACTAAAAGATAATCGATTTCAGAGGCTTTAAAAGCAAAAAGACCTTGATTTTGGTCTTCCTCTTTTCCTTGAAACATACCACAATCAATCATCACTTTTATACCATCTACTTCCAATACATGACATGAACCAGTAACCTCTTGTGTCGCTCCGTATGATGTAACTGTTGCCATTTAATACCTCTTTATATTTTTAAGTAATTTCATAGATTATAATACTTCTTAACTTAATAACAGATGTAATAGCTAAAGACAATTTTTACTAAAATAAATAATACAATATGAAGTTCTAATATTTTATTTTAGCAAGATAAAGCCCATTTGCTGGTGCTGGTTTTAGTTTTTGATTTTTTCTACATGATAATTTGGCTTCAATATCATGTAGAGTGAAGTTAATAAGAGCTCCAACCATAAGTCGAATTTGACTTCTTAAAAATCCATTGGCTTCAAAATTTAAAACTATATAATTTTTGTGTCTGTATGCAAAAGCCTTGTAGATAACCCTTGTTGTTGAGTTTATTTCACTGCCTGTTTTCATAAAGTATTTAAAATCATGTTTGCCTTCAAAGAGTTTAATATTTTTTTGTATAGTCTTAAAATCTAACTCTTTGAGAAAAGTGATATAGTTTTGTTCAAAAGGATTTTGTGTAGTTGTTTTGATAATATAACGATAGACTCTTTTTTTAGCATTATATCTTGCATGAAAATCATCATCTGCTTTTTGAATTTTTTTTATATGTATGCTTTTTGGAAGCATTTGGTTTAGAACTGATTTTAGTTTAAGTAAATCTAACCAAAATTCAGGTAAATCCATATGAAACACTTGCCCAGTCGCATGAACACCCTTGTCTGTTCTGCCACTTGCAACTATTTTACTCTGTATACCTAATTTTAATAGAACCTTGTTTAGCTGTCCAAAAATAGTGTTGGATGTCTCTTTTTGGATTTGAGAACCAAAATAGGTCGTTCCATCATAGGCTATAGTTACAATCACTCGCATCAAAAACGACTTAAAATAGTCTTTTTATAAATCATATAAGTAGCAATTAACCATGAAAAAGCAACAACTGGTATGGTGTAAAAAAGAAGTCTGTTTTGTAGACCAAGTGTTAGACCATAGAAAAGACCGATGCTTAAAAATAGATAGAGATATATTCTAGATTTTTGGTGTCTGGAATTTACAATCCCAATTGAAGCGACTAGAAAAAGGCTAATCATAGGAAAAAGACTCAACAGTGTGTCTGTAATGAGCATACGTTGTTTTGGTTTTACCCGTTCGTTGGATGTCCAATAGCCAATGGTACTTCTATAAGGGGTTAAATCCGTTTTCATAGTATCATTTATGAGCATAGTTTCAAAATTAATTTGTGTAAATTTTTCTTGTGAATAGCTGTACCCTTGACCTGTTGTTAATTTGAGTCGTAATATTCCAGAATCATTGAGGATTTCTGCCATTTTAGCTGCAATAAGGATTTCTTCTGTTTCTTTTTTGTTAAATAAAAATACATCAGAGTAAGTTCCATCCCCGTTATCTTCTCCAAGATATAAAAGCCAATCTCCAAAACTATGTCCAAACTCAGATGCAGATATATTGAATTTTGCTTCACTTTTTTTGTAAGATATGAAGTTTGCAGCTAAAACTTTAACATGCGGGAACATAACAAAAAAGTTAAAAAAAAGTACAACTGATAAAAAGAGGGCAGGTTTAAAAAGAGATTTTACGATAAAACCGGGTTTAATACCTAAAGCAAAAAGTACAATAATTTCATTATCGTTTGAGAGTTTAAAAATTGCTAAAGAGGCTGCAATAAAAAAAGTAATAGGCAGCGTGTAAAAAAGTATCTCAGGTAAAACAAAAAAATAGAGTTTAGACATTTCCCAAATACTAAGTTGAATAACAGCTGTATAAGTAGCAAGTTTAATCAAAAATATAACAGAAGCAATAGAAAAAAGAGGCATAAAGATAGAGAAAAACAGTGAAGACAAGTTGGCATTAATATGTTTTTTAAGAATGTGCATGATTAGTAAGTTGCCTCGATGTAAGCTAAGATAGGACTATCCAACATATAAACAATAAAAGTTGCAAGTGCCAAAAAAGGCACAAAAGGAACTTTTTTTTCTTCCGCTGTTCCTTTTTGCACCATAAGCATAATAGGCAGGGCTAAAATAGCTGAGAAGAAAATAGCTACAAGCGTAAGCTTAAGTCCAAGTAGAGCTCCCATAGTCGCAGCTACCATAATATCACCTTCTCCCATCGCTTCTACAAAAGGAGTCCTGTCATAGTTTTTGTTCCATGAAGTTTTGGTTTTTAATCCTGCTCTATAAATTGATAAAGTAAGATAATACGAAAGAGCAAAACGAAGTAGTGTAAAGCCACCGGCAAAGAGTAGGGCATTTTGTAAGTTCTCTACCACCCCAATAACACTCCATGCTCCAACGATAGCAAAAAATATAGCAAGAAGATTGAGTGAATCTGGAACCATTTTGTATTTTAAATCTATCATAGATAGTGCTAAAAGCATTAAAAAACTAAGAGCAATAAAAAAAGCAGGGATTTGTAAACCAAATTTTTGAGCAAGAAGTAAAAAAATTATCCCAGAACTTAGTTCTATGAGAGGATATTGCATAGAAATTTTTGTTTGACAAAAAGAGCATTTTCCTCGTAAAAAGAGCCAAGAAAACAGAGGAATATTATGCCATGCTTTAAGAGGTGTACCACAACTATAACAGTGTGAAGCACCAAAAATAATACTCTCTTCTTTTGGAATTCTTAAAATTACTACATTTAAAAAAGAGCCAAAGAGTAAACCAAATATAAAGGCAATAGCTAATTCCACTATTTTAATCCCCCAAAACGACGTTCAACTTTTGTAAATTTTTTGATAATTTTTTCTAACTCTTTTATGGTGAAGTCTGGCCATAAAGTATCTGTAAAAAATAGCTCCGCATAAGCAGATTGCCAAAGTAAAAAGTTTGAAAGTCTATGCTCTCCACCTGTTCGTATCAAAATATCTACATTATGTTTACAATCAAGCTCATTACCAAGCATCTCTGATGTAATGTCATCTTGATGGCTCTTTAGATGATTGACAGCACGGAGTATTTCATCGTGTGCTCCATAATTAAGAGCTAGAGACTGTACTAAACCATCACAATGAGCTGTTTTTTCTTTTACCATCTCAATAGTGTTTTGAAGTTGTTTTGAAAAAGCTCTTAAATCACCAATAGGCTCAAATCTAACATTGTTTTTTAAATAAACCGGAAGTTCATTTTTAAGATAGGTGTTTAGAAGTTTCATTAAAAACTCAACTTCTAAACGAGGTCTTTTCCAATTCTCAGTTGAAAAAGCATAGAGGGTTAGGCGCTCTATATCTTCGGAGTTAGAGCAGTAAGTAGTAATAGTCTTAACAACTTCAGCTCCAACTTCATGACCTTTGATTCTTTTTTTTCCTTGGAGTTCTGCCCATCGTCCGTTGCCGTCCATTATAATAGCAATATGTTTTGCATGATTCATAATCTTACTCTTCTAATTTTTTTGCATGTTCAATGATTTCAAAGGATACAGAGAGCTTATCATTACTTGCTATACTCATTTTATCATTTTTGGTAATAAAATCCACTTCGTTTGTATCAGTTCCAAAACTAGTAGAGTCTTTTAAAATATTTAAGCAAACTCCATCAAGACTCTTTTTCTCTAGCATATTAATCGCATTATAAAGTGCATTATTAGCATCCATTTCTGCTTTAAAGCCAATAACTTTGATTCCCTCTTTGTTAATATTAGATAATATATCAATATTTTTCTTTAAAGAGAGTTCCATAGTCTCACCTATTGTCTCTTTTTTGAGTTTACCCTCTTGAGCAAATTGTGGTACATAGTCACTTACAGCTGCTGCCATAAAAAGGTAGGGCTTTTTTTGTATGAGGTGAATATGCTCATCACGAACAAGTGTTGCTTTGGAGAGTTTTCCTTTTTTTGCAATTCTTATGGAGTCTGTTACATATTCAAGCATTTCTTGCGAATCTTGCACATCTATTTTATGCATATCTTTTGGTAAATTATCATCAAATTTTGTGGCAATAAGATTGACATCAGCACCCTTGCAATAGAGTGCAGTAGCTATTGCAGAAGCCATCTTTCCACTAGAGAAGTTAGAGATGTAGCGTACATCATCAATTTTTTCAATTGTACCACCACCAGTGACTATAACCATTCTCTCTGCCCAAAATGTATCTTTTAAGAGTTCACGGCATGATGCCCAAAAAATATCATTAGGTTCAGCCATTGCTCCATCACCTACTGTTTTACAAGCTAACTCTTTAGTTTGCGTATTTAGTATTGTATAGTTCGCAATCGCTAACATTTTGAGATTTGCCTGCGATATTGGGTGTTGTAACATTCTTGTATTAGCTGAGGGAACTAAGAGCTTATTCTCAGCATAGGCTAGGGCACATTGAAGCAAGATATTGTCTGCAATAGCATTGGCAAGTTTTGCAATGGTATTTGCAGTAGCTGGAGCTATAACAAAAAGATCTGCCCATTCACCAATCTTTATATGGTTATTCTCATTCGTCCATGATTCATTCGTATCGTCTAAAACTTTATTACCTGTGAGTGTTTCAAAAGGGAGTGGGGTTATGAATTTTTTTGCCGATTGTGTCATAACAACTTTTACTTCTGCACCAGCTTTTGTGTAAAGTCTTACAAGTTCTAGTGACTTATAAATAGCAATAGAACCGGTAACTCCTAAAAGTATTTTTTTGTTTTTTAGTAAATCTGTTGGTATTATCATTTTATTTATTCTTTTTTTTAATTTTTATACTCTACAAAATAGTATTCTAAATCTCTTCCAGCTACATTTTTTTTCATATCAGTAATTACATGATAATTGCCAAAAAGTTTAGCTATTTCTTTGTAATAACCTACATTTCTTCCTATATAGAGGCATTTTCCAAGATGAGGAATCGATTGAAGCGGTGTTTGCATACTAATGTTTAAATCTTGATATCGCCAAAGGTTAAAGTTTGAAACTCTAGCATCATTTAGGACTAAAATATTATCTGTTTTCTTAAAATAGTAAGGAACTTCAGAACCGTGATAATCATCAATTAAGATATAGTCATATTGATTAATATCTAAGTTTAAAGCTCTGATTTCTGCATCAAAATAGTTTATTTTTCCCATTCTGGAAAAAAGTTTTTGTATGGGCTTTACATAATTTATTCCAACCGGTGTTTTAATTAGAACAATAACAATAGCACTAAGTATTATTCCAGCAATAAGTGGTTTTTTTATTTCATATTTTGAGAAGTAGTAAGCTAAAAGAATACTAGCACTTAAATATGCTGTCCCTGCCCACTGTGCATTGGCATGTTTAAAAGCTGCAAAGTAACTAAAAAACACAATGACAAAAAGAAAAGGTAAGAGTAAATAAACCTTTTTTTGCTCAAATCTATTTTTGTCTCTCACTAAAAAGTAAAGCAGTGGTAAAAGGTAAAAGGGGTGAAAAAGTACAAGTTGTGCACCTAAAAAGTTAAAAAAAGTCTTTGGGTTAAAAACTTTTTCTTCTGCAATACCGTGATGTAACTGAAAAGTAAAAGAGATAAAATCGTTTTGAATATTCCAGTATAAAACAGGTGAAAAAACAAGTAGGGCAATAAGCATTGCAAAGTATAAATATTTATCTTTAAATACTTCTCGTTTATACATTATCATGTAGACAATCAGAGTAAATATAATTAAGATGCCCGGATACTTTGAGAGTATCATCGCTCCTGCGGCAAAACCGGTAAGAAGGGCATAGCTTTTATTGTTTTCTTCGAGATATACATAAGCACTATAAAGAAGTAGTGATGTAAAAAACATGAGTGGAATGTCGGGTGTAGTTAAAGTTGAAGCAGCTATGACAATTACACTACTTAAAAAGATATAAAAAGTGTAAATTGCACTCTTTTCATCAAATATTTTTTTAGCTAGTAGATATAAAAAATAAGCAGTACCTGATACAAGCAAAGCAGCACTGAGTCGTACAAAAGCAGGTTCATCACTCACAAGTGTAGTAAGCTTTATCATGTAGGCAATCATCGGAGGGTGATCAAAATAGGAAAAATCTAATTTTTTAGACCAGAGCCAATAATAATTTTCATCTGAATAAAAAGGGATAAACTGATTACTTATAGTATTGAATAGAGTATAAAACAGTAAAACAAGTTTTTCTCTTAATTTCATTTACTACCTTCAAGAATTTTGTTTCTATGGTATCTTAAAACAACTACTTTAAGAAGAGCTTCTGCAAAAATCTTTTTAGACATTTTTGATTTTCCTGCTACTCTGTCTTCAAAAATAATGGGTATCTCTGTGACTCTAAAGCCACCAATAGAAGCTCTGTAATTCATCTCTATTTGAAAGGCATATCCGGTGGTTATGAGAGTGTCAAGGTTAATTTTCTCTAGCACTTCTCGTCTAAAACATTTATATCCACCAGTGACATCGTTTACATCAATACCTAAGATTGTTTTAGCATATAAACCACCACCATAACTAACGAGCTTACGTAGAGCAGACCAGTGAACACTGCCTCCTCCTTCAACATAACGACTACCAATTACTAAATCATGTTTTTTTATCTTTTGTAAAAAAGTGTGTAAGTATTTTGGGTCATGTGAAAGATCTGCATCCATCTCTATGATGTTTTGATACTCTCGTTCTAGGGCATATTTAAAACCAGCGATATAAGCTTTCCCAAGTCCTTCTTTACCCTGTCTAAGCAAAAGGTGAAGTTGATTAGCATACTGTTGAGCATCAATAATCTCTTGTACTTTTTCATAAGTTTTATCTGGTGAATTGTCATCAACTATTAAAATATCTAAACCTAAATTGAGCGAAAAAGTTTTTTCTAAAACAGTTTCAATATTTTCTATTTCATTGTAAGTTGGAATAATGACAAGAGTTTTATTCATCTTCTTCATCCTTTGATTTTGCAAAAATAACTACATAACTACCTATAAAATTAAGACCCATACCAACTCCAATACCAATTATTTGTGCCAAAATGGTTGTGAATTTATCATCACCGAAATTCAGTACAATTATATTTAAAACAGCCAAGTTAATTAAAAAACTGATGAAATTAAGTATGAAATATTTTATAAATTTCTTTTTTGTTTTTGTGTTGTGCTCTTTAAAGGTCCATTTTTTATTGAGTGAGTAGTTTTGTGTGACAGCAACTAAGAAAGCAGCTACTGAAGCTATATTATAATGAATGTTCAAAAATGTAAGAGAACTAAAAATAGCAATGTTTGTGACCGATCCAAGTGCTCCAACAGAGCCAAACTTTACTATTTTATTTACCATACAGCCTCATTATAATTCTTAAAATTTTTAGTGATATTATAGCATGTGAAAATAAAATTTTAAAGATGAACAATATTTTAATCTCAATTGTTACTAAAATATACAAATGATTTAAATAAATAGTTATTTAGTCCTATAAATTTGTATATGTACTATAGTTGCTCTACAATGAGAAAATATTATAAGTAAAGGTTTAATTATATGACAAAAACTCTTTTAGCAAATATTGAGTCAATTCCACCCCTACCAGAATCAGTTCAAGAGGTAGAGCGTATTTATCAAGATGAAGCATCAACTTTTGATGATATGAGAAAGGCAATTGAAAAAGATCCTATTTTAACAGCGAATATCTTTCGTATTGTAAATTCTCCCATGTATGGCATGAAGAGCACAGTAAACAGCATACAACAAGCTATTTCTTTACTTGGTAAAGATGCTGTAAGAACTTTTGTATTAACAAGTGCTGTTGATTCTAATTTTACTATTGATTTATCTCCTTACAATATGACAAAAGAAGAATTTATGAAAGCATGTAATACACAACTTGCTCTTATGATTAACTGGCTTATTCGTCGTAAACCAAGACAACTTTCAATATTAGCACCTGCAGCTTTTTTAGTTGACTTAGGTCGTGTTGTGATTGCTAAAACTTTGATAGACGAAGATAAGGCGGATGTTATTTCCAATGCTCTTAATATGGGAGAAGATATCTCTCAGGCAGAAAAAACAGCTTGTGGTGCACAAACAACAGATGTTACGGCAACACTTTTTCATGCTTGGAACATTGACCCAGATATTATCCATACAATTCGTTATAGTGACGATCCAGATGGAACTTATGAAGAAGAAAAAGAACTAGCTGCTCAACTTAAAGTTGTGAGAGAAACAGTTATGCCAAATGGTGATATTACTGAAGAGTCAATTGCTACAGCAAAAGACACAATTGAAGAGTTTGAGCTTGATTTAGAATCTTATGAGAGAGCCTTGGATAAAGTACTTAATAACTAAGTACTTTATTTACCAAAAACTTGTTTTAGAAGAGATGTTGTCTGTGAAACAGGGTCTTTTCTAATATTTCCCTCTTTCTCTGCAATCATTTTAAAGAGACCATCTATTGCTTTTTGAGTTACAAAATCATCGAGTTTAGCATCTTTTTCTGATGGTAAGTATTCATCTGCACCAAACCCTTTTGCCATACTCATGACTGAAGTGCTTTCAACTATACTTTTTACATTATTAAGATAAAAATCATTTGCTGTATCATAGTACGAAGCTACATTATTATCTTGCATACTTTTTTGAATAATTGGTTTAATCATATTTTGAAGTGAAGTTGTAGTATGCTCTTTAAAATAATTTGTAGCAGCATCGTCACCACCTGCTAAAATTTTCTTAGCATCTTCCATACTCATTTTATCAACAGCATCTACAAAAATAGCCGCTGTTTTTGGAGCAGCTTCTGTTGCAGCACTGTTCATTGATTTTATTAAGTTATCTGCAATTTTGTTCCCGCCAGCTTTTCTGATAAGTTTTTCAGCATTAGCAAGTTTATCGGGTAGGGGGATTTTAACACCAGCATTATTAAGATAACCATCTTTTTTACTTAACTCTTTAACACCAAAATCAACTCCCATTTTAAGAGCTTCTTTAAGTCCACTTGTAACAGTTGAGTTACTTAAACTTGAAAGTGTATTTGATGAGGATGTTGTTGCTGTAGAAGTGTTTTTTGAAGTGCTTGCATCTGGTTGTGTTGCTACTTTAAGTGCATCATTTGCAAGTGCTCCAAAATCAAAACTAAAAGATAAGCTAGAGAGTAGGGCTACACTTGTCACAATCGAGAGTGTTTTCATATTATTATACCTTTAATGTCTATTTTGTGAAATATTATCTCAATTTTGTAACAAAAACAACTTTTAAGTAGTTACCTTCTTCAAAATTATCATGTACTTTGAAATCTTTTGGAAGTGAATAGCTCTCAAGCACTTTATACTTACCTTTTAGCTCTTTAAAAGCGGTAGCTATAAAATCATGAAATCGCATCATACTAAAGTTTGCAGAGTTTGTTGAAGCGACAATAACACCACCATTATTTGTAATTTGAATAACTTCTTTGAGAAGTTTTACATAATCCTTATTAGCACTAAAGGTGTGTTTTTTACTTCGAGCAAAACTAGGTGGGTCAACTACAACCATGTCAAAAAGTAATTTTTTACGAACTGCATATTTAAAATAATTAAAGACATCTTCTACTATTATATTTTGCTTTTTTAGATTTATATTATTAATATTAAATTGCTCTGTAGTTTTTGACAAACTTCTTTTAGCCAAATCAACACTTGTTGTCTCTTTAGCTCCGCCAAGAGCTGCAAAAACTGAAAAAGCACCAGTATAAGAAAACGTATTTAAAACAGTTTTGTTTTTTGCATATTTATTTCGAATGGCTTTTCTTACCTCTCTTTGGTCTAAAAAAACACCAACCATAGCTCCATCATCAAGATATATGGCAAAATTGGCACCATTTTCTTTGACTATCAATGGCTCAGGGGCTTTGTCTCCAAATAAAAAGTCATCTTTTTCATCAAGATATTTCCCCTTAGCATCAAAACGTTTTTTTTGATAAATGCCTTTGTAGTTTGTAGCCTCTTTAAAAGCTTCAAGTATTGTCTCTTTAAATTCATAAATTCCCAAGCTGTACCATGTAAAAAGATAGTAGCCATCAAAATAATCAATAGTTACACCACCAACTCCATCACCCTCACCATTAAAAACTCTAAAAGCAGTAGTTTCTTTGTTTTGAAAAAAATCTTTTCTGTAAGAGAGAGCTTGTTTTATTTTATCTGCAAAAAAATATTTATCAATATTTTCATCTTTTTTATATGAAAATACCCATCCAAAGCCTTTGTTTTGGATACCATGGTATGCTTTTGCAACAAAGTTGTTCTGATTATCATGTAGAATTAGTAAACTTCCCTCAGCAGGAACTTTCTCCCAAGAAGTGAGAAACTCTTTTGATATAAGTGGATAACCTGATTTTATTTTTTGAACAAAATCAGGTTTAAGTGTAACAGATATGGAAGGGTTATTTGTTGAAGAATTTATGGTAAAAACCTTGTACTTGAGCTAATGTAGTTCGACTTATAGCCAATGTCCCACTTGCTACTTTACCACTTGTTACGGTAGTTCCTGCCGCAATTAAGACATTGTCTTCAATCGTAACGGGAGCAACAAGTTGAGTATCACTTCCTATGAAAACATTTTTACCAATAATAGTTTTATATTTGTTAATACCATCATAGTTACAAGTAATAGTTCCAGCACCGATATTTGTACCCGTATCTATCTCTGCATCTCCGATATAACTTAAATGTCCAGCTTTAACACCTTTAAGGGTACTTTTTTTAATCTCAACAAAATTTCCTATATGAGTATCGCTAATATCACTCAAAGGGCGAAGATGTGCCATTGGACCTATGTCTGAATTTTTTAGTATACTATCTTCAACAACACTACCAGCTTTTATGTGAGAGTTGATAATTTTACTCTCTCCTGTAATGCGACATCCATTTTCAACGATACACTCACCCTCAAACAGAACACTCTCTTCAATAAAAATAGTAAAGGGGAGTTGCATAATTACACCTGCTTCCATCCATTTTGTTTTAATTCTATCCTGCATGATAACTTCAGAGTCACTCAAATCTTTTTTAGAATTCACACCTTTAAAATGCTCTTCATCTACAAGAAGTGGAGCAATACTGAGCTCATCAGCTTTTGCCATAGCAATAACATCTGTTAAATAGTACTCCTCTTGGGCATTATTATTACTAAGAAGAGGAATATATTTTTGTATAACATCTTTACTAAAAGCATAAATACCAGCATTTACCGTTGTAGTTTTAAGCTCTGCTACATTTGCATCTTTTTGCTCTACTATGTATTGAACTTGATTGTTCTCAATTATTACACGACCATAACCACTTGGGTCTTGTAAGTCAAAAATACTCATAATAATATCAGCATCAGTATTTAAAAAACCTTGCAGTGCAGAAGAAGTAATAAGAGGCATATCGCCATTAAGGACTAAAACTTTTTCATTTTTAGGCGATATGTTTTTCATAGCTCCACCAGTTCCTGGAAAATTTTTGGAATCTTGTACTACAAAGTTAATATCGTCAAAAAAAGCTTCCATTTGCTTTTGTACTTTCTCTTTTTGGTGTCCAATCACAACACTAATGTCGTCTGAGAGTTCTTTTGAAGCTTTTATGATATGATAAAGCATAGGTTTACCACTAATATCATGTAGAACTTTTGCTTTATTTGATTTCATACGGCTACCTTTTCCAGCAGCCAAAATAACAATACTAATACTATTTTTATTCATTTATATCTCTTTTATTATTGGGTTGTTTACAATTCTAGCATTTTTTTAATTAAGAAATTGTATAATAAGACGAACTTAACTTAAAGAAGAGAAAGATATTGAACAATATTACACAATCAAAATTAATAATTTATAGCAGTATATTTTTTACTCTATTTTACAACTATAGTTTTTTTACTAATACACTTAAAGTATATCCTTTAGATGAAAATCTCGGGTTTGTTATTTCAATTACATTCGTGATGACAGCTTTTTTAATTATACTACTCACTCTTGTAACAAACAAATTTATTATCAAGCCTATCTTGATTTTTGTCTTTCTTGTTTCATCTTTAACAAATTATTTTATGAACAGTTATCATGCAGTAATTGATGACAGTATGTTAAGAAATATGATGCAAACTGACATAAGTGAATCTTTAGACCTCCTCAATTTTAAACTCGTTTTATATTTTATATCTCTTGGTCTGCTTCCCTCTTATTATATTTATAGAGTCTCCTTTCCAACAAGAACACTCAAGCAAGAGTTAAAAACAAAAGCCAAAGTTCTTGGAATATCACTACTTATTGTGCTTATCTCTTTTTTCTCATTTAGCAAGTATTATACTTCATTTGCACGAGAACACAAGCCTTTGAGATACTCTATTAACCCAACTTTTTGGTTTTACTCTGTTGGCAAGTATATTAACCTTACTTACAATACAGCTCCTTTAGTTGTAGAGCCTATTGGGTTAGATGCAAAAGTAAGGGTAAGCGATAACAACAGAACAAAAATAGTTATTTTGGTTGTTGGTGAAGCAGCACGAGCGGATCATTTTAGTCTTAATGGTTACGAAAAAGAGACAAATCCACTTCTAAAACAAGAAGATATTATAAATTTTCCAGATATGTACTCTTGTGGAACTTCAACTGCAGAGTCTGTTCCTTGTATGTTTGCAAAATACAATAGAAGTGATTATAGTTATAAAAAAGGTATTAGAACTCAAAATGTACTTGATGTTTTAGATCATACAGGAGATGTATCAGTTCTTTGGAGAGATAATAACTCTGATTCTAAAGGTGTGGCTCTGCGTGTTCCTTTTGAGAATTATAAAGATTCTACAAACAATACAATTTGTACAGAAGATGAGTGTAGAGATATTGGTATGTTGGTTGGTTTGGACACTTATATAGAGAATAATAAGGGTAAAAATATTTTCATAGTTTTACATCAAATGGGAAATCATGGACCAGCTTATTATAAACGCTATACAAAAGAGTTTGAAAAATTTACTCCTGTTTGTAAAACAAATCAGTTAGAAAAATGTACCCAAGAAGAAATTAGTAATGCTTATGATAATGCTATACTTTATACAGATACTTTTTTAGTAAAAACAATTGATTTTTTAAAACAATATGATACATCGCATGATACAGCAATGATTTATATGAGTGATCATGGTGAGAGTTTAGGTGAGGGTGGTGTTTATCTGCATGGTATACCTTATTTTATGGCACCAGATGCTCAAACACATATTGGGAGTTTTATGTGGTTTGGCGAAGGTATGAAAAGAGTAGTTAACACACAACTTATAAAAGAGAACTCCAATAAAATATATTCTCAAGATAATCTGTTTTATACTTTACTCGGAATTTTCAATGTAGAGACTAAAGTATATGATAAAACAATGGATATTATTCAATATGAATCTCACTAAACAAATTTCACTTACCACAGTAATCCTTGGGATTACTGTGGTGTTATTTTCTTTAACAGACTTAGATTTTCCTATTCAAGATCTTTTTTATAATTTTACAACACAAACATGGATATTAGATAATGATTTACAGCCGTATAATTTTATCTTTTATACGGGTATTAAAAAACTACTTATTGTATTTGCTCTCTCCTTTTTAATTGCCCTTGTGTTTTTTAGAAAAAAGGCACTTATAAAGGAGTATCAAAAAGGCATTATAATTGTTATCTTTTCTGCCATCTTAGTTCCTGTAATAGTAGGAGGGCTTAAAAAATCAACAAATATGCCTTGCCCAGAAAATGAGATTCATTATGGCGGAGTTTATCCTAAGACTGCTGTATGGGAATCTTACCCAAAAGATGTAGAGTTGAAAAAGATTCAGTGTTGGCCTGCAGGACATGCAAGTGGTGGGTTTGCACTGCTGAGTCTTTTCTTTTTATTTAAAACAAAAAGAAATCAGTTTGTATCACTCGCTGTTGCACTCAGTATAGGTTGGAGCATGGGTCTTTACAAAATGCTTGTTGGAGATCACTTTTTAAGTCATACTATTATTACTATGGAGCTTGCTTGGCTTATAATATTGGGTGTCGTGAAATTAGTAAATTTAAAGTATAATCAAAAAATAGATGATTAATAATATTTGTGGTATTATGATGTCATTATAAATTTTTATAAGGTATTTGGATGGATTTAGGTACGGTCATTGGTATTGTTTTGATTATGGCTCTTCTTCTTGGAGCTATGACAATGGGAGTTGGTGTCGGTGCATATATTGATATTCCATCTGTTCTTATTGTTGTTGGGGGAAGTATTGGGGCTTTAATGGTCTCTTTTAAACCAGGACAGATGAAAGCTTTTACTAAGGTTTTTATGAAAGCTATAAAACCTGGTGAAGAAGATGTTGTAGAACTTATCAAAAAATTGGTTGAGTTTGCAACTAAGGCTAGAAAAGATGGTATTCTTGCATTGGAGAGTGAAGTCAATAATGAAGAGAATGCATTTTTGAAAAAAGGTCTTTCTATGGCTATTGATGGCAATGATCCCGATACTATTCGTGAGCTTTTAGAGATAGAGATGGAGCAAACAAGTACGCGCCACAAAATACACGGTTCTATATTTAATCAGTGGGCAGGTCTTGCCGGGGCTATGGGTATGGTTGGTACACTTATTGGTCTTGTTGCGATGCTTTTAAATATGGCAGATCCCTCAGCAATTGGTCCTTCAATGGCGGTTGCCTTACTTACAACAATGTATGGTGCGATTATCGGAAATGTTTTTGGAACACCGATTTACAATATTTTAACTATTAGAAATGATGAAGAGACTTTGGTTAAAGAGATGATAATTACTGGAATTATGTCTATTCAATCTGGTGATGCTCCTCGTGCACTTGAAGCTAAACTACTTAGTTATATGGCACCAGCTGATCGTGTTAGTCAATTTGATTAATGAGTAATAATGGCTAAAGATAATTGTCCCGAATGTGAAGAGTGTCTTCCTGCTTGGTTAGCCGCTTTTGGTGACTTGATGTCACTACTTCTTTGTTTTTTCGTTTTACTTCTTTCTATGTCAAGTATGGATGCTAAAAAAATCTCTGAAGCTATTGGTTCGCTCTCTGGTGCTATGAGTGTTTTAGAAGGTGGAACACAAACAGAAATTTCTAAAAAAAGAATGCTACAATCTACTCCGATTGATTCCCAAGACGAAACAAGTGAAGAAGTAAATAGAATTCAGCAGGCAGTAAGCGATGCAAATGAAATGATGGAGATGGGTCATGGACCTTCTGTTACACTAGATGATGCAGAAGAAGGATTTGTAATTAAGCTTCCTGCTTCACTGCTCTTTAAATCTGGAAGTGCCACTATTGAAAATGAAGATGCCTTACTTTTTTTAAAAAGGGTAGCACTGATCATAGAAGAATTACCAGCTGAGATGGATGTTAGTGTACAAGGTCATACAGATACAGAAGGTCCAGGAAAAAGAAGCCCTTTTAAAGATAATTGGGAACTTTCATCTGCTCGTGCTATCTCTGTTTTGCAAGAGTTACTACTCGATGGTGTCGCACCCAATAGAGTAAGTGCCTCTGGATATGCAGAGTATAAACCACTCGCCACAAATGCAACAGCTAGTGGACGAGAGAAAAATCGCCGTGTTGAACTCCATTTTTATGGTAAAAAAAATGAAAATGATGTTAAAGTACAAGCTACAATTTTAGATAAGACAGCAGCAAAGTAATGTTTCGTATTTTTATTTTACTTGTAGCTTTTGCATCTTTTTTAGGTGCAGAATCAGTAACTATTCCTACAATGAATTTTGCCTTATCATCACCTGATACACCTCAACAGTTAGTATCTTCTTTAAATGTTTTAGTTGTTTTAACACTTCTGTTCTTAGCTCCTTCTATGGTGCTTGTAATGACAACTTTTACTCGTTTTGTTATTGTTTTTGGTTTTTTACGTCAAGCGATGGGAACACAGCAAGTGCCACCAACACAACTACTTGTTATGTTGGCAATGATATTGACTTTTTTCGTGATGGAACCCATAGGAACAAAGGCATACAACAATGGCATTAAGCCCTATATAGCCGAAGAAATAGGGTATGAAGAAGCATTTACTAAAACTGTTTTACCCTTTAAAGGTTTTATGATTAGAAACACTAGAGAAAAAGATTTAGCACTCTTTTTTAGAATTCGTAAAATGCAAAATCCTCAAACTATTGCTGAAGTTCCTCTCTCTATTGTTATTCCCGCTTTTGTGATTAGTGAAATTAAAACAGCATTTGAGATAGGTTTTTTACTCTTTTTACCGTTTTTAGTCATTGATATGGTTGTAGCATCTATTTTAATGTCAATGGGTATGATGATGCTCCCACCAGTTATGATATCCTTACCCTTTAAGATACTAATATTTGTACTTATAGATGGATGGAATTTACTTATAGGAAATTTAATCGCTTCTATCAAATAGTTATGTGTTTACAAAACATTGTTGTGGAAATACTATAATTTTTAAAACAAAGGAGATGATGTATGAATAGCAAGATTTTTATTATTACGGTATTTATCAGTAATATAGCTTTTGGAAATATGGTACTCGTTAAAAGCGTAGAAACGAATATCAGCACTAATCAGAAAAATGATTTTTCACAAAAAGTTACTGCACACTTGAACGCTCAAGGAATGGAGATAGAGGCTATAAGAAAAAAAGTCAATTACTCATTTGATAATAATGAACATTTATCATATATGATGGCTCAAAATATCATGCAAGAGATTCCTCAAATTAAAGAAAAAAATATTGTCGAGTATTTTGCTAATTCTGCACTACATGGAAAGAAAATAGATCTCTGCTCTTACGACAATCTTGTTGGTTTATTGCAAAGAACAGATTATAAACTACTCAATAAAGAAAACTTGAAAAAAGTACAAAAAATAATTACTTAATTTGTGTATTTATGAGTTTTTATACTAACTTCATAAGATTAGTGATATAATCAAGACAAATAAGTTTAGATTAGGTGATTAATGAGTGATTTAAAAAAATTACAAGATGTCGCTAAAGATTTTACAATTTTATATGTAGAAGACAATGACTCTCTTCGTGTAAATGCTACTAGGCTTTTTCAAAAGTTTTTCCCTACTGTATATGTCGGGGTGGATGGTGCAGATGGCTTAGGGCTCTTCAAGAAACACCGTCCTCCAATTGTTATAACAGATATAAAGATGCCTAAACTTGATGGTATAGAGATGGCAAAAAAAATCAGGCATATTGCTCCAGATACAAAAATCATTATAATGTCTGCATTTGATGAAAAAGATTATTTATATAAAGCGATTGAGATTGGTTTATATAGATTTATTAAAAAACCAGTCAATATTCAAGATCTCTCCAATGTCTTATATCAAGCTATTATACAAATAAATCATGAAAGAAGTGAGAGACTTTTTCAAGCACAACTTGGAAATATATTTAATTATCAAAGTTCTATGGTCGCAATGTTAAATCATACTAAGCCTATAATAGCTAATCAGGTTTTATTGGATTTTTATGATGCTGAGGATATAGATGAATTAAATGAAAAACATCCAGATATTGGTGCAAAATTTTTAGAGCATGATGGTTTTTTATATAATGATAAAGATGGAAATTGGATAAATAAAATCCAAGCCGATAGAAGTAAAATTTTTAATGTTAAAATGATAAACAATAAAGGTAAAATGCGACATTTTATTCTTAAGTGTAAAGATATTCCAAACAAAAATAATTATGCCATCTTGTCCTTTGATGATATTACAGAACTAAATTTACTTCAATTATTTGATACAGGTGCAACTACAAATAACGCTGATCCTGATAGTCAAACAATAAAAGCACTCTTTGAACTTTTGAATGTAATTAAAAGAAATAATGCCAAAGTGTCTTTATATAACTATTACAAGGGCATAAGCATTACTAATGACGCCGTAATTGAACAAGTTAATAAAGATAATGTTATTTTGAAAACATCTTATGTGCAACAAAAAGTAATACAATATGAACAAAGAAGCATGATTGTTTCAGAAGCGCTTCCATCAGCTATAGTGTGTGAAAAAGTACTAAAGATAGAATTTGATAAACAATCTGTTATTTTAACAAAGCTTAAATTTGCGGTAACGTCTGCTGAGAGTAGGGGGGCTGTTCGTCTTGTTCCAGAAGATTCTCACACTGTTACACTATTCATAGGTGATCATAAATATACAGGGAATTTATATGTTCAAGATATATCTTTAAAGGCTGTTAAACTTCATATGAGTAATATGCCTGCTGGCTTTGAGCTTGGTACAGAAGTTACAATTGATATGGTATTTACTGTGGATAAACGACCTTTAATTATAAATACAAAAGCTATACTATTTAAAAAACGAGAAGCTAATAAAATTTTTGAAGCTATATTTAATCTCAATATTGATTCAGCAACAAAAATGAATTTAGTAAAATATGTTAGTAAGCGTCAAATGGCGCTAATTAGAGAATTTAAAGGATTATAAAATGGGTAATAAATCAAAAATACTTTTTGACGATGGCGTGCATAAATGTATTATGTTTAGTTTTGATGATGAATCACATGAAAATTCATTTCTTTCTGTAAATCAATATCTTATAATTCAAAATGGGGATGGTGTTTTGATTGATCCAGGGAGTGAAGCTATATTTGAGGAACTTTATGATGCAGTGAGTGAGTATATACCTGTTGATAAAATCAAATTTATTTTCTTTTCTCACCAAGATCCTGATGTCTCTGGTTCTATTGGACAGTGGGCAGCTACTACATCTGCAAAGTTTATTATGAGCTCTTTATGGGTTCGCTTTATGAGTCATTATGGTTTTATGGACATGGATAAAGTGATGGCTCTACCTGACCACGGTGCAAAATTGAAATTTGGTGAAGATGCTTTAAAATTTTTACCAGCACATTTCTTACACTCCCCGGGCAATTTTTCACTTTATGATACTCGCTCTCGTATTATTTTCTCTGGTGATATTGGTGCGGCAATTTTACCATCAAACGAGGGTAAAAAAGCAGTAGTGAATTTTGAAGAGCATACAAAAGCATTAGAGGGCTTTCATAAACGTTATATGGGATCAAACAAACTTTGCAGTGCATGGGTAAAAACTGTACGACAACATGATGTACAGATGATAGCCCCACAACATGGGTTCATCTTTGAAGGTGAAAATGTTACACATTTTTTAGAATGGTTAGGAGAACTAAAATGTGGCAGTGATAATATGGATTTACTTTACTGATGGAACAAAGAAAACTTCAAAAGTAATTTTTGATATGAACCTAAATATATGAAAATTGAAACATTTTAAGTGTAGATAAATATAGAAGTGTATAATGTCGTTTAATAATTTAGGAGTGGCATTTGGATTGTAACTATTTTGGAGAGTGTGGTGCTTGTAAGGTTTATGATGGTGGCTATGAAGCACAACTTAATGAAAAAATAACACTGAATCAAGAACGATTTAAAAACTTTTATAGTGACAATATAACTGTTTTTAAATCCCCCGATGCTCACTATCGCTCTCGAAGTGAATTTAAAATATGGCATGATGGAGATGAACTTCGTTATGCAATGAACCATGCAAAACATAATGGTGTTGTGTTTGTAGAGGCTTGTCCTCAGGTAAATATTTATATAGCTGAGCTTATGCCAAAGCTTCTTTTAGCTATTAAAAACAAAGCTATTGGTTTTAAACTTTTTGGAGCTGATTTTTTAAGTTCTAGTAGGGGTGAAATTGTTGTCTCTTTACTTTACCATAGAAGGCTTGATGAAGAGTGGAAAGAGTTAGCAACACAAATAGCAAAAGATTTAGGTATCTATATTATAGGGCGTTCACGAAAACAAAAAATTGTGATTGGACAAGATTATATTACTGAAAATCTTACTATTAACAATGAAAACTATATATTTTACTATATAGAAAATAGTTTTACTCAACCTAATTCTAGAGTTAATGAGCAGATGATTTCTTGGGGTAAAAAACAGTTTTTTGGTGCTAGTGGTGATTTACTTGAACTCTATTGTGGTGCGGGAAATTTTACGATTCCTTTCGCTAAAATATTCAATAAAGTTCTTGCAACTGAAATTTCAAAATCATCAATTAATGCAGCAAAATCCAATATGAAACTCAACAGTGTAGAAAACATTGAGTTTGTAAGAATGAGTGTTGAAGACTTTGTAGGGGCTCTTGATGGTGTGAGAGAATATAGACGTATGAAAGATATAAATATAACTGAGTATAATATCGACAGTATATTTGTAGATCCACCACGAAGCGGAATGGATGAAATATCATGTAATTTTGCAGCTAGGCACAAACATATACTTTATATATCATGTAATCCAGAAACACTACTAAGAGATTTAGATATTTTATCTCAAACACATGATATCGTTGCTATGGCAATGTTTGATCAATTTCCATATACTCATCATGTAGAGATGGGTGTAAAATTAATAAAAAAGGCTTAATATGAAATTTTTGTGGATAGTACTACTAAGTATTATGGCATTAAATGCTGATGAAATACAAAGAATAGAATCTATCGTTAGTGATATAACACAGTTAAGATCTGATTATGCATATTGTCAAACAAAATTAATTGATCGAGAAATGAAACTCAAAGACGAAAAAGAGAAGAACAGTTTAATGCTTAAAGAGTTGGATGCTACAGGTAAATCAAGCAATACAAACAATAATGATACATTAAAAATAGCTAAACTAGAAAAAATGCTCAAAGAAAAAGATATACTTTTAAAGAAAAGAGAGCATGAAAATAGAGTTTTATTAGCAAAAATAAATACTAAAACAAAAGATAATTTTCCAAAACTTGTTATGAAAGAGAAATATCAAAAAAGTGCACAAGATGATAAAAAAATGGAGTATTTTAAAGCAAGTGCCTTCAGACTGACAAAAGAGAGTACTATTTATTCTGATTTAGAACGTACTTTTTTTGACAAATGGGAAGAACACACCTCTTTTACTTCAGGGGAGAGAACAGCAACGATGATTAAAATTACAGGTTTCTTTGTTGATAAAACATGGCAAAAAGCCACTCAAGAGATGTGGGTTGAAGCTACAAATACAGTCAAAAGATAGATATGAAAAAGATTCTCATAATTAGTGATGGAGTAGCTGGAGACCGCTTTATTCAAAGGGCAATACAAACTTATAGCACTGATAATATCTACTATATTGTGCAGACAAAAGAGAAACATTATGAAGATTTTAATCCTGCTCGATTTAAATTTTATGAATTTGATCCAACAAGTTTTTACAAATTATCTAATTTACTTAAGATGGAGTTTGTCCAAGTTTTTGTAGCAATGAACTCAATGCTTGATGTAGAAAACACAATAAAAAATATTCGTATGGTTAAAAAACAACTAAGAATTATTGTTTTAAACCAATGGAATTTAAAAAATGAAGATCCTAATGTTATCCTTATTGATACAAATGAGATACTTGCCTCAAGACTTATAGATTACCTCCCTAATGTTCCTGTTATTGCCCAAAATGTGGGAACAGGTCAGGGTGAGATTATGGAAGTGTTAGTTCCATTTGGTAGCTCCTTTGTATATAAACATGTAGGTGTTATTGAGCAAAAAGATTGGCGTATAGTTGCTATTTATAGAAACAGAAAACTCATTATGCCCTCACGAAGAAGAATGATACAACCAAATGATCTATTACTTTTGGTTGGCGACCCAACTGTTTTAAAATCTGTTTATCGTGCGATTAAACAAGAATTAGGGCAGTTCCCCGAACCTTTTGGTGCTAATTTATACCTTTTCATTGATATGAATATAGAAGATCATACTAAGATAAAAAAACTTGTTGAACTTTCTATATCTCTACATGATAAATTTAATCATAAAATAATTATTAAAGTAGTTAATCCTAATAATATTGCTTTATTGGAATTTATTAAAAGTTATAGAAATTTGGATATTAGTATTGATATAGATTATGATAGTGTACATTTAACGAAGGTTGTATTAGATGATATACAATCTTACCACATTGGACTCGTGATTGTTTCTCGTGAAATGTTTGCTAATAACAAAATTAGAAAGACACTTTACAATTCTCATGTTCCTGTTCTCAAAATCTCTGATAAAGATTTTTCTACACTTAAAGATGTTGCTCTTATTCTTTCTGATAATCGTGATTTAGAAAAAATTTCATCTACTATTTTTGATATTTCTGAACAGATGAACCTTAATATAGAAATGTACAACTATATGAATGAACATCAATATGATAAAGAACAGGTTGTAGAGCATTTTAATAATCTCTCAACAATCTTTTCTAAATCTATTAAAATAATTAAAGAGAATGAAAACCCCATTCAAAGATTAAAGAGAAAAAAGAACTTTTTACAAATCATTCCATTTACTCATAAACTTACTCAATACCGTATTCTTTCCATTTTTTCAACCGATAGTGAACGCTTATATTATAAACTTGACTCATACCATCAAATTTTTATACCTATATAGCTTTAATATTTAAGAAAACATATTTACATTTAGCATTTTTTTAGTAAAAGTTAAGTATTATAAATCACATATAAAATTTGGATAAATAATGCAAGTAAACATCCCTCTCATAAAAACTATTGATAACTCTTATGATATAACAATCGATACAATCCCCACAACACACTTTGACACAAAAGTGGCTATAGTAACAAACCCTAAGGTTGCAGGATTACATCTTGCTTATTTGCTCTCTAAAATAAGTGCTAAAGAGCTCTATATTATTACAGTTCCTGATGGTGAAGAGTATAAAAATCAAGATTCTATTAATCTTATTTTAGAATCTCTTTTTAATCATCGCTTTAACCGTAAATCTATGCTTATAGCATTTGGTGGTGGTGTAATTGGTGATATGACTGGATATGCTGCTAGTATCTACCAGCGTGGTATTGATTTTGTACAAATTCCTACTACACTTCTTTCTCAAGTAGATGCGAGTGTGGGTGGAAAAACAGGTATGAATAATAGTTACGGTAAAAATCTTATAGGTGCTTTTCATCAACCAAAAGCAGTTTATATAGACTCTTTGTTTTTGTCAACACTTCCTAAAAGAGAATTTAGTGCAGGAGTTGCAGAAATTGTAAAAATGGCAGTAACATTTAATAAAGATTTTTTTAAATTTTTAGAAAATGCAGATTTACATGATAATGTTGTATTGAAACAAGCGATAGAACAAGCCGTACAGACAAAAGCGAATGTAGTTGCACAAGATGAAAAAGAGCATGGTCTAAGGGCTGCACTTAATTACGGACATACCTTTGGACATGTGATAGAAAATGAGACTAAATATAAAAAATATCTTCATGGAGAAGCTGTAGCTATTGGTATGGTGATGGCAAATGAAATGGCAGTATCAATGGGACTAATGAGTAAAGATGAAGCCCTAAGAATTAAACAATTTTTACAAAAGTACGATTTACCGACATCTTATAAGATAGAGAATCATTTGAGTTTTTATGAAACATTTTTCTTGGATAAAAAAAGCTCAGATGCAAAGATTACATTTATCATTCCTGAGGGAATTGGTGGTGTAAAAATAACAGATGAAGTAGATAGAGAACTTGCCTTGTCTGTTTTAAAAGATTTTTAGGAAAATTCATGTCGGTTTTTGCATCTATTATAATATCATTTTTCATTATTAGCTCTTCTATTGCAAATGATGAAACTAATACAACACAAGAACAAAATCAAACACTGATAGCTCAAAACAGTTTGCAAAAAGAGCTTGCCTTACAAAAAGAAGAAGAACTTAAAATAGAAAATGCTAAAAAAGAAAAAATCATCTCTTATATTGCCGACATTGAAAAGATTGAACAATTAATTTTAAAAGAAAAAGTATGGATGAAAAGTTATGCTTCTTATTTAACATCACTAAAAGTTCGTAACAATTTACACAAAATAAAAAAAAGAATTAAGTATCTCCAAGAGAATACATCCGAATTTGAAAACTATGATGAGCTTAATGCTTTAGTTTCAAAAGAGAGTATCTTGACTTCACAAATAGAGCAACTAAAAGGTGAAAATAGTGCTCCATTTTCTCGTTTAATCACACCAAATATTATAGAAAATATACCTACAATAACGAACCCTTTTGATATATTTAAAGGTATTTCATTTTTAAAAACATTAACATCCTATCTTGATGATTATCAAAAAAGACAAAATAATTTAACAGAATTAATAGTTCTTTTAAGACAAGAAAATGAGCTCTATAAGCAGATTAAACCTTTAGACGTTGAGCAGAAGTATATTAAAGCAAATGAATTTAAAAAACAAGAACTAGAACGATTTGAAACAGCACTAGACACTATGAAAGCTACCTATGATGTGTATCAAAAAAGACTAGAAATTATAGACTTGAATCTTAATAAAGATATTGAAAAACAAGTCTATAGATTAACAAAAATAGGTATTATAGTTTTTGTTGTTTTACTTTTTTTCTTTTTGGTGAAATTAGCAGTAAAAAAATATATTACAGATAATGAGCGATTTTATATGGCAAATAAAATCATTACTTTTACCTCTTACACTATGATAATTTTAATTCTCTTTTTTAATTATATTGAAAACGCAAGTTATTTAGTAACTATTTTAGGTTTTGCCTCTGCTGGTATCGCCATTGCTATGAAAGATTGGTTTATGAGTATTCTGGGATGGCTTGTTATTGTTTTTGGTGGTAGTATTCATGTTGGTGATAGAATTCGTGTTGATATGGATGGTATGAAATATGTTGGTGATGTAATGGATATTTCACTGCTTAGAATGACTGTTTTAGAAGACATTACACTTACTTCTATCATGCAAAATAGACGGGCAGGGCGAATTATTTTTGTACCAAATAACTATGTATTTACTCGTATGATTGCAAACTACACACACAGTTCACTCAAAACTGTTTGGGATGGTATTAAAATAACGATTACATTTGATTCTAATCATAAAAAAGCGATGCATATTGTCAAAGGAATAGCTAGAAAATACTCTAAAGGATATACTGATATTACAAGAAAACAGCTTAATAAACTTAGAAATCATTATAGTCTCAAAAATACAAATGTTGACCCTAGAGTTTTCTCCTTTATTGCACCAAATGGTTTAGATATTGAAACATGGTATCTTACCAATGCTTATGGAACACTCACACTAAGAAGTACAATTTCAACAGAAATAGTAGATGCTTTTAATGCTGAAGATGATATTACCATAGCATACCCAACACAAAAACTAAATGTTTCTATGCAGAGTGAAGAACCTGCAAAACATAATCATGAGATGGTATAAATGAAAAAGAAAGTCTATTTTAAAACCTTTGGTTGTCGTACAAATCTTTACGATTCACAAGTAATGATGGGTGCTATGAAAGATTATGAAATCACTCAAGATGAGACTAAAGCAGATGCAATTGTCATCAACTCATGTACAGTTACAAATGGTGCAGATACTCATGTCCGCTCATATATTTCACAAGTTGAGAAAAATAATGAGAATGCGAAACTTTTTTTAACTGGTTGTGGCGCACATACTAAGGGTGAATCACTTCTAAAAGAGAATCGTATTCATGGTGTTTTTGGACAGAGTGAAAAACAGAAAATTGATATACTTTTAAAAAAAGAACAACCCTTTTATGAAAAAGGGGATCTAAATCATGTTGATGACTCCGTTGTAGATGATTTTGTAGGCAAAAGTAGGGCATTTATAAAAGTACAAGAGGGGTGTAATTTTAGGTGCTCTTATTGTATTATTCCTTTTGTTCGTGGTGATGCACGAAGTATGAATGAAGCAAAAATTTTAGAACAAATTAGCAGACTTGCTCTTAATGGTTTTGGTGAGTTTATTTTAACTGGAACTAATGTTGGAAGTTATGGTCAAGATGCAGACACCTCACTTGCAAATTTAATGAAAAAAATAAGTCAAATAAGAGGAGTACGTCGTATTCGTCTAGGGAGTGTAGAACCTATTCAAATTACAGATGAATTTAAAGAAATTTTAGACGAACCTTGGCTTGAGCGTCATATGCATATTGCCCTGCAACATACCTCACCAGCAATGCTAAAGATTATGAATAGACGTAATGTTTATAAGCGAGATAAAGAACTCTTTGAACTCTTAGCAGACAAAGGTTTTGCAATAGGAACAGATTTTATAACAGGTCATCCCGGTGAGAGTGAAGAGCTTTGGTCTGAAGCTATGAAAAATGCGAGAGAACTACCTTTAACTCATATTCATGCTTTTACATATTCTAAACGAGATGGCACTAAATCGGCTACAATGAAACCAGAAGTCAATGGTAAAATTGCTAAAAATAGACTACATGATATTCAAGACTTAATCAATGAAAAAAACTTTGATTTTCGACAAAACTTCAAAGGAGAACTTGATGTTTTAATAGAGTCTTATAAAGAGGGTCTTTATCACGGATTTGACCAATATTTTAATAAAGTAGTCGTAAAATCTGAGAATGATTTACTTGGAAATTGGGTAAATATAGCTAATTATCATGTAGAAAAGGAGTACAATTATGCTCAGCTCTAAAACAAATCGTAATGCCCTTTATATATCTTTTGCTCTGATTGTTTTACTGGTTATTTTTGCCATTATGCGAAATAATGCTGATGATATTACTTTAAAAAAAGCAAATCAAATTCTTCAAGAGAAAAAGGTCACGAAAGTTGTTGTCTCAAAAGAGTATGTTTATCTTAAAACTAAAAATAATTTTTATAGAATTCCATCAACTCAAGTGACACCAAAAATGTTTGTTGAGTATAAGGTAGAAGTTTCAGCTAAAGAAGATATTTTGCTCTATATTCTTTTTGCAGTTTTGTTTTTAGGGATTGGCTCTTTGCTTGTAAGATATTTTCAAAGAAATAATAATTTATCAAATAACAACAGTCCTGCACAAAACTCTAATGCATTACCTTCAGATATGAGTAATAAAATAGAACAAACAAAAAGTGATGTGACGTTTAATGATATTGGTGGCATAAGTGATGTTAAAGTAGAACTTGAAGAGATTATAGACTTTATGAAAAATCCAAAACGTTATAAAAGTTTTGGGGCACGTATGCCTAGAGGAGTTTTACTTGTAGGACCTCCTGGTGTTGGTAAAACTATGATAGCAAAAGCAGTAGCTCATGAAGCTGATGTTCCTTTTTATTATCAAAGTGGTGCTTCATTTGTACAGATTTATGTAGGAATGGGTGCAAAAAGAGTTCATGAACTTTTTGTAGCTGCAAAGAAAAATGCTCCATCAATTATATTTATAGATGAAATTGATGCTGTGGGTAAAAAAAGAGATGGACAAAGAAACGATGAGAGAGAAGCAACTCTTAACCAGCTACTAACTGAAATGGATGGTTTTGAAGGTTCAAGTGGTGTGATTGTTATAGCGGCTACAAATAAGATTGATGTTCTGGATTCTGCACTACTTCGTGCAGGACGATTTGATAGACGAATTTTTGTTGAACTGCCAACTAAAGGAGAACGCGAATCTATTTTAATGAAGTATCTTAAAAAAGTTCCACATCAACTCGATGCCCAAATTGTAGCTAATATGACAGTTGGGTTTAATGGTGCAGCTTTGGCAGCTCTTGTTAATGAAGCAGCTCTTTTGGCTCTAAGACAAAACGATTATCATGTAACAATTGAACATTTTCATCAAGTAAAAGATAAGGTTATGTTTGGCAAGAAAAAACTTCAAATGCTTAGTGATAAGCAAAAAGAGTATCGTATTACATATCAAGCAGCAAAAGTTTGTATTGCCACGTATTTTGATTTGCCTTTTGAGAAATTAATGTTAACAAATGAACAACTTACTCCAATGACCAGTACACCATTCTCACAACAAGAACTTGAGGCACAAGTAAAAATGCTTTTAGCCGGTGTTGTAGCATGTAATATTAAATATGGTGACCATTCAAGTAGTGCTCAAAATGATTTACAAGAAGTAAAAGAGATAACCAACAATATGTGTCAAGAGTATGGAATGGGATCATCTCTTGTACCTAATGATGATGAGCAAAAAATAACTATTCAAAGACTCTATAATGAGTGTAAAGAGTTAATACTTTCTATGCCTAGTGTAATTAGTAAAAGTGAAGCTATATTACTGGAAAAAGAGAGTATAAGTAAAATAGATGTTAAGAAGATTTTAGATGAAATTCTATAGTGGATTTTCACTAAAAAATGAAGAGTATCTTTTTGAAGAGTTAATCCATAACAGTGAATACACAGTATGTGGTTTTAGTTATGGGGCTATTACTGCTTTAAACAAAACAATAGATTTGCTAAAAAATAATAAAAGAGTAGATACTCTGCAACTTTTTTCTCCTGCATTTTTTCAAGATAGAGATAAAACATTTAAACGATTACAACTTATGTCATACAAAAAAGATAAAAATGTTTATATGAAGCAGTTTATAAAGAGTTGTTTTGCACCTTATAAATCTAAAGAGACTCAACACAAGGAAACAAATATTGATGAATTAAAAGAGTTATTAGAATATGAGTGGTACTTGGATAGGTTAGAAGCTATAGAGAGAGCAGGGGTGAGAATAGAAGTATATTTAGGTGGCAAAGATAAAATTATAAATGCTTTAGAAGCAAAAGAGTTTTTTTTACAAAGAGCAACTGTTACATATGTAAAAGATGCAAATCATTTTTTGCAAGTAGATTAAAAATAAGGAATATAAAATATGAGTGAAATAAAAATAGGTGTAATAACTGCAAGTGATAGAGCAAGTAAGGGAATTTATGAAGATATCAGTGGTGTAGCTATTCAGGATACTATGAAAGATTATTTAAAGAGTGAATTTGAAATTGTTTATAGATGTATTCCAGATGAGCAAGAGTTACTTGAGAGCACGATGAAAGAGCTTTGTGATGAAGTAGGGTGTTCACTTGTTGTAACAACAGGAGGAACAGGACCTGCCCTTCGCGATGTAACACCAGAAGCGACACAAAATGTATGTCAAAAAATGATGCCCGGTTTTGGTGAACTTATGCGCCAAGTAAGTCTACAATATGTTCCAACCGCTATACTTTCTCGTCAAACAGCAGGCATAAGAGGAAAATCATTAATTATCAATTTACCAGGAAAACCAAAATCAATCCGAGAATGTTTAGATGCAGTTTTTCCAGCTGTTCCTTACTGCATAGACTTGTTAGAGGGTCCATTTATTGAAACAAATGAAGAAGTTATAAAAGCTTTTCGTCCTAAAGCTAAATAAATAAAGAGGAGTTTAATAGCTTCTTTTTAATCGGAAAGTAGGGTGATTAATATTTTTTTGGGAATCTATAAAGTAAGTGGTGACCCCGAGGAGAATTGAACTCCTGTAACATGGATGAAAACCATGGATCCTAACCGCTAGACGACGGGGCCACTTTGTTGTTGAGCCGAAATTATATAGATTTTATGCTTAAAAAAAGCTAAAATCTATATGGAGTTTTCTAGTTATCGTAAAAGTTACGAAGTGCTCTAATAATCACAGCATTTTTTGAAATACTTTCTGCTTTTGCATTCTCGTTTACTGTATCATATACATCTAAAGGAAGAGAAATTGAAAAAGTTTTAGTTTCAACTTTTTTCTTTTTAATAATCATTGCAACGATATTATTTAGTAATTCAATAATCTTATTTGTATCAATAGGTTTTTGAATAAAGCTATTAACACCAACTTCAATAGATTCAGAGATTTTTTTAATATCATTACTTGCTGAGATAACAATGATGATTTGAGAAGGGTTAATCTCACGAATTTTACGAGAAAGCTCAATACCATCCATACCAGACATAATAATATCTACAAAAACAACATCTGGTTCATATGTTTTATACATCTCGAGTGCATCTTCACCGTTAAATGAAGATCTAACTTCAGAGAAGAAATTTCCAAAAGTTGAACTTAAAAGTTCGTTTGTTACTTTTTCATCTTCTACAACCATAGAAGTTAATTTTTTTGTTTGTTCCGTTAATTGTACTAAGTCAATGTTAGCCATTAGAATTCCTTGTGTTTTTATTAGTGTTATTATATACTATGTTTGTAAACAGAAAAAACATTAACGATTATTAACATGATAATTTAAGTAACAATTTATTTTTCTGTTTTAAATGTTTTTAGCCACTCTGTATCTACTTCTTTAGAGGCTTCTTTTTGTGTAAGTAGTGAATCAATAATGCTAATAAGTGTATCTTCGTCCATAAACTCAAGTAGATTTGGGTTTATAGATGTCTCATGAACACCTTCATAAGTATTGAGCAATTGCTGTATATCATTAATAAGTTTTGCTTTTCTGGTCATAAATTCCTCGGTTATTATAATTTGGTTAACATAATGTAAATTCTCTTGAAAAATAGCTTTGCCCTATTTAAGCATTTCTATTAAATTCATATATTTTAGCCAAAATTTTGTAAACAGATAAATCAGAATTTAGTATATTTATTGTTTTTTTATGAAAGAAGTACAACCTCTGTTGATTTCTCTTCGTGTATTTTTTACTAGAGCTTGTATTTCAACATTATTTGTAACAACTTGATCAAGTAATTTTAACGCCTCATTCGATCTGCCTGTGTGGCATAAAAGATCAGCTAGATTATTTAAAGCAAATGGATATTTAAAATCAATTAATAATATATATCGATAAATCTCTTCAGCTTTACTTATCTGATGCAAATTATAATAAGCATTTCCTAATGCAAAAAGCATAGGAATATAATCTGGCCATCGTATAAGAGCAGTTTCATATGCAATAATAGCTTCTTTTATCATTCCGGTTTTTTCAAAGTCATATGCTGAATGTAAAAACTTTTCCGCGGTAGCAGATGCAGGAAGTTGATTAGGAGGTAAAAGTACAACTCCCCAATTACTGCTTCTTTCCCATAATGCTGCGAATGTTTCAATTGGCACTGCTTCATTTGGTGTATCGCCGAAATGCATCAAAATGGTCTGTGATTTTGCATCATATCCCGTAACCGGAGCATAATGCCAAAGCGGATACCAGGAATAACTTCTATTTACTAAGACAATAACAGGATGATGCTTGGATAGTTCAGAAAAGAGTGCATCAAATGTCGCCTCAAGGGGATAAACAAGCATACCATTAGCTCTTGCCGCGGCAATAAGTTCTATTTGCAGTGTTCCCCCCTTTTTAGGGATTAATGTTCTTTTATCCAATTCAGCAAGTGACATGAGAGGAATATAAGATGTCTGCGTTTGCCAATATGATGAAACCATCTCTATGGATGTTGAGGCACAAAGTTCAGAACGAGGAGCTATAAAAGGAACATCTACCTTACCTGAGGAGTAGTTATTGTTTAAAGGCAGAGGATTTTTAGCTACACAGCCACTTGAAATAATCAAAATGGCTACTGTAAAAAACAGAGAGGATAGTTTGTTTGTTTTCATTTTACCAGTTCGTTATAGGTTTTGTAAAGTTAAAAACTTTTGTTAGTCCAAGAATATCTGTAATGAGTAAAACTATAAAAATAAAAACAATAGCACCAATTATTGACCCACCAGCATCTGCACCAACTGGTAATGTATCAATTTGATGTGCTACTTTTGATGCTTCTTCATCTGTCATGGAAGCAATTCTAGCTTCAATAACCTTCGAATCTACACCTAGCTCCTCAAATCTTTTTGCCACATCCTCACGGGATACAATTTGAATAAGTTTTTCTTTAGAAGATTCCTTAGCAGATTGCCCTATAAGCTCTTCTGTAGAAGCTATTTGTGCTGATAGAACTTGAGAGAATAGAGATACACTCAATATAAATGATAAAATAAGTTTTGAAACTTTCATATAATTTCCTTTAGATAATTTTTAGCAAAAATAAGAAACTAGAACTTTCAAGATGCATTGCACATATTAACCATATTAAGCTTCATCTCAACTTGACAACATCACAGCAATTCTGCTATTTTTTTATGCTATCTAGTGACAGGAGGTTTTCCACCCATTTTACTCACAATATTATCTAATATGATAGTATTAGCATTCCAATTACTCGTAATATAGTCAGATTTATTCGCTTTTAAAATAGTAGTATATACTTTATCATCTTTTGTAAATGCTTTATTTTCAACAAGTAACTCTTTGAGTTTATAAAAAGTCTCTTTTTTAAATCCATACACAAGTTTTAAAGATTTTTTATTTATATTTTCAAGAAGCAGATATACTTTATCTTTCGTTTTTTTATTCGTTAAAATAAAAAAATGAATATTTCCTTTACTGTCTAAAAAATCGTAAACATAATCAGTAAATATGAGACCAACAGTTTTATTCATTCCAAAATTAAATTTGTATTGAGGTGCTGTTTGAACTTCTTCGTATGTAAGAACTATTCCATTTTTCATGCTAAAAGCTTTTTGTTTAATGACAATATGCGATAAATTGATTTGATTTTTATAAATTACATCTCCATAGCCTTTTACTACTGTCCTGTTTTCTAAGGAGATCGAGAGTTTATCTTTATCGTTGTATTCAATACGATGCATAGAACATGCACTAAAAAGTGCAACTAATAGGGATGAAATTATGATTTTTTTCATTGTGTTATTCACCCCACCCTAGTTTCTTTTTTAATACATCAAAGTAATTAAATTCACTTCTATGAATCAGTTTTACTCGTTTTTTTGCCAGATTAATGTGAATACTTTCACTTGGGTCTAGTTTGTACTTGTCTTGTCCATCTATAATTACAAGTGCTTTCTCTCTTGGTGTTTTCATCTCAATAGAAAATTCACCAGGCAGTACAACTGGTCTTTGAGTAAGTGAGTGTGGGCAAATTGGTGTAAGAGTAAAGACATTAGTTAAGGGAAATAGTACAGGACCCCCTGCTGAGAGATTGTAAGCGGTTGAACCCGTAGGAGTTGCCACAATTACACCATCACCATAGTAAGTATTAAAAGCTTTAGAATCCACAAGGGTTTCAACATGTATCATGTTTGATACAGATGGGCGAGTTACAACTACATCGTTAAAGGCATATCTCTGTATCTCTTTTGCATTTTGTTTAAAAGTTGCTTCTAAAATTGAACGCTCATCTACTCTATAATCTCCACTTTTAATTTTACCAACAAACTCATTAAGTTCATCAAGTTTAACATCAGCTAAAAACCCAAGAGTTCCAGCATAGACTCCAAAAATAGGTATATCATACTTAAAAGAGCGTCGTACAGTAGAGATAAGTGTACCATCACCACCAAGGGTAACTAAAAGGTCAGAGTGTTCACATAAAAGATCAAACTCCATTCCCATTATCCCAATCATTCCACCACTAATACTTTCTATAAAAACTTCAATATCATGTAGATTAAAGATTTCTTCTAGTTTAAAGAAATCATCTCTTAATTCTGGAGTGGATGGTCTTAAAATAACACCCACTTTTTTAATTATTTTTACTTCCAAATTGAACTCTTTTTTGTAATGATTTTGTTAATTATACTATATTTAGGTATAATCGCGAAAATTATTTATATATAGGACTCTATATTTTGAGAACTCATTACTGTACAGATTTAAATGAAACAAATGTAGGACAAGACGTTGTCCTTACTGGTTGGGCGAATAACCACCGTGACCATGGTGGAATTATATTCATAGATTTACGTGACAAAACTGGTCTTATCCAGCTTACTTGTGACCCAGAAGATAGCAAAGAAGCTCACCAAATAGCTAATAGTGTACGTGATGAGTATGTACTTATTGCTAAAGGTAAGGTTCGTCTTCGCGGAGAAGGGCTTACAAACCCCCGTCTAAAAACAGGATCTATCGAGATAGTAGTAACAGAACTTATTATCGAAAATAAGTCAGCTGCCCTTCCCTTTGTAATTGGCGATAAAAAAGTTGGTGAAGAGACAACTCTTAAATATCGTTATTTAGAACTTCGAGATCCAAGTCTATTTAATGTATTTCGTCTCCGTTCTAAAGCTGCTATTGCTGCTCGTAATATATTAGATGAAAATGGTTTCTTAGAAGTTGAAACTCCAATACTCACAAAATCAACTCCTGAGGGAGCTAGAGATTACTTAGTACCTTCTCGTGTACATGATGGTGAGTTCTATGCCCTACCCCAATCTCCTCAGCTTTTCAAACAGCTTTTAATGATTGGTGGATTTGACCGTTATTTTCAAATAGCAAAATGTTTCCGTGATGAAGATTTACGCGCAGATAGACAACCAGAGTTTACTCAAATAGATGTTGAAATGAGCTTTTGTAATCAAGAAGATGTTATTAAAGTAGCCGAAGATTTACTAGTAGCTATGTTTGGCGCTTGTGGTGTTGATGTTAAACCTCCATTTAATCGTATTACATATAACAATGCAATGGAACTTTACGGAAGTGATAAACCAGATTTAAGATACGATCTTAAAATGGTAGATGTGATTGATATTTTCAGTCGTTGTGATAATGAAATATTTACAAATATTGCAAACGACCCTAAAAAGAACCGTATTAAAGCACTTAAAGTTCCTGGTGCTGATTTAGTATTCTCAAAACGTGAAATGAAATCTTTTGAAGACTTTGTACGTAAATTTGGTGCACATGGTCTTGGTTATTTTCAGATGAAAGAAGATGGTCTTAAAGGTCCTCTTGTAAAATTCTTTAGTGAAGAAGATATAGCACTTATTATCTCGACAACAGAACTTGAAGTTGGTGATGTAGTATTCTTCGGTGCTGGTGATAAAAAAACTGTATGGGATTATATGGGTCGCTTTAGAAACTTCATAGCAGAGCATGAAAAAATGAATCTTGTAGATGAAAATGCATTTGAGTTTGTATGGGTAGTTGATTTTCCTATGTTTGAAGTAGAAGATGGCAAAATTAAAGCCCTTCACCACCCTTTTACAATGCCAAAAGATACTAATAAAGAAGACAAAGAAGAGATAGAATCTATTGCTTATGACATAGTTCTTAATGGTACTGAACTTGGTGGTGGATCTATTCGTATTCACAAAGAGGCAGTACAAGAAGAGGTGTTTAGACTTCTTGGTATAGAAGAAGAAGAAGCACAAGAGAAATTTGGTTTTTTACTTGATGCTCTTAAATTTGGTGCACCTCCACATGGTGGTTTTGCTCTTGGTTTTGACAGACTCATTATGTTACTTACTAAAAAATCAAGTATTCGTGATGTTATTGCTTTTCCTAAAACACAAAAAGCATCTTGTGTTCTTACAAAAGCACCAAGTGCAGTAGATAATCAACAGCTTCGTGACCTTCATATTAGACTACGCGAACAGAGTAAATAAAGAAAAATGAAAAAACTATTTCTTATTATCGGAGCTCCTGGCTCTGGTAAAACTACAGATGCTGAGCTAATTGCTAAAAATAATGAAAACATTACACACTACTCAACTGGCGATATGCTTAGAGCTGAAGTAGCAAGTGGGAGTGAAATAGGAAAAGAGCTTGATAGTTATATATCAAAAGGCTTAATTATTCCCATTGAGATGGCTATAAAAACTATTGTAAATGCTATTAAGTCTGCTCCAACTGAGATTATTATTATTGATGGGTATCCTAGAAGTTTAGAACAGATGAATGCCCTAGAAGATTATTTACAAGATGAGATAGAACTTGAACTTATAAGTGTTATTGAAGTTGCAGTGAGCGAAGAGACAGCAAGAGATAGAGTTCTTGGTCGTGCTCGTGGTGCCGATGATAATAATGAAGTTTTTGACAATCGCATGAAAGTTTATACAGAACCGCTTGAAGCTATACAAAATTTTTATAGTAATAAAAATCTTTTAAAAACCATATCTGGTGAAGGGACTATTGAAGAGATAGTAACTGAAATGGAGAGCTTTTTTAACTCTAAAATATAGTAAATACTTTCTCTCTTATGCTATAATTGCACCCATATAACTACAAGGTTCTAGCGGTGCAAAACTCATCAACTAACACACAAAAATTCATCTTAAAACTTTTTCCAGAAATCATGATTAAAGGTCCTTCTGCTAAACGACAAATGGTTGGACAACTATATAACAACCTACTTACTATTTTAGAACGAATAGATACAAGCATAGTAGTTAAAAAATTCTCGGATAAGATAGAAGTTGTAACACCAAAAATAGTACTGCCAGAAGTAAGACAAAAACTTTTAGATACTTCAGGAATAGAACAAATACTTGAGGTTTTACAATTTGATGATATGGATACTTTGGAAAAAATTAAAGTAAAAGTTGGTGAACTTGTTATTGATAGTTTAAAAGATAAAACTTTTGTAGTAAGAGTTAAGCGTACAGGAAAACATCCTTTTAAATCAACCGATATAGAACAAACTGTTGGTGGTTATCTACTCGCTCACTCAGAAGCTAAAAATGTAGACCTTCGTAATGCTGAAGTAACTATTAGAATGGAGCTTATTCAAAGTCAACTCAATCTTATCACTACAAAATACAAAGGTTTGAGTGGTTTTCCTATTGGGACACAGGGTGATATACTCTCTTTGATGTCAGGGGGTTTTGATTCAACAGTTGCATCTTACCTTACAATGAAACGTGGGATAAAAACACACTTTGTCTTTTTCAACCTTGGTGGGTTGGCTCATGAAATTGGAGTAAAACAAGTTGCACTTTATTTATGGTCTAAGTTTGGTTCATCTCATAAAGTAAAATTTATATCTATACCTTTTGATGATGTCCTTACAGAAATTTTTCGTTCTACTCCACCAACTTATATGGGAGTAACCCTAAAGCGTCTTATGTTGATGGCTTCTGAGCAAATTGCTGATGAAATGGAGATAGATGCACTCCTTACAGGTGAAAGTGTTGCACAAGTTTCAAGTCAAACCTTGCGTAATCTTGCTATTATAGATGAAGTTAGTAACAAACTTATTCTTCGCCCTCTTTCTACGATGAACAAACCAGAAATAATCTCCATTGCTAATGATATAGGAACTCGGCTTTTTGCAGAAAATATGCCAGAGTATTGTGGTGTGATTTCCCAAAATCCTATTATTCACGGTTCTTTTAAGCGTATGAAGAAAATAGCACAAAAGTTTGATTATGAAGTACTCAACAGAGCTGTTGCAGAGGCACAGCATATTTATGTACATGATATTATAGATGATGTAACAAGTTTAGCGGCAGTTGAAGTGGTGCAAGATTTAAGTTCTGATGATTTTATAGTAATCGATATACGAGGGGAAGAAGATTGTATAGAGACTTCATGCGAAAGTATTAATATTCCATTTCATAAACTCAAAACAGAGTTCAAAAAACTCGCAAAAGATAAAGAGTATCTACTCTATTGTGAAAAAGGTATCATGAGCCAACTACATGCACAATATTTACGTGATGCAGATGGTTGTGAAAATGTAAGGGTCTATCGACCTTTAGGGGAGTGTAATAAATTCTGTGTCAACACCTAATTTCTCCTAGAATTATACCAA